>Ga0209172_10006878_pt1 | contig 12218 bp, 10 predicted proteins | sample LarsenN4metaG_FD_184113 | JGI IMG/M metagenome (GOLD analysis project Ga0209172, IMG submission 184113) | Hot spring sediment bacterial and archeal communities from British Columbia, Canada, to study Microbial Dark Matter (Phase II) - Larsen... ... | reverse complement strand
CGCTCGATCGCGCCATCCTCGGCGTCGGCCTGCAAACGCGCGGCGCCCAGAGCGATTACCCCGGCAGCACGCTCCATGGGCTGAACCAACTGTACGAAGCACAGAATCTCAACGCCCAGCGGGCGGAAGTGCTCTTCCAGGCCGGCCTGCTGGCCCTGGAAGCGGGCTGGACGAAGCCGTCCAGCGAGCATCCGGACGCGCCGCAGTTCCTTCGCACCGCCCTGGTCGATCTCGATCCGGACTTTGCGCAAGCGATCCTGGCGAAGCGCTACTACCGGCTCATGACCAATCGCTGGCCGGAGTTTCCCTCGGAGTGACGGGGACATCGACAGAACTGATGCGGGTGTTGATGTCGGCTGGATCGGGCCGCCGAACCTCCTGGCGGTCGGCGCTGGTGGTTCAATCTCGCCGCGGCGGGAGGCGTGCTGCGGTCGCCGCGTGCTCGACGATTGCGGCGGCGACATCGACGCCCGTGGTCGGGGCAAGGGCCCGCCAGCCAGGAACGGCGTTCACCTCTAGCACGTAGGTCTTCCCATCCAAACCTGGAAGCAGGTCGACGCCGCAGATCGGCGTGGCGAGAGCCTCGGCGGCCGCAAGGGCCAGACGCTGCTGGTCCGAGGTCAGCGCGACGGGTTCGGCCCGACCGCCCTGGGCGACGTTCGTCCGCCAGTCGTCCCGCGCCCAGCGCCGCATCGCCGCCAGGATCCGGCCGTCGAGCACGAAGGCTCGCACGTCGTGACCGACGTGCGGCACGAACTTCTGCAGATAAAGCACTTGCTGGACGCGCTCGATCGCCCGGAAGGTCCGCCAGGCGAGCTCGTACTCGCTGATGCGCACCATGCCCCGCCCCTCGGAGCCGAAGATCGGCTTGACGACGACGTCGCCGCCCAGCTGCTCGAAAGCTTCGAGGGCGGCGTCAGCGTGCTGGCAGACGATGGTCGGCGGCACGGTCAGGCCGGCGGCGTCGAGGCGGGCGGTGGCCAGGTACTTGTCGATGCAGGTCTCCAGCGCCGCGGGCGGATTGAGCACCTTGACTCCGCGGGCTTGCAGGCGGTGCAGCAGGTCCATGCGAAACACCACTTGCTCGAGCGAGCCGGGCGGCATCGTGCGGACAAGGACGCAATCAGTCCCCGCGAGACAGGCGGTTCCCACGGCCACGCCAGCGTGGAGACGGCGAAAATCGACGACCTCCGCCTGGTGGCCGAGCTGCCGGGCCGCCCGCAGGAGGTCCTGGACGTGCCAGCCCTGGCCGCCGCTGAGCAGGGCAAACCGGAGCGATCGGCTCACGCCAGCAACTCCTCGATGACGTGGCCGTGGACGTCGGTCAGACGGCGGTCGATGCCGTTGTGCCGGTAGGTCAGCTTCTCGTGGTCAATCCCGAGCAAGTGCAGAACGGTGGCGTGCTGGTCGTAACAGTACGTGGGGTTCTTGACCGCCCGATAAGACCATTCGTCGCTCTCCCCGTAGCTGACGCCGCCCTTGATCCCGCCGCCGGCCATCCAGGAAGTGAACGTGTCCGGGTTATGGTCGCGTCCTTTGCCTCCCTGGGTGCAGGGCATGCGGCCAAACTCCGTGGTCCAGATGACGATCGTGTCGTCGAGCATGCCGCGAGCCTTCAGATCCTTGAGCAGCCCGGCGGCAGGCTTGTCCATGCTCGTGCCCATGTCGCCGTGGTCGCGGGCGATGTCTTCGTGGGAATCCCAGTTGCGGCGGGGGAAGCCGTTGTCGGCCCCGCTCCAGATCTGCACGAAGCGTACGCCGCGCTCCAGCAAGCGTCGGGCGATGAGGCAGCGCTGACCAAACTCCTCGGTGATCTTCTGATCCAGGCCGTAGAGTCGGCGAGTCGCTTCAGTTTCCCTGGAAATGTCCAGCACCTCGGGGGCGCTGAGCTGCAAGCGGGCGGCCAGCTCGTAGGACGCGATGCGGGCTTCGAGCCGCGAATCACCGGCGCGGGCAGCTTGATGCTCGCGATTCAGCCGTTCCAGCAACGCCAGACTGTCCTTCTCCCCCTGCGGCGTGATGTAGCCGTTCTCGGGCGGATAAAGGTCGAAGATCGGGTTCCTGGCGCCGACCTTGACCATCGTGCCCTGATAGGCGGCAGGGAGAAACCCGGAGCTCCAGTTGGCAGGACCGTTCGGAGCGAAGCCGCGCGGGTCGGGCAGCACGACGAAGGCGGGCAGGTCCTTGCTCATGCTGCCCAGTCCGTAGGTGATCCACGCCCCCATGCCGGGGAAGCCGGGCAGCAGGAAACCCGTCGCTTGCATGAACGTCGCTGGGCCGTGAACGTTCGACTTGGAGACCATGGAGTGGATAAAGGCAATGTCGTCCACGCAACTGCCGATGTGCGGCACCAGATCGCTGATCCACTTGCCGCACTGGCCGTACTGCTTCCAGCCCCAGGGGCTTCGCATCACCGCTCCGGGATCGCTCTGGAACAGCTCGACCTTGCCGCCGGGATCGAACTTCTGGCCGTCGCGCTGGATGAGCAAGGGCTTGTAGTCGAAGGTATCGCACTGGCTGGCGGCCCCGGACATGAAGAGCTGCACGACCCGTTTCGCCCGCGCCGGATGGTGCAAACCGCCGTTGAACTCTGGCTTGCCCTTGCCGAGGCCTGGCGTATCGGCGAGCAAGCCATCCTGGCCCAGCAGCCAGGCCAGGGCGACGCCGCCCAGCCCGCCTCCGGCTTGCCAGAGGAAGTCGCGTCGCGTCGAAGTCTGCTGGGTCATGGCATGGGTTCCACGGCCGGTGCTACTGGTCTGACCACTTGGCGACGCTTGTCAACATCCCACAGCGCGAAACCGTCGTCAACCCCTACCTGGAGAGGATTCTTGCGGCCCAGCTTGCCGCCGTCGTCCTGGTCGTCTGGACCGACCGAGTAGAAGACGATGCCGGTCTCCGTGCGTTTCATCTTGAAGCCCTGGCCGTACGGATCGATCGGGATCGACCGGACGAACGGCTTGAGGTCGTCGAGCTGCTCGGGCCAACGGCCGTGCTGGAGTCGGTAGCGTTCGGCGGCGAGGGCGAGGACCACGCAGCCCTGCGTGGCTAGCCGCCGATGCTCCGTCGAGGCGATCTTGTCGACTGCTGGAAGAACCAGCAAGGCGTGCATGCTAAGGTATCGCCGCACGATCGAATGATGCATGCGCCTGATCCTGAGACTCCACTCGGCAAACTCCCGGCGCTGTTCGCTGCTGGGCTTCCTGGCGATCTCGATAGCCTGGGTCAGCTGCTCCAGGACGGTGGCGCAGTTGCTGTCATTCCAGCCTGGTAAGCCCACTGCCCGGACCGCGGTCGGCGGCCCGCCTGGCATGGGGACATTGAGCATGTAGTCATAGCGATCCATGCCCGCTCGCTCGCCGCGCAGGGCGATCAACAGAGCTGGCTCGGACAGGCGGTCCTCGTAGGCCCGCTGCAGTCGCTCCAGCTCTGCGGGAGATGCCTCACCCTGACCCAGCACCCGTTGCAGATGTTCAACAGCAAGGTCGTCGACAGCGAAGCGTACGAGCTGGCATATAACCAGGGGCTCATCGCCATAGGCCCCGCCGGCGTGCAGCAGGCAACGATCGAGGACGATCGCCTCGTCGTACTTGCCCTCGGCGGCTCGCATCTGGGCGGCGATGCCCAGGAGCCGTGCCACAGTCCGGATCTCCGAAAGCAGGGGAATGGGGCCATTGAGGTAGTCGAAGTCCGGCGGCAGGACCAGTCTCCCCTTCGGCTGATCGGCCAGTTTCTGGGCCTCGCGGCGGGCGTCCTCGGTCAGGTCCAGCACCTTGCGAAAGGCTTCGAGTATTTGGGCGTCGGGGACCTCGTTGGGGGCCAGCTGCTGGAACCGCTCTTCCGCAGTCGGTGAGCCGATGTCCATTTCCGTCGCTGGGGTCAAGCGGTTGTACAAAGGCGCGTCCCAGCCCCCTGGAAGCAGGGCAGCGACGCGCTCGACCGTCAAGGCACTGTTCTTGTCGTCCGGGATGGTCCGTCGGCTTGCCTGGATGTCGTCCCAGCGCCAGCCGGGGTCGAGCCGATCGGCCTCGGCCCGGGCCTGCTTGAGCCGGCTCGTGCCGAGATACCACGATGCCGCGACGGTCACCGCAGCGGCGAGCAGGACAACCATGCCGGACCACAGAACGGCCCGCAGCCAACGGCGGCGCGGCCGAGAAGGTGGTGACACGGCTGGAGGATCGACGCTCATGGGGACAGCCTCCGCGGGGAAACCATCGCTTGCATTCTAACCGCTGGTGCGTGCGTGGGGAGGCCATCGCCTAATGAGCGGCGAAGGGAGCGAAGCGGATCAAGTGGATCTCCTGCGGCAAAGCCAGTTCCGCTGGAAACGTCGGGAGGCCCTCACAAATGCTCGAATAACAATCTCGTGGCAGGGAACGGTGCAATAAATCACCTGGTTGCCATGGACGAAATACCTCACTCGGCGAACCAATGGGAAGGGCGAGCCGAGAAACGAAAACTCAGCCATTTGGCAGACCTGGCAGGCAACGCGATCAGCGAATCGCACCACTGCACGAGGGTTGGCCGCTTCGATGTCGTCGAGCAGCCCCTGGAACTCAGCGTCAGCAGTCTCGAGCCAGCGGACAGACTTGGGCCGCGGGGGACTCACCGCGGGCTGAGTATCCTCTTTATGCGCTGGGCGATTTTTGCTTCGACCTCCTCAAGCACTTTTGCCCCAGGATTCACTTCCCTGGCATCTCGAAGTCCGCGATGAAGAGCTGGGCCCCGGGCATGCGGCCGTCGCGCGTGGAGGTCCACATCAGCTTCTTGCCATCGGGGCTGAAGACGGGCAGCACATCCTGGCCGGGAGCGAAGGTGATGCGGGTCTTCTCGCCGGTATCGACGTTCATGAGCCACAGGTCGTAATTGGGCCGCTGTCCTGGCTTGTGCTCGGCGGCGGTGAAGATGATGTGCTTGCCGTCCGGATGCCAGTATGGCGCCCAGGCGACGCCGTCGATCTCGGTGAGCTTCCGCTCGCCGGTGCCGTCGCTGTTGATGACATGAATTTGCAACTCGTCCTTCTTCTGGCGGTCGGCCCGAAAGACGACGCGCTTGCCGTCCGGCGAGAAGAACGGGCCGCCGTTGTAGCAACCTGGAGCGTTGGTCAGCTTCCGGGGGTTCTTGCCGTCCGCGTCCATGATCCAGAGTTCGAGGTTGCCGTCCCGCTGCGAGGTGAAGACAATCCGCTTCCCTTCGGCGGAGTAGGCCCCTTCGGCGTCGTAGCCCTTTGCGGTCGTCAGGGGCTTCAACTCGCTCCCGTCGGGATTGGCCTCGAAGATGTCCATGAACTCGTCGAAGGCCCAGATATACTTGCGGCGCTGACCGGACTTCCTCTCCTCCTCGCGCGTCTTGAGTTCCTCGGCATACTGGGCCTTGTAATTTGGATCGAGATGGCTGCTGGCGAAGATGATCTTCTTTCCGTCGGGCCGGAAGTAGGCGCAGGTAGTACGGCCCACGCCTGGGCTGACGCGGCGGAACCGCCCCGTTTCCAGGTCCATGACGAAGATCTGGTAGAACGGGTTCTCGCCCTTCTCCTCGGCCTGGAAAATGATCTGCTTGCCATCGGGCGAGAAGTAGCCCTCGCCGGCACGGACGAAGTCGTGCGTCACCTGGCGGACATTCTTGAGATAGGCCGACTCTTGCTGCTGCCAGTCGGTCATTTGACTGGTCGAGAGGGCCAGGCCGGCGAGCATGACGAACATCAGGACGCTCCTTGTTGCTTGATTGCACGGGTCGCTCCGTCGATCATTATACCTGAGCCGTCTTCAGCCTTGCGAGGAACTGCCGGATGCCTCCCCCCGATGCCCTCAAGCCATACATCGAAATGACTCCGCCGGAAGTGCAGAACTTGCTCAACTCCGGCGGCTGGATCGTCGGGCTGGTCCTGCTGGCGGTCGTGGCCTGGCTGCTTTTGTGGGCCATGGTGCGGCTGATGTTTCGTCGACGCCGCAAGCCGCCGGTTGCCATGCTTGATCTCACCGAGGACCTGGCGAAGTACCCGCCGCCGCCGGCGCTTTGGGGTTCGCGGCGGCTGACGGTGTACGACCTGCCAGTGCGTTTGCGGCTCGTCGTGGCCGCCCCGCTCGGCACCGAGGCGGGCGCCCTGCACGAGGAGGACATCGAACGCATGCTCGACCTGGTCATTCCTGGCCTGAGCGCGTTCCTCAAGAGCGACAAGCCGCGCATCCGCGCCTGGCCGACGCAGCTCAGCCACCAGGGCTTCACCGCCGCGTTTCGCCGGTTCACTCTGCGGCCCGATCCGGAAAACCCCGTCTCGCGCTGGGTGCTGGTGATGGGCAAAGCGCTGATTGGCCGGCGGCCCGTGGCCATCGGCTTCGCTTGCCTGGCCGATCGCGACAACACCCTCAGCCGCGTCGTCGTCGAGCAGCCCCATCAGTGGATGGAAGCGATGCGAATCAAGGGCTGACGCTCCCTGGATTACAGATGCGATCGTTCCGCCAGGCTTTCAAGCAGCCAATTCGGTTGCAGCGATAAAATCAGGTTAGATCCTTCCGCCATCCCTCTGTCTTCGCCTGAAGTCCTTGCCGCAACAATAGTTGATTTGACTGGGGACGATTCGCAACCTAAGCCTGAATTGACTGGAATGCGGTCAATCAAGCCGTGAGCCAGGCGCCGGTCGGCAGTGTCCTGGGTCGTCCGACAGGGGGTGGTTCACCAACGAAGGCTGCCGTCGCGCAGCGGCGCCGGGGTGGCGCCACGGTGGAATGCGCCGTGGCTGCCCCCCTGCTCTTTTTCCTCGTTCCTGGTAGTATCGAGTTTGGTCGGGCCTTGAGGGTCACGGAGTTCCTGGCCAATGCAGCACGCGGCGGGGCGCGCGTCGGCGTCGTTAGCAACGGGACCAACAGCGCCGTGACGTCGGCGGTGGATGATTCCTGCCGCGAATACTTCCTGGCTTCCCTTGCAGCGTTTCGTCGGCAACACGACGCTGAGCGGCACCGTCGTCATGCGGAAGGAATGAAGTGCGCTCGGCCGAGCCGCCGCTGGTACTCCGCCAGCACAGCCAAGCCCTCGCCGCAAAACGGCTGCTGCGCCGTCAGGCTCGGCAGCACGTCGAGGGGCACGAACTCGCCGCGGACGATCTCTTCCCGCTGCAGGGCAAATGGGCCGTCGTGGCTCGCACGATAGACCACTCCCAGGGCCTGGAAAGCCTCCGGCGGATGCCGAAACTCGAACAGCCTGACGAGTTCGACGTCAACCCCCAGTTCCTCCCGCACCTCGCGCTGGGCCCCGAGATCATACGACTCGCCTGCGGCCAGCACCCCGCCCACCGTGACGTCCCAGTGCGATGGGAAAATGTCCTTGGTCGGCGTGCGCAGATGGACGAAGAGCTCGCCGCGGGAATTGAAGACAAGAATCCAGGTGCAGCGGTGGGGCAGTCGGCGGGCCCGCATTTCCCGCCGAGGCACGACGCCGATGGTTCGGCCCTCGGCGTCGACAACCTCCACCAGCTCCGTGGCTGGATCGTAAGCGGGTCTGGTCACGGCTTGATCCTGGCCAGGTAAATGTTCGTCTTTCCTTCGTGGGACGAATAGTAGCTGACGTGCAGCAAGCCATCGTGGAAGGCCATGCCCGCGTAGCTGGTGTCGCCGCCGGAAGGGAGTGCAAGAAGTTCGCGAAACTTGCCATCCTTCGGATCGATGCTGCCCAGCGAAGTGCGGACCTTGCCGTCGTGGAGCCGGACCACCGCCAGGAGCCTGCCGTCGGGCAGCCGAATCATGTTCGGCCCGCCGATGCGCACGCCGAGGTCCTGCCAGCTCCACTCGGCATAGGGCGGCTTGCTCGTGCCCAGCAGCCCGGCGGCGGGCTTCTTGTCGCGACGCAGCAAGCATAGACAGGTCTGGTCGGGCAGGAAGACGAGGGCCGACTCGTTGGGATAGCCCTCGTTGAACAAGGTTGGGACGTGCGCCTGGAAGTTCACGCCGTCCTTGCTGCGATAAAGGCGTACCAACTTCTCCTTGCCGCAGCCATAGCCGACGCCGTAAGCCGTGTCGCCGTGCCAGGTGATGCGCCACAGCCAGAAGTTCGGCTCGCCGATCTTCTGCGCTTCCGACCAGTGGACGCCGTCGTCCGAGAACCAGGTGTAAGTCTGGTGGGTGTGCCCCATCGGCTGGTGCAGCGCCCCAGCCGCGGAGAGCTGAAGACGCTCCTGCGGCGTGATCGTCAGCTTCGGATCGCGCAGATCCGCGGTGGAGGATTTCAACAGGGCGGCCGATTCCCAGCGTTTCCCGTCGGAGGACACGAGCACGCGGATGGCCCCGTCTGGCGAGACGTGCCGTTGCCCCTCACGGAAGACGCAGCACCAGCGGTCCTTGTAGCGGACCAGGTCGGTGAAGGCGTTGTGCGGCGCCTGGTCCCAGATCTTCTGCACCTCGACCAGGACCGGCTCCGCCGAGGCCGCGAGCGGCCAGCCGAGCACGGCCGACAGCAAGAGAATCGTCGAGGAGCACAAGCGGTTGGACCAGGAACTCATGCCAGGATTTCCCGAACAACATGGCCATGGACGTCGGTCAGGCGGAAGTCCCGGCCTGCGTAACGGTAGGTGAACTTCTCGTGGTCGAAGCCCATGAGGTGCAGGATCGTCGCGTGCAGGTCGTGAATGTGGACCTTGTTTTCCACCGCCTGGAAGCCGAACTCGTCGGTGGCTCCGTGGACGTGGCCTCCCTTGACCCCGCCCCCCGCCAGCCACATCGTGAAGCCGTAGTGGTTGTGGTCCCGCCCGTTGATCTTGCCCGCGTTGGCGCCCGCCTGGGGCAGCTCGACGGTTGGCGTGCGGCCAAACTCGCCTCCCCAGATCACCAGCGTCTCATCCAGCAGCCCGCGCTGTTTCAGGTCGCGGAGCAGGGCGCCGATGCCCTGGTCGCATTCCCTGGCCAGCCGGCGGTGGTTGACCTCGATGTCGTCGTGGCTGTCCCACGGCTGTCCCTCGCCGTGCCAGACCTGCACGAAGCGCACTCCCCGTTCGATGAGTCTGCGGGCGATGAGAAGCTGGCGAGCCTGCGTGCCCGGGCCGTACATGTCGCGGATCGGCTGCGGCTCCTTGCTGATGTCGAAGGCATCAGTGGCTTCCATTTGCATCCGGTAAGCCAGCTCGAACGATTGCAGCCGGGCCTCGAGCTGGGCGTCGGCCTGGCGGCGCTTCTGGTAATCTTCGTTGAGCCGGCGAAGCAGGTCGAGCTGTCGGCGTTGCTGGGCCAGGGGAAGCTGGTTGTTCTTGATGTTCTCGATCAGTCTTTCGATCGAGGTATGGCGGGTGTCGATGTAGGTTCCCTGGTAAATGCCTGGCAAGAAGCCCGCCTGCCAGTTCTGCGATTCCTGGATCGGGTAGCCGCCCGGGCACATGGCGATGAAGCCCGGCAGGTTCTGATTCTCCGTACCCAGTCCGTAAGTGATCCACGAGCCGACGCTGGGGCGAATCTGTCGGGCGTCGCCGCAGTTCATGAGCAATAGCGAAGGCTCATGGTTGGGCACGTCGGCGTGCATCGAGCGGATGACGCAGATGTCGTCGATGCTCTGGGCCGTGTGATGGAACAGCTCGCTGACCTCGATGCCGCTTCGGCCGTAACGCTGGAACTTGAATGGCGACGGGTAAGCTGCGCCGGTCTTGCGTTCGGTGCGGAGGTTGTCGAACGGCAACGGCTTGCCGGCGTATTCCGCCAGCTTTGGCTTGGGGTCGAAGGTGTCGACGTGGGACGGTCCGCCGTTCATGAACAGGTGGATGATCCGCTTGGCCTTGGCGGGGAAGTGCGGCTGCTTGGGGGCGAGCGGATTCAAACCGGGCCGAGCGCTCTCCGCCGCCTGGGCCGTGCCGAGATAACCGGCAGACTTCATCAGGTCGGCCAGCATCAACGCCCCGAAGCCCATGCCGCAGCGGTGCAGCATTTCCCGACGCGTCGGCAGGATTTCAGGCTGAAGACCTTGGTTTTCCATGAAGTCAATCCTGTCTGTTGGGCCAGGCTGGGCAATATCGGCAGAAACGGCAGCCTCGGGGAGAGACCGCGGCGAGTACCCCTGAGATTATACACCGTGGACCGGCCCACGGGCCAGCATCCAGGGGAAAGAGGCCGCTTCGGAGAAAGGGCGCGGGCCTGCGCCCGTACGGGCGCAGCGACAGTCAGCGCCTCAGCGCTTCCAGGATGCGCTCGAAATCGTCGTTGGAATCGAACGATATGATCACCTGACCACGTTCCGCGGCGCGGAGCTTGATCTCCACCTTCACGGCCAGCTTCTGTCGAAGCTCGTCCTCGATCGCCTCGACGTGCTTCGTCTTGGCGACGGGTTCGCTGGTGCGCGCCGGCGGCCGGGGGCGATAGTCCTTGACGAGTTGCTCCACTGCCCGCACCGACAGCCCTTCGGCGACGATCTGCCGGCACACGGCCTTCTGATGCTCGGCGTCTTCCAACGCGAGCAGGGCGCGGGCATGGCCGTTGGAAAGCTGGCCGGTGCGCACCGCGTCTTGCACTTCCGGCGGCAGTTCGAGCAGCCGCAGCAAGTTGGAAATGGTTGTGCGGTCGAGGCCGACGCGCTGGGCCAGCTCTTCCTGCGTCAGGTTGTACTGCGTGAGGTAGTCGCGGAAGCCCAGGGCCTTTTCGATCGGATTCAGGTCGGCACGCTGCAGGTTTTCCACCAGGGCCGCTTCAAACGTCTGCTGATCGTTGAAGTCCACGATGCGGACGGGGATCTCTTTCCAGCCCACGGCCCGCGCCGCCCGCAGCCGGCGTTCCCCAGCGATGAGCTGATAGCCCGCTCCGGTGGAACGCACGACGACCGGCTGCAGCAAACCATGCGTCGCCAGGCTTTGCTTGAGGGCGGCAAGGTCGTCGGGATCGAAGTCGCGGCGCGGCTGGAAGGGGTTCGTTTCGATTTGATCGACCGGCAACTGCGCGACCGGAGCAGGCTCCGTCGCCTGTGGGCTGCCTCCCAGCAGTGCTTCCAGTCCCTTGCCCAGCCGACGCTTCTCCATGTCCGCCTCCGTGCTTGCCCAGCTCTCCCCGCTCGCTTCCCTGGCGGGGCGGTCGGCGGATTCTAGCAGCAGGCGGGCTCGCCCGGCAAGCCGGGTCTAGGGCAGCCGCAGCTCTGCGAATCGGTCCGGCTTCGTGCCTGACTTCCAATCGGGAATGAGGTCGGGGCTGCTCCCCATCTCGAAAGTCGGCCGCAGCTCGTATTCCCGCCCCGTGGCCCCGACGCGATGAATGACGTTGATCTTCAACTTGCTGGGATCGCCAATCGGTCTGAGCGGCACGGCGAGTTCAGCGAGCCAGGCTTCCTTTCCCGCCGCCGCGCGGGCTTGCCACGGCCGATTGCTTTGCAGCCCGCCCGCCGCGTGGTATGGAATGTTCTCCGCCGACAGGGCGTAGACCCAGGTTTCCTTGCCGTCGCTCAGCTCCACCCGCACGTGCTCGCTGCTGAGCACCAGCCGGCTAGGTTCCTGAGTCTCCGAGGGCGGGATCACGCTCACCTGGTTGGCTGCATCCGCCAGACTGGCGGCGACGAAAAGCGTCTCACCGTCCGAGGCGAGCTTGATCTGATCGCCCGGCCGACCCTCGGCCCCTGGCGTCGTCGGCAGCAGGAACAGCGGCTCGGCCTTCTGCCAGGCGTTGTCGTCCAGCACGCCGTCGATGGCGACCCTCTTCGCCGGCACGGCCGACACCGCCGAAGGTCCCGTCAACTTGAACGGGTACAGCTCGATCGTCCGGTTGCGAAACTTGCCTGGGGCAAACTCGATGGTGAGCTTCGGCGTCGTGCCCAGCCCCTTCTGCTCGACCACCGCCTGGAGCGGGATCTTCAGCAGGCCTTTGGGCTCCAGGTTGAAAGGCGTCTCGGTGGCGCGGAAGTACCAGCCGTCCGCCGGCTGCCAGCGCAGCAGGCCCGAGATCGGCACGTCGAAGCGGGTCGGCACTTCCAGGAAGGCGTCGATTGTCGTCGGGTTGGCTCCGGCGATCGACGTCGTCGGGGCGGCGGCCAGGGCCTTGCGGAGGAACTCCTTGAGTTCCTCAACCTCGTACGAGCAGAGCTCCTCTGGCGGGGTTATTTCCTTCTTGAGCACGTAGCGGTCGAAGACGTTCCCCTGGATGTCGATGGGCGTGATCGTCGCCTGGTCGCCGTCGAAATCGAACAGCGTGAAGTGGTGGACCGACCGAATGCTGGCCAGGTAGTCTCTCTCGCGGATGGGGTAGAGCGGCGCGCCGCCGCCGGCGCTGGTG
>Ga0209172_10006870_pt1 | contig 12237 bp, 12 predicted proteins | sample LarsenN4metaG_FD_184113 | JGI IMG/M metagenome (GOLD analysis project Ga0209172, IMG submission 184113) | Hot spring sediment bacterial and archeal communities from British Columbia, Canada, to study Microbial Dark Matter (Phase II) - Larsen... ... | reverse complement strand
TCACTTTGGGGTCTTCGGGCTTGATGACTTCGACCTTGCTCCGGCTCATGAACCAGAAGATGGCTCCGAACTGGATGATCATGTAGAACATGGCGAAGACGATCCGGCCGACGAAGCCGAGCACGAACCGTTTGCCCGTGATGCGACGAACGGGCACGGCCGAGTGGGCGACGTCCATGGCCGACAGGTCCCACGTGGGGCGAGGGTCCGCAAGCGCCGCCGGCGACGAACCGCCTGATGAGTGAGGTTTGACGCCGGTAGATGGGGGGCGGCGAAGCGCTGGAGCGGCGGGCCCGGTCGGAAATTTTGCCGAGAGTGCGCGCGGGACGCCCCCGCGCGCGTTTGCTTGAGTTGTTGCGTTTTCATTCCAACGTCCAAATGGCGCGGCGATCATGACTCTCGAATTCATCTACTACGTCAGTCAAATCGTCGCCGTCGTCGCGATCGTCGGTTCGCTCGTCTTCGTCGCGATCCAGACCCGCCAGAACGGACGCACGATGCGGGCGAAAGCCGCATGGGACGCGCAGGCTTCCTTCGCGGAGATCAACGACATGCTCGCCGCCGGCGGGCTGATCAGCGAGGTCTCATACAAGGCGTTCACCGCGACCGAAACGCTTAGTCCTTATGAACGATATCTTATGCACCGGCTCATTCGCGGCCTGCTGCAACGCGCCGAGGCTCAATTTGCGCTCTATAGGAACGGCGTTCTCGACGCCGAAGTCTGGCGGCTGAGACGGGGTTATTTGCGCAGCCTCTTCAGCAACGCGATCGTCATCGAAGTCTGGCGGGCGGACAAGGCGAATTCGATGTTCACGCGGGCCTTCGTCGCGGAACTGGAGCGAGCCGAGGCGTCTGAAGGCCCGATTTTCCTCGGCGTCGAGGCGAAAGATGCGGCGGCGGGGATGCAACCATGACTCTCGAAAGCATATATTACATCGGCCAGACGATCGCCGTTGTCGTCATCGTCCTGACGTTGTTCGCGATCCTCTATCAGGGCTGGCAAACCAACAGGATCGCGCGGTCGGATATGACGCGGGCGAGCTGGATCGAAACGGGCCAGACGCATTATTCGCTTGTCGATTCGCCGGAGAAGGCCGACTTCATGCAACGCGCCCTGTTTGGCGAAGCGGCGCTGACTGAGGCCGAAAAGCTGCGGTTCGGCAATCTCATGGGCCTCGCGATCGGCACGCACGAAGGCGCCCATATGCTCTTGCAGCGCGGCCTCATCGAACATGCGGCGTACCGGCGAAGCGAGGGCATCACGCGCCTTTACATGCAAAGCCCGCGCGTCCGGAAATGGTGGCGCACGCGCCGGGAATACAGTTACGACCCGAAATTCCGCGCGCTTATTGACAAGGTGGCGGACGAATGTGAGGCGGCGCGACTCATCGAGTCTAAACCGCAGGAAACCCGTTCTTGATCCCTCAGGAAAAAATCGACGCGCTCATCGCCAAATTCGAGAAAGTCGAGGCGGCGATGTCATCGGCGATGAAGGGCGATGAGATCGTTCGCCTGGCGAAGGAACACGGCGAATTGCGGCCGGTCGCCGACAAGGCGCGTGAACTCGCATCGCTCCGTCGCCAGCTTGTCGAACTCGAAGAACTCTCCCGCGGCGCGGACAAGGACATGGCCGAAATGGCCTATGAGGAATTGCAGGAGCTGAAGGAAAAGGCGCCCGCCGTCGAGCGCGAGTTGCAGCTCATGCTGCTGCCGAAGGACAAGGCGGACGACAGCTCGGTCATTCTCGAGGTAAGAGCGGGAACCGGCGGCGAGGAAGCCGCGCTCTTCGCCGGCGACCTCTTCAGGATGTATCAACGCTATGCGTCGCTAAAAGGCTGGCGCGTCGAAGTGCTGTCGGCGTCCGACGCGGAAAAAGGCGGGTACAAGGAGATCCAGGCTTCGATTTCGGGCGACGGCGTTTTCGCGCGCATGAAGTTCGAGGCGGGGGTTCACCGCGTACAGCGGGTGCCGGAAACGGAGGCGCAAGGGCGCATTCATACCTCGGCCGCGACCGTCGCGGTTCTGCCGGAGCCTAAAGACGTCGATATCGAAATCAAGGAATCGGACCTCCGGATCGACGTCTTCCGCGCCTCGGGTCCCGGCGGCCAGTCGGTCAACACGACGGATTCCGCAGTCAGGATCACGCATATTCCGACCGGCGTCGTCGTCAGCCAGCAGGATGAGAAATCCCAGCACAAGAACAAGGCGAAGGCGCTGAAGATCCTCCGCGCGAGGCTTTACGAGGCCGAGCGCGAGAAAGCCGAGGCCGAGCGGGCGGCGGCGCGCAAGGGCATGGTCGGCTCGGGCGAACGCTCCGAGCGCATCCGCACCTACAATTTTCCGCAAAGCCGCGTCACCGACCACCGGATCAATCTGACGCTTTACAATCTCGACGACGTCATTCGCGGCGACGCGCTCGATCAGATCGTCAGCGCGCTCATCACGCAAGATCAGGCCGACCGCCTCGCGGCGCTCGAGGCGAGCGTTTGAGGCGACATTGACTATCGACGCCGCAATCCGGCGGGCCGCCGCCGCTCTTGAAGCCTCGTCGACGCCGGCGCTTGATGCGCGCGTGCTGGCGAAAGCCGCGTTCGGACTCGACGACGCCACGCTGATCGCGCAGGGCGATCGCATCGCGGCGCCGGAAGCGCTCGCGCGCTATGGCGACATGATCGCAAGGCGCGCGGCCGGCGAGCCCGTCGCGCATATCGTCGGGCGTCGCGAATTCTGGTCGCTCGATATCGAAGTCGCGCCGCCGATTCTTGTTCCGCGCGCCGATAGCGAGACGATCGTCGAGGCCGTCGTCCGCCGACGCGCGCCCGGCGCGCCGCTCAAGATTCTCGATCTCGGCTGCGGATCGGGCGCTCTCTTGTGCGCGCTGCTCGCCGCTTTTCCGAAAGCGGTCGGCGTCGGCGTCGACGTCAATCCAGAGGCCGTCGCGCTGACGTCGCGCAATCTTCTGCGCCTCGGTTTCGGATTGCAATCGTCAGCGACGGTCGGCGACTGGTTCGCCGCCGTCGACGGCCGGTTTGAGGTCATCGTGTCGAACCCCCCCTATTTAAGGACGGTCGATCGCGACATCCTGCCGCGCGAGGTCCGCGATTTCGAGGATCCGGGCGCGCTCTTCTCAGGCGAAGACGGGCTCGACGCGCACCGCTTGCTTATGGCCGACGCGCCGCGGCATATCGCGCCCGGCGGCCTTTTCGTCGTGGAGTTCGGCGAAGGCCAGCTTCCGGCGATTAACGATCTTGCAAGGCGCGCGTTTCCCGGCGCTGAAGGGAAAGCGGAAAACGACCTATCAGGCCGCCCGCGGGCGTTTGTCATTGACCTTGGGGCGCATTCGGACTAGACATTGAATCGTAAGCGATGGTCGCTAGACTGCGCTTTAAGGAATTCGGCGCCCTAGAATTCAAACACTGGCATTCGCGGCGCGCGGGTTTCCGGCAATTCCAAAGCGACGGCTCCAGGATTGACGATAGGCTTTAAGCAGCACATGCGCTGCGGGGTGCGAACTGAATAACTGAAAGCGCAAATCCTGCGTTCGGCGGAGCAAGTCTCCGACTACCCGGTTTGCGCATTGTCCGCGGCTTGCGCCGCCTCAATCAGAGAACGGGCTGACAAGGCATTCTTATATGAACGGTCATTTCAATAAGCGCGGGCGGAACCACCAGCGCCGGCGGCAAGGAATCAATCCGAACCGGGCGCTTGACTCAAACGGTCCCGATGTAAGGATCCGCGGCACGGCGCAGCAGATTTACGACAAGTACCTCGCGCTCGCGCGGGACGCGACGTCGAGCGGCGACCGGGTGAAGGCCGAGAATTATTTTCAGCACGCAGAGCACTATTTCCGCGTGCTGCGATCAATCCAGGGTCCGCAGGCGCCGGCGATCGACCAGTCGCAGGATGGGGATTTCGAAGTCGGCGAGCAGCCTTCGATCGGCGAGACGCGCGAAAGCCGGGAGGACCGACAGCCCCAGCCCCAGTTCGAAACCGGCGACACGGACGCCGACATCGCCGCCGGCGATCAGCCGACGGAAACGCCGGCCAATGGCGCCGGCGAACAGCGCGGTCCCGAACAGCGGAATTTCGACGATCGCGGACATGAGCCGCGCGGGCCGGACGCGCAGGGCCGCGGCGGCGATTTCGAGGGTCGCCGCAGGCGCCGCCGGCCGCGTCGCCACCGCGAAGACGGCGGCGTTTCGGAAACCTCCGAGGACGCCGAGCCTGCTGAAGTCTGACGGCGCCGCCGCCGCGAGCGATTGCCAGCGGCGGCGGCTGCGATGTTCGCTGCGATGCGGATCGGACTGATTTATGACGCCAGCGGCGACGCTTTTTGATCTCTCGGGAAAATCCGCCGTCGTCACCGGTGCCTCGCGCGGGATCGGCGAGGCGATCGCGCGAAGGCTCGCCGAGCACGGCGCCGACGTTGTCGTCTCGAGCCGAAAAATTGACGCCTGCGAGACCGTCGCCGCGTCAATCAATGATGCGCGGGGGCGCAAAGCGGCGCACGCGGCCGCGTGCAACATCTCGCGCAAGGAAGACCTGAAATCGCTGATCGAGTTCGCGAATGCGAGGATCGGCAAGGTCGACATCCTGGTGTCGAACGCTGCGGTCAATCCCTATTTCGGCTCGGCCGAAGGCATCAGCGACGAGCAGTTCGACAAGATCATCACGGCGAACGTCAAGGCGAGCCACTGGCTGTCGCAGCTTGTCCTGCCGCAGATGAAAGCGCGCAAGGACGGCGCGATCATCATCATCTCGTCGATCGGCGCCTTCGTCGGCAGCAACGCGATCGGCGCCTACAACATTTCCAAGGCGGCGGACCTGCAGCTCGCGCGCAACCTTGCGGTCGAATACGGGCCGATGGGCGTTCGCGCGAATTGCATTTGTCCCGGCATCGTCAGGACCTATTTCGCCGAAGCGCTCTGGAAGGATCCGAAGATCGAAGCGATGATCGCGAAAACCCTGCCGCTTCGGCGCTTCGGCGAGCCGGACGATATCGCCGGCGCGGCCGTGTTTCTCGCGTCGCGGGCCGCCCGATGGATGACCGGACAACAGATCGTGATCGACGGCGGGGCTTTGGTGAGCCTCGGCGCGCTTTGATGACGAAGCGTTAAGTGACAGGCGCTCAATCCGCGTTTATCTTGAGGGCGACGGGCGCGCGCTGCGCCTTAGGGCCAATGCTGAAAGGGACAGATCGATGAAATACGCAATTGCTGCCGCGGCGGCCGCCGCGTTCGCCGCGACCGCCGCCTTTGCCGGCGGCGAAGGAAAAAAGGGCGCTGACGCCGAGGCGATGAACGCCAAGATTGAGGCGCATTTCAAGGAAGTCGACGCCAACGCCGACGGGCAAGTGACGGAAGCCGAACTCGTTGCGTACATGACCGCCAAGGCGAAGAAGGAATTCGCCGAAGCCTCCGGCGGCGACGGCATGATGACGCTTGACGAAGTGAAAGCGCATCATAAGGCCAAGCACGAGGCGATGATGAAAGAACACGGGAACATGGAGCATGGCGAACACAAGTCAGGCGATCATTAGGCTTCCGGAATAACTGACCCCAAAGGCCCGGCTGCTGCGCGCCGGGCCTTTTTTCTTTTCAGTCTTGCGGCGCGGCTTTTCGCGCCTATCTGAAGGACAAGGGCCGTCGCCTCGAAGAGGGACGGCTGTTCCATGACGCTTGATCCAAGGTCAGACAATGCAATTCGAGAATTACACGGACCGGGCCCGGGGGCTCATCCAGGCCGCCCAGGGCATCGCCCTCCGCGACGGCCACCAGCAGTTCACGTCCGAACACCTCCTAAAGGCTCTTCTGGACGATCAGGAAGGGCTTGCCGCCAATCTCCTGAAGTCGGCAGGCGCGCGGCCCGATGTCGCGCTCGCTGAGACGGAGGCGGCGCTCAAAAAGCTGCCGAAGGTGCAGGGCGGCGGCGGCCAGATTTATCTTGCGCCGGCGCTCGCCAGGGTTTTCGCGTCGGCCGAGGAGCAATCGAAAAAGGCCGGCGACTCATTTGTCAGCGCCGAGCGGCTCCTTGTCGCGCTTGCGCTGACGCCGGACGCTGAGGCCTCGAAGATCCTCAAAAACGCCGGCGCGACGCCGCAGTCGATCAACGCCGCAATCAACGGATTGAGAAAGGGCCGCACCGCCGACACCGCCTCGGCCGAGCAGGGGTACGATGCGCTGAAGAAATATGCGCGCGATCTGACCGACGCGGCGCGTTCCGGCAAGCTTGATCCGGTCATTGGACGCGACGAGGAAATCCGCCGCGCGATGCAGGTTCTGTCGCGCCGCACCAAGAACAATCCTGTCCTCATCGGCGAGCCCGGCGTCGGCAAGACGGCGATCGCCGAGGGCCTCGCGCTTCGAATCGTCAACGGCGACGTGCCGGAAAGCCTCAAGAACAAGCGGCTTCTGGCGCTCGACATGGGCGCCCTTATCGCCGGCGCGAAATACCGCGGCGAATTCGAAGAGCGCCTCAAGGCCGTGCTGTCCGAAGTCACTTCCGCGGGCGGCGAAATCATTCTCTTCATCGACGAGATGCACACGCTCGTCGGCGCCGGCAAATCCGAAGGCGCGATGGACGCCTCAAATCTTCTAAAACCGGCGCTGGCGCGCGGCGAATTGCATTGCATCGGCGCAACTACGCTCGACGAATATCGAAAGCACGTCGAAAAGGACGCGGCGCTGGCGCGCCGCTTCCAGGCGGTCTTTGTCGAAGAGCCGACCGTCGAAGACACGATCTCGATCCTTCGAGGGCTTAAGGAGAAGTACGAACTCCATCACGGCGTCCGTATCTCCGACAGCGCGATCGTCGCGGCGGCGACGTTATCGAACCGCTACATTACGGATCGGTTTTTGCCCGACAAGGCGATCGATCTCGTCGATGAAGCGGCGTCGCGCCTTAGAATGGAAGTCGATTCAAAGCCCGAAAAGCTCGATGAGCTTGACCGCCGCATCATCCAGCTGAAGATCGAACGCGAGGCGCTGAAGAAGGAAGACGATGCAGCCTCGCGCGACCGTCTTGAAAAGCTTGAGGACGAACTTTCAGGGCTTGAAGAAGACTCGGCGTCGCTGACGGCGCAATGGCGCGCCGAAAAGGAAAGCCTTGCGACGGCGACAAGGATCAAGGAGGAGCTGGAGGAGGCGCGTCAAGCGCTCGCCGATTCCGAGCGCCGCGGAGATCTCGGCCGCGCCTCGGAATTGAAATACGGCGTCATTCCGGATCTCGAAAAGAAACTCGCCGCGGCGGAAGAACGCGAAGACAAGGCTTCGCTGGTGCACGAGGTCGTGGACGCCGAAAACATCGCGGCCGTCGTCTCGCGCTGGACCGGCGTTCCCGTCGACAAGATGCTCGAGGGCGAGCGCGAGAAGCTCCTGCGGATGGAGGAGGCGATCGGCGCCCGAGTCGTCGGACAGGCTGAAGCCGTCGAAGCGGTCTCGTCCGCCGTGCGCCGCGCGCGCGCCGGGCTAAAAGACCCCAACCGTCCGATCGGTTCATTCCTCTTCCTTGGTCCAACCGGCGTCGGCAAGACCGAATTGACGAAGGCGCTCGCGGAATTCCTGTTTGACGACGATACGGCGATCGCTCGCATCGACATGTCGGAATTCATGGAGAAGCACTCGGTTGCGCGGCTTATCGGCGCGCCGCCTGGCTATGTCGGCTATGAAGAAGGCGGCGCCTTGACCGAAACCGTCCGCCGGCGTCCCTATCAGGTCGTGCTCTTTGATGAAGTCGAAAAGGCGCATCCGGACGTTTTCAACGTGCTCTTGCAAGTGCTCGACGACGGGCGGCTGACCGACGGCCAGGGCCGCACCGTCGACTTCAAGAACACGCTGATCATCTTGACCTCGAATCTCGGCGCCGAGCACCTTGCGAACCAGGCGGAAGGCCAGGACTCCGAGGCGGTGCGCCCGCAGGTGATGGAGGCTGTGCGCGCGCGCTTCCGCCCCGAGTTCCTCAACCGCCTCGACGAGATCATCCTGTTCCATCGCCTCACCCGCGCGAATATGGACCGGATCGTCGACATCCAGATTGCGCGGCTCGCCCGGTTGCTGGCCGACCGCAAGATCGCGATCAAGCTCGACGACAAGGCGCGCCGCTGGCTCAGCGACGCCGGGTATGATCCGGTCTACGGCGCGCGGCCTCTAAAACGCGTTATCCAGAAAGAGCTGCAGGATCCGCTTGCGGACCTTATTCTCGCCGGAAAGGTGAAGGACGGCGATACGCTGGAGATTTCGGCGGGCGCCCACGGTCTCACGGTGAATGGCGAAGCGCCGAAGGATCCGGGGAGGCGGTTCGCGGGCGATGCGCCGCCGGCCGGCGCGCTCCTTAACTAGAGCTTCGCGCCATGATGCGGAATCAGGGCGCTCGCTCTAGTATTTGATCGTCGCGGCGTATACGCGCTGAACCGCGCACACTTCAGCGCACGCCGCTCAAGGAGGAGAAATTGGCGAGAAAGGCGATCGACGCGAAAGCGAAAGAAGAAGCGCTCATGAAACTCATTCGCGAGACCGTCGCGAGCGCCGGCGCGATCGCTCCTGACGAAATCCCGCACCTCGTGAAGGAGCGCATCAAGGGACAAGCGGCCGGCGACCTTGACGTTGACGCCTACATAAAAGAAGCGATCAGGGCGCAAAAGCGGCTCAAAAAGCCGTAATGATCATCCGTAGGCGGCGGTTTCGCGTTGACCGGCGCGGAGGGCGAGCCTAAGGTCCGCCGCACGGTATTGGGGGACGTGCGTATGAGGGCGTGCTTTGCGGCGGCGCTGGCCGTCGCGATCGCGGGCGTTTGGACGGATAGGGCATTCGCCGCAATTGTCAGCATGGAGACGTTGTCCGGCCCCTTCGCCGGCGCGTTGATCTCCGACCTTCCTCATTTCGCCGCTGAACGAACGGGTTTGCAGGTTCCCGAGGCCGCGAGCGGCCGGCGCTTCCGGGCGCCGCCGCGCCAAGGCTTATCCGCTGCGGCCATTGCTGCGCCGGCGATCGCTCTTGCGTCCGCGGAACCGTCGGAACCGCCCGTCGCGGAATTCGAGTCGCCGCCGACGCCGGTCCCGACGCCGCCAGCGGCGCCCCTAATCCCGCTCGGCCTTGTCGCATTTGCGGTTGCGCGCAGTTTCGGCCCGCGGGGAAGGCCCCGGAAGCCGCCGCGCTGACGATCAGAGCGCCTCGTCCTTGGCGCGGTTGTCGGCGAGGAGGCCAGATTCTTCCGGCCGTGAATTGGCGTGCGCCGCGCGCATGCCGTCAATGCGGTCGCGCTCCTCTTTGAATCGCTGCAGCTCCTTGCCGCCAAGTTCGTAGCCGGTCGCGATCTTGAGGCTTTGCGGGTTGACCGGCTTGTCCTTGAGGTGAACTTCATAATGGAGGTGCGGACCTGTCGACCGGCCGGTCGAGCCGACATAGCCGATGATGTCGCCCTGCCGGACGCGAACGCCGGTCCTGACGCCCTTCTTGACCGCGTTCATGTGGGCATAGGCCGTTTTGTACCCTTGCGCATGACGGATGCGCACATAATTGCCGAATGTGCCGTAGGGGCCTGCGCGCTCGACGACGCCGTCGCCCGCCGCCATGATCGGCGTGCCGCGCGCCGCCGCGAAGTCGACGCCCTTGTGCGCCTTTTGATAGCCGAGGATCGGATGCCGGCGCGTGCCGAAGCCTGACGATAGTCGCGCGCCGTCAATTGGCGTCTTCATCAACAGCCGTCGCGCGCTTTCGCCCGAGGCGTCGAAATAGTCGCCTCTGCCGCCGCCGTCCGCGGTCTCGAAGCGGTAATAGCCTTTCTCCTTCGTTCGGCTGCGCCATTTGAGGCGCCCGTAGAGAATGTCGCCGCCGCCGACCAGATTGCCGGCCTCGTCATAGCGTACTTCAAAAATCGCCTCGAATTCATCGCCGCCGAATATCTCGCGCTGGAAATCGACGTCATAGGCGAACATCTGCGCAAGTCCCGCGATCACTTCGTCCGGCGCGCCCTGACGCTTGGCGGAGAGATAGAGGCTGCCATCTATTCGTCCGTCGACGGCGGCGACGCGCGTCATCAGCGGCGTCAGGAATTCCTTCGCGGCATATCCTTCTTCGGGATTGCGCGAAAGCGAGATGCGCCTTTCGGCGTCGACGCGAAAGTCGAGCGACATGAGATAGCCTGGCGGCGGATCGGTTTCGGAAACCGCCTGGAACAGCGTCCGCGCGGGCGCGCCGATCGTCAGCGCCAACTCCTGCCCCGGACGCAGGCGGCGCAGATTATAGACTTTTCCGAACGCATAGGCGGCGTCATTTCGGTCCTCCGCGCGCACGCCCGCGCGCTTCAGCGCATCGACCAAAGTCTCGCCCTTCGCGAGCGTCACCCGCATTTCCCGCGGCGCATCGGCAATGTCCCCGTCGGTGACCCGCGCGCTCGCAGCGCGTCCCCGGCCGCCGTCAAGATCGCTGATGTAAAAGAAGGGCGGCGGCCGATCCGACCTGTCGGCCATCCAGACCGACGCCAGCGAAAGCACGGCCGTTCCGTCCGCGCCTGCGGCGCCGGCGCGGTCCCCCGCCGGCTTGAGACGCGGCGCAAGGGCGCCGGCATCGCCAATCGGCGCCGCCGCAAGCGGCTTGACGCGAAGCGGCCCGCCGAAGGCTTCAGCAAATTCGCTGTCTATCGTCGGCGACACCGGCGCCGCGGCGGGCTGCGTCGCGCCCATCGGCGAGATCGGCGGCGCGGGTTCCTTTGCAATCCCCGACGCGCCGATATCGGGCGCCGGCGCTGCAACGCCGGGTTCGACGCTCGCAGGCGACGTCGTTTCAATCGCGCCCGCGACGGCTGGCGCCGCCGGCTGGCGGCTCATCGCGAAAGCGAGGAAAGCCCCGCCCAGTCCAAGCACGGCGAGGGCGGCGGCGACGGCGAGGGGCGCGCGCTCCGTCGCCCCATCTTTGCTTCCGTCGCCGAAATCCATCCCGCCGCTTTCCCAAAAAGGCCCGCTTGAACAGGGGACTATCTCTTCTTTGCGCTGGCCGTTGAAGTCAATGCAAGGGCCGATCGAGGAGCCGGAGCGGACTATCAAGGATCCGCGCTTAAGCCTCGGCCTCGCTTTTCACGGCAATTTTCGCCATCTTGGAAAGGCTTTTCTTAGGCCAGCGCGCGGGGGCCGGCGACGACCGGCGCGCCGAGGGGAACAAGCGTCGCATCGAGGAGTCCGGCGGATGCGCATCGCCGCCCGCTTTCTGATCGCCGTACTCATTGTACTCGTCCTCGCCGGGATCGCGCTCTTCTTCCTGCGAAAGCCGATCGTCGCTGCGGCCGCCGAGCGCATTCTCAGAGGCGTCGGCCTTGAGGCGCCGGAAGTCGCCGTTGACGAGGTTTCGCTGACGCGCCTCGACGTCGCGCGCCTTGAAGCGGGGGGCGGCGCCGAACGCGGCCTGGACCTTCGAGATGTCGCGCTATTCTACGACTGGCGCGCGCTCCTCTTCGACGGGAAGATCCGATCAATCGAAATCAGCGGCGGGCGGGTCGTCGCCGCGTTCGACGACGCCGGCGGAATGAATATCGCCGGCTGGTCGCCGGACCCCAACGTCAAGCCGGCGCCGCCTCCGTTCAAGACGCTCAAGGTCGGCGCGCTCGATGTCATCGCGAGGACGCCAAAAGGCGATGCGCGCCTTGATACGGCGGGCGCCTTTGATTATGCGGACGGCGGCGAATTCACCGCGCGCGAGCGCGCCGCCATCCACTTCGCCGAGAAGATGGCGCTCGATCATCACAACATCGGCGACGAGGACGTGGCGCGCATGCGGGCGCTGTTCTCCGACGCCGAGTTCCTCGAGCTGGCGATGATGACCGGCCAGTACATCGGCTTCGGCCGGGTGCTGGCGATGCTGCAGCTGGAGGTGGCCGCCTGCCCGGTCTGACGCTTACGCGATGATGTCTGGCGTCAGCTCGTTCTCGATCCAGACGATCTGGTCCTTGAGGGTGAGCTTGCGCTTCTTCAACCGGGCGAGCTGGAGGGCGTCGCCGGAACTGGTGTCATGCAGGGCGCTGATGGCGGCGTCGAGGGCGCGGTGCTCCTCGCGCAGTTCCGCAAGGCGGGTGCGCAGGGCGCGCCGTTCCTCCGGTTCGTCGAAGCCGCCGTCCGCCCCCATGGCTCCTCCTTCGGCCACACGCCCAAGAGGAGAACATGGGGGCGGTGGGCTGTAAAGCCGCGGGCCGTTCATCCACAGGAACCGCCGTTCCTTGCTGGACTGAGGCGCCTTTGCAACAAGTTGTGAA
>Ga0209172_10006865_pt1 | contig 12249 bp, 9 predicted proteins | sample LarsenN4metaG_FD_184113 | JGI IMG/M metagenome (GOLD analysis project Ga0209172, IMG submission 184113) | Hot spring sediment bacterial and archeal communities from British Columbia, Canada, to study Microbial Dark Matter (Phase II) - Larsen... ... | reverse complement strand
CGCAAGCCGCCGCCGCGCCGCGGGAACGGACCGGCCGCAGCGGATCCGGCTCCTCGCTGCGTTCCCGGAAGCCGAGGCGAGCCCCGCAGGGGCGCGCCGAGACTATCCGGGATCCTGCCGCTTTGCTGGAGACCGGGCCCGCGCCGCTCGCGACCCCCGCGCCGGGCAAGACCCCGGCTCGAAGCGCCCGGATGCGATTCTGCGATCGCATCGGCCGCTTCGGCCGGGGACGCAGACGGACGGGCTTGCCGCCCCATATGCCGCAGAAAGCGCTCGCGGTGAGCCCCAGCCGCCGCTCCCAGAGCAAGCCCGCCGGGACCCCGCTCCATCGACTCCATCGAATCCGAATCCATCGAATCCGTTGGCAGCCCAGCCCAGTCCTGCTTAGCTAGCCGCCGGCCATTCACGGAGCCCCCGATGTCCAACGCCCCGCGCCGCGCCGGCCGCCACTACCTGCAGATCCCGGGGCCCACGCCGGTGCCGGACCGCATCCTGCGGGCGATGGACATGCCGGTGATCGACCACCGCGGCCCCGAGTTCAAGGCTCTGGGCCTCAGGGTGCTCGCCGGCATCAAGACCATCTTCAAGACCTCGGGGCCGGTGTTCATCTACCCATCCTCCGGCACCGGGGCGTGGGAGGCGGCGCTCCTCAACACGCTCTCCCCCGGCGACCGCGTGCTCATGTACGAGACCGGCCACTTCGCCACGCTGTGGAAGAGCATGGCCGTCAAGCTCGGCCTGCAGCCGGAGTTCATCGCCTCCGACTGGCGGGCGGGCGCCGACCCCGCCGCCATCGAGGCGCGCCTGCGCGAGGACAAGGCGGGGGCGATCAAGGCCGTGTGCGTGGTCCACAACGAGACCTCGACCGGCGCCACCTCGCGCATCGACGAGGTGCGGCGGGCGATCGACGCCGCCCGCCACCCCGCCCTCCTCATGGTCGACACCATCTCCTCGCTCGCCTCCATCGACTACCGCCACGACGAATGGGGGGTGGACGTGACCGTGGGCGGCTCGCAGAAAGGGCTGATGCTGCCGCCGGGGCTCGGCTTCAACGCCGTGAGCGAGAAGGCGCTCGCCGCCGCCCGCGCCGCCCGCCTGCCCAAGTCCTATTTCGCCTGGGAGGAGATGCTCGCCGCCAACAAGGAGGGTTTCTTCCCCTACACGCCGGCCACCAATCTGCTCTACGGCCTCGCCGAGGCCGTCGACATGCTCCACGAGGAGGGCCTGGAGCGGGTGTTCGCCCGCCACGACCGCCACGCCGAGGCAGTGCGGCGGGCGGTGCGGGCGTGGGGGCTCGAGATCTGGTGCCGGGAGCCCAGGCACTACTCCTCCTCGCTCACCGCCGTGCTGATGCCGCAGGGGCACGACGCCGACGCCTTCCGCCGCACCGCGCTCGAGCACTTCGACCTCTCGCTCGGCACCGGCCTCACCAAGGTGGCCGGCAAGGTGTTCCGCATCGGCCACCTGGGCGACACCAACGACCTCACCATCGTCGCCACCCTGGCGGGGGTGGAGATGGGGCTCAGGCTGGCCGGCGTGCCGCACAAGGGGGAGGGCGTGCGCGCCGCCATGGAGTATCTGGCCGGGGCGGATGGCGGACGCAGGACGCACTGAGCCCGGCGCATGTGGCGCCCCTGCGTGCACGGCGGTGGGCTACGCGGCCGGTGCCATGTGGGGCCCCCGATGGGGCCTGCGCCGGCGCATGTGCCCCGTATTGAGCGCACTGAGCCCGGCGCATGGGACCCCGGGCGGCCGGGACGGCGTCGTGCACACGGGGCGCGCCATGTGCGGCACCAAATGCACCCCGCGGCGCCGGATGTAGCTTACATTGGACGCACCGGGCCCAGGCCCTTGCACCGGGAGCATCGAGCACCATGAGCCACAGCCGCAGCCAGGAGCTGCTCTACGAGGTCGACGGCGGCGTCGGGCTCGTCACCTTCAACCGCCCGCAGGCCCACAACGCCCTCACCTTCGACATGTACGACCGGCTGGGCGAGATCTGCGCCGGCATTGCGGAGGACGGCTCGGTGCGGGCCCTCATCCTCACCGGGGCGGGCGGGCGCGCCTTCGCCGCCGGCACCGACATCTCCCTCTTCCGCGATTTCCGCACCGCCGAGCAGGGGCTCGCCTACGAGGCGCGCATGGAGGCGATGTTCGACAGGCTCGAGCGCTGCCCGGTGCCCACGATCGCCGCCATCTCGGGCATCTGCACGGGCGGGGCGGCGGTGATCGCCGCCGCCTGCGATCTGCGCCTTGCCACCCGCACCCTGAAATACGGCTTTCCCATCGCCCGCACGCTGGCCAACTGCCTCTCGGCCGCCAACATCGCCCGCGTCGCGCTGCTCACCGGCGTCGGCCGCGCCCTCGACATGCTCATCACCACCCGCCTGATCGAGGCCGAGGAGGCGCTGGCGATCGGCCTCGTGGGCGAGCTTCACGACAGCCCCGAGGCGCTGATGGCCCGCGCCCGCGCGCTCGCCGCCCAGATCGCCACCCAGGCGCCGCTCACCATGCGCGCCGGCAAGGAGGTGGTGCGGCGCCTGCGCGAGCGCCTCGCCGGCATCGACGATCGCGATCTCATCGCGCTCTGCTACGGCAGCGCGGATTTCCAGGAGGGCCTCGACGCCTTCCTCGCCAAGCGCCCGCCGCGCTTCCAGGGCCGCTAAGGCGGGGCGGGGCGCCATGGCCGGCTCGGTCAGGAACATCCTCTTCATCATGTGCGACCAGCTGCGCTGGGACTATCTCTCCTGCTACGGCCACCCGCGGCTTTCGACCCCCAACATCGACGGCCTCGCCCGCCGCGGGGTGCGCTTCGATCGCGCCTACGTGCAATCGCCGGTGTGCGGGCCCTCGCGCATGAGCTTCTACACCGGCCGCTACGTCGGCTCGCACGGCGCCACCTGGAACGGGGTGCCGCTCAAGGTGGGCGAGATGACGCTGGGCGATTATCTGCGCCCGCTCGGGGTGCGCACCGTGCTGGTCGGCAAGACCCACATGCGCGCCGATCTCGAGGGCATGCGCCGGCTCGGCATCGATCCCGCCTCGATCATCGGCGTGCGCGTGGCCGAATGCGGCTTCGACCCCTACGAGCGCGACGACGGCCTGCACGCCGCGGGCCCCGACGGCCGCTACGACCCCCGGCCGCCGCGCTACAACCGCTGGCTCAACGCGCGCGGCTACCCGGGCGACAACCCCTGGCACGACTGGGCCAACGCCGCCCGGGGCGAGGGCAACCGGCTCGCCTCCGGCTGGGCCATGCGCCACGCAGGCAAGCCCGCGCGCGTCAGGGAGGAGGACTCCGAGACGCCCTACATGACCGGCCGGGCCATCGATTTCATGGCCGAGGCGGGCGATGCCCCCTGGTGCCTCCATCTCTCCTACATCAAGCCGCACTGGCCCTACATCGCCCCCGCTCCCTACAACGCCATGTACGGGCCGGCCGACGTTCTGCCGCCTGCGCGCAGCGAGGAGGAGCGGCGCGAGCCCCACCCGATCCTGGCCCAGTTCATGGAGCGGCAGGTGAGCCGGACCTTCGCCCGCGACGAGGTGCGCGCGGCGGTGATCCCGGTCTACATGGGCCTCGTCAAGCAGATCGACGACCAGCTCGGACGCCTCTTGCGCTTCATGGAGGAGCGGGGGCTCATCGCCAGCACGCTGATCGTCTTCACCTCCGACCACGGCGACTACCTGGGCGACCACTGGATGGGCGAGAAGGACCTCTTCCACGAGCCCGCGGTGCGCATCCCGCTGATCGTGGTCGACCCCTCGCCCGAGGCCGACCCGGCGCGCGGCAGCGTGTGCGGGGAGCTGGTGGAGGCCATCGACCTGGCGCCCACCTTCCTGGAGGCGCTGGGCGCCGATCCGGCCGAGCACAGCCACCGGCTCGAGGGGCGCTCGCTCCTTCCCTTCCTGCGCGGCAGGCCGCCGCCGCGCTGGCGCCGCTATGCGGTGAGCGAGTACGACTACTCGTTTCTCCCCGTGGCGCCGAGGCTCGGCATCGCCCCCCGCGATGCCCGCCTCTTCATGATCGCCGACCGGCGCTGGAAGCTCGTACACGCGCCGGGCTTCCGGCCCATGCTCTACGACCTGGAGACCGACCCCCAGGAGTTTTGCGACCGCGGGGCTGACCCCGCCTGCGAGGCCGAGCGGGACCGGCTGCTGGCCGCACTGCACGCCTGGAGCCTGCGCCTCTCGCAGCGCACAACGATATCCGACCGCGAGATCGAGGAGCGCCGCGGCAAGTCTCAGCGCCGGGGCATTCTGATCGGTGTTTGGGACGAGAGCGACATCCCCGAGGAGCTGTGGGGCGCCTATCTGGGCGATCGCGGCTGAGGCGGCGGGCTTGTAACCGCCGCCGGGTCCCCCATCTTCATTCAGGCTCCCCGCAGGGAGGAGCGGCGGCGCCCCGCGCGTTGAGCGACGGCCCCGGCCGGAACGGCGGGCGTCGCCGGTTTGTTGTAGTTCAGCGCCAGGCTGGCGTCCGGGCCGGAGCAGCGAGCTGGGGAGTGTCGTGAACGTCTCGTTCCTTCAGGAATTGCTGGTGTCGATTGCCGAGCAGGGTCGCCAGCTGCTGCCCCGCTCGCTCAGCCGGTCGGCGCCGGCGGACGGCATCGAGGAGCTGGCGCGCGCGCTCTTGTCCGGCCGCGGCGAGGCCTCGGGCGTGGCCATCGCCAGCGCCATCCTCGCCCGCTATCGCGCGCTCGCCCCCCATGAGCGCCGGGCCTTCCTCGCCTTCCTCGCCCGCACCATGCAGCCCGACCCGCTGGCGGTGGAGCGTGCGGCCAGCGCCTATCTCGCCAACCCCGACCCCGCCACCGTGGCGGCGCTGCAGCAGGCGGTGGAGAGCCCGCGCCAGGAGTTCTTCCGCCGCCTCAACCTGGCGCCCGGCGCCACCGCCCAGATCGTGGCCATGCGCCGCGACCTCATCGAGGCGGGCGAGGAGAGCCTCTCGCTGCTCGACCGCGACCTCATGCATCTGCTGTCGTCGTGGTTCAACCGCGGCTTCCTGGTGCTGCGCCGCATCGACTGGCAGACGCCCGCCGCCATCCTGGAGAAGATCATCGCCTACGAGGCCGTGCACGAGATCCAGGGCTGGGACGACCTGCGCCGCCGCCTCGATCCGGCCGACCGGCGCTGCTTCGCCTTCTTCCACCCCTCGCTCATCGACGAGCCGCTGATCTTCGTCGAGGTCGCCCTGACCGACGACATGCCCGACGACATCCACTCGCTGCTGCGCGAGGCGCCCAAGAACGGCGACGCCGGGCGCGAGCCCACCACGGCGGTGTTCTACTCCATCTCCAACTGCCAGGAGGGGCTGCGCGGCATCTCCTTCGGCAGCTTCCTCATCAAGCAGGTGGTCGAGGAGCTGGTGAAGGAGCGCTCGAGCCTCAAGTCGTTCGTCACCCTGTCGCCGGTGCCGCAGTTCGCCCACTGGCTGCGCCAGGTGCGCGAGGACGAGGCCTCGCCGCTGGTCGCGCCGGCCGAGCGCGAGCGCCTGCACGTGCTCGACGATCCGGCCTGGATCGGCACCGCCGCCTCGGAGGCGCTGCGGCCGCTGCTGCTGCGGCTCGCCGCCCACTACTTCCTCAACGTCAAGAACGAGGACGGCTATCCGCTCGATCCGGTGGCGCGCTTCCATCTCGGCAACGGCGCGCGGCTCGAGCGCATCAACTGGCACGGGGACATCTCGGCCAAGGGCCTGCGGGAGGCGCACGGCCTCATGTGCAACTACCGCTACGAGCCCAGGGACATCGAGAAGAACCACGAGGCCTACGAGAACGAGGGCGCCGTCGCCGCCTCCCGCCAGGTCCACGCGCTGTTGAAATCGGAGCGCGGCCGCAGCGAGGCCAGCCGGTTCCTGGCCCTGCCCGGCCTGCGCACGGTGCGGCCCGGCACCGCCAAGGCCGAGAGCCACTGACGGGTCCCGCCGCGACATCGACGGCGGCCCGCTTTCGGACTTATCTGGGCGGGGGCCATACCGGGAGGTGACACATGCGCTACGGGGAAGGCGACCGCGAGAGCGAGCACGTCGAGGATCGGCGCGGACAGGGGGGCGGCATGTTTCCGCGCGGGGGCGGCGGCCTCCCCATCCCCATCGGCGGCGGCGGGCTCAGCATCGGCTCGCTCATCCTCATCGGCGTCATCAGCCTGATGCTGGGCATCAACCCGCTCGAGCTCCTCAACGGGGGCGGCGGCGTTCCCGGCCTGCCCGACATGCCGCGCACCAGCCCCGGGCCGCGCTCCCCGTTCGACATTCCCGGCATGCCCGGCCAGACCAGGGTGGCGCCGCAGAACGACGAGATGTCGCGCTTCGTGCGCCGCGTGCTGGCCGACACCGAGGACGTGTGGGAGCGCGTGTTCCAGGCGGCGGGCCGTCGCTACGAGAAGCCGACCCTGGTGCTCTTCACCCGCGACACCCCGACCGCCTGCGGGACGGGCCGGTCGGCGATGGGGCCGTTCTATTGCCCGCTCGACCGCAAGGTCTACATCGACCTCGACTTCTACCGGGTGCTCAAGGAGCGCTTCAACGCGCCCGGCGACTTCGCCCAGGCCTATGTGGTGGCCCACGAGATCGGCCATCACGTGCAGACGCTGCTCGGCGTGGCCGAGAAGGTGCAGGCGCTCAAGCAGCAGGCGCTCCAGCGCGGCGAGGAGGCGCGCGCCAATGCCCTGCAAGTGCGCATGGAGCTGCAGGCCGACTGCCTCGCCGGGGTGTGGGCGAGCCTCAACGAGCAGCTCAAGAGGCGGCTGCAGCCGGGCGATATCGAGGAGGGGCTCAACGCCGCGGCCCAGATCGGCGACGACACGCTGCAGCGGCGCAGCCGCGGCCAGGTGGTGCCGGAGTCCTTCACCCACGGCACCTCCCAGCAGCGCGTGCGCTGGTTCAGGCGCGGGCTGGACACCGGCCAGACGCAGAGCTGCGATACCTTCGGCGCCCGCGAGCTCTGAGCGGCGCCCTGCGCTTCGCTTTGTTGCGCTCTACGCGGGATCGTAGGGCGGAATGGGCGAGGCCCTGTTCCGCCGAGCCGCGCACGCGAGCCTCATCCCGGCGCTCGCTCGCGTGGCTTGACGCGCGCCGCGGCCAAGCCGCGGGAGCCCCCTGGCAGCCCGCCCTCACGTTCGCCGGTAGGGATAGCAGCGGGCCGGATCGAGGCTCAGGCCGAAATGCTGGGCGAGCTTGCGGATCGCCGGCCCGTGCTCGGGATAGGGGTCGCTGTTGGCGAAGCCCACCACGATCGGCCGGAACGCGCGCTCGCTCTGCCCCGCCGGGGGCAGCATGGCCGTCACCAGCCCCTTGCCCTCGTTGTCGCGCAGCGTAAGGAAGATCGGCATCACCCGCTGGATGTGGGCCTTGAGCCCGATGTTCTGCTCGATGTAGTGGCTCGACCGCGGCGGCACGTAGCTCTTGGCCGCCTGCTCGTAGGCCTGCCGGAAATGCTTCTCCACCGCATGGTCCATGGCCTGCGATTCCAGGGCGGCCTCGGCCACGGTCTCGATGCGAAACCAGGTCTCGGTCGGGGAGGCATCGCACACGTACTGCATTCGCGGGGCTCCTGCGAGCGACCTCGCCTCTCGGCCCGCGAGCCGGCTGGCGCGGCGCGGCCTCTGGGCGGGCGGGCCGCCGGGCGGGCGATGGGCGATCGATTGGCGGGAGAATGAGAGACCAAAGGGCGCCGGCAAGGCAAGGCCGTCGTGGCCGCCCTCGCGCCGGCGCGCGCCTGTTTGCCCTCGGCCATGGTGAGCCGGCCACACGGGGACAGGCGGGCCCGGCCCGGCCGCCGTTAACCCTGGTCGCGAAAATGCGCCGCGAACTTATCCCCGCCCTCTCCGCCGCCCTTATAATGTATAGTTTTTGAGAATTACTTGAGATTGATCCAGATTATACGAGGCTGATGGTCGGACACACTTGTCTCCTCCAGTATACCCCTTGACAGCGTCACGCTGTCGAGGTATAAATCTGGTATAACTCCACGATTGCGCGCACGGCGGCCTTCCCTCCCGCCGCTCCGGCACCCGCGGCCCCGCCCGCGCCGGCCGCCGCCACCCCCAAAACCCCGATGTGGACGTCCCCGCTCTCGCCCGAGCAGTGGGCCGAGGCCCGCCGGCTGCGCGCCGAGGGCATGGCCTATGCCGAAATCGCCACCCGCCTCGGCAGCCTGGTCAGCGCCCGGGCGATCGCCAGCCGCGCCCGCCGCGAGCGCTGGGCCGAGCCCGCCGCCGCCGGCCGCAGGGATGCGCACCGGCGCCGTCCGCCGCCCGCGGGCGCCGCCTCCGGCTGGCGCCAGGTGCTGGTGCATCACCTCTTTCGCATCCTCGAGATGAAGCTGAAGATGATGGAGCTGCGCATGCGCAAGCAGTTGGAAGACGCCGAGCAGGGCCGGGACGCCGCCGTCGACGGCGACAAGGACATGCGCGACCTCGACACCCTGATCAAGACCATCGACCAAGTGACGGAGCTCGACCCTGACCTCGACCGCAACGGTGCCGCCGGGGGGCAGCAGGGAGGAGACCCCCGCGCATCCGCGGCGGACGCCTTCCGCCGCGAGGTTGCGGAGCGCATTGAGAAGCTTGTCCCGCCGGCCTGACCTGGCCGCCGACGCCTTCCGCTCGCGCGAGGAATGGGAGCGGGTTCTGCGCGACTGGCTGGTGCTCGGCCGCGACGACCAGCTCCCGCCCCTTGTCTCCGCCACCGGCAAGCCCTGGCACACTTGGCTGGTGCTCGGCGGCCGCGGCTCAGGCAAGACCCGCACCGGCGCGGAGTGGGTGCGCGCGCAGGCGCTCGGCACCCCCCATCTCGCCGACCGGCGCTCGCACCACATCGCCCTCGTCGGCGAGACCATCGGCCAGGTGCGCGCCATCATGATCGAGGGCCTGTCGGGCCTGCTCTCCATCCACGCCGCCTCCGAGCGGCCCACCCTCGAGGTGTCGCGCAACCGGCTGGTGTGGCCCAACGGCACGGTCGCCCATCTGTTCGCCGCCGACGATCCCGACGGCCTGCGCGGGCCCCAGTTCGACGCCGCCTGGTGCGACGAGCTCACCAAGTGGCGCCAGTGCGATCAGGCCTGGGACACGCTGCAGTTCGCGTTGCGGCTCGGCGAGCTGCCGCAATGCGTGGTCACCACCACGCCGCGCGCCATCCCGCTGCTCAAGCGCATCATGGACGACCGGGCGACGGCCACCAGCCGCTCGCGCACCGCCGACAACGCCAACAACCTCGCGCCCTCCTTCCTCGCCGAGATGCAGCGCCGCTACGGCGGCACCAGCATCGGCCGCCAGGAGCTCGAGGGCGAGATCGTGATGGAACGCATGACCGGCCTGTGGAAGCGCGCCCAGATCGACCAGGCCCGGCTGCTCGCCCGGCCCGAGCTCGTGCGCATCGTCGTCGCCGTCGACCCGCCGGTCACCGCCACCTCAGGCTCCGACAGCTGCGGCATCATCGTCGCCGGCCTCGGCGCCGACAAGCGCGGCTACGTCATCGCCGACCGCACCATCCAGGGCCGCGATCCCGCCACCTGGGCGCGCGCGGCGGTGGCCGCCTACCGCGACTTTGCCGCCGACCGCATCGTGGTGGAGGCCAATCAGGGCGGCGATCTGGTGGTGCAGGTGTTCAAGAGCATCGACGCCAACCTGCCGATCAAGAAGGTCTACGCCACGCGCGGCAAGTACGTGCGCGCCGAGCCGGTGGCCACGCTCTACGGCGAGGGCCGCGTCGCCCACGTCGGCGAGTTTCCCGAGCTCGAGCGCCAGCTGTGCGACTTTGCCGCCGACGGTCTGGCCGAGGGCAGGAGCCCCGACCGCCTCGACGCCCTGGTGTGGGCCATCACCGAGCTGATGCTCTCGCCCCAGAGCCGCCCCCAGATGCACTGGATGTAGCTGTCCTCCCGGCCGCGGCCGCCCTGTCCTCCCGGCCGCGGTCGCCCTGTCATCCCGGCCGAGCGCGTCAGCGCGAGAGCCGGGACCCAGGGCCACCCACTCCACACGGAAAGCCTCCCGCATGCCCGCGCCGCAACACTCCGTCGCCGGCTGGCTCGCCCGCGCGCTCGCCCATCTCGCCCCTTCTCCCCGCCTGCGGGGGGAGCCTGCCCCGCGCCTGCGCCGGGGTCGGGGTGAGGGTGAGGCCCTCCACGCCAAGGCCAGTCGCACCGGCCCGCTGCTGCGGCTCGAGACCCTCACCTCGCCGGTGTGGACGCCCCGCGACTACGCCGCCTTCGCCCGCGAGGGCTTCGCCCAGAACGCCATCGTCTACCGCGCCGTGCGCATGGTGGCGGAGGCCGCCGCTTCCGTGCCGCTCCTCCTCTACGAGGGCGACGCGGAGATCGCCGAGCACCCGCTGCTCGATCTGATCGGCCGCCCCAACCCGGTCTCCACCGCCCCCGACCTGCTCGAGTCCTGGTACGGCTTCCTGCTCATTTCCGGCAACGCCTACCTCGAGGCGGTGGCCCTTTCCGGCGAGATCCGCGAGCTCCACGTTCTGCGCCCCGACCGCATGAAGGTGATCCCCGGGCCCGAGGGCTGGCCCGAGGCCTTCGAGTATTCCGCCGGCGGCCGCTCCGTGCGCTTCTCCGGCGAGGTGGTGCCCGGCGTCCGCCCCGTCCTGCACCTCAAGCTCTTCAACCCGGTCGATGACCACTACGGCCTCTCCCCCATCGAGGCCGCCGCCACGGCGATCGACATCCACAACACCGCGTCGAGGTGGAACAAGGCGCTGCTCGACAACTCCGCGCGTCCCTCCGGCGCCCTCGTCTACGCCGCCCGCGACGGCAACCTGTCGCCGGAGCAGTTCGACCGCCTCAAGGCCGAGCTCGAGCAGGGCTTTTCGGGCGCCGCCCACGCCGGCCGGCCGCTGCTGCTCGAAGGCGGCCTCGACTGGAAGTCCATGAGCCTCAGCCCCAAGGATATGGACTTCATGGAGGCCAAGCACGCCGCCGCGCGCGAGATCGCCCTGGCGCTGGGCGTGCCGCCGATGCTCTTGGGCATCCCCGGCGACAACACCTACTCCAACTACCAGGAGGCCACCCGCTCGTTCTGGCGCCAGACCGTCCTCCCCCTCGTCACCCGCACCGCCAAGGCCCTCTCCACCTGGCTCGCCCCGGCCTACGCAGAGCTTCCCCCTCTCCCCGCTAGCGGGGAGAGGGTCGGGGTGAGGGGCAGCCACATCCTCGACGCACCTCTCGAGCTGCGCCCCGACCTCGACGCCATCGAGGCGCTGAGCCCCGAGCGCGAAGCCCTTTGGACAAGAGTAGACAAGGCGACATTCCTCACCACCAACGAAAAGCGCACGGCAGTGGGTTACGGTCCTGTTGCTGGAGGCGACGAAATCAAGAATGTCGGAGGCTTGTTTGATGGCGATGCTGGCGGCGTGCTCTCTCACAAATATCCCGGCCAGCCCCGCGACGCGCTGGGCCGCTTCGATTTCGGAAAAGACCCCAACTGAACCCAGCCAGCCCGCTTCAGGTTCCGGGGATCGCCGCCGCGGATCCCTCCTGGCGCTACCATTCGCAACAAGGACCTGGCCGGCAAGAAGCATCCCGAAACGGGAATACCGTTTGACAAGGATGGATTTCCTGATTTCTCTGGAGTAGCTACGCACACGGTTAGAGTGCCGCATACCGGTACAGCAACAGACGTAGTAGCGGCCAACCGTGCAGCGGGGTTCCCATCAACGCCGGACGGCATGGTCTGGCACCATCACCAAGATGGACATACCATGCAATTGGTCCCCGAGCATATTCATCGAGCAACTGGGCATACCGGATCGCGCGGTATTGGCAATCTGCCAGGCAGGAAGAGATAAAGGCGACGGCTATGTTTACAGGGATGACAAAAAGCAATCCGCCGACGACACCCGCTGCCATCGAAGCTTTCGAGCGTGATCGTGGGCTTGTCCTGCCGAACCCCTACAAGGACTTTCTGCTGGCAACAAACGGCGGCGTTCCTGAGAATCCGGCCTTCCCGGTCGAAGGGATGCCTCAAACGCAGATTTGGATTATCCAGGTATTCTATGGGATTGGAGTGGGGGCGCCGACCAATGAGCTGGCCTACGGCTATGACCTGTACGCTGGCGGAATTCCGCAGGGCTTGGTTCCAATTGCAGGCGATGGGATGGGAAACTACGTCTGTCTGGGAACTATATACTTGACATACCGGCCGGGATGGCCTACATACGGTCTCAGCAGACAGGGGACCGCCGATGTACGACCTCACCGATGCGATCTTTCATGACGAGGACAGGGCCCGCGCGTGGCTTGA
>Ga0209172_10006864_pt1 | contig 12249 bp, 10 predicted proteins | sample LarsenN4metaG_FD_184113 | JGI IMG/M metagenome (GOLD analysis project Ga0209172, IMG submission 184113) | Hot spring sediment bacterial and archeal communities from British Columbia, Canada, to study Microbial Dark Matter (Phase II) - Larsen... ... | reverse complement strand
CTGCGCATTACGTCCCCGGGTCATTTTATCAACAGGCCAGTCACCCACAGGAGCAACAGGCCGGTGAGCAAGCCAGAAAACACCGTCAAAGGCATTGGCTGCCTGGAGGTGTCTTTTTGGATGAGCTTGGCGATTTCGTAGACCACCTCGAATACCGCCCCAGTGCCGATCGCCAGGAACAGCACCCCCAACGTGGGAGAAGGGGCGAATCCACCGATCCATGTCCCCAGGATAGCCGGCGCGCCGCCAACCAATCCCAGCAGCGCCAGGTGCCGTAACCCAGGCCGATCGCGCAGGATGGGTGCAATGATTCCTAACCCCTCGGTGATGTTTTGGATGATGAACCCAACCACCAGGAAGGCCCCCAGGGCGATCTCACCCAGATTATAGGCAGCCCCGATTGCCAGACCTTCCCCCAGGTTGTGCAATCCGATCCCTACGGCAATCATGTAAGCCAATGACAGGCGTCGTTCGGACTCGCTGCGCCCTTGCCCTGCCTGACGCCTGGAGATGGCATCCAGCAGGAAGAACGTCGCCACGCTTCCCACCCCGACCAGGCCTACTCCCTGCATAGGGGTGGGAACAGAGCTGGCCTGCTCCAGGGCTTCAGCCAAGGTATCCAGCCCCAGGAACACCAGTAAGCCGGCAGTGATCGCCAGCAAGAATACCATCCACCGCCGACCAAGCTGGCGCAGGGCCGGATACCATACCAGGCCCAGATACACCGGTACTACGCCGACATACAGCCCAATCAATGCGAAGCTGCCAAATGAATTGACAGAGGGCTGGGGGGTATTGAACGCGACCGGGATCTCCGCCGTAAATGGGATGGCATGGTTAGTGAACAAGGTGAGGTTGTACGCCTCTCCATGGGACCACTGGTAGTCCAGACGGACAGTGGCCTGGCCAAGTCGGGGGATGGTGGCGCTGGGGGTGATTGTGGCTGGCCACACCGCGTCGTTTACCACTACCTGGGCTATGGTCAGGTCTTGAGGGCTGGTATTGCGCACCACCAGTTCGATGCTGCCTGGTTGCAGTATAGTGCGCTCCACAGACAGCGCTTCAACCGGGGCGGGCGAGGTCAGCTTAAGCCCGCCGCCTGTGCTCAAGAACAGGGCGATCACTCCACCCAGGAGGAGCAGCGGCAGGAGCAAAAGGACCGCCGAGGTCAGACCCCAGGCCCGGGTTGGCGTGGATTTAACAGCAGTGTCCGACATTTCGAGCCTCCTTACTCAGATACCTGGAACTTGCCTGTCCAACCCAGCTCTGCAAATTCGGTGTTATGAGCATGGAACATGTAGGCTCCCGGGTACTTGTAGCTGAACTCGAGGATGCCGCGCTGGGCCTGGGTCTGCATGATGGTGTCGGTATATTCGCTAGGCACCAGGCTGGTGCCGGTGGGGTAGTAATTGAAGAAATTTGCGTGCAGGTGGAAAGAGTTGATCAGGTCGAACTCCAGGATGTTCACCAGATAGATGCGCACTGTCTCCCCGACCTTGATGGGAATCGGGTGGCGGTCGTAGTGAAACGGGATGGTGTTGACGGCATAGAAGTCGTTGGCGTTGTCGAAGTCGACGTCGAAGCCGTTCATCACCATGACAAATTCGTGGTCCACGGCAGGGCGCCCGCCCGGTGGGTCGATGATGAATGCACCATACAACCCTTTGGCGATGTGGCGGGCCAGTGGGAAGGCGTGGCAGTGGTAGAGGTGCAAGCCAAACGGTTCGGCGTCAAACTCGTAGGTGAAGCTTTCGCCCGGATGGATCAGCCCCCTACCCACCCCCGGAACGCCATCCATTTCAGCGCTGTGTATGCCATGGAAGTGAATGGTGTGAGGGTGGGTGCTCCCGTTGGTAAAGCGAATGCGGATGTGGTCGCCTTCGCTGCAGCGGATAGTGGGGCCGGGGATACGTCCATTGAAGGTCCAGGCTGGAAAAGGGATACCCGGCATCACTTCGATGTCTTTATTGAAGGAAACGAAATCGTACTCACGCAGGGTCTGGCCATTTTCGAGAGTCGATACCTTTCCGTAATCGAAATCGGTCAGGATTTGGTCAGGGTGGAAGCCATTTCGCTCGTGGTCCACCACGCCCACCGGGCCTGGCATCAGATCGTGCCCAGGCTCGTCATGCTGAGGTGGGGCAGCGATGGCCTTGCGCCCGACGGGAGCCAGGGCGGCCATCCCGGCACTGCCGAGCAAGGTAAGTGTGCCGGCCTTGAGGAATTCACGTCGAGTAATATTCGCCTTCATTACTTCACTCCAAAACCACCAAGAATAATAGGAGCCATCATAAAAGATAATTAGGATAAACTAAATCATATTTTAGACCAGATTTCAAACTTGTCAAGGGAAGAACATGAATGTAATTGTCATAATTTCTGACGAGCCGTCATTCGGCACCCTTTCATGCATGCATTAAAAAGATGTTTTTTCTACTATTGAATACTTATCCGCTCCTCCGCCATCTTGTTGACCCAGCGCTCACTTTGTGGCATAATCATGCCAACAAAACCCAAAAAGGCTGCGATGGAAACGAGTAAGCCTGATAGGGGCAGCCAGCGACCCCGGAGAAGGTGCGAGCCGGGGCTGACCAGCAGGCCGAAAATCCTTCCGGAGCTGCAACCCGAACGTAATCATGGGACAAATTTCGATTTTGTCCCGGATTACAAGTAAGCGAGCCGGGGCCGCACCCCGTTACCCACTGCGCAGGCATAGCCGCCCGAGGCAAGCTGTGCCTGATCGAGGTGCCCGTCCAACGGCGGGAACCAGGGTGGTACCGCGGGAGCGACGTGCACGCAAATTTGCTCCCGTCCCTGCGTGGGGACGGGAGTTTGTATTTATTCATATCCATTCGAGGCTCGCCAAATGGACGATCACCACTGTTGGAGGAACCATGCCGTTCAATGAAGTACCTGCCAAGGTAGATTTCCCTGCCCAAGAGCGCGAGCTGCTGAAATATTGGAAGGACAGGGATATTTTCAATGCCCTGTACGGGCTACACGCTGATGACCCGCATTGGTCCTTCATCGATGGCCCCATCACCGCTAACAACCCCATGGGTGTTCACCACGGCTGGGGTCGTACCTATAAGGACCTCTTCCAGCGCTTCTGGACCATGCGCGGCCGCAAGCTGCGCTATCAAAACGGTTTCGACTGCCAGGGATTGTGGGTGGAGGTCGAGATCGAACGGGAGATGGGCTTCCAGAGCAAGAAAGATATCGAAACCTTCGGCCTGGAGAAGTTCGTCCGCCATTGCAAGGCCCGCGTCCTGCGTTATGCAGCCATCCAGACCGAGCAATCCATCCGCCTGGGCTACTGGATGGACTGGGATGATCCGGACCAACTGCGCTGGTTGGCAGAGGCGCTCCTGGAAGATCCTGCCCGAGTCATCACCGTAGAAGGCCCTCTAGGGCCGGTGACGGACACCGTCGAGCGCATCGTCGGCAACCTGGGGATGCCCGCCCTGGGCGGCAGCTACTTCACCTTTTCCAACGAAAACAATTATATGATCTGGACTTTCCTAAAGAAGTGTTGGGAGAAGGGCTGGCTCTACCGCGGCGCCGACGTGATGCCCTGGTGCCCACGCTGCGCCACGGGCATCAGCCAGCACGAGATCGTGACCGATGGATACGCCGAGCTTACCCATCGCAGTGTCACCCTGCGCTTCCCCCTGCGCGAACGGGAGAACGAGTCCTTGCTGGTCTGGACAACCACCCCCTGGACCCTGACCAGCAACGTGGCGGCAGCAGTCGGACCAGAGCTTACCTATCTGAAAGTGCGCCAGGGAGACCAGATCTTGTACCTGTCAAAAGGCACTGTTGACATGCTGCGCGGTGAGATTGAGGTACTGGCGGAGCTAAAGGGTAGGGAAATGGAGGGCTGGACCTACGATGGTCCCTTCGATGAGCTGCCGGCTGCACAGCAAGCAGGGGGTTTTACCCGTCTCACCGAGCTGATCCAGGGCATACAGCGCAGCGCGGCCCAGGCGCACCGCGTCATCCTGTGGGACGAGGTCGGTGAAGCGGAAGGCACCGGCATCGTACACATCGCCCCGGGTTGCGGTGCAGAGGACTTTACCCTTGGCCGCCAACACAATCTCCCCATGCTGGCACCCCTGGATGAGGAAGGCTATATCGTAGAAGGCTTTGGCTGGCTGAGCGGCAAGCATGTATCCAAGGTTTCCACCGCCATCTTCGAAGGCCTGGAACAGAAAGGCCTGTTATATCAGGTCGAGCCCTACACCCACCGCTATCCAACCTGTTGGCGCTGCCGGACCGAGCTGGTATTTCGGCTGGTGGATGAGTGGTTCATCAAGATGGGAGAGGTCTACGATAAGCCGCGTGAAGAGCTGACGGCGGAGGAAAAGGCCCGCAGCCTGCGCTACCAAATCATGGACGTGGTCGAGCAGATCCGCTGGATTCCCGAGTTCGGCTACGGGCGTGAGATGGACTGGCTGCGCAACATGCACGACTGGATGATCAGCAAGAAGCGCTACTGGGGGCTGGCACTGCCCATCTGGGTGTGCGAGGACTGTGGTGAATACCAGGTGATCGGCGACGAGGTGGAGCTCCGGGCACGCGCCGTCGCCGGCTGGGAGGCCTTCGAAGGTCACACCCCACACCGCCCCTTTGTAGATGAGGTCAAGTTGGCGTGCCCTAAATGCCAGGGGCTGATGAACCGCATCCCAGATGTGGGCAACCCCTGGCTTGACGCCGGCATCGTCCCCTTCAGCACGCTGCGCTACCGCACCGATCCGACATACTGGCGTTCGTGGTACCCGGCCCACTGGATCAGCGAATCGTTTCCAGGCCAGTTTCGCAACTGGTTCTACAGCCTGCTGGCGATGGCGACGGTGCTCGATGGCAGCCCGCCCTTCCTGGAGAACTTCGGGTATGGCACATTCCTGGCCGAAGACGGGCGTCCCATGCACAAGAGCTGGGGAAACGCCATCGAGTTCAACGAGGCCGCCGACCGCATGGGTGTGGACGTGATGCGTTGGCTATACTGCGCCCACAAGCCGGAGAACGACCTGTTGTTCGGCTACACGCGCGGCGATGAAGCCCGCCGCCGCTTCCTGCTCCCGCTGTGGAACGTGTACAGCTTCTTCGTCACCTATGCCAACCTGGATGGCTGGAGGCCGGATTCCGAGGCGACTTTCGACCCGCGATACCCCGAAGGGCCAACCCCCCACAGCCAGAATCTGCTGGACCGCTGGGTGCTCTCGCGCCTGAATCAGGTGGTGGAACGGGTGACCACTACCATGGCGGATTCCGATCCATACGCCGCCACCCTGGCAATCGAAGGCGTCCTGGACGACCTGACCAACTGGTACGTGCGGCGCAGCCGACGGCGTTTCTGGAAGAGCGAGCAGGATGCCGATAAGAACGACGCCTACCGCACCTTGTATCACCTGCTGGTGAAACTGGCCAAGCTGTTGGCGCCGTTCACACCCTTCGTTACCGAAGCCATGTACCAAAACCTGGTCCTGACCGTGCGCGGGGCCGATTCAAACACCTACCCAAGCGTGCATCACTGCGCCTGGCCTGAAGCCGACCTGGCGATGGTCGAGGCAGCCTTACTCGAACAAATGGAGTTCGCCCGTCAGATTGCCAGCCTGGGATTAAGTGCCCGCAACAGCGCCGGGATCAAGGTACGCCAACCCCTGGCCAGGGCCCTGGTGTATGCAGGCAGCTCAGTTACCCTGGACGACGAGCTGGTTGCGATCGTGGTCGATGAGCTGAACGTAAAGGAACTCGAATTTGTCGAGCAGGCCAGCCAATTGGTGACTCACCAGGTGCTGCCTAACAACAAACTGCTTGGGCCGCGCTTCGGAGCACAGTTCCCTGCGCTGCGGGCGGCGCTTGCCGCTGAAAACCCAGAAGATGTCGCCCAGCAGGTGCAGGCCGGATTTCCGGTCCACCTGCAGGTCGAAAGGCAGGCCGTGGAACTCTCCCCAGAGGAAGTACTGGTGCAGGTCCAGCCAGCAAGCGGCCTGGCCGTGGCCTCCGATCGCTACGTCACCGTGGGGGTGGATGCCGCCCTCACCCCTGAATTGCGCGCCGAAGGCCTGGCGCGCGAGATCGTGCGCCGGGTGCAGGCCATGCGCAAGGAGGCCGGCTTCAATATCGAAGACCGCATCACCACCTGGTACCAGGCGGGACCACAAGAATCCGGTGCTGTCAATCTGGCCAGGGTAATGGCATCCTGGGGCGACTACATTCGCGCCGAGACCCTCTCCACCCAGCTCCTGGCCGGTCAGCCGCCCGCCGGCGCCTACCAGGAGGACCACCAGATCGATGGGGTGAAGATCATCCTGGGTGTACGCAGGAATTAAGGCTGGAGCATCCTCTCCAGCCATGGCGCGCTTCGTTAAACGTCTCGCCAGCGCGGCAGCCTGGGCCTACTTCACCATCCTGTTCGGATGGCTGGTTCTTTACCTGCTCAGCGGCGACCGCCTTGGCTACCTCTCGCTGGTGAACCAGTTGGCGGTCTACCTGTTCGCCCCGCTGCCCCTGGTGGTGCTCGTGACGTACCCCCTGCGGCGCTGGGAGATCCAGGTGAGCTGCGCACTGGGCGCGGCTGCCTTCATCGCCTTGTGGGGGCGAGACTTCCTGCCAAAATTGGCCAACCCTGCGGATGATCAGCCGCGCCTGAGGGTCATGACCTACAATGTCCTTGGGCTGCATTCCATCATAAACCCCCAGATCGAGATCATCCGGGCAGAGGAAGCCGACCTGGTATTCATCCAAGAGCTCAACCCGACACTGGCGCGTGCCCTGCAAACCGAGCTGGGCCAGGAATATCCATACCAGGTGCTGGACCCGCGCCAGGGCGTGACAGGTATGGGGGTCCTCAGTAAATATCCCCTTCGCCCGACCGGGCAGCAATTACCCCAGGATTGGGTGGGCGATCCCCAGGTATTGGAAATGGAGTGGAATGGGCGGACAGTGACCCTGATCAATTTCCACATGCTACCCGGGGCGATGGGGACCAGCGCGGAGATCTCTACAGACAATCGCTTGCGGGAATCCGAAGCTCGGGTGCTTGCGGAGTTCACCCGCCAGGCGAGGCCAATGATCGCCGGCGGCGACGCCAACGCCACACCGTTGACGGATGCATACAAGATCTTGACCGGCTCATTGCTGGATGCCTGGAAACAGGCCGGCTTTGGGCTGGGGCACACTTTCCCCGGCAGCGATATCCCTGGCAGCTCGCGCCCCCACATTGGAGGTTGGCCGGTGCCCCCCTGGCTGGTGCGGATCGATTACATCTTCCACTCGCCGGACTGGCGTGCGGTCCAGGCTAGCACAACCCATTTCGATGGCGTGTCAGACCACCGCGGGGTGGTGGCAGAGCTAGTCTGGCGAGGTGAATGAACAACCGATATAACCTGTGCCTTGTGAATCCCTATCCCAAACAAGGTCAGCCCGGTTAAGATAATTAGGAACGATGACTTCGGCAGATTAATGGATGTAGCCTCTCTCGCTCCACCTCGCCATGATAGTCATAGCGATCGACAATGGGTGATGTATATGCCACGGCACCCATCGAGATGGATGCGACGAAGGTGGCGGCCAGACCGGCGGCGACGATCAGGGAAGATTCACCCGAAGCAGCAGCAACCCCCCGGATAACCCCCAGCACGTTCGCCAGCCCATCCTGACCGCCCAGGATCATGTCGCTCAAGCCGGAGCCGCGGTAACGCAGCCGTCGGTGGCGCTCAATCTCGATTGGCCTGGTTTAGCCATAACCTCCTCACCGTCTCAACGCTACTTATGAACGCTTTCATACCTCTGGTCAACTACGCCCAGATAAAACCCTTCGCCATTGCAATCAAAACTAAAAAGAAGAAGAAGCGCCCAAATTGCTGGGCCAGGCCGGCCAAGTAGGTAAAGGCTGCCGCCTGCAACACCTGGCGCACTCCCTCTCTACCAACTGTAAGCCCGGTCTGCTCGGGGTATTTCAAGGCGCGATCGCTGGCCAGGCGCACCGGGCCCAATGTCGGGCTTATGCCAGACTCCGTCACCATGCGACGCGCCAAGTCGGCGGCCCGCGCCAGGTCGTCGGCTGCGCTGGTGGAGACCTCTGAGAAGGGCAGGGCTTTGGCCACCCGCCCACCAACCAGCACGGCCAGCCGGTCGTTGAGCTCGCTTTCGCACAGCAGGCAACGCTCTTCCGAAGGCCGCTGCCAGGTATACCCCAGGGCGCGCCCACGCGGAACGATGGTCACCTTGTGCACCGGGTCGGTGCCCTTCCAAGATGGATCCAACCATGATGCGCGCCGACACGCGCAGGGTGTAGGGACGCGTGCGCGGGTCCGCAGCCTGGGCCTGGGCGACCTCATGGGCAACCTCGGGGTCGGCCACGATCACATTGTGTACCGTATGCACGTTGGAGACCGCGCGCGGCAGACTCTCTGCAAGCTGGCGATGGTAGGGATTGGCGACATGACCCCACAAAGAGACCTCGCCTTCATACACCTCCGCGTCAAGACTGCTGACGTCCATGGTGCGCATGTCGTCTGCCTTCTAGAGCGCCAGCCAGACCTCGGTCTTGATACCGACAACATGGTGTTGGGCCTGTTCTGGAACAAGAACGGCGTCGCCAAACCATTCTGTCATTCTTGGACTCCTTCGGTAAAGTTTATTTCTGGCTCCATCTTAAAACATCTATCCGCAAACATCTATCCGCAGGAGTCTTCGACTTATATCGGGTATTGATTACATTTCTTATGCAGGGAAATGTTAGAGCTCTCGCCGTCCAAGGCCACGTTTTTCCTGCCACGGCACGGCATGTCGGTTTAAAAATTTAATCAGCCCAGACCTGCCCAGGATGGAGCGCGCCGCCCGGGTTTGTGGGCCTCTCTCCGCCGCTTGCCAGGCCAGCTCGGCGACATCGTAGGCCGCATTGGGCCGTCCCAGCCGCCGGGCGTTCTCGGCGCGCTGCGCCAGCAATTGCCCACCTCTATCGAGCCAATGGAACAGGATCTGCAGCGCATCGACAGGCTTTTGGGCCAACTCGCCGGCGCCCCCCCGTACCACGTACTCGGCATTGCCAACCTCCTGGCCAGGCAACACGGCGATCAGCAGTAAAGGCAGCCCGCAGGCCAGCGATTCGGTGACGATCAGCCCACCTGCCTTGCAGATGATTAAATCGGCGGCGTGCATCAAGGTTGGCAGGTCCTGTACGAAGTTATAGACATGGGTTGGCAGATGCCACTCGGTGGCCTGGAACTGACTGTAAAGCCGTTCATCACCGCCAGCGACAACCGCCAATTGAATGGGCAATCCGGAATGGTTCAGCAGATCCAGGACCTCATCCAGGTGCTTTACACGCCTGCTGCCCACCGCCAAAACGGTGGTGAGTTCCTGGCGCCAGCCAAGCTCGGCACGCAGGGCAGCCGGGGGACGCGTCTCTTGGGCCAGCCGGGGGTGCACCGGAATCCCGGTGATCACGATCTTCTCAGGGGAAATCCCGGCCTTCAAGGCAAGGTCGCGTACGGCATCGGTGGGCACCAGGCAATGGTCGATGGCTGAATGGAACCACAGCCGGTGTACGGTCGCCAGGTCGGTTACTATGGTCAGCAGAGGAATGTAGTTTTTGGTGGTGGCGAAGACTGCTCCCAGCGGGGCCTGGTAGAGTGGATACGTGTTGACGATGGCATGCGGCTGGCAGCGCCGAACGTGATCACGCAGCGTCTCGTACAGCACCACGATGAGCGCCCGTTCGGCGATCGAGCTGGTCACTCGAATCTCGCCTAACTGGTATCCGAGCTGATAGACCTCTGGCAACTCCGTGACGATCCTGTCATAGTCAGCCTGTTGCCGGCGAAGTATGTTGGGAAGCCGATCGTCATCCAGCGGATTTACGATCTCGCCCTGGCACTGCTCCCCATGCCGTTCCAGCAAGGCGGCGGAGATGGCATTGGCCGCGCTGCGATGCCCAAAGCCGGCATCGGCAGTCAGAATCAGGACACGTTTCTTATCGCTCATGGCCATCATCCGAGCAAGATTATTAAGTCTGCTAAAGGGCCAATCCTTCTTGCTTCCACAGGGCGCCCACCCAAATTTTCACCTACTCGCGCTTGTGATAGCCATTTCGACCACCGGTATCATCGGCCCCTCGTTGAGCCCGGCTGGCTTCGGGCCGGTGAAGGGAGTGCCCTCGCCGGCGCGATGAAAGCGCACGGCCATCTCGAAAAAAAACCAGGTCGGCAATCTCGCGGCTCTCGGCGCCATCCTTCTTCACCTGGAGGGCTTTCTCGAAGGCGCTCTCTACCTACGTTTCGCTTTCTTTGGGCCATAATGGAGGATTTGAGCGCTTCTACGTGTTGAGCTTGAGTTTCAAATATTCGCTGATCAATATGGCGGTGGGATAGCTTACCTGCTCCTCATTCTGGGCATGAAGCATCGATATTTCCGCGAAGCGTACGTGTTCCACCTTCTTCTCCTGCTTTGCCGCGTCGATTGGTTTCTCGAAGGCGGTAACGATGGCCTGATGTTTTTCAAGCATGCCGGCATGGAAGCCTTCAAGGTGTCGGTCAGCTTAACCGCCGCGGCCATGTTGGGTGTGATCCTGTCGGCTGCCAAGTCCGGCAACAACCCAAGCGGCGGCAGGGACGAATTATTCCTCGTTCTCAAAGTGGGCATGCAGCGCCTGCGCCACCTCCCTTGCAGCCGGCCCAACCTTGCCTCCTGACATGGCTGCCTTCTTGAAGCCTTCTTGCAGCTCATCGTGTTCAACTTTCCTGGCATGGGGGATTTTGAATTCCATGAGGTGCGCTCCTTTGTGAATAAAAACTCTAGTTTGCTGTTTCCCGAGCTCCCGTTTCTGCTGCCGGCTCTGCGACTGGTCCTGCCGAGTCTACGTGGATGACACAAAAACCGGACTCCAGGGCGGTGTGCACCCGCGCGTGCACTTCCTCGGCGATGCGGTCCGCTTCTTCGATCGGGGTTCCCCGCTCTACCTCGATGTGCATCCCGGCGTGGATGGTCTGTGGCCCAATGTACTCGGCGCGCAGGTCATGGACGCCTAACACACCCGGCACGGACATGGCCAGGCTTTCGATCTTCGCCAGGTACTCCGCTCCCGGTGAACGCCCCAGCAGGAAGCTGAAGTTCTCCAGGAACAGCTTGACGCCATTGTAGGCGATGATCGTCGCCACTACAATGGAGGCCAGCGGATCGGCGATGGGCTTTTTCCACAGGATGAACAGCATCCCTATCAGGGCGGCGACCAGGCCGAGCTCGTCGTTGATCGATTCGGTGAGCTGGGCCTTGGCAGCCGGCCTGCGCCGCCTGGTGGGATCCAACTTGACCAACGGCACCGCTGCCAGGAGCATCGAAGCCACGATCACCCCCACAGCCAGCCACAGGTTCTGGTATTCCGCTTCACCAGGCCTGAAGAGACGGGGAATGGCCTCCTCGTACAGCTTATAGCTGGTGAACGAGATGAACAGGGTAGCTGCCACCAGTGCGGCCACGTTTTGGGCGCGCCCGTAGCCGAACATGTGGACTTCGTCGGCTCGCCTGCGGGAATAGTAGGCAGCCAACAACAGGAAGCCGGAGACGAAGATATCGCTTAGGGTGTGCAAGGCTTCCGCTATCAGGGCCATCACGCCGGTCATGAAATACACCACCAACTTCATAGCGAAGACCAGAAAGTACACACCCAGGGCGATCTTCAGGCCATGGATGTCTTCGGTATCTTCCATACTGTACCTTCCCGGGATAATGGAATCTCATCTGATAACCACTTTATTGAACTTTGCAGTTTGACTGCCATCCAAGAACGGGTTGAAACGCCGAAGTGTGCCCTGGACAGCATGCCCAACAGCCAGGCAGGGATCGAAGCAGGCGTATCTTGGGACGTCCAGACCGATTCATCTCAGAATTATTAGACCCACCTCGAATGGTATTACCGATGCATGCCAGGTCGCAATCTCTAGCTTGGGAGCTATAAAAACTGTAACATATAATCCGGGTGAATTCAAACCCAAACGCGCATTTGTTGTCATAAAATTGAACCGGGCGGTGTTTATATGTTGAATGGATTCGAGCTCACCGAAGTTGCCGTTGGTCTGGTCCATGGACAAAGCTAAAGCTGGGGCTGCGGACGACGCCATCGCCCGGTTCGAGAGACTGTTTCACGAGCACTGGTCGCGGGTGTACGGCGCGCTCTTCCGGGTGGTGGGCGACCCGGCGGAAGCCGAGGATCTGGCGCTGGAGACCTTCTTGCGGCTCTATCTC
>Ga0209172_10006863_pt1 | contig 12250 bp, 9 predicted proteins | sample LarsenN4metaG_FD_184113 | JGI IMG/M metagenome (GOLD analysis project Ga0209172, IMG submission 184113) | Hot spring sediment bacterial and archeal communities from British Columbia, Canada, to study Microbial Dark Matter (Phase II) - Larsen... ... | reverse complement strand
GATTGTTTCGGGGTGTTCCTGGGTCTGTGCCTTCTCCTGCTCTTGAGGCTGGCGGGGGGCCAGCCCTGAGGAAGCCTCGATCACCAGCCGCTCTCCGCCGGCGTTATCCAGCAACTCTTCAAGCCATGTTTCAAAGCCTGCGCCGTTGACGATCAGCACGTCGCTTTCGGCGATGCGGACCGCATCCCGCGGGGTCGGCTCGAAGGTGTGCGGGTCTACCCCGGCTGGCAACAGCGCCTGGATGACCAGGCGCTCGCCGGCCACGTTTTGGGCAATGTCGGCGAGGAAACTTTCGGCTGCCAGGACGTCGAGAGCCGCGGCATCCGCGCCGGCCGGCGCGGGTGGACTCAACGGCTGGCAGGCGGCGACCAGGAGAATGGCTGGTAATAAACCGGCGAGTTGCGTTGAAGGTCTGGATTTCATCAACTCTCACTCTCAAGATCCGGATTGCCCTGGCAGGCGGCGCATAACCCAAAAAGCTGCAGCCAGTGCTCGTGGACATCGAAACCGCTCTGACGGGCTGTCCTGGCGATCAGCCCGGATAGATCGTCTCCCGCGAAGGTCTCGACCCGGCCACACTGCGTGCATACCAGGAAGTGTTCGTGACCGGTAGTGGCGCGCAGGTAGAGGTTGCAGGCACCGGGTTGGTGGACGCGCTGGACCAACCCCAGTTCCTCGAGTTTTTCCAGGGTGCGGTAGACGGTCACCAGGCCGAGGTGGGGGTGTTCTTTTCGGCCCAGGTCGTAGAGTTCGATCGGGTTGAGGGCGCGCTGGCCGTGCGTTAAAATCTCGACGATCACCCGGCGCGGGGCGGTTACCCGGTAGCCGCTTTCCTGCAGCCGGTCCAGCCAGTCATCACTCAAAGAGCCCGATTTTGCCTCAGCCATGTGATCCGTATTATTGACAATGATAATGTTTTTCAATTATAACCGCCCTGAAAGTCGTGTCAAGAGCTCGTGGATATTGAGTATTGGAGTGTTCCGCCAGCGACAAAGCCGCCGGCGGAACACATCATGCCTTTGTCCCCTAGCGGGTTACTTTGACGACTTCGTATTCGGTGTCCGGCGTGGGAGTTCAAACCAGCATCTTGATCAGAAACTCATACGTGGCAGCTCCGGCGAGTTCGAAGGACAACTCCTTCATGATGGTGCCGATCAGCGGCCAGTATTTTTTCTTGAAGCGCGGCAGCGCGTGCCTGACCGGTTCGACCAGCTCTCCCCCGCCCGAGCGAAGCCATTCGTCCGCGGTGGTCTGAGTTTCCTCGCTTTCGGATGAAGCGCTGATTTCAACCCCGATCCAGCGCTCCAGGCTGGAAGACAGCACCTGGCAGCAACCCTCCATCTCGGGATGGGCCACCAGCAAGCCGCGCTTGAGCAGTTCCGGTACGTCGAGGCGGGCGCGTGGATAGACCTGCGCCAGGTTTTCGACGCTCGGCAGGCTTTTCTTCGACGGTTTTTGGCGGCTGAGAGCGATGACTGCCAGCAAGGAGATCTTCTCGCTTTCGGTGCAGTGCGTCCACAGGTACTGGAAGTGAGGATCGGCTTGTCCTTCGAAGTCGGAGATCACCCGGTGGATGAGCTGGTCGCCTGTGAAGCCTCTTTCCTTCGCTTCGATCAGGTAGTAGCCGGCGATCTGGATGAAGAAAGGATGCCCGCCGCCCAGGCTGTGCAGCAATTCTTTTTCCCGGTCAGAAAATTCCAGACCGGTTTTTACCAGGTAGCCATCCACCATGCCGGAGGCCTGGTCCGGATCGAAGGGACGCAGCACGACATTGGCGAAGATGTTGAAGAAGGGCGAACCTTTGATCTCGTCGGAATGGCACAGGTCGACCAGTTCGCGGCGCGTGGCGGTCACCAGCGGGAGGTCGTGATGGATGGCCAGCGCACGCAGCCCCCCGAAGAAATCCGGGCTGAAGTTCGGGTTCTGGGTGATGTATTCGAACTCGTCGAGCAGCAACACTACCGTCAGGCCGCTGGCGGAGATGGCCTCGCACAGGTCTTCCAGGTCGAACAGGTCGATGGAGTCCCGCGCCTCCAGAGCGGTGATCTCTGGCAGCAGCTCCGGCTGGCAGATCGAGCGGGACATCTTGCGCAGCACACGCTGCCAGAAGCGGTGCGGCGTGATGTCGGTCAGTCCCTGGAAATCGATGTAGATCAGGCAGAAACGGTCCGGGACCAGCCCGAGCCTGCCGGCGACCCCGCTTTCTGAGAGGTGCAGCAGCAGTGAGGTCTTGCCGATGCGGCGCTCCCCCACGATCGAGGTGCTCTCGTGGGCGCTGGACAGCAGCCGGCTGACGATCTGGCGGAGCTCGGCTTCCCGCCCGTAGAAGCGGGCCGGATCGCGGATGGGGTTGCCGAAGGTGAATGGATTGATATCCATAACCCTCTAACTGTCAGCCTCCGGTTCCAACTTCCACAGCTTGAGGTTGTCGATGTCCAGCGTGAAGCACTGATCGCTAAACGGCCGGATGATGTTCTTGTCTCCGGAAGAGTCGTTGCCCCTGAATGCGACCACGAGCGAATCGTTCAGGATGACGGCGTACCGGTCACCCAGGACGACGAGCACGAATTGATTGGTCTCTCCATCCCGGTAAGCGTCCGTCGCGCCGGTGAGAAAAGCATCGCCTCCCTCCCAAGATAATTTCCATTCAATTCCTCCCGGGTTTTCCGACAACGGTAGGTCGAACACATAACCGCCGTACTTCATCTCCGGTCCAATATCGCTGGTGCTGCGGAAGCGGAGGGTGAGCACACCACTCTGCTTCGGGTCCTCTTTTTTGAAGTCGAACTGCAGGATGAAGTCCTCGGCGTCCAGCGCGCCCCCGCCAGCCCAGGCAAACAAGCAGGCCCTGAATCGCATGACGTTTTCGGGCTTCAGGAATTCCACCCTGCTGAAGGTCTCCCATTCGGGTCTGCGGCTGGAGAAATCGTCTTCGAAGTCCGGTGGCACTTCGGCGACGGATTGCAGGACCGGCCCTGTGAAATCCTCCACCGGGTGTGGGCCTAGTGTCCAGAATTTTATATTGTCGAGGATCAGCTCGAGCGCCCCCTGGGCGAGGGCGCCGAACGAAACTGGACCTGCACAGCCCTCTTCCTGGAAATAGACGAGGGGTTCTTCGTTCAAGAAGATCCCATATTCATCCGATTGGTTGATGATCACTATCGTTTCATTAAGCCGCAGGGGATCGGCATTGAAGATCCCGGTAGACCCCTGGACGATGATCTGGTCTTCGCGGTCGGTCACGTCCCAGTAATAGGTGGCTTCCTCCCCGTTTTCCCGGACGTCCAGCGTTAACCCGAAGGAGCAACCCTGCCCATCGACCGAATCCCCGAATAACAATTTATGAGTCGGGTTCCGGGTATCGGAGCCGAGGGAGAAGTTCGAGATATCGTATTGCAGGACGAAATCCTCGGCTGAGAGGTGTTCCCCCCCTGCCCGGATGTCCGCGTTGTCCTTTGTATTCAGGACGAGGTTGTTGTGCGGGTCGCCAGCGATCCTTACGCCGGGGGGCGGCGGGTCCCCCCATTCCGGCTTTTGGGAGGAGAAATCGTCCTCAAAATCCGGCGGCGCATCGACGATGGATCGAAGCGCCGGGTTCGCGAAGTCCTTCACCCAGGCGGGGCTCAGATCCCAGAATTTCAGGTTGTCCAGAACGAATTTAAACTGCTCTTCATCCGCCCTGACAGAAAACGCGTTTTCGTCCCCCGTGCAGGTCCTGTCCCAGAAGTGGGTGAGCGGTTCTCCGCGAAGGTAGATAGCGAATTCATCCGCCGAGTTGAGAAACCGAAAAGCGTTGTAAGAAGAAGGATCGAGGGAGTCGGCGTAGCCCTGTCCGATGCTCAGACCGCTCTCGCGGGATGCTTTCCATACATATCCCGGATTGCCAGTTAGCCGGGGGTCGGTGAGTTCGATCCAAAACCGGCAGCCGGATCCGAAGGTTATTTCAAAGACCGGGTTGGTTGCTCCCTGCTCCACATCAAACTGAAAATCAAATTCCAGGACAAAGTCTCCAGCCGAGATGTGGTCGCCGCTGACGGTCGCCCTGGCGCCCCTGGAAGGCACTAAGGCCATCTGGCCTTCGACGCCTTCGGTCGCGATCTCGACAGCTCCGGGGGGACCCGGTAGGGGGTCCCATTCCGGCTTGTGGCTAGAGAAATCATCCTCGAAATCGGGCTGGACGCCCCGGATAGACTCGAGGATTGGCCCGGCGAAGCGCTCGAACCCGATGAGTAAACCTGTCTGGGCGGGTTGGGGGGACTCTGCCGGGAGTTGAGTCGGTGAACCCCCAAAAGCAGCTGGGCTGGTTGGCGGGGCTGTCAGGTCGATCATCTGGGTCGAAGGGAGAAGGGGGGGCTGGCTGGAAAGGGATCGCAACCAGCCCGGACCGAATCGGAAACCGGCCCAAACCAGGACCACGAAGGTGAGACCAGCGGCGACGGCCCGGATCCACCGGCTCCAGACGGGACGTCTTGCGCGCTGCGCTTCGATCCGGATCGACTCCGATCCGGCATAGAGTCTTGACCAGATCCGCCAGATTGAGCGCCGGGCACGCTGGGCCTCGATTGCCTGCGCCAGCAGCCGGGCGGCGTTCTTGTAAGATTCGTCCTGGAAGACGACCCGCTTGAGCAGGCCGACCGCCCGGGGGTAGTCCTTGTCTTCCAGAGCGCCCAGAGCCTGGGCGTAGAGCCGATCGAGCTCGAGGCGGAGCCCGATCTGCTCCAGCTCGGTCCGTACAGCTTCCGCGTCTTCCGGTTCGAGGGCCAGGTAAGCCCTCCAGGTTTCTGCTGCTTCCTCCCAGCGCCCGGCGTCTGCCAGGCTGCGTGCGCTGCTGGCGAGACCCTTCAGCTCGAAAACACGCCGGTTTGCTTTCAAAAGCTCGAAAGCCTGCTGGAGCCTGGAATCGTCCGGCGCGATCTCCAGGGCGCCTTCCAAAGCAGAAGCGGCGGCTTCCCAGCGGTGGGCGGAGGCCTCTCTGCGGCTCTCCTCGAGGGCAGCCTGGAGGGTCTTCTCGAGCTTCTGCGTCTCCACTTCCCTCAGCCGGGCCTCCAGCGCAGCATCCTCCGGAGAATGCTGCAGAGCCTCTCTAAGGGCGTACAGGGCTGCTTCGTCCCGCCCCTGCTCCAGGGCCTGGTCCGCGTTCCGGCTGTAGATCGCGGTCAGGCGCTGCCTTGCTTCAGTGTGGTCGGCGTTGATCGAGAGCACCTGCCGGTAGAATTGTTCCGCCTTATCGATATCCTGGTCAACGCTCGCCTGGTCGCCCAGAGCCATATTCGCGGAGCAAAATCCTGTCCGGGCTTTGACGTCCTCCAGGTCGATCGCTAAAGCCGCCTCGTAAGCCTGGAGCGCCTGATCCAGCTCGCCTGCTTCCAGGTGGATGGCGCCGAGATGCAGCCGGGCTTTCAGGTTGCCGGGATCGACGAGCAGGGCCTGCTGGAAGCTTTCCTGGGCTTTCCGCCGATCCCCCAGAGTCTGATATTCCTCGCCGATCTCGATGTACCGGTTGGCGATCGGGTTGACTTCGACCAGCTCCTCCCTGACCCGTTCGAGCGGACGGTTCTTCTGGAGCCAGAGGCGCATCAGGGACACGACGAAGCCGTTTTCTTGCGTGAGGACATCCTTTTCTCGCAGGTGGAGCAGCGCCCTGTTCAGGTCCGATTCGCTGTAGCGCACCCGCTGGGAGTTCAGCAGGCCTGCCAGCTGCAGGTCGCTCGCTCCGCGGTCCGCCTGGGCCAGGCACGCCAGGACCCATTTTTCCAGCGGAGAAGCTTCGTCCCAGACGAATTTCAGGTTGACCGTGCCGCGCTCGATGACGTCTTCGAGGATGGCCTCCACATCACCCGGGTCGACGGAGCGTCTGCCGGTCTTCTGGCACACCGAGAACAGCTCATGGCACATGAGCTGGGTGAAGTAAGGGTGCCCGGCGGTAGCCAGGTAGATGCGGTCGATGGCGTCCGGGTGATAGGTGAGCACTCCGTCCACCGGGCGGGTGATCAGCTGGCGGCAGTCCTCCTGGACCAGGAAGCTGATCTTTCTGTAAAGGGCAGATTTAAAGAAGTTCGTGTAAGCCGCCTGCATGTTCTCCAGCTTATGCCCGGAAGAGCCAATGGAGAAGATAAAGCTCAGTTTTTCGTGGTCGAAGAGGCGGCGGAGATAGTCGATCAGCGGTCTGGCGAGGGTTTCCTGAATCTCTGGTTGGTCCAGCGCGTCGAATTCGTCGAAAGTCAGCAGCAGCGATTTCTCTGCCAGCAAGGGCCAGACGCCGGGCAGAAATTGAGTCTGGAGGGGGTCCCCGTCTTCCCTGAAGGCAGATTGCTCCGGGACGTCCACGATCAGGCCGCATTCCTGGCGCAGCGTGCGGGAGATCTCCCGCGCCAGCCACCACAGAAATCGGTCTAGAGTGGTGTTGGTGCGCCCCTGCAGGTCGAAAAAGACCTGGATGTATTTTGAGGACAGGTGATGGGGGATCTGTTTCAGGACCGAGGTCTTGCCGACCCGGCGCTGACCGTGGATCACCAGGATGTTATTGACGTATTGCCCGGCCAGGCTGCGCTCGATCCAGTCGAACACGTCCTGGCGGCCAAAGAACATGCTCCTTTCGACCACCGGCGCGCCGGCAATGTATGGGTTGAGGATTTCACCCACTTCCACCCCTCACGCAGGGAGAACTCCTCCCTACGAAGATGCCCGAGAAGGCGAGGAGGATGCCAGAAATTCGCGGGTGAATTAATTATAAATGAAATATTGTTACATGTTTCACGAAATCCCGGGAAAGGACCCGTCAATCAGCCGTGGTGTTCGTGTCCGGCGTGGGACATGCCCTCTTCCAGGTATTTTTCCGGGTCCTTGTCGAACGCCGCCTTGCAGCCTGGAGCGCAGAAGTAATAAGTCTTTCCCTTGTATTCCGATGTCCAGACCGCCGTCTTCTCTTCAACTTCCATCCCGCACACAGGATCGATCGCCATGCTGGTATGCCTCCTTTGATTCAGTTATCCAGCCACATGCAGTTGCTGCTCTTCGGGTTGCCAGCGGCAGAGGGGCTGGTGCCGTCGATTTCCAGGGGTGCTTGAATTATACCGAAGAACGGGGAGATATTAAGATTCTTATAACAAAAATCATACTCATAAGGCGACGAAAGTCACTGAGCATACGGTTCTCGAAACGATATTATATTGCAAATGATTTGCAATAAGCAGGCGCGTGATGTTTGAATTGATCGAGAAGGCGCGGACTCGCCTTCACTCCCAGGGGGGTCGCATGACGGCGCAGCGGCGCCTGATTCTGGAAGCGCTGGAGCGCTCAGGCGATCACCCGACTGCGGAGGAGGTCTATTCCCTGGTCAAACAGGACGACCCGAACCTCCATCTGTCCACCGTCTACCGAACGCTGCGCTGGCTGGAGGCTGAAGACCTGGTCAGCACCCGTCTTTTTGACGAGGGGCGACGCCAGGAGCGCTTCGATGCCGCCCTGCCCAGCGGGCATCACCATTTTATGTGCGTAAAATGCAAGGGCGTGACCGAATTCGATACCGACCTGATCGCGGCGATCAAAGACCGGTTTGAAGAGGATACCGGCGCCTCCGTGGAACACGGCTCGATCGTCCTGTATGGGTTGTGCCCGGAGTGCGGGCGGGAAGCCGCGCCTTCGGATGGGAGTGTTTCACCCGATGAGCGTTAGCTGCCACCCGAGCATCTCGAACACCGCGGGTTTCACCGGCGCGAACATCGCGCTCGTCGGCCATCCCAACGTGGGGAAATCGGTGATCTTTCAGAGGCTTACCGGCCAGCACGTGATCGTCTCCAATTATCCGGGCACGACCATCGAGCTGGCGCGCGGCGCGGCGAAAATGCTGCCGGGGATGGTCCTGGTCGATACGCCGGGGGTGGTGGCGTTCCCGCCGCGGACAGAAGATGAACAGGTGACGGCGCGCGTCCTGCTCTACGAAGACCTGCGGGCGGTCCTGCAGGTTGGCGATGCCAAGAACTTGAGGCGTACCCTGCTGCTGACCGTGCCGCTGGCGGAGATGGGACTGCCCCTCGTCCTGGCGTTGAACATGATGGACGAAGCCCAAAGCCGCGGCCTGGTGGTGAATCACATGCTGCTCTCGGAATTCTTCTCTCTCCCCGTCGTGCCAACCACAGCAATTCGCGGCCATGGGATGCAGGAGCTCGCAGGTGCGCTCGAGCAGGCGCGCGTTCCACAGTTCCGCCTCAACTACCCGGCGGAGATTGAAGCGGCTGTGGCAGCATTCTGCACTCGAACCGGGGATTCCCTCCTGGGGGCGGCGTCGATCACGCCGCGCGCTTTCGCCCTGCTCTGGTTCAGCGGCGATCCGGTCAGCGAGAACTGGCTGGGGGAACATCTTCCCCCAGCGGTTCTGCAGGAGCTGCGGTCCCTGCGGGAACGCCTGCAACTGTCGTTCGTCGAGCCGCTCCAGGTGGTCATCCAGGAGACGCGGAGAGCATACGTCGACCGACTCTGCGCGGCTGTGGTCATGCACGACAGTTCTGCCGGCTGGGGTGGTGCTCGGGTGGTGTTGAGCAGGCTATCCACGCACCCTGTGTGGGGGTGGCCTATCCTCGGTGCTGTCCTTTACGGGCTGTACTGGTTTGTAGGGATCTTTGGGGCCGGGACCCTGGTCGGTCTCCTGGAGGAGGAGCTGTTTGGTGGTGTGATTAATCCCTGGATCACCAGTATACTCCGGGAACTCATCCCCTGGTCCCTGCTTGCCGACCTGCTGGTGGGGCAGTACGGGCTGTGGACGATGGGTATAACCTACGCGTTCGCCCTGATCTTGCCTATCGTGACGACGTTTTTCCTGGCGTTTGGGATCCTGGAAGATTCAGGCTACCTGCCGAGGCTGGCGGCGCTCAGCAACCGCCTGTTCCAGCTCCTGGGCCTCAACGGCAAAGCTGTCCTGCCGATGGTATTGGGGTTGGGCTGCGTGACCATGGCTACTCTGACCACGCGCGTCCTCGAAAGCCGGCGGGAGAGACTGCTGGTCACGCTGCTTCTGGCGCTGGCGGTGCCGTGCTCTGCCCAGCTGGGCGTTGTGATGGGCATGCTAGCCGGCATCTCTTTTACCGCGACACTCATCTGGAGTGGGGTGGTCTTCCTGGTCCTGGTGTCTGTCGGCTGGCTGGCGGCACGGCTCGTGCCTGGGGAACGGTCCCTCCTGCTGGTGGAGCTGCCTCCGCTCCGGGTGCCCATGCTCTCGAACGTGCTGGTCAAAACCCTGGCGCGGGTCGAGTGGTACCTGAAGGAGGTCGTACCGCTCTTCCTGCTGGGCACAGCTCTGCTGTTCCTGCTGGACAAGACAGGCTGGCTTGTCTGGCTCACCAGGCTAGGAGAGCTCCTGGTAAGCGGATGGCTCGGTCTGCCGGCACAGGCCAGCGCAGCTTTCCTGGTCGGTTTTCTGCGCCGCGATTTTGGCGCTACCGGGCTGTTCGTCATGGAATCTCAAGGGCTGCTTACCCCTCTTCAGGTGGTCGTCGCCATGGTGACCGTCACCCTTTTCATCCCCTGCATTGCCAGCGTGATGATGATCGCCAAAGAGCGCGGCTGGCGGACGGCGCTCGGGATGCTGGCACTGATCATGCCTTTGGCGTTCCTGGTGGGCGGCGTTCTGAACCGGGTGCTGTCCTTGACAGGCTGGGGCGCATGAAGACCTTCACGAACTGCCCAATGTGCGGACATCGGTATGAAGTTGGTTCAGGTCCAGCCTGCCAGAGCTGCCCGCTGAACAGGGGGTGCGGGTTGGTCTGCTGTCCGGCCTGTGGGTACCAGAGCGTCGCCCCCGAACACTCCTGGCTGGCTTCTCTGGCGCGGTCGTGGTTCTCGCCAGGCCGGTCAAGACGCAGGCGACGAAGGAGACATCATCGCTTCGACCTGACACTGCTGGACGTCCCGGCGGGGTATCGGGCAAGGGTGACTGGTTTCCTGGAGGGTTTCCCGGCGGAAAGGCGGGCGTCTCTCCAGGCGTACGGCCTTTCGCCGGACGATTGGGTAACCGTGCTGCAGAACTCGCCGGTCACCGTGATCCAGCTGGACAACACCGAGCTTGCGCTGGAGAATGAACTTGCCGAAAGAATCCGGGTGAGCCAGATATTGAAAGAGGATCAGGATGAAGATCGCCAATGACGTTACGGAGCTGGTCGGAAACACGCCGCTGGTGCGTCTCAACCGCGTGACGCGCGGTGCGGCTGCGGAAGTGGTCGCCAAGCTGGAATTTTATAACCCGGCGCACAGCGTCAAAGACCGGATCGGGCTGTCGATGATCGAAGCTGCCGAGAAGGCAGGTTTGATAAAAGCTGACACCATCATCCTCGAGCCGACCAGCGGCAACACCGGGATTGGGCTGGCATTAGTCTGCGCTGCGCGGGGTTACAAATGCGTTCTGACCATGCCCGACACGATGAGCAAAGAACGCCGGGCTTTGCTGCGTGCTTACGGCGCGGAGCTGGTGCTCACCCCTGGCAGCGAGGGGATGGCGGGTGCTATCCGCCAGGCAGAAGAGATGGCGGCAGCGGACCAGCGATATTTTATCCCCCAGCAGTTCAAGAACCCGGCCAACCCGGATGTCCATCGCCGGACAACCGCTGAAGAGATCTGGCGCGATACCGACGGCAAGGCGGATATTCTCGTGGCGGGAGTCGGGACCGGCGGGACGATCACGGGCGTGGGCGAAGTGCTCAAGACTCGCAAACCCAGTTTCAGATGCGTCGCCGTGGAACCCGATGGCTCACCGGTGCTGTCCGGGGGAGAGAAAGGTCCACACCAGATCCAGGGCATCGGCGCCGGGTTCGTGCCCGACGTGCTCAACGTGCGAATCATCGATGAGATCGTACGGGTGAAAGACGAAGATGCGCTGGAAACTGCCAGGCAGATGGCGCGCGAAGAAGGCCTCCTGGTCGGGATTTCTTCTGGGGCGGCGGTCTGGGCAGCCCTCCAGGTGGCGCAGCGCCCGGAGAACAGTGGCAGGCTGATCGTGGTTATTCTCCCCTCTTTTGGCGAGCGGTACCTCAGCACCGCCCTGTTTGCCGGTCTGCTGGAGTAGGTCGTACGATGTTCAAACTCCTGCGTGAGGATATCCAATCGGTTTTCGACAGGGACCCGGCAGCCCGCAGCTGGCTGGAAGTCCTGCTTTGCTACTCCGGCCTGCACGCCATCTGGGGGCACCGCCTGGCGCACTGGCTTTGGGAAAGGAACCTGAAACTGCTGGCGCGCTGCCTGTCCCAGTTGCTCCGTTTCCTGACTGGCATCGAGATCCATCCGGGGGCGCGCATCGGGCGGAAATTCTTCATCGACCATGGCATGGGGGTGGTGATCGGCGAGACCGCTGAAGTGGGAGACTGCGTCACGATGTACCACGGTGTCACATTGGGTGGGACGACGCTCTCGAAGGGCAAGCGGCATCCCACGCTGGAAGACAACGTCGTCGTCGGGGCAGGCGCCAAGATCATGGGCGCCATCACGGTTGGCGCGAACAGCCGGATCGGCGCCAATGCCGTCGTTGTCAAGCCCGTTCCCCCGGACTCGGTAGTCGTAGGAGTCCCGGGCGAGGTCGTGGTGCGCAGCAAGCCGCGCCCGGTTTCACAGTTGCCGGACCTCAACCACGGCGTCATGCCGGACGTTTTGGGCGAGGCCCTGGTTGGGCTGATGGAGCGCGTGAAAGCGCTCGAAGCGCGGGTTGCCCTCCCGGAGGAGAAAGCTCCAGCCCTGCACATGCCGGAGGAGGGGGTCTGGAAGGGGGAGGATTTTTCGATTTGACTCGCGAGCAGTCCTTACACCTAACAACATTGGTAAGTCAATGCCCACCCGGCGCCGGTTTATGGGATTTTTACGGTGGTAAAATCCCTGAACTGCGGTTCTGCCTGAGGCGGAAGGGGAGGCATATGCGGACTCGGTGGCAAATGAAGAATTCACCCAGGATCCTCGTCGTCGAGGATGATGATCTGGTCGCCCGCACGGTTGAACGGACCCTCCGGGGCGGTGATTTTGAAGTGGTCATCGCCAGGGATGGAGAGGATGGGATGAAGCAGGCTCGCAGGCACCCGCCGGATCTGGTCATCCTGGATGTGATCATGCCTGGCATGGACGGCTATGCCGTGTGCCGCGCCATGCGTTCCGACCCCCAGCTGGCGGAGATTCCTGTCCTTTTCCTGACCGCGAAGATCAAAGACGAGGACCGCATCAACGGCTTCCTGGTGGGGGGAGACGACTATCTCACCAAACCGTTCAACGTGGACGAGCT
>Ga0209172_10006862_pt1 | contig 12252 bp, 3 predicted proteins | sample LarsenN4metaG_FD_184113 | JGI IMG/M metagenome (GOLD analysis project Ga0209172, IMG submission 184113) | Hot spring sediment bacterial and archeal communities from British Columbia, Canada, to study Microbial Dark Matter (Phase II) - Larsen... ... | reverse complement strand
CCCGCCGTAGGGGGCCGGGAAGGTTGCGGGAATCGTCGTGTTGAGCCAGGTGTCCGTGCCGCTCCCGAAGCCGTAGTCCTGGAGGGCGTCGCCGTCGACGTCGCCGATCGTCGCGCTGTCGGGCGTGCCGTCGTTGTCGAAGTCGTACGGCATCGGGTCGACCGTATCCGGGACCGTGTCCCGGTCCGTGTCGGTCGCCCCACCGGGACCCGGGACGGTGACGACCATCGGCGCCTCGGGCATCGTGGTGCCGGAGAAGATCCGGCCCGCGACGTCCGCGTACAGGTAGATGGAGCCCCCGCTCCGAATCGTGGCGTGGGCCCGAAGATCCACGTCCAAGTTCCCGAGCAGGGTCGACTCGCCAGCAGCATCGGGGGACGTCGAGATCCATTCGGCGAACCCACCGTCGACGCGCGGGTCCGTCGGCACGACGCCGACATAGCCGAGGAACCGCGTTCCCGGGAGGGTCCGCAAAGCCACGATCCCGGCGCCGGCTGGGCTCGTTTGTGCACCGGAAAGCCGGACTCCGTAGGTGTCTCCTGCGCCTGAACCGAAGTCCGCCGCGACGGAGAAGGTCTGAGGCACGCCCGGAGAGATCGTCTGCGGGGCGAAGTCAAACCGCACATCCCGCGCCACGGGGTTCCGCTCTCCGAGCAGTCGGCCGCTCGAGTCGACGAGCCGGAGCACCGTCGCCGCGCCCGAGGGCGCGGTACCGTAGACATTGAGGCTAATCGAATCGAAGGAGACGCTCTGGCGGACGGCGGCCGCCGTGAAACGAAGCAGCAGAGCGTTCGTCCCCGTGAGGAGCTGCGGGGCCTGGAATTCCTCGGTGAGGACCAGCGTCGACGAAGTGGGACTCAAGGGCGCATCGGCCGCGTCCGTCTGGCCATCCCAGGACTGGGTGCGCACCAGCGCGGCCACCCGTGTCGGATCCTGACTCGGCGCAAGATCCGTCCACGTCGCCTGGGCCTCGATCCTCGCGCCCGAGGCTGCGGCGCTCGCCGACACCGGCCGCGTCCATCCGTTCCAGTCCCTCGAATCCCTCGCCGAATCGAACTCCCAGAGACGAGCAACCTGGACGGACCCACCCGCGCCGGCGACCTCGAGCATCCGGTCCGCGCCGAGGCCGTCGATCCGATATCCCGTCGCCTCGGTGGTGTCGGTGTCGAGGAAGACCCGCACGGCGTCCATCGTGCCCGGCGTGGGACCCCCGCCTTGGAGCGCCGTGCCGGCGACTTCGATTGCGAAGGCGAGGAAGTCCACGTTGTCGACGATGCCGAACCGGACGATGTCCGCGTTGCGACTGATCTGGGCATTCGAGGACATCGGGGCGAGGCTCGCCGCCGGCCACTCCGTGAACACCCCGTCGATCTGAATCGGATAGGCCCGGCCCGTCGACTCCATCGGCGAGAACAGCGGCACGAGGAGGAGCGCGACGCTCACCAGCGGGATCACGTACAGCTTCCACCGGCGGATCCGGGCCTCCCGGCGGAACCTCGGCCCTCCGAGGCCGTTCGTGAAGCCGCTCCCGTTCGTGAGCCCGTTCGTGAGGCCCCGGCGCAGGGAGACGAGTCCGTTCGTCAGGCCGTTCGTGCGACCGCGGATCCCATTTGTGAGCCCATTCGTGCGACCCCGGACGCCATTGGTCAGACCGTTCGTCCGTCCGCGAATCCCATTTGTGAGCCCATTCGTGCGACCCCGGACGCCATTGGTCAGACCGTTCGTCCGTCCGCGGATGCCGTTCGTCATGCCCCTGGCCCGGCCGGAAATCGATTCTCGCCCGGGCTCGTTCGTGAGGCCCTGCCGAGACGCCGGCTGGTCCGTCCGTGCGTGCGGTACCCGAGCCTTTTCCACAGAACCGGGCCGCGGCGCCGCGACCTCTGGCTCCGGTGCGAGACGCCGACTCCTCGTGACCTCTGCTGGAACCTCTGCTCGAACCGGCTCAGGAAGGGATACCCCTGACTCCTCGCTCGATGATGAAACCGCTTCGAAGACTGCACCGCATTTTGCGCATTGGGCCGCGGTTTCCTCCACAGGCGAATTACACATCGGACAGACGACGACGATCTCGTCGGCTAGGCCCTCTGCATCTTGGATCTCCTCCGCGCGTCGACGGCTTTCTCGAGCGAGGTCAAATTCGCGCAGCCGGGCGTGGAGCTTCGTCTTGAGGCCCCACAGGCCCGGATAGCGATCGTTAATCTTGATGAGCCGGCCGAGGACCTCGAGGGATCCGCGCTCGTCGCCGATTGTGGCCTGGGCCGCCGCCAGCGCGAAGAGGGCGTCCGGGTCAGCGGGATTGAGCTTGAGTCGCTCCCGCGCGATCTGCATGATGAGATACCCCCTCGTGAGAGGCTCCCGCTCCTCGGGAACGGCTTGCGCGACGGAGAGCTTCGTCGGTTTTGGATCCGCCGGGGTCTCCCGCTCCGAGGGTTCTTTCGACGGCGTCGAGATTCGCTCTTGAGCCGACGCAGGCTTCCGGGCTTCACCCACGACTCGAAGTCCGCTGCCCGTGATCTCGAGGACATGAAAGGCCGAGCCCGGCACGGTGTCCTTCATGTGAAGGACGCCAATCTTGCGGACGATCTGGTCCCCTGAGCGCACTCGCTCGATCTCGATGATGCCGTCGAAGGGCTGGTGAAGCGTCGTGAGTTCCGACGGCCCGTGCATGTCCTTCTCGACCAAGAACAGCGCCGTGACGTTGAAGCGAACAAACTTCCCACGAGCGCTCTGGGCGAAGGCATAGACCTCGTTGAGGTCATACCTGCCCACGGCGGGGGAGAGGACCTCAACCACCGCGCGGGCCGGCTTCCCCCCGCCGAGGGATGCGAGAGCCCGGCTGATGGCAACCCCGACGTTCGTCAAATCAACCGAGCAACGCAGGATGATCCCCTTCTCCTCGACATCCCGGATCGGCTCCTGACGCTGAGCATACCAATCGACAATGCGGAGCCGGTTTTCGCGGACGACGACATCGACATGGACGCCGAGATCACGCAGGACATCGAACACGGACTCTGCGGACTGGGAGGAGACGACGACGATACCCCCCGCCCCTCCCCTTAGGCCCTCCGCGAGGAAGGTGAGAGCGAAACGCAGCTTCTCTTGGCCGGGCGGTCCCTGCAGGATCACGCTCGCGCCGGCGGGGAGGCCCCCCTGTACGGTTTCGTCGAAGCCCGGAATGCCGCTCGGGATCCTCACGTCACATCACCTTCTCCTGATCTAAGACCACGAGCCCGGCGGAGGTCACATGCACGGGATGTTTCGCAGCGTCGTGGCGCGTGAAGCGCATCTTTCGGACCGTCAGGGTCCGTCGGAGGTCTCCCTTGATCTCCTCGAGGCCGAGGTAGATGAAGGAGTCCGCCAGAAACTGTTCCAAACCGAAACGCGTGAGGCCCGCGCCTTCCTCGCTCTCCGTAATCAAGAGGGTCGTCACGTCACGAGCGCGAAGGAACCGGGTGAAGCTGAACATCCGCTCGCGAAGCTGCTCGGCCGAGCCGTAGTAGAGGCCGATGGCGGAGAGGGAGTCGAGGACGAGACGCCGCGCCCCGCTCCGCGGCAGGGCGGCATCCAAGAATCCACGGATCTCGTCGAAGCCTACGACGCGTTCGGGCTCGTCGGTGCGAAGTTCCCCGATGTCAACAAGTAGGAAGCGACCTTCCCGCTCATACGGGCCGACCTCCATGCCGTACGACGCCATCGCCCGCTCGAGACTGCGACGGGTCTCCTCCAGGACAACGACCATGGAGTTCTCGCCAAAGAGGGCTGCGCCGTTGTACGCGAAATGAAGGCCGAAGAGGGACTTCCCACTCCCAGCCGGACCCGAGAGGAGGTTCACGGTTCCTCGCGGGAAGCCTCCCCCCACGAGGCGGTCGAAACCTTGGATGCCGGTCGGCACGCGATCCTCCACCGTCACGCCTCCAAGGGACGCGTCAGGCCGCAACGAACGACAAGGTCGGGGTGGGAACCGACTGCCTCGCGTTGGGCCGCTTTGAACACTCGCTCCGCCGCTGAGTCTCCGAGGCTCCTCGAACAAATCGCCCACAAGTCTCGGCGCACTTGGGCCACCAAATCCCGAAGCTGATCGAGGCCGCCGCTGCGATCGGAGGCCAGATGCTGGAAGATGAGGCCGCGAAGCTCCTGCTGATTCTTCGTGACCCGACGCTGCATCTCGGCCTCGAGGTTCGGCCACCCGAGCCTTCGGACGCGTTCAAGGAGGATCGCGAAATAGGTCACATAGAAGTCGACCGCTTCTCGAACGGGTCCGATTTCATCAAGCAGGTCCACCTCGAGACATAGCCGCGTGGAGCGCAGACGGTACTCGGAAACCCGCGTGTCGCGGGGCCGCCGCTCAACGAGGTGAAGGTCCGCCAGGCCCTGGAGGAACTTCGAGGCCGTGGTGGTGTGGATGCGCAGGTCCCGCGCGATCTCGCTCGAGAGATGCCACTCCTGGTCTCGCATCGACTTGAGGATCGCGAGGCCGTGCTCTCCGGAGAGGAGGGCGATAGCTTGACGAAAGGACTGGTGATCCATCGGTACGGCAACCTCTACGGCGCGGAGACCTGAGCGGGGGCCGCTCTAAGCGTCGTGGACAGGGCGGCTTAAGAAGCGTGCCCCCTTGTTTTCACCCGTGGTTATCTACTCGCGGAACGGAGGCTGCCGAACTGGCTCTGCGGTCTCCGCTGAGGTGGGGTGCACAACTCCGGCCTCTCCGCGGCCCACCCTCCGCGTGCGTGAGGACCGTCGCCGCCACCCTCAGTGACGGGAAGATTCGCTCCGGGTTCTGCTGGAACCTTCCCCCGAATCGGATCTTGGACGATGTTCTCTGGCGCCTGCCGTTCTCACGTCCATGATGCGTCGGTCTCGAAGACGGCACCGCATCTTGCATATTGTCGCGTCTTCCTGAACGGGCGTATCGCATTTCGCGCAGACTAGGACGATCTCATCGGTAAGCCCCTCCACGGGCCGAATCTCCTCCGTGCGTCGACGGCTTTGTCGAGCTTGGACAAATTCAGGCAGCCGGGCGTGGAGCTTCGCCTTGAGGCCCCACAGGCTCGGATCGCGATCGTCGATCTTAGCGGGCCGGTCGAGGACCTCGAGGGATCCGTGATCGTTGCCAATCGTGGCTTGCGCCGCAGGCATGGCAAGAGGGCGTCCGGGTCATCGGGATTGAGCATGAATCGTTCCCTCGCGACTTGCGTGAGGAGGTACGCCCGCGCGAGGACCCGTCCGCATCCCCGGAATCGGGTTCGGGCCCTCCGTGCCACGCGGGGGACTCGTCGGGTCGACCCTGGGGCGCTGCGGGTTCTTCCTAGACAACGGACTCGACCGTTCACCGGCCCCGGGCTTTCGAGGTTCGGCTCCGGCGCAGCGCTGACGAGCTTTCCCGTGTTTTCCCGCCGATCCTCCCCCGCAGCGCGAGGCCCACTGCAAGGACCGCCAAGATCGGGATTGCGACGAACTCGAACTCGGGGATGTAGTGGAAGTAGGTCTCCGGGGACTTCCAGTACAGGGCTCCGGAGGCTGTCCCGTACACAGGATCGTTCGGAGCCCTGACCACGACCGTGGGGTTGTCGGAGGAGGCGTCGATGGTCGTCCGACTGGCCGCCCAGGTGCCCCCGGTCCGCGCCTTGTAGTAGAGCGTGGGCCCGGAGGTCGCCACGTACAGGGCGTGAACGTTGTTGTCCTTGTCGATGCCAATCGAAGGCTTCGCGAAGATCGTGCCGCTGAGGGAGTCCACGGTCTCGGCGGTCTGCCATCCTGAACTTGGATAATCCAGGGATCGCGCCTGAATCGCCCTCGTCGTCCCATTGATGACCTTGGAGTAAGCAACCCACAAATCCCCGTTCCCTTCGAAAGTCGTCGCGAGCGAAGGATATGAACCGCTGTCAACCGACGTGGCTAGGACATCGTATCCGGCTTGGCCATCCCAGCGAGTGAACTCGGAGGATGCGTCGCAGTTGCTCGTCGACAGATCTCGGCACACCATGTACTGAATCTCGTTCGCCGTTTCTTCGGGCGCGAGCGCGGTCGTGGGCTCCGGGTCGACATAGCGACGAACCACGATGTCGTCAGCCCACCAGCCGGCCCCCGTGGGAACTGCCCACTTCTTGAACCCGATGTTCCCTGAGGCTAACTCCGTGCCGACGTTGAACGATCCGCTGGCCGGGTTGATTTGGACGCCATCTTGGAACACCCGCATGCCGGTGCCGTAGATGGCGCTCCCGATCCGCGTCCACGTGTTGGCGGTCGGCGTGCCGGCGTTCGGGTTGAGTTCGCTCCACACCCCATTAATCTCCTTCGCGATGTCCCAGCCGGAAGTGCCCTCCAGATTGGTCTCGTACTGTGAGTGGACTCCCGCGGGGATTCGAAAGGATTGCGACACGTCCGTCCCCGCAACAACGCTGAACCGCCACCACGTATCGAAGTACACATTGGCTTCGCTGAGGGCCGGATTCGCCTGGATGTGCCGGTCAGAACCAGCCTCCGCCGGGTACTTGAGCGAGTAGGCCCCAGTCCGAACTTGGTCGGTGGCGACCTGCCAGGTTCCGTTGTTGATCGTCCACTTGCTGAGGGTTCCGCTCTCGAAGTCATCAAAGAAGAGGTAGATATTGGCCCGGTTAGCCGGCGGGCTTGCCGCCGTCGCGTCGCCGTAATAGAGATAGTAGTTGTTGTCCGACCCACTTGCGCTGATGGCCGCCTGGGTCTTGAACCAGACGCGGGTGGAGGCGCTGTTCCAAGAGGACCCGGTGTCGAGCGTTCGATCCAACTCGACCCAAGCGGATCCGGTCCAGTAAAGGGATCGGATGTCGTCCCCATCGGCCTGCGACTTGCCTGCGGTCACAAGGTTCGCGTGGTTAAACGTCACCAATACGGAGTAGCCGTTTGGCGCAGCAACGGAGCCCGCGGTGACCGTGATTCTCTGCCGATACTGGTAGTTGCTGTTCCACCATGCTCCGGCTGGCGTCGCGAGCGATGCAAGGCTCACGTAGTTGTTCACCGGGGAAACGTCGACGGAGAGGCCTGTGTACGCGGCGCCCCACGACACCGTCGCGCGCCAGGTGCCAGCGGCTTTGTTCTTGTAGAACACAGTCCCGCTCGTCTTCGACGCGCTCCAAGCGACATGGGGATTGTTGCTCATATCCGTTGAGACCGTGGGCATAAATCCGGGGTTCGTGTCGTCGACCACGGTCACCGCCTCCCAATACGTCGCGCTTGCGAGTTCCGATTGGGTGGGGTACGCGACGGTCGTCCTCGTGTATCGAACCCGGTCGTGTGTGGTTTGGTCTCCCGTCGAGGCCGCAGAGACCCAGACGACATGAAGGTACCCCGACGCGTCGATGGCGATCGCCGGCTCTGAGGAGTCGTAGGAATAAAGGACAGGGCTGTCCCCGGAACGCCCCGAAGCGAGGACGATTGGGGAACCCCAAACCGATCCGGAGGTGTCGGAGCTGCGCATGAGGACGATTCGGTCCCACCCGACGTTCGAGACGACCTCGGCGAGATCGAGCCAGAAGTCCGATCCGACCGCGTCGAAACCGGCGTCGGTAAACCGGATGGAAGGCGCGCCAGAGTTGTACTCCGCGGACGTAAGCGTATACGTGTAGAGGGTGTTCGTCGTTGCGGAAATCGTGAATCGGGTGTTCCACGTAGAGGGAGGAGTGAGGATGTCCACGTTGATGTTCTCGTCCTGCCGGTACCCCTTGATGCGCAACGTGTACGAGACCCCGGCCGGGACGCCGGACCATTCATAACGAAGGTCCACCTGACTGCCGCCGCCGAAGGCGAGGTACCAGACGAACGATGCGGAGGGATCGGCATCATCCATGATTGCCGTGAATCCATCGGAATCGATGGACTGCAGGTCCGCCAGCCCATCAACCGCATGCGTGGTCCCAAGGTTGATATAAATCTGGTTGAACTGGATGGCCGTCCCAACGCTCGATGTCGGGACGTTGTCTCTGTCGTGGGTGTTGTGAGCCATGCGGTCCGCAGCTGACGAGAAGGCGGCCATGCTGAATTCGTCCGTTGCGCTGGCAGAATCGGCGGCATTCTGGCTGCCGGCTCGGGAGAGGAGCAGCGCCCCAGCCGGTGTGAATCCGAACCCGCTCTCGACGATGGGGGTGACAATATCCGTCTGGGTTTGCAGGTCCCCCACGAGGTATTGGCCCCCTTTCAGGGCCAAGTAGTGAACAATGCGCGTGCTGCCCCGCTCGACCCAGTTCACTCGGAACCCGTTCGACAGCCAGGCCGTCACGCTGGCGCGGCCATTCAGGTTGCTACTGAGGGCATTGGTCGGCATGGCGATCGACTCGCCCGCTCGGCTGTAGCTAATCGATTGCGTCGTGTTCTGGTTGTCGTCCGCCCCACCCATCCAAACCGCGTTCAAGGGAGTCGAGCCTGCCGCGGCTCCGATCATCATCGAGGAATCGGCGCCTCCACTGGGAGGAACGCTCGTCTCCATGATCGAGAAGAAGATGACCGCGTCCGGCTGGAATCCCACGGATGTGACGTCTTGGTCGCCCGCAACGCTCGGCTCCGTGAAACTGCCCGTGACATAGTTGGTCAGCGCTGGCCCACCCAGCGCCAAGAAATGAACCCTGAGGTTCCTCGAGAACTGGTTATCGATCGCCAACGTGAACCCGTCCAAGTCCATGGACTGAAGGTCAGCGAGGCCGTCAATCGACCCCGAACTCAAGTGGGCCCCGATCGCGGCATCGTCGCGGTGGTCCCTTCGAGCGTCGGAAAAGTCTAGCCCGTTCACGGAATTCGAGAACACGACGCGTCGGTCGGTTGCCGATACGGCGACCCCAACGCCACGGAAGTGGTCCGCTGCGCCTTGACTGTCCGTGCTCTCGGTCCGTCCGGACCACCAGAAGAGGACGACCTTGGGTTGGAAACCGACGCCTTCAACGACGGCCGTCGTACTGACGGCTCCAGTACCGAGGTTGAAGCTCCCCACTTTTGCGCGGAGACCGGGTACCTCGCGATACTGGACGTAGGCCGCATTCTCCGTCGAGACGTCGGCGGGGAACGTGCCCGCGATGCGACAGGCGGTCTCCGCGTCGAACTCGACGATGTAGTAGGCAACCTTGGCCGTTTGCGAGCCGGTCGTGCCTCGGGTAAGGCGTAGGTTCGTCGACGACGTGAAGTCGAGCGTCACCGTGGCAACGCCGGGGTTGTCATCCGCGCTATACGGAGTCTTGCCCGCTCGGTGGTAGAGACCACCGGCCGTCACGATGGCCTTGCCTAAATCGACACAAAAGACCGCTACGTCTTTCTGCGCCTCGGTCGGACGAAGCTCGATTGAGCTGTACCGTACCGAGGTGGTGTCCGTGAACTCCACGAGGTACCAAGACAGGGTCATCGTTTGACCGGTACTGTCCCGATCGAAGGTCAGCGTCGTGGGATTCGTCAATGCACCACGGATCATCTTCTGACCGATGTTCGCGATGATTCCCTCGGTCGAGTTGTACGTAAACAGCAACCACGACTTTGCAGTGTTCACTGCGGTGATGGAAGCCGTCCGAGTCGCGTCAGTCGTTGACCATGAGATGTCGCCGCTCTGAACGGAGGCGTATGTGTACTCGACGACCTGCCACTCGACGATTCCGTCCGAGTTGTAATCGCTCGAAAGTTCCAAGTTTGTTGAGCTAGTCAGCTTCGCCTTCACGAAGTCGTCGCCGCTGTACATCGTACCCGGTTTTCGATAGCTGATGATCGGGAAGGCCTTCGTAAGGGTCACGCTCGAGATCCCGACGTTCACGGTTCCCGTCGTCATGCTCGCGCTACCGCGCTGGACCGACACGCCGCTCGAGAACTCCGCCACGTACCACTCAATCGTTATCGCCGGCGCACCCGTCGACACGACGCGCTCGAACCGAAGGGTCTCCGCGGTCAGGAATGTTCCGGAAACTTGGCTTTCACCGGGCTCCGTGTCGTCGAACCGCGTACTGAAGATGAGAAAAGCCTTCGATGTGTCAACAGAGGCGATCGTGGCGTCGACCATGTTAGCGTCGGCTGCGAGGGCTACTTGGCCGTTCTGGACATTCACCTTCCGCGAAGGGGGCGTATTCGAGGTAGCTTCCGCTAGCTGCTCATAGAACACCGCGTACCAGCACCCGTCCGAATTCGTCGCATCGCAGGCCGTGTCACCGGGCGCATCTCCCGCGCGGACGACCTTCCGCTGATGGTTGTACTGGGTCGAGACCGCGTTCGAGTTCGAATCAAGCAGGGTGGCCATGGGCTCGGGCCCGACTTGCTGCCACGGGACGACGAGCGGGACGGTGGAGGATGCGACCGCGAAGGAGGTCGGGGGCGAGACGCCGGACCAGACGCTCTGGATCGAGGGCGACGAAGAGAGCTGGGCGCCTCCCGCGGTCGTGTCGGCGCCGCCCCAGAAGTCCCCCGCCTCGACGACGACGGCGCTCGCATTGAACCCGACCGAGAACTCGATCGCCTTCGTCGACGTCGCGACCGTCACCGGGGAGATCGGCGTCCACGACCAGTCCCCCGGGAAGGATCCGGACCACGACAGGACAGCCGATTGCGTGACGTCGCCATCCTTGCCCCGGATTTCGACCATGCGGTCCGCGCCGATGCCGCCGATCGAGAATCCGCTGCCGCTCGAGTTGTCGAGGTCGAAGAACGCACGGAGGACATCCTCGCCATAGACGACGGGTCGGTTCGTCGGTCCGATGTACACGCTCACCGGACGCCCGCCGTAGGGGGCCGGGAAGGTTGCGGGAATCGTCGTGTTGAGCCAGGTGTCCGTGCCGCTGCCGAAGCCGTAGTCCTGGACGAAATCCCCGTCGACATCACCGTTCGTGGCGCTGTCCGCCGTGCCGTCGTTGTCGAAGTCGTACGGCATCGGGTCGACCGTATCCGGGACCGTATCCCGGTCCGTGTCGGTCGCTCCTCCGGGACCGGGGATCGTGACGACCATCGGCGCCTCGGGCATCGTGGTGCCGGAGAAGATCCGGCCCGCGACATCCGCGTAGAGGTAGAGGGAACCTCCGCTCCGAATCGTGGCGTGGGCCCGAAGATCCACGTCCAAGTTCCCGAGCAGGGTTGACTCGCCACCAGCATCGGGGGACGTCGAAATCCATTCGGCGAACCCACCGTCGACGCGCGGGTCCGTCGGCACGACGCCGGTGTAACCCACCTCGCGGGACCGCGCGATGCTGCGCGCAGCGGCAATGCCGTCTGTGACTCCGATGGATAGGGCGGATGCAAGACGTACCCCGACCGTCTCCCCAATGCCTCCGGCGAAATCACCGACAACCGTCAAAGTGAGGGTCCCTCCCGGTGCGACGGTCCGCGCCGGGAAATTGAACTGCACGTCTCGTGTGAGCGGGGTTCGCTCGGCCATGACCTGGCCACCGGAATCGACCAAACGGAGACGCGTAATCGCGGTCACCGGTGCCGTTCCGAGGATATGAACGGTGAGTGCATCGAACGAGGTTGACTGGCGCAGCGCGGTGGCGGTCATGCGGAGGAGCGAGACGCTGGCGCCCGACAACAGCTCGGGCGTCTGGGATTCCTGGGTGATGACGAGGGTACCGGAGGTCGGGCTCAGGGGTCCATCGGCAGTGTCCGTATCGCCGTCCCATGATTGAGTCCGCACCGTGGCCCGGACACCGGACGACGTCGTGCTGGGACTGATGTCGAGCCACGATCCCTGAGCCTCGATCCTCGCTCCCGAAACCGCGGCACTCACGCTCGTAGGTCGCGTCCATCCGTTCCAGTCCCTCGAATCCCTCGCCGAGTCGAACTCCCAGAGGCGAGCGACCTGGACGGACCCACCCGCGCCGGCCACCTCGAGCATCCGGTCCGCGCCGAGGCCGTCGATTCGGTAGCCGGTGGCCTCGGAGGCGTCCGTGTCGAGGAAGACCCGTACGGCGTCCATCGTGCCCGGCGTGGGACCTCCGCCTTGGAGCGCCGTGCCTGCGACTTCGATTGCGACGGCGAGGAAGTCCACATTGTCGACGACGCCGAACCGGACGATGTCAACGTTTCGGGCGATCTGAACGTTCGCGGACATCGGAGCGATACTGATTTGCGGCCAGTCTGCAAACTGGCCATCGATCTGAATCGGATACGGTCGACCGGTGGATTCCATCGGCGAGAACAAGGGGACGAGGAGGAGCGCGACGCTCACCAGCGGGATCACGTACAGCTTCCACCGGCGGATCCGGGCCTCCCGGCGGAACCTCGGCCCTCCGAGGCCGTTCGTGAAGCCGCTCCCGTTCGTGA
>Ga0209172_10006861_pt1 | contig 12252 bp, 10 predicted proteins | sample LarsenN4metaG_FD_184113 | JGI IMG/M metagenome (GOLD analysis project Ga0209172, IMG submission 184113) | Hot spring sediment bacterial and archeal communities from British Columbia, Canada, to study Microbial Dark Matter (Phase II) - Larsen... ... | reverse complement strand
GTCGTAGGGCTGGTCGACCAGCTTGCCGGCCATGTAGTTGCTGTAGGCCGTCATGTCGAAGTGGCCGTGGCCGCAGAGGTTGAAGAGGATGGTCTCGCTCTTGCCCTCGCGCTTGCAGCGCAGCGCTTCCTCGATCGCGCCCTTGACGGCGTGATTCGCCTCCGGCGCCGGCACGATGCCTTCGCTGCGCGCGAACAGCACGCCCGCCTCGAAGCAGGCGTTCTGGTGGTAGGCCGTGGCCTCGATCAGGCCCAGTTCCTTCAGGTGCGACACCAGCGGCGCCATGCCGTGATAGCGCAGCCCGCCGGCATGGAAGCCCGGCGGCGTGAAGGTGCTGCCCAGGGTGTGCATCTTGGTCAGCGGCGTGAGGTGAGCGGTGTCGCCGAAGTCGTAGGCGTACTTGCCGCGCGTCAAGCTCGGGCAGGCCGCCGGCTCGACCGCGACGATGCGGCGCTTGCGACCGCCGCGCAGCTGCAGGCCGAGGAAGGGGAAGCTGATGCCGGCGAAGTTGGAGCCGCCGCCGGTGCAGCCCACCACCACGTCGGGGTCGTCGCCGGCCATCTCGAGCTGTTGGATCGCTTCCAGGCCGATGATGGTCTGGTGCATCAGCACGTGGTTGAGCACCGAGCCGAGTGCGTACTTGGTGTCGTCGTTCGTCGCTGCGACTTCCACCGCCTCGGAGATCGCGATGCCCAGCGAGCCGGGGTGGTTGGGGTCCTTGGCGAGGATGGCGCGGCCGGAGTTCGTCTCGTTCGACGGGCTGGCGATGCAGCGCGCGCCGTAGGTCTCCATCAGCGCGCGGCGGTAGGGCTTCTGGTCGTAGGACACGCGCACCTGGAACACGGTGACGTCGATGCCGAAGAGGGCGCCGGCAAAGGCCAGCGACGAGCCCCACTGGCCGGCGCCGGTCTCGGTGGCGATCTTCCGGATGCCGGCCTGGGCGTTGTACCAGGCCTGCGGCACCGCGGTGTTGGGCTTGTGCGAGCCCGCGGGCGAGACGCCTTCGTACTTGTAGTAGATCTTCGCCGGGGTGCCCAGTGCCTTCTCGAGGCGGTGCGCGCGGATCAGCGGCGAGGGGCGCCAGAGGCGGAACACCTCGCGCACCGGCTCGGGAATCGGCACCTCGCGCTCGGTGCTGACCTCCTGGAGGATGAGCTCCATGGGGAACAGCGGCGCCAGGTCGTCCGGGCCGACCGGCTGCATCGTGCCGGGGTGCAGCACCGGCGGTGCGGCCACCGGCAGGTCGGCCTGGATGTTGTACCAGTGCTTGGGCATCCTGCTTTCGTCGAGCAGGAACTTGGTCTGCGTGTTCATCGGTCGGTCTCCTTGGTCGGATGGTTTCCGATCGCATGCTAGGAGCCCTGACGCAGATCACGGCCTGAGGATTTCCCGGTCGGGGCGGCTGCCGCCGCCCCGGTCCGCCGGCAAGGTCAGCGGCGGACGCGGCAGGCTGCGGTGGCCGAGCCGACCTCGGCGCCGCTGCTGTTGTAGATCGTGCCCGTCACCTTGCCGTCGACGATGAAGCCCGGTGCGATCGCGGTGGCGCCCTCGGCGATGTCGCGCATGTCGCTGTCGAAGTCGAACTCGACCTGGCCGCGCACGGCGGTCTGCGCGATGGCCTGCGCCTCGTTGGCGCCCGAACTCGCCTTGGCGTAGTAGCTGCCCGGGCTCAGGCGCGACGCGTCCACCGAGACCTTCGAGCGGTTCGAGCGCTTCTCGCAGGTGACGACGACGTCGGCCGCGCCGGCGGCGACGCTGAAGGTGGCCAGCGCGAGCGCGGCACTGGCGATGTGGAGCAGGGACTTGGACATGGGGACCTCCTCGCGGGGTGATGGATCGGACAGGGGCAGCGCCGTGGCCGACTCGGACCTCGGCGCCGTGCCGAGACCCTTGCAAGCGCGACGCCTGACCCTGCCGTGTCCGCAGGCATCGGCGCAAATGCTTGTCAGGCAAGGAGATTCCCGCGGGTGCCGACGCCTGCGCCGGGCGCCGGGGCGTGGCCGGTTGGGGGAGTTGCCCCGTCGTGCTGGGTCAGGAGACCCAGGGGTTCAGGCGCGCAGCACCTCGAGCGCACGGTCCATGCCGCCGCGCATGATGGACACCATGGCCTGCTCGCGCACGGCCGGCTTCGGGTGGTAGGCGATCGAGAGCCCGGCCGCGCCCATCATCGGCAGGTCGTTGGCGCCATCGCCCACGGCGATGCATTGCGCGGTGTCGATGCCCATCAGCTCGGCGACTTCGAGCAGCACGCGCTTCTTCTCGGCACCGTCGACGATGTCGCCCCAGGGGCGGTCGAACAGCGTGCCGGTCAGCTTGCCGTGAGCCACGCCGAGCGTGTTCGCGCGCGCGAAGTCGAGCTTGAGCTGCGCGCGGATGCGCTCGCTGAAGAACGTGAAGCCGCCCGAGACGAGCAGCGTCTTCAAACCGGCGGCTTGGCAGGCGGCGACGAAGGCCTCCACGCCGGGGTTGAGGCGCAGCTTGTCCTGCCAGACCTTCTCCAGCGCAGTCACCGGCACGCCGGCGAGCAGCGCCACGCGGCGGCGCAGGCTGTCCTTGTAGTCGGCGATCTCGCCGCGCATCGCAGCCTCGGTGATCTCCGCCACCTCCGCCTTGCGGCCGGCGGCCTCGGCGATCTCGTCGACGCACTCGATGTTGATGAGCGTCGAGTCCATGTCGAAGGCGACGAGCCGGAAGTCGGCCAGGCGCAAGGGCGGCGTGAACCCGCGGATGAAGAGGTCGGGCGCGAATTCGGTGCTGGACATCGATGCGATGTTACCTGCCGATGCGCGCGTCACCGGCCGATCAACTGACCCAGCAGCCGGACCTGCGCCCGCGTGTCGTCGCCGACCAGTGCGTGCACGGTGTCGGCGTCGCTGGTCGGCGTCACGCCGGCGCGCTGCAGCCGCGCACGCAGTTCCTGCGGCGGCACCTTGGCCACCTGGGCCAGCACCGGCAGGGGCGCGTCGGCCAGGGCGCGCAGCGGCGCCACGAAGGGCGGCTCGCTGCCGCCGCCCAGCGGGAGGAAGGAGCCGGCCAGCACGACCGCGAACAGGGCCAGCGCGCCGCGCCCACGCCAGCCCGCCAGGTGCCGCTTCAGGCCCGGCCAGTTCACCGCCGCGTGCAGCGCCACGGCGCCGAGCAGCACCCAGCTCAGCCATTCGTGCGCGGCGGAGTTCAGCGCGCTGTCGAGGTGGAAGAACATCAGCACGCCGGTGACGGCGAGCAGCCCGAAGGCGCCCATGGTGATCGGCGTGACCCAGTCGCGTTGCAGCTTCATCGTGGCTTCCTCGTGTGGCATCGGATGCCACGATGCTCCCGGCGGCCCGTGTCTCGGCCGCTGCGCCCAGGTTGCCGAAGGTGAAGCCGTTTGCGCCAGGTCAGACACGGCTCAGTTGGCCGCCTCGGCGGCCTTCGGCGTGCCCAGCGAACGCAGCACGTCGCGGATCAGCTGCGCGCGGTCCTTGGGCTCGGGTGTGTCGCGCTCGATGCGCAGCTTGTCGTTGCCGGCCAGCTTGACGTGGCGGTTCTTCTGCACCAGCTCGATGATGCGCATCGCGTCCACCGGCGGGTTGGGCCGGAAGCTGATCACCATCAGCTTGGGTGCGGCGTCGATCTTCAGCACGCCGTAGGGCTTGGCGAGCACGCGCAGGCGATGCACGTCGAAGAGGGTCTGGCCCTGGGCGGGCAACTTGCCGAAGCGGTCGGTGATCTCCTCGAGCATCGCGTCGATCTGCTCGGCGCGCTCCGCCGTGGCCAGGCGCTTGTAGAGGCTCAGCCGCGTGTGCACGTCGCCGCAGTAGCTGTCCGGCAGCAGGGCGGGGGCGTGCAGGTTGATCTCGGTGGTGGCGGACAGCGGCGACAGCAGGTCCGGCTCTCGCCCTGCCTTCAGCGAGCGCACGGCCTCGGCGAGCATGTCGTTGTAGAGCTGGAAGCCCACCTCCATCATGTTGCCGCTCTGGTTCTCGCCGAGGATCTCGCCGGCGCCGCGGATCTCCAGGTCGTGCATCGCGAGGTAGAAGCCCGAGCCGAGTTCCTCCATCTGCTGGATGGCCTCGAGCCGCTGCGCGGCCTGCTTGGTCAGGCCCTCGACGTCGGGCACCAGCAGGTAGGCATAGGCCTGATGGTGCGAGCGGCCGACGCGTCCGCGCAGCTGGTGCAGCTGCGCGAGGCCGAACTTGTCGGCGCGACTGATGACGATGGTGTTGGCGCTGGGAACGTCGATGCCGGTCTCGATGATGGTCGAGCACAGCAGCAAGTTGTGGCGCTGCGCCACGAAGTCGCGCATCACGCGCTCGAGCTCGCGCTCGGGCATCTGGCCGTGCGCAATGGCGATGCGCGCCTCGGGCAGCAGCTCGGCGAGCTTGTCGCGCCGCGCCTCGATGGTCTCCACCTCGTTGTGCAGGAAGTAGACCTGCCCGCCGCGCTTGAGCTCGCGCAGCACCGCCTCGCGGATCGTGCCGCTGCTCTCGTTGCGCACGAAGGTCTTGATCGCCAGGCGCCGCTGCGGCGCGGTGGCGATGACGCTGAGGTCGCGCAGCCCCTCGAGGGCCATGCCCAGCGTGCGCGGGATCGGCGTGGCGGTCAGCGTGAGCACGTCCACGTCGGCGCGCAGCGCCTTGATCGCCTCCTTGTGCCGCACGCCGAAGCGGTGCTCCTCGTCGATGACGAGCAGGCCGAGGCGCTTGAACCTGACGTCGGGGCTGAGCAGCTTGTGCGTGCCGACGACGATGTCGATGGTGCCGTCGGCGATGCCTTCCAGCGCCGCCTTCACCTCCTTGGCGGAGCGGAAGCGCGACAGCTCGGCCACCTTCACCGGCCACTTGCCGAAGCGGTCGGCGATGTTCTGGTAATGCTGCTCGGCCAGCAGCGTGGTCGGCGCGAGGATGGCCACCTGCTTGCCGCCCGTCACCGCGACGAAGGCGGCGCGCAGCGCCACCTCGGTCTTGCCGAAGCCGACGTCGCCGCACACCAGCCGGTCCATCGGCCTGGGCGAGATCATGTCGTGGATCACCGCGTGAATGGCCGCCTGCTGATCGGGCGTCTCCTCGAAGCCGAAGCTGGCGGCGAAGGCCTCGTAGTCGTGCGGCTGGAAGCGGAACGCGTGGCCCTCGCGCGCCGCGCGGCGCGCGTAGAGATTGAGCAGCTCGGCGGCGGTGTCGCGCACCTGCTCGGCGGCGCGGCGCTTGGCCTTCTCCCACTGGCCCGAGCCGAGCTTGTGCAGCGGTGCCTCTTCCGCGCTCACGCCGGTGTAGCGCGCGATCAGGTGCAGCTGCGCCACCGGCACATAGAGCGTCGCCTTGTCGGCGTACTCCAGGTGCAGGAACTCGCTCGGGCCGTCGCCGAGGTCGATGTTCACGAGCCCGAGGTAGCGCCCGATGCCATGATTGACGTGCACCACCGGATCGCCGACGTTCAGCTCGGAGAGGTCCTTGATCAGCGCGTTGACGTCGCTGACCTGCTCCTGGCGCCGGCGCCGGCGCGCGCTCGGCGTGGCGGCGAACAGCTCGGTCTCGGTGACGAACTGGATCGTGCGGCCCTCGCGCGGCTCGTGCCAGAAGAAGCCCTCGGCCAGCGGCGCCACGCCGATGGCGAAGTGCTGCTCGCCGTCCTCGAACTCGGCGAGCGAAGCCACCGTGGGCGGCTCGATCTTGTTGTCGCGCAGCAGCTCCAGCAGGCTCTCGCGACGGCCCTCGCTCTCCGCCAGGATCAGCACGCGGTTGAGCGTGTTGGCCACGTGGTGCTGCAGCTTCTTCAGCGGCTCGGGGGCGCCGCGGTCGACGCTCAGCTCCGGCAGCGGCCGCGCCCAGTCCACCGGCTCGCTGCCGCGTATCGCCAGCGTGGCGTGCGCGTTGGCACGGGCGAAGAACTCCTCGTCGCGCAGGAAGATGTCCTCCGGCGGCAGGATGGGCTTCTCCTTGTCGTGCTGCAGGAAGCGGTGACGCTCGCGCGTGTCGTGCCAGAAGCGCTTGAGCGCGTCGTCGATCTCGCCGTGCAGCGCGAGCACGGCGGCCTCGCCGAGGTAGTCGAAGATGGTCGCCGTCTGCTCGAAGAACAGCGGCAGGTAGTACTCGATGCCGGCGGTGGCGATCCCGTTGCCGATGTCCTTGTACAGGCGCACCTTGGTCGGATCGCCCTCCAGCCTCTCGCGCCAGCGGGCGCGGAAGGCGGTGCGCGCCGCCTCGTCCATCGGGAACTCCCGGCCCGGCAGCAGGCGCACCTCGGGCACGGGGTAGAGGCTGCGCTGCGAGTCGGGGTCGAAGGTGCGGATCGAGTCGACCTCGTCGCCGAACAGGTCGACGCGGTAGGGCACCGCCGAGCCCATCGGGAACAGGTCGATCAGCCCGCCGCGCACCGCGTATTCGCCGGGCGAGACCACCTGGCTGACGTGGGTGTAGCCGGCCAGCGCGAGCTGCGCCTTCAGCGCGGCCTCGTCGAGGCGCTGCTTCTGCTTGAAGTGGAAGGTGTAGGCGGCCAGGAAGCTCGGCGGCGCCAGCCGCACCAGCGCGGTGGAGGCGGGCAGCAGGACGACGTCCACATCACCCTGGCGGATGCGCCACAGCGTGGCCAGCCGCTCGGAGATCAGGTCCTGGTGCGGGCTGAAGGTGTCGTAGGGCAGCGTCTCCCAGTCCGGGAACACGGCGATGCGCAGGCCCGGTGCGAAGAAGGCGAGTTCGCCTTCCAGGCGCTGCGTGTCGGCGGGCTCGGCGGTGACGATGGCCACGAGCTTCTTCTGCGCGGCCTGCGCCTGCGCGAAGCGGGCCAGCAGCAGGGCGTCGGCCGAGCCGATCGGGCGGGGCAGCGTGAAGCGCTTGCCGGCGGCGATGACGGGGAGTTGCATCGGGTGCGGTCGAACCAAAGCAAAACGCCCCACGAGGCTCTCCCGGGGGGCGATGGAACGGGGCGAATCATACAATCCGGTCCCTTCGCGCGCCCGCATGAGCCACCCCACCTCGCCTCGCTGCTACGCCTTGCTGCCTTGTGCCGGCGTGGGCTCGCGCTCCGGTGCGTCGCTGCCCAAGCAGTACGTCCAGATCGCCGGCCAGCCGATGGTGGTGCACACCCTGGCCGCGCTCGCCGCGGTGCCGCGCCTCTTGGCCTCGCTGGTGGTGCTGTCGCCGGACGACGAGCGTTTCGAGGCGCTGGTGCCGGGTTTCGAGGGCCTGCGTGGCTGGGTCTGCCGCCGCGGTGGTGCCACGCGGGCCGACACGGTCGCGGGCGGGCTCAACGAACTTCTCGAACGCGGCGCAGGCCCCGACGACTGGGTGCTGGTGCACGACGCCGCGCGCTGCCTGGTGCGCCCGGAGTGGGTCGACCGCCTGATCGACGCCTGCCTCGCCGACCCGGTCGGCGGCCTGCTCGCGCTGCCGGTGGCCGACACGCTCAAGCGCGCCGAGGGCGGCCGCGTGGCCGAGACGCTGCCGCGCGCCGACAAGTGGGCGGCGCAGACGCCGCAGATGTTCCGCATCGGCAAGCTGCGCGACGCGCTGGCGGCGGCCGGCAGCGCCGTGACCGACGACGCCAGCGCGATCGAACTCGCCGGGCACCGGCCGCTGCTGGTGGAAGGCGACGCGGCCAACCTGAAGGTGACCTGGCCCTCCGACTTCACGCTGGCCGAGCGCGTGCTCGCCGCGCGCCAGAAAGGACTCGCATGAACCTGCCCAACATCCGCATCGGCGAAGGCTGGGACAGCCACCGGCTCGTCGAAGGCCGGCCGCTGGTGCTCGGCGGCGTCACCATCCCGCACAGCCACGGCCTGTTCGGCCATTCCGATGCCGATGCCCTGTGCCATGCGATCACCGACGCGATCTTCGGCGCGCTGGCGCTCGGCGACATCGGCCACCACTTTCCCGACACCGACGAGCGCTTCCGCGGCGCCGACTCGCTGGAGCTGCTGGCCGAGGCCGGGCGCCGCGCGCAGCAGGCCGGCTGGCACGTGGCCAACGTCGACAGCACCATCATCGCCCAGGCGCCGAAGATGGCGCCGCACATCCTGGCGATGCGCCAGCGCATCGCCCAGGCGCTGGCGATCAAGGTCGAGCAGGTCAGCGTGAAGGCCAAGACGGCCGAGAAGCTCGGCCCGGTGGGCGAGGGCCAGTCGATGGAGGCGCGGGCGGTGTGTCTGATCTACACGCTTCGCCGACCGGTCGTACCAGTCTGAGCGAGGTCAGGGGGCCTTCTTGAGCCGGATGTGGCACACGAGGCCACCCTCCGGCGCATTGGTCACCTCGAAGGCGCCACCCATGCGCTGGACCGCCTTCTCCACGATCGCCAGGCCGAGCCCCGCGCCGGTGGCCGCGGTGCGCGCCGCATCGCCACGGAAGAAGGGCGTGGTCAGCTGGCCGAGCTTGGCCGGGTCGACGCCGGGGCCGTGGTCGCGCACGCTCAGGATCACCCAGGGCCCGGTGCGCGCGTAGGTGACCACCACCTTGGCGATGCCGGTGTCGGTGTTGCGGCCGTAGCGGCGGGCGTTCTCGAACAGGTTCTGCAGCACGCGGCCGAGCTCGGTCTCGTCGGCCATCACCTTGGTGTCGATCGCCACCCGCGCGGTGATGCGGATCTGGCTGGTGTCGCGGAAGGCCGCCATCTCGCGGTCGACGAGGCTCGACAGGTGCACCGGCACCAGCTTGACTTCGCCGGGGCGGGCGTAGTCCATGAACTTGTCGATGATCGCGTCGAGCTGGTCGATGTCCTGCGCCATGTTGCGCTTGGCCTCGTCGTCCTGCACGCTCATCTCGGCTTCCAGCCGCAGCCGCGCCAGCGGCGTGCGCAGGTCGTGGCTGATGCCGGCGAGCATCACCGCGCGGTCTTCCTCCACCTTGGCGAGTTCGCGCGCCATGCGGTTGAAGCCCATGTTGACCTGGCGGATCTCGCTGGTCATGGTGTTCTCGTCGAGCACCGAGTCGAACTCGCCCTCGCGGATGCGGCTGGCGGCGAACGAGAGTTCCTGCAGCGGCCGGTTGATCGCGCGCGCGATCAGCGCCGAGCCGAAGATCGAGGCCAGCACCGCGATGCCGCCCCACAGCAGCAGCGTGCTCCAGGTGATGGCCGCCACGCGCGCCGAGTCGGCCTGCAGCCAGTACGGATCCTTGTCGATCGTGAAGCCGACCCACAGGCCCGGCTGCTTGTTCACCGAACTGGCCACCAGCGTGTCGGGGCCGAGCTGGGCGCGCAGCTCGGCGCCGATGGCGCGCGAGAAGCGGTCGACCTCGAACGGCTCCCACTTGTCGCCGGGCTCGCGCGGCGACAGCCGCACCGATTCCTGCTTGGCCATGTTCTTGATCAGCGCCACGCGGTTGATGGTGTCGCTGGCCTGCAGCGCGGTGCGCGCCAGGTTCACCAGGCTGGCGATCTGCTGCGCCGCCTGCACCGCCCGCGGCTCGAACTCCAGCGCCCGGAAGGTCTGCGTCCAGGCGAACACACCCCCCACCAGCAGCAGCGCCAGCAGGAAGAAGGTGCGCCAGAAAAGACTGAACGCGAGTTTGTTGCGGGCCATCCGGGCAGGGTGGGTGTTTCGGAGTGTCAGTCGGTGCGTGTCGACGCAAAAAAGGCCCCGACGCGCGGGGCCGTGGTGCCGCCGTGGCGAGGTGGGGTCACGAGGTGCCGTCCGGCACGAACACGTAGCCCACGCCCCACACCGTCTGGATGTAGCGCGGCTGGGCCGGATCGGGCTCGATCATCTTGCGCAGGCGCGAGATCTGCACGTCCAGGCTGCGATCGAAGGGCTCGAACTCGCGGCCGCGCGCCAACTGCGCGAGCTTGTCGCGCGACAGCGGCTGGCGCGGGTGCCGCACCAGTGCCTTGAGCATCGAGAACTCGCCGGTGGTCAGCGCGATCTGCTCGCCGTCCTTGGTCAGGCGGCGCAGGGCGAGGTCGAATTCGAATGGGCCGAAGGTGACGGTCTGCGCCTCCTTGGCCGGCGCTCCGGGGGCCTCCAGCGTCGGGCGGCGGCGCAGCACGGCGTGGATGCGGGCCAGCAGTTCGCGCGGGTTGAAGGGCTTGGGCAGGTAGTCGTCGGCGCCGACCTCCAGGCCCACGATGCGGTCGACGTCTTCCACCTTGGCGGTGAGCATGATGATCGGCGTGACGTCGTTGGCCGCGCGCAGGCGGCGGCAGATCGACAGGCCGTCTTCGCCGGGCAGCATCAGGTCGAGCACGATCAGGTCGACCGTCTCGCGCGTCAGCACACGGTTCAGCGCCTTGGCGTCCTCGGCGAGCAGCACCTCGAAGCCTTCCTGCGTCAGGTAGCGGCGCAGCAGGTCGCGGATGCGCGCGTCGTCGTCGACGACGACGATGCGGTCGGGGCGCTGGTTGGGATTGGTGGCCATCGGGGACTCCGAACTTGTAACAGACGGGATTCTGCGGGGCTTTCCGAAGCGTTTCGGGAGGTCTGACCATCTGTTACAAATCTTGCCCCAGTCGCGCTCGCAGGGCAATCACCCCGTCATGACCCCGCCCGCGTATAAGCCATCGTCGTTCACTTCACGAGGACATGAAGACCATGCGTTCACGACTGATGGCCCCGATGACGATCGCCGCTGTGGCCACTGTGGCCGCCGTGGCCGGCCCCGCCCAAGCCGAGCAGCCGCCGCTGCAGGGCGTGGTGTCGCTGTCGGCCAGCGCCACGGTGGAAGTCACCAAGGACCTGCTCAATGTCGTGCTCACCGCCACGCGCGAGGGCCAGGATGCGAACGCGGTGCAGAGCCAGCTCAAGCAGGCGCTCGACGCCGCGCTGGCCGAGGCGCGAAAGCAGGCCAAGCCGGGGCAGATCGACATCCAGACCGGCAACTTCTCGCTGTACCCCCGCTACGCGCCCAAGGGCGGCATCAACGGCTGGCAGGGCACGGCCGAACTGGTGATCGAGGGCAAGGACATGGCCGGCATCGGCGCACTGACCGGCCGAATCACGACGATGACGGTGGCGCGTGTGAGCCAGGGGGTGTCGCGCGAGCTGCGCGAGAAGGTCGAAGGCGAGGTCACGGCGCAGGCCATTGCCCGCTACCGTGCCAAGGCGGCCGAGTACGCGAAGCAGTTCGGCTACGCCGGCTACGTGATCCGCGAGGTCAGCGTCGGCACCAGCGAGCCGCCGGGCTTCGTGCCGATGCCGATGGTGCGCGCCAAGGCGATGTCGATGGCGGCCGACGAGTCCCTGCCGGTGGAGGCCGGCAAGGCGCAGGTCTCGGTGAACGTCAGCGGCAGCGTGCAACTGACGAAGTGAGCCTCACTGGGCCGTCCAGCCTCCATCGACGGCCCAGGCCTGTCCTCGCACGTTGTCCGCGCCGGCCGAGCAGAGGAACACCGCCAGGTCGCCGAGCTGCTCCGGCGTGGTGAACTGCAGCGAAGGCTGCTTCTCCCCGAGCAGGCGGCGCTTGGCTTCCTCGTTGTCGACGCCGTCCCGGGCGGCGCGGGCATCGACCTGCTTCTGCACCAGCGGCGTCAGCACCCAGCCGGGGCAGATGGCGTTGACGGTGACGCCGGTGGTGGCCAGCTCCAGTGCGCTGGCCTTGGTCAGGCCGACGATGCCGTGCTTGGCCGCCACGTAGGCCGACTTGCCGGCCGAGGCCACCAGGCCGTGGGCCGAGGCGATGTTGATGATGCGGCCCCAGTTCTTCGCGCGCATCGCCGGGATCGCCAGGCGCATCGCGTGGAAGGCCGAGCTGAGGTTGATGGCGATGATCGCGTCCCAGCGCTCGACCGGGAACTCCTCGACGTTGGCCACGTGCTGGATGCCGGCGTTGTTGACGAGAACGTCGACGCCGCCGAACTCCTTGGCCGCGTAGGCCATCATCGCCTCGATCTCGGCCGGCTTGCTCATGTCGGCGCCGTGGTAGCCGACGCGGATGCCGTGGGCCTTGCCGGCCGCGGCCACCTCGGCTTTCGGGCCTTCGACGTCGCCGAACCCGTTGAGCACCACGTTGGCGCCCTGGGCGGCCAGGCGACAGGCTAGCCCCAAGCCGATGCCGCTGGTGGAGCCGGTGACGAGGGCGGTCTTTGCTTTGAGCATGAGGCTTCTCCGACGATTGACTTAGCATCGATTATGAAGATGCCACTGACCCGGACATGACAGAACCTCGCCTCGACAGCGTGCAGTGCCTCGGCGCCCGCGGCCTGCACCGCATGGCCTACGCGGAATGGGGCGACCCGGCCAACCCGCGCGTGCTGCTGTGCGTGCACGGCTTGGCGCGCCAGGGCCGCGACTTCGACACCTTCGCGCAGGCGATGAGCGACCGCTACCGCGTCGTCTGCCCGGATGTC
>Ga0209172_10006860_pt1 | contig 12252 bp, 14 predicted proteins | sample LarsenN4metaG_FD_184113 | JGI IMG/M metagenome (GOLD analysis project Ga0209172, IMG submission 184113) | Hot spring sediment bacterial and archeal communities from British Columbia, Canada, to study Microbial Dark Matter (Phase II) - Larsen... ... | reverse complement strand
CAGTCCCGGCGCAACCGCGACGCGCAGTCCGTGCAGCTCGCGCGTCCCGAGGTCACGTTCCCACCCGTCGATGCGCGGGAGGCTGAAGGGATCGTGCGCGTCGTACCCCGACGTGACGTCGTACCAACGCGCGACGTCCCGCACGGTCCGCGCGAGCGGGCCGCCGTGCTGCGTGAGCGGGCCGTTGCGCGCCCGCGGTCCGCGCGGGATGCGCCCGAACGTCCCTTTCATCCCGACGAGGCCGGTGTACGCAGCCGGGATGCGGATGCTCCCGCCGCCGTCGCCGCCAGAGGCGATGGGCACGAGCCCGCCGGCCACCGCCGCCGAGCTCCCGCCCGACGATCCGGCCGGCGTGCGCTCCAGGTTCCATGGATTGCGCGTGACGCCGTACGCCTTCGTCGCGGTATACGCCACGAGGCCGAACTCCGACATCGTCGACTTCCCGACGATGACGGCGCCCGCGGCACGTAGCCGCGCAACCTGCGTGCAGTCCCGCTCCGCGACGTTGTCCTTGTAGAGGATCGACCCGTGCGTCGTGGGCATGCCTGCGACGTCGTGCACGTCCTTCATCAGCATCGGCACGCCTGCGAAGAGGCCGGGATCCTCGCCGCTCGCGACGCGCCGGTCAATCTCCTCGGCCGCGCGCCGTGCGCCCTCCGCGTCGAGGTACGACACGGCGTTCAGCTTCGATGCGGCGATCGCCTCCAGCGACGCCTCGACGGCGTCAGCCGACTGCACCTCCCCGCGACGGATCGCATCGGCGAGCGAGCATGCATCATTGAGCCATGGCTGCATGGCATCAAGCGTTCACGAGCAGGATGCCTGAGTCAAGCGCTCCGCCTCGCTAGTCGTGGCTCGCGTTGGTGCCGCCGCCCTTCTCGATCATCGCGTCGCCGTACTCCTCGGGCTCTATGGTCTTGTTCTCTTTGCGATGCTCGTTCAAGAATGCCGCGCTGTCCGGGTCGTGCCTGATCTCGGCTTTGGTCGGAGCGCGGGCCGCCCACCGCCGCACGCGGCTGCCCGTACAGGTGCAGCCCGTGCCGTCGGCGCATCCTTTGCAGCAGTAGATAACCCCGTCGCGAACGGCGCCGCCCCACGCATCGTCGGGCCACACGTCTCGCGGCATCCCGCAGCGGGCGCACGCCTCGACGGTCCGGTCGTGCAAGGCATCTTCCAACTGTCGCTTGCTGGCCATCATCGCCTCCTTCTACCCCGATAGTGTGCGGATCGGTGCATATCGATTGCGCGACGATGCGCCCGTGCCCGCATTGCGGATCAGAGCAACGTCGATCCATCGCATGACCTCTTGAACGATGCGCGAAGACCGCGTATCGTCGCGCAAGCCCCGCGTCTCGGAACGGCCGAATCACCTACACCGGAGCGTACGTTGCGGCACGACGGCGACGCATCGGGCGCGCGCCTGCCTTCGATCGACATACTGCGCGGCATCGCCATCGTCTGGGTGGTGCTCTTCCATCTCTGGGGCGACCTCGAGTTCTTCCCCGGCGCGCCTCACCTGTACTACGAGCAGTTCACGGACAAGGTTGGCGATGGCGACGCATGGGCGTCGTTCACCGCCTTCACCGATCTCGTCTTCCGCCTTGGCTTCCAGGGCGTGCCGCTCTTCATGATGATCAGCGGCATCTCGTTGACCGTCGCGGCCTATCGCTCCCAACCGCGGTCATGGCCAACCTTCCTGTGGCGCCGCTTCAAGAAGCTCATGCTGCCGTATTGGGTTGGTGTCGCCCTCACCTACGGCGTCATGGCCGCGATCGCCTGGCGCCAATCGGCCATCGGCGGCATGTCATTCGCCGACGCGTTCACCGGCGGCGTCACCATCTCGCGGGCGAGTGTCATTAACGTGGACTGGGGCGTCTTCTTCGCCAGCGTAGCGCTGCTGCCGCGCCTGATCGAGAAGGAGTGGTTCTTCGCACCGCAGCTGGCGCTCTGGTTCGTCGGCCTCATCGCCCAGTACTACATCTTGTTCCCGCTGCTCTTCTCCGCGATGCGGCGGCTCGGCGTCGTGGTGTTCGTCGTCGCCACGTTCGGCCTCACCGTCGGCGCGAACTGGTGGATCGTCGACACCTACGGCGCCCCCGAGTTCCGCTTTGAGATGGTCACCGGGTGGGCGCCGTTCCGGCTGTTCGAGTTCACGGCCGGCATGGCGATCGGCTGGCTGATCGGCGCCCCATCCGCCGAACGAGCGCGCACGCTGGCCTTCGTACGGCACCCGGCAGTCGTCTTGTGCTGCATCGCGACCGGCCTCGCGGCGCATACCGCGGGCGACCTCATGATCGGTCGCTGGAGCGTTCGCTACTGGCAATCGACGGCGCTGCCGCTCTCGACGCTCGGCCTCGCCATGCTCGCACTCCCCCTGCTGGTGCGGCGCCCAGGCTGGTTCGAGCGCACGGCGCCGGCGCGCTTCCTGACCTGGATCGGCGTGATCTCCTACACGGTGCTCATCGTCAGCGACGCCATGCGACTCGTCGCCAGTCAGCTCCGCGTCGAGGACGTGTCCGAGCCGCTCTGGTGGACGTTCCTCGTCGCCGTCTACGTGCCGGTCACGCTTATCATCGCGTGGCCGATGGCGTGGGTACTCGGCCTGTTGCCGCACCGGCGCGTCCCCGCTCGCGCGCCCGCGCCCGAGCCGCGGCGCGAGCCGGAAGAGGCCCTGGCGCCCGCCGGCGCTCGCTGACGACTCCCGGCGCTCACCGCCACATCCGCACCGCGACGTTCAGGATGAGCGTCAGTACGATGCTGATGACGATCCCGGTGACGATGGGGAAGAAAATGCGGACGTTATCTCGCTCGATGACGATGTCGCCCGGCAACCGGCCGAGCCCGAGCTTCGCTGCGCCCCACAGGATCGCGCCCGTGAGCGCCACGGCGAGCCCCACGAAGATGAGCGTGCGCGCCAGCGCGTCCACACCTCGATCGTACCGCGTCTACTCGGACCGTCGTCGACCGGTCGGAGAACAGCGGTTCGATATACTGGCTCAGCCGCGGCGCCATCGTCTAGAGGCCTAGGACGCCGCCCTTTCAAGGCGGAGATCGCGGGTTCGAATCCCGCTGGCGCTACCATGCAACCCGCACGCCCGGCCGCGAGCTGGGCGTTTTGTCGCCCTACAGCCGTGGATTACCCGCATCCGGCCGATGCTTCTACCGGGAGGGCGCGACGCGCCGGGTGTATCCATGCCGTTCTACGCTCTGGTCGACGCTCGTACCGGTGACATCATCGACGTCGTCACCTACCTCGACGGGCCATCGCCGCCTGGCGTGATGGTCGTCGAGCTGCCCGCCCGATGGGAGGACGTCGAGGCCTATCTGCGCGCGCGACGGCGCGACCGAGGAGGTGGCGGTGGCGGCGAGGTCCTGCTCGAGCGCGACGAGCAGTCGCACAGTAAGGGTGAGCAGCGTCGCGAGATGACCGACGCCGAGGAGTTCTACGCGCGCCTCGAGGCGCAGCTCGGCCGTAGCGAGACGGAGCGCCGCACGTTCTCGGTGTTGCTGTTCGACCTCGCGCCCGCCGATCGAGGCGACGGCCATGCATTCGTTCTTGAGACGCTCGCGTCACACGGCCAGGAGTTGCTGCCGTGCGACGTGCTCGCTCGCTTGCGCGAGCATCTCGTCGCGGTGTTGATGCCCGACATCGACGCGCGCGATCAGCGCATCACTGTGCATCGCGGCGACATCCTCGCGCTCGTGTATCCGCATGATGCGGACGCCATCCGCTCGCTCGCGCGACGGCGGCACCCGTGGCTCAAGCCGCGGGCGCTCCGCACAGACGCGCGATCCGCGTAACGTGACGCGCGTCACAAGCGAACATAAAAACGCTTGACATGCCGCGCTACACTGGATGCACAACTGGGTAGGCCGAGCTCGCCATGAAGGCGGGGCGGGGGAACCATCATCCGGGGTGAATCTCGCGCAGCGCGAGTAGGTCAGCCTTCTCAGACCGAACCCGACAGCTAACCTCGCAGGCACATGAGAGGGGACGGCGTGAGGCAGGTCGTCACCTGCCTCTTTCTCGTATCCGTCCCGAACGACTAGGGAGGGAACATGCTCCGCCAGGACAATGTCCGACCGCAGCCGCATGCCCCCACGAGGGCGGACATGCCGACACCGTCAAAAGAGCCGGATCGCCGCGGACTTCCCGACGTGCGTCACGTCATGCTTCGCCCAAGCTTCGTGCGGCTCCCCCGCAAGCCCGCCTAGGTCTGAACGATCGCCAGCGCAATCGCGCCCTCGTCTCCGAGTGCGGCGATGCCGCTCCGTCCGCTGCGCGGCGGACCTGATACGCCTCCGTCATCAAGAGCGGCGTCGCTGCTTCGCCCTCGTTTCGCCGCGGTGGGTAGCTTTGACTCATGTCGATCCGCGAACGGATCAACTCGCTCTTCTGGCTCGCGCTGCGGGTCTACGCGCTTGGCCTCGCCGCGTTTATCGCCGCCTTCGGCGCGTTCTGTTGGCGCACGCGAGACAAGGGACGCAGCAGTCCCGCGCCCGAAGACACCACGCCCCGCGACGACGGCGCCCTGTCCGGCGTGTCCACCGTGTTTCGAGCGCCGGGCAGCCGCGCCTCCCTCTCGACCGCGACAAGCGAGTAGGTCCTCGCGCGCGCATTCGTGGCCTTCTTCGTCGCTGTGTTCCTCCTCATCGCCCTTCTGGCCTGACCCTCGGCCTCGCATTGCCCGAAGCAGCGCCGTTATGCATAGTGTCCCCGCTTCGAGAATTCATTTCGCCCGCCACGGGCCAGGAGGGGACATGCCATCATTCGCACTGCGCGTCGAGACGGTCTTCGGCGAGGGTTCGATCGCGGAGCTGGGGCAGCGCGCGAAGTCCGCAGGATACAAGCACGCGCTTGTCGTGACTGATCCTGGCATCAAGTCCGCGGGCATCCTCGACTCTGTCCTCTCGTCGCTCGACGAGGCTGAGGTCGCGCACTCCGTCTACGACAACGTCAACCCCAACCCGACCATCCCGGAGGTTGATGGCGGGGTGCAGGCCTTCACCGACGCCGGCGCGGACTTCGTCGTCGCCGTCGGCGGCGGCAGCGTCATCGATGCGGCGAAGGGCGTCGCCGTGACCGCGCAGCTCGGCGGCACCTCGAAGACGTACCTCTTCGGCGCCGGCACCGTGCCGTTCCCTTCCGCCATGAAGCCCCTCTTCGCCATCCCGACGACGTGCGGCACCGGCTCCGAGATCTCGCCTGCCGCCGTGATCACCGACCCGGACACGCACTACAAGCACCTGATGCTCAACTGCACGCCGAATGTCGCCATCCTCGACCCGAACCTCGTGGCGAAGATGCCGCCGTCGATCACCGCCGCGACGGGCATGGACGCGCTCACGCACGCGATGGAAGCGTACGTCAACCCCGGCAACACGCCGTTCACCCGCATGTTCGCCACCCGCGCGATCCAGCAGATCAGCATGCACCTGCGCCAGGCCGTCAACGGTCCTGACCGCGCGGGCGCGCTGAAGAACATGCTCTACGCCGCCAACATCGCCGGCCAGTCGATGTCACAGGGCCTCGGCCAGGTCCACGGCCTGTCTCACGTCGTCAGCGGCCGCATCGGCACGCCCCACGGCGTCGCCAACGCTATCCTGCTCTCACAGGTGTTCGAGTTTCACAAGGACTTCCTCAAGGACCAGATGCTCGAGATGGCGCCGCTCATGGGCATCAACGCCTGGGGCATGCCCGCCGACAAAGCCGCAAACGAAGTCGTATCGACCGTGCGGTCGCTACGGAAGGACATCAACATCCCCTCGAAGCTCAGCGAGGTCGGGATGAAGGAGTCCGACGTCCCGCAATTCGTCGAAGATGCGCAGAAGTCGCAGGGCATCTTCATCGCTGCCCCGCGGCCGGTGTCGGCGGACGATCTCGGCGCCATCTACAAGAGCGCGCTCTAGCGGCTGTCACGCGTAGTCGAGCACCATCACCGTCTGCGTCCCGGGCAGGTCGTCCTTGCTGATGCGGATGTCCGTGCTGCCCACTCGCTGCACCTCTTTCCCCTCGAGGAACGGGTCGACCGGCGCAAGCGGGAAGGCGATCGCGTCCGTCTTGTAATGCATCGGGAACACCACACGGGCGCCCAGCCGGCCGGCCACTCTCGTCGCCACGCCCGCATCGATGGTGAACATGCCTCCCACGGGTACCATCAGCGCATCCGTCGGCCCTCCGATGGCGCTCACCCGCGCGTCATCGAGCTCGTGGCCAAGGTCGCCCAGGTGGACGACGCGCATGCCTGCCACCTCCAGCACGAAGATCGCGTTCCGTCCGCGCTCCGCGCCCTGCGCTCCGTCGTGGAACGAGCGCACGCTGCGGATGCGGACGTCACCGGCTGTGGCGTCGATGTCGTTCCAGCCGTCGGCCGTGAGCCCGCGGTGCACCGTCGCCGCGACGCCCGCCAGTGACGCGTTGTTGTGGTCAGGGTGCTCGTGCGTGATCGTCGCCGCGTCGACGTCGAGCGGCGGCGGCACCGGGTAGCCGATGTCGTTGAACGGATCGAGCAGGACGCGCGTGCCCTCAGGGCTCGTGATCACGAACATCGACTGCCCGAACCACCGTATCGCCAGCGCGCCTCGGTCAACGCCTGCGCTGACCGCCGGCGTCGTTGCTGGTGTGTTCGCGTTCTCGGCCGGCGTCGCACCACCATCGTTGTCGCCGTCGTCGCCACAAGCGGCCGCGGCGTATGCGGCGATCAGTCCGCCGCCCGTCAGGGCAAAGAACTGTCGCCGACTGTACGTTGCCATCGGTCGCCTCCTTTCGTGGAGCACGAAAAGTGTACGCCCGGGGCCCGCCGGCGGATGCGGCGTTCCTTGTTCGGGCGATCGCCTGAACCTAGAATGCCGTGCGAGGAGACATGACGGATTACGGCATCGACCTGGACGAAGTGCGCCATGTCATCGAGACCGCCGAGGTGCTCGTCGTCCGCTTCTCCATCACCGACCGCCGCCTCCTCGTCGACGCGCGCACGTCCGACACTGAAGGCCCTATGATCCGCGTCGTCCCGCCCGCGGCCTCCGCCGAGGAGCGCTTCAAGAGCCTCAAGATGATGCGGCCGCGCTTCCGCACGCCGGAGCGCATCATGACGTTCCAGTGGCCGCGCCACGCCCGGTCCCTGGTTGAGTCCGGGCTGTGGGACGTCATCATGCGAAAGCTCGCCGCGCTCGGCTGGCCCGTGGTTGGCGCTGAAGGCGAGCGCGCCATTGCCGAACTGATCGAAGCGGAGCGCCGCGAGGAGATCGAGGCGATCCGCGGCGGCGAAGCGTACAAGACCATCTGGTCGACGGGGCAGCTGACGTGAGCGAGCCCCGCATCATCGACCTCCGCTCGGACACCGTCACGCTCCCGTCTGAGGCGATGCGTCGCGCTATCTACGAAGCCCCGCTCGGCGACGATGTCTTCGGCGAGGACCCCACCGTCCGCCGGCTCGAGGCGATGGCCGCCGATCGCACCGGCAAAGAAGCCGCGCTCCTGGTCGCCAGCGGCACGATGAGCAACCTCGTCGCGATCATGACGCACTGCGAGCGCGGCGATGAGGCCATCTGCGGCAGCGAGGCGCACGTCCTCCACTATGAGGTCGCGGGCGCGGCGGGCGTCGCCGGCGTCCAGCTCCGCCCCGTCGCGAACGACGCGCGCGGGCGCATGGATCCGGCCGAGGTTGAGGCCACGATCCGCGGCGAGAACGTCCACATGCCGCGTACGTCGCTCCTGCTCCTCGAGAACACGCACAATCGCTGCTCCGGGGCCGCCATCCCGCTAGCTGACATTGAAGAGCTGAGCGCGATCGCCCATCGTCACGGCGCGCGCGTGCACATCGATGGCGCGCGCATCTTCAACGCCGCCCTCGCGCTGAACACGACCGTCGCGGAGCTGGCGGCCCCCGCGGACTCGATCGGCTTCTGTCTGTCGAAGGGGCTGGGCGCGCCCGTTGGATCCGTGCTGTGCGGCTCCGCCGAGTTCATCGCGCGCGCACGCAAGATGCGCAAGGTGCTCGGCGGCGGCATGCGTCAGGCCGGCATCGTCGCGGCGGCCGGCGTCTACGCGCTCGAGCGCATGGTCGATCGTCTCGCCGAAGACCACGAGAACGCGAAGGCGCTCGCCCGCGGCCTCGCCGGACTGCCGGTCGTGCGCCTCGACCCCGAGACGATCGACACAAACATCGTGATCTTCGAGGCGCTCGGCGACTGGCGCGGTTTCATGCGCAGCCTCAAGGATGCGGGCGTGCTCGCGTCCTCCCCGCGGCCCGGCTTCATCCGCATGGTTACGCATTTCGGCATCGAGCGCGCCGACATCGACGAGGCGCTTGAGCGCGCGCGTCACGCTGCGGCGGCGGTCGCATGAGCGTCCGCTGGCTCGGGCTGTTCCTGGCGTGCATGATCCTGCCCGCCGCGGCCATCTCCTGCACCGACGACGACCTCGGCGAGGCGAATGCCATCGTCACGGATATCCCGTGGAGCGCGCCCGAGTCCTACGCCTACGATATCGTCAACGACGACCAGGAGAAGCAGGGTGAGGGCACGCTCTCGATCGTCGAGCGCGACGGCCGCGCCTACATCGTCCAGCAGTTCGAGGACGACGAGGGCAACTCAGACATGTCCGTCATCGCCGTCGACCCCGCAACGCTCGAGCCGTTCGCCGGCGAACGGACCATCATCGACACCGAGGACGACCGCCGCGTCATCCTCGACAGCGAGTACGGTACGCTCGATGACGGCTCGTACGGCGTCCGCATCCGCGAGCGCAACTTCGACCCCGCGGACGACGACGAGCCGAGCAGCGAGCGCTGCAACCCGCTCAAGCTCGCGGAAAACACCTACGATAACGATTCGTCGCTGTTCCTCTGGCGCACCATCGAGTTCCGCGAACGCAACGACGTGGCGTACACGGCGTCGCTCCCCAACCGTCGCCTCCGCCGCGACGTCACGCTCGAAGTGATGGAGCAGACCCAGGTGGAGACGCCCGCCGGCCAGTTCGACGCCTGGCGCGTCCGTATCCGGACGTCCGACCAGACGCAGAACGCATGGTTCGCGACAACGGACGACCACAAGCTGCTCGTCTACGACAACGGCGAGCAGATCTTCCTTTATACCGGCGAGGCCGGCCCGCCCGACTTCGACGTCCCGGAGGGCGTGCCGGAAGAGTGTGAGTAATGCTCACGCAAATCAGAAAGCAAAGAACAGAGAGCAAGGGTTCATCTCGCCCCTTCTGCTCTCCGCTCTCTGCTCTCTGCTCTAACGCGAAGCGCTAGCCGAGCTTCACCGCCAGGCACGTCGTCGTGCGCTGCACGCCCTCGACGCGCTGGATGCCTTCCGTGATCGCATTGCCCAGCTTGTCGAGATCGTCCGCCTCGAGCTGCACGATGACGTCGAACGGCCCCGTCACCGTGTCGACGTTCACAACGCGCGCGTCCTTGTGCTGCACGCCGCGCACCGTCTCGCCGACCGCCTTCGCCTTGCCGACCTCCGCCTCGATGAGCACGTACCCGCGCACCGACATGACCGTCTCCTCCCGCTGCCGTAGCCATCGTGGCTCGATCATACCGGCGGGTGTGGTGAGGAGGCTAGCGGCGGCGGAGTACCATGACTGTGCCAAGCAGAATCATTGTCCCCAGCAGTGTCCCCAGCGCAGCTAACTCCGCCACATCACCCCGCGTGCTTCCACCACCAGTGTCCGGCAGCTGCACACGATCCGCGGCGCCTGCTATTGGGCGAAACCGGAAGATGAAATCCACATCGAGCACGCGACTCGCGTTTCGGATCTCTACGATTCGGACGGAGGCCCGCACGGTTTCGATGGGGGTGATCTGCACGTCCTCGAGCGGCGGTATGATTTCGACGATCTCAGCCGCGGTCATCGGTTCAAAGCGGACGCGGTACGTCCCATCGGCGAGTCCTCGCGCTTGCCATGCCCCTCCCTGCACGTTGAGTACGACGCGCTCGGCCGGGGCGTCGAGCCGTTCGATGACGATGGTTCCTCCCGACGGCTCGCGCTCGCCCGTCGCCACGTTCTCGGCGATGATGCTCCCTCCGATCACGCCGCCAGGGGGGCCTCCCTCCTCGGGCAAGCCCGGCGTCGGGGTCGGCGGACCTGGGGTGGGCGGGATTGGCTCGACGGTTCCTGTAGCATCCACAGTTGACGTGGGCGGCGCAACCTCAGTCTGGGCGGGTGTCGGTTCTCCGGCCACCGCGACTTGTGTACTAAGTAGCAGCCCTAAGATCGTTGCGGTCACTGACGCGACCCTCATTGGGCCTCCTTCACTCGAAATCCAGATACCCGTAGGACAGGTTGTTTGCGGCGTCCCAGGCATACCACGCGAGTTGCGTGTATTGGCCGCGAGTGAGCTGGATGTTGCACTCTCGTTGCCAGATGTGGGAGGTTTTGATAGCCGCAGCCAATGTTCCCTAGGCTGGGGTACGCGAAGATCCCGACGTTTCGCGGATCGCCGGAAAAGTTCCTAACCCGGAGATATAGATTATTGTTTGAAGAGCTGTTTCTGTCGGAAGTGCTGACAAGGAACCCAGCGTTCTGCGACTGTGCGGCTCCGATGCATGAGTATTGGCTGCGAGGACTCCAAGGATCGGTTCCTGACCAACCAACTTCGTTGTAGATCTTCGAAGTCATGCAGAAGCGGGTTCCGACACCGTACGAGACTCGCACGTCGTTGTCATTCATGCTCGTGTAACCGTCGCCCGTCTGCGAGCCCCCGTGTCTGTATATCGCTGCCAGTAATACAGCCATTCGACATTTGACGGCGCGAAACGTACGTCCACCTCGCCAACTTGGTAGAGTGCTGACCACGTGGCTGCCCACGTATCAGGATATGTGGGGTTCGGGTTCTGAAGCGTCGGCTTGTAATGGTTGCGGAAGTCGACTTCGTCCGTTGCCTCCGTGATTGGGTCGCAGTCCATCACTGACGTGTAGGTGCTGACACAGGTGTAGTTGGAGCTGTACTGGTCTGTGAACCACAAGGAGTGGCCCAACTCGTGTTGTATCAGTAGCTTGAGTGACTCCGACTCCAGACCTTTATCAACCCAAACATCGTTCATCCCAGCCACCTGGCCATCATTGCATCCATCGCCATTAGTCGTCCCGCATTGCTGATCCACTGTCGCAGCATCGACGAAGTGAATAATGAGGTTTCCATTTGGGTCGTTGTTCTGGTTGAAGTGGAATACGTATTTGTTAAGCGAGTTGGGAGAACCTCTCAGGGCGTCGTTCCACTTGTTAACCGCGTCGATCGCCCTTAAGACGTCGCCGAGAGCAGTCCCCGCCGGCGTCGTCATCACGAATTCGTCGCTCGGGTAACTTCCAGGCCAGTAGTTATGGAGCAGACGAGTGGGCGCTTGGCTGTTAGCGAAGCGCGGATCCCCGTAAAAGGCGTCGCCCTCCGTGCTCGCAAGTAGCAGAGAAACGATTAAACCCGTTGAAGACAGGAGGAATCGGAGCTTGTACAACGCATCTTCCCTATGCGTCAGTATGATGGCGACCCTACACCCCATAGGGACTGCGGTCAAGCACGTCTGCCGGGGTCAATGTATGGCGATTTCGCATACTTTCGTGAGGCTGATATAGAAGCGCCAGCCCGTCGGCCGCACAAGCATGGAGGAGCAAGGAGGCTCTCCGATAGGGGCCTCCTCCGTTCTTCGAAGTTCTCAGCGCAATTGGCAGCGAATTACGTCAGCGCCGGCTCCGCCGGTTCGGGCTCCTTCTTCTCCATGACGAGGTCCTCGCCCTGGACGTCGATGAGCACCGTGTCGCCGGGGCCGAAGCGCTCCTGCAGCAGCGCTTCCGAGAGCCGGTCCTCAAGCTCGTTCTGGATCACGCGGCGCAGCGGGCGGGCGCCGAACACGTGGTCGTAGCCCTTCTCGCCCAGCCAATCCTTCGCCGCGTCCGTCATCTCCAGCGACACGCCCTTCAGCAAGAGCTGCTTCTCCAGGTCGCGCAGCTGCAGCTCCACGATGTGGCGGATGTGCTCCTTCGACAGCGTGTGGAATACGACCGTCTGGTCGATGCGGTTCAGGAACTCCGGCCGGAAGACGCGCTTCAGCTCCTCCAGCACCTTCTCCTTCATCTTCTCGTACTGCTGCTCCGCCGTCTTCGCCTCGTCCTTCTGCACCTGGAAGCCCAGGTTCGACTCCTTGCGGATGAGGTCCGACCCGACGTTGCTCGTCATGATGATGATCGTGTTCCGGAAGTCCACGCGCCGGCCCTTCGCGTCGGTCAGGTGACCGTCGTCGAAGATCTGC
>Ga0209172_10006858_pt1 | contig 12255 bp, 15 predicted proteins | sample LarsenN4metaG_FD_184113 | JGI IMG/M metagenome (GOLD analysis project Ga0209172, IMG submission 184113) | Hot spring sediment bacterial and archeal communities from British Columbia, Canada, to study Microbial Dark Matter (Phase II) - Larsen... ... | reverse complement strand
GGCGTTTGTGCCCAGTCGCAATCGCTAATTGACTCAATCGAGGGAGGAACGGGTTCATTCATCTTGCCACCCTAACAGCCGCCAGTGTTTTTCTCAATTAAATTTTGTCAACCCCTTGAACGGTTACTTTCAATGAGCGTATAAGAAAATGAGTCTGCGTACCTTCTGTTTGTTCCAAATAACGAGTAGTAACTCGACGTGGAGTGTTCACAACTCAGCTGTGAGGTGTTAGATGACGGCAGGAGCAAAGAAAAGCCCCCAAATCATTGCTGTTAGGATCAATGCAATCAAAGCAATGACAAAATCTCTAAATTCATTTGGAAACCAAGTAGTGTGTCTCATAATTTGCACCTCCTACTTTTCGATCCCATCTTCTACTTCTATTTTCCTCCTAAATCTCTTTGTTGGCTAGAAAATTACTAGTAAGTTTTTTATCTTTTGAAACAGATTGTTATGTAGGGTCTGGTGACTCTCAGACTGTTGTTTCCTTGATTGTGTTTCTTTTTACAGGGGTATTTAAAGAGAGGCTAGTTTGTTTAATATCCTCTATTTCTAAAAATAGCCCCACCGATTCTAAGAAAAGAGAACCGAAAGAGATGAAAACGGTATTCTTAGAGTTGCTCAGGTAACTTTAAAACTTTCAAAACTCATTGCTTTTGATTTCTTTTTTCTAGAAGAAGCTACCTTTATGAAAGGTTTTATTTGGTAACTAATTTAGCCCTTTGTTTTCAGGAAGTTGTGAGAATAGAAATGTTGAGACTTGTCAACGAGCTGACAAAGTTAAAAGTATTTGACTTAGGATGAAATTATCAATCAGTCTGCAAATTACTATAGCGATCCTATCTGGATTGTGAAAGAATTTTCCTGTATGAGAAGGCTTACGTAACCTGCTTTGTTCACCAACAGTCTAGAACAGCTATATCAACAATTTGAAATAACAGCTTTTGTGACCCCCATATTACCTTCTTGCTGCTTTTGAGTACAGCAAAAAGGGAATGAGCAAGTCCTTAAGTTATCACAGTGCGATAGACAAGAGAAGTTGCACTTCTTGATGCGTTGCAGTAGAGCTGTGGTGGATGGAGTGAAGCCGCTTATATAAATATGACTGGCTTCAGTGATCTTTAATGCACTACTTGTTAACTATTTTCAAGTCGCATAAGCTTCTAGAGCGCGATAACTGGGTTAACCTATCTCAGTAAGTTGTACAAAACTACCCTGACTGAGGATTAGTTAAAAATTAATTTGTTTTGGATTTGGATGAATCTAGATCCATATTTATTTAAGTGAATTTGCAGATTCAGTAGCTGAAATTAGGATTTCATTTTTACATTTCAATAACAAAATGCGATCGCGGTGATTTATAGGAGTCGATCAAATGCATACTCATCATGCTCAATTTCAAAATCGCATTGAGGCAGGGCAATTATTAGCCGCTCATCTCAAAGCCTATGCGAATCGCTCTGATGTCTTAGTGCTGGGCTTGCCGCGGGGTGGCGTACCCGTTGCCTATGAGGTTGCTAAAGCGTTAAATGCACCTTTAGATGTTTGTCTCGTACGGAAATTGGGAGTTCCAGGGCATAAAGAACTAGCAATGGGCGCGATCGCGGCGGGTGGTGTGCGCGTATTAAACTATGAGGTTGTTGGTTGGTTGGGAATTTCAGGAAAGATGATTGATGAAGTTGCGGCGAAAGAGTTGCGAGAGTTGCAGCGGCGCGATCACGTCTATCGAGGGACTCGTGCTCAACCAGAGATTCGCGATCGCACCGTAATTTTAGTGGATGACGGGCTTGCAACCGGGTCAACTATGCGAGCCGCAATTTCGGTAATAAAGCCTCAGCGACCTGGGCGACTGGTCGTTGCAGTGCCAGTTGCTGCGCCTGAAGTGTGCGAGCAATTGAGAATGGAAGTTGATGAGCTTGTTTGTTTACACACACCTGAAGCTTTTTATGCGATCGGTATCTGGTATGAAAACTTCTCTCAAACGACAGATGAGGAGGTATGCCGTCTATTAGCAAAGCCAACCGTTCATTATCAAAACTCTTTTACGTCGGTTTAGCCGCTAATCTCTGTTGATCGCCACGTTTGAATTTCAAGCTGATGCAACGAATAAGATGAATACCAAGATTTGTGAGTATCGCGTTTTAATTCCTGTCGGTTCTGTCGAACTGGAAGGGGATTTAACGATTCCTGCCGCTGCTCAGGGGATAGTTTTGTTTGCTCATGGTAGTGGGAGTAGCCGACATAGCCCCCGTAATCGCTATGTTGCAGAGGTGCTTCAGCAGGAAGGATTGGCAACTCTGTTGCTTGATCTGTTAACAGCAGACGAAGAAGAAATTGATTTACGAACGCGACATCTGCGGTTTGATATTAGTTTGTTGTCTGAACGTCTAGTGAGCGCAACTGACTGGCTGTGTCGCTCTCCTGTAACCCGACAACTTAACATTGGTTATTTTGGTGCCAGTACGGGTAGTGCTGCCGCCCTACTTGCAGCTACAAAACGCCCCGACGTGGTAAAGGCGATCGTTTCGAGAGGTGGACGCCCCGATTTGATTGGACCGGACTTGAATCAAGTGCAGGCTGCTACATTGTTGATTGTTGGCGGTAATGATTTTCCGGTTATTGCAATGAATGAAGATGCTTTTTCTTTGTTAGGGCATACTTTGGCAAAACGACTTGAAATTATCCCCAAAGCAACTCATTTGTTTGGTGAAGTAGGGGCACTTGAACAAGTTGCAGCGTTGGCTAGTGAATGGTTTAAGCAGTATCTCATGGGATAGCCAGAGTCATAAATGATAACTTTATTGTTTTGATAATTATAAACAAGGGAATGACTGATATTAATATCCCTAATTATCTGTTAAAGACCTAAAGCCGCCATCATGAAAAGTCCGATAAGAAATGCTGCAAATAAAATACTGAGTATGCTAGGTTCAGGCGCTGGATCATATTTTGACTTCGGCATTTTTTGAGTATAACCACACTTCAAGCAGATCCAAACTCCATCTTCTTTTAAGACAAAATCGCGTTTCTCGCATTTAGGGCAGTCTGCAATATCATGTTCCGACATAGCGTTCTCCAAGTTAAGAGATTCGATCGCCGAGTACTGATGTGTTGCTTTGTTGATAATCTGGCGTATTACCTTTGAGAGGCTCCTCCTAATGGCTGTAGCTGCTTACAGAACACGGCTTAACTAAAAGTCGTGAGGGCAGGTATAGGGTTTCCTTCTAACTAGGATGCTTTAGGAGGGGCTACTCAGCGCGATCGCCACGAAAAATATTCAAGTTAGAACAACCATTAAGCCAGAAGCTTAACAGCTCACTCTACCTCTAAACGTAGGCAAAAACTGTAAGGAACTTGTGAGGGAAATACGTTGATTTGTATCGGTTACATCTAACAGTTCTGTATTGTGCCAACTTTATACATGATTTGTTCGCACTGTTCGAATCAAGCGTTCAATTGTGTTAAGTGCTTCTTCAATACCCTGTTTTGCAATTAATGAAAGGCTCTCTCCTAACTCAAAATTTTCTCCAGGCACCATTACCCACCAGGCCTGCGGATGGTGACCATAGATTGACTCTGTAGTGGACAGTAGAACGGCTGGGGCACAGCAATGTCCTGTCGTAACTCCAGATTGAGCGAGTGCGAGTGGATGTACCTGCACTTCGTCAGTATGGCTAGGGTAAACATCAACAAAAATGACGATGTCGGTTTCTGCAAGTTGTTCGGCAAGTTCAGGTGTCAGTTGATGCACGGCGATCGCCTCGACATTTGGCATCCTCCAACTGGCAATATCGTTGGCAATTTGTTGGCCAACGCCATCATCACTACGGAGAGGGTTGCCATATCCAATCACTAAAACAGATTGGCGTAAATGTTTGAGAGTAGCAGCTAAGTGGCAGTTCATAGTGACCTCGTTGGGCGATCGTGGGTTTCGCACTACCTTGATGATAAAAAAACACCTTGAGGAAATTGTGCGGGAATTTGCTGAAAATAGGACAGATTTAGATTGAATAAAGATTTCAAACTGTTAATTTTTAAGATGTGAATAAATAAGTTTTTGGGTGAATCCTCACAAGTTCTTCATAATTTCTGGGTAGTCTAGTGAGTAGATATTCTAGAGGTGATATTGTGTGGGCCAATACCTTTCTCTCAATGAACTGTGGAGATCAGTATCTGCATCTGGGTCAGTCTTTCGACCTGAGCAATATGCAAGTCTTTCACCTTTGGCGCAACGGTATCTCAACCATACGATCGCCCCTGACACATCACTCGCCACTGCTGTCCGATTACGAATGCACGGCGAGATCAAATTAAAGACCTGGTTGCCCTTTCAGGCTGAGCAGGTATTGAGTGCGCGACGAGGTATGATCTGGCGCGCGACTACGTGGATGAATGGATTGCCAATTATCGGCTGGGATCGCCTGTTAGATGGGGAAGGGGCGATGCAATGGAAACTACTGGGGCTACTTCCAGTAGTGACAGCGAATGGGCGTGATGTTACCCGCTCAGGAATTGGACGCATGCAAGGCGAGTGTATCTGGCTGCCATCAGTCTTTTGCGATCGCGCTGTGCAGTGGGCTGACACCGATGACGCTCATACGTGTGTCAAATTAACTCGACTGGGTGAAACCACTGATTTACACTTCACGGTGGACAACAGCGGACGCCTAGAGCAATTGCGCTTTCAGCGGTGGGGTAACCCTGAAGGAGCTGAACATCACTATGTAGACTTTGGCGGATACTTTGACCGAGAAGGCACGTTTTCAGGTTATACAATTCCAACTCAAATGCGGATCGGTTGGTACTTTGGAAGTGAAAAGTTTGATGCTGAAGGTGAATTTTTTCGGGCTGTAGTGGATGAAGTGGTTTACCGATAGTTTGAAGAGAAGAATGTGGCGGAGCGGAGATAGGAGACATCCTTACCTCCAGAATGAGGAGGTAAAACCCAAATCATTCTCAGTCAGTTTCTCCGTTGTTAAAAAGCCTGAATTAAGAAGGTCGCTAACGCTTCCTTGGCCTGACTTGCCATTGTCAAGATAGGTTGTGGAATCAGGATTGCCTCTGCCATTAACAGCACCAAAGCAACAATAAACCACAAAAGAATCCATAAATAAGCCTGGGGAATTGGGTGTCTTAACATATCAACATCTCCTTTAGGTACGAAGTACAACTTGAAGTGGCTTCTTCGGGTTGGTTGAGGTTAGCAACTACTAACGTATCTCACCTGTATCCGTTAGTTCATTGGGAAGCGAATGTAGCAAGTAAATGTAGCGACTACGCAGTACACAGTGATGGTATCGATACTGAAGCGATCGTGAGATAGGTCAACAGTGCAATATGAAAACTGATATCTTAACCGTACCTGATCCATCCCTATCCAGCTCTATTTTCGTTGCTAAACTTTGTGACTTGCAATGTCCGTTTGTAAGGCAAACAGAGAAAATATTGTGCAAAAGTTGTGCAGCGATACTTTTATGGGGTTCAAGCTAGAATCCTTTGCTGGTTGGCTCAGTGCAAAACTGTTTCGATCGCCTTGAACTCAGTAGAATTGGTATTAAGGCTAGGACGAACGATATGAACCGAGCAGGGAGAATGATGAGCAACATAATTGCTGACACTGCCCAACATCGCTTCTGCTAATCCCGATCGCCCACGATGTCCGATTATGATCAGGTCGGCTTGCCACAGTTTGGCAAAGTCGCAAATGTTCATACCTGGGTCGCCAAGACATTGAAAGAACTCAGCCATAACTCCGTGGGTAATTGCTTCGTGGGTGTAAGACCTAAGCAGGTTCAGTTCTGGATTGTGTATTCCATCTAGGCGCTCTGGGTCAAAGTGTCCGACATAGCACCTGAGTGGGTTATCGAGGGGATGGGGGTACTCTTCGAATGTATAGGGTATCAAGGTGGCAAGAACGTCAGAATGTTCTAGAGTTTCTACATAGAGCAAGGCTAGATGGGCATTAAATTGCTTTGCGATTGAGACGGCAAAATTGAACACCCAGCGGCTCATAGACGAAGTATCAATCGCAACAAGTATTTTGTTGAACATGGGTTTCTTCCAGAGACAGCTAACAAAGTTGTTTAAGCTCTACCTGCGAGTATTGGCTGACTTAAAGGAGTCATCTTTGAAATAGCGCAACACCATTGATATATTTAAGGACGCTATCTAATTGCTGAAAACGCTGATGGGTTGAGAGAAATAACAGGCGATCGCTGTCACTAATCGGTTGAGGAACCATCGCAGGGGCGTGTAAATTAAGCATAGATAAACTGATCTACCTTGAAAGTAGATAAACAATATGAGGAAGTTGTGAGGGTTAAAAGATAGAAAAGTGATGTTTTTTATTTTATTTAAACTATTCTAAAGAATCTTTATTTTGTCTGGTCAAAGTTTTGCATAAAATTTGTAATAAAATGTGAGCTTTTTTGATGCCTGCTAAATTGATATGGAAATGCGCTGAGCAGGCTGTGATGGTGTTTGAGCTGATTTGCGATTTGATTGCTTCACAATCTTCTCAACTTCTATTTCTATATTGAAGATAGAGGGTGGCGATCGCCTAAGCTATTTAGGCAATGCCTATCAACGAGGTGATGAAGTCATGTTGCAACATGTTTCCTATTCCTTAGATGTCATTCGCGAAGAAGCACGCCGACTGGTTTGTAAAGGCGTTATCGATCGCAAGCAACCGATCTACGTTCTGTGCCAATTTATTCCGCCACGTGATTGGGAGTATGTAGAACGTGAGCTTGAAAGGAGTGATTTTTTGTTGAGAGATCCAATTGTTGATCTGTTAGGTCGTGAAGACTGGTGTGAGGATTAATGCCATAAGGTAAACGATGTGGAGTAAGCCCCCCATAACGCCACCCTCTAGTCAGATTGCGACCTCCGTCGGCGTGAGTTTTCGTGTGCATCAACTCACTAAGACTTATCAAATGGGGGCTGTTGCCGTTCACGCTTTAAAGTCGGTCGATCTGGATTTATTTGATGGCGAATTTGTTGTGATTTTAGGGCCATCCGGAAGTGGAAAATCGACCTTGCTCAACATTTTAGGTGGGCTAGACACTCCAACTAGCGGACGGGTGTTTTTCCATCATCGCGATCTAACTTACGCAAACGATGTTGAGCTAACGCGCTTTCGCCGGGATTGTGTTGGCTTCATTTTCCAGTTTTATAACTTGATTCCGAGCCTAACCGCGCGTGAAAACGTGGCTCTGGTCACCGAGATTGCGCGTCATCCTATGCATCCAGAGGAGGCTCTGGCTCTGGTGGGGTTGAGCGATCGCCTCGATCATTTTCCAGCGCAGATGTCGGGGGGTGAGCAACAACGGGTAGCGATCGCCCGTGCAATTGCTAAGCGGCCTGAAGTTTTACTCTGCGACGAACCGACGGGCGCATTGGACTACAACACTGGCAAGGTTGTGCTGGAGGCTCTGCAACAAGTCAATCAGGAACTGGGTACAACAACGGTCGTCATTACCCATAATGCTGGCATTGCGGCAATGGCAGATCGAGTAGTGACGATGCGGAGTGGAGAAATTGCTCGAATTCAGCAGAATGACCAAAAGCTATCCCCTTTGGAATTGGAATGGTAAGTCTGTTCGTTGCACCATTCATCTAGCCGTGTTATGAAACAAGCACCTCAACGGTTATCTTCTAACTCAGACCAGCGACCGAAGCCTTTTGAGGTCAGTCAACCAACGTCTGTTCCTCATTTGCCATTGAGAAAGATTGGTTATTGGGTTGCTGGAATTGGAGTTTTGGGCTTAATTGTTTGGGCCTTTCGCCCTGCACCTATTCGGGTTGATATTGGTCAAGTGCAACGGGGTGAGTTGCAAGTCACCGTTGATGCCGAGGGAAAAACACGAGTGCGCGATCGCTTTGTGATTGCGGCAGGTGTCGATGGTCATTTAGCTCGCATTGCTTTGCGAGAAGGTGACTCGGTTTTAGCCAATGGAGTAGTTGCTCAAATTGATCCCTTACCGTTAAATGCTTCAGTACAGTCTGCTTTAGGACAGTTAGCAGAATGGCAGGCACAACGAGTAGGGGTTGTGACCCAACGACCCAAGGCAAAAACTATTGAGCAGGCCCGAATTCGGATTCAAGTGGCAGAAGCTCAACAACGAGAATCAGAAGCGAGAGTTGCTCAAGCCAAAGCAGACTTGGAGCAAGCGCGACGCGATCGCCAACGGGCACAGCAACTTGCCGATAGTGGCGCGATTTCTCGTCAAGATCGAGAGGTGGCTGAATTAAATGTGACCTCTAGGGCGAAAGCTTTGGAGGCGGCGATTTTGGTTGCCAAAGCGAACCAATCAGCGGTGGATGTTGCCAGAGCTGCCCTTGCCGTCGTGCAACAAGAGCAAAGCGATCCTGACTACTTACTGCGTGTGTACGATGCTCGCATCGCCAGTACCCAGGCTGAGTTGTCAAAATTGCGAGATGAGGCGGCCCGCACGGATATTCGCTCTCCTGTGGCGGGCAAGGTCTTACGGATTCATCAAAAAAGTGCCCAATTTGTCACAAGTGGCACCCCATTGATGGATATTGGTGACCCAACGAGGCTAGAAATTGTGATTGATGTGCTTTCGAGCGATGCGGTTAAGATTCAACCGGGTGATCCAATTTTAATCGAACCGGGAGGAGAACCGGAGCTAAACGCTAACCCAATACAAGCCAAAGTTCGTCTGGTAGAACCGTCTGCTTTTACTAAAGTCTCTGCCTTGGGGGTGGAGGAACAGCGCGTGAATGTGATTGGCGATTTTGTGAACCCTGCGCGATCGCTAGGGGATGCGTATCGGCTTGACACTCGAATTGTGGTTTGGAGTGGGAAAAACGTTTTGCAAGTGCCGATCAGCGCCCTGTTTCGCTGTAATCAGTCAAGTTGGTGCGTGTTTATGGTTGAGCAGGGCAAAGCTGTTCAGCGCCAGATTCAGATTGGTTATCGGAGCGATCGCGCGGCTGAGGTCAAGCAAGGCTTGCAGGTTGGGGAGTCGGTGGTTTTGCATCCGACCGAGCAGGTGAAAGAGTCGATTCGGGTTACGCCCCGTTAAAGTGGTTTGAGGATGAGCGTAAATTCTTTACCCAGCTTGTAACCGAGCGGCTATCACCAGAGCCAACACAAAAGGAATAATAATCGGTAGTGCAACCACCAACCCCCACTTACCCACGCGGATGGGTTGGTTATCTAACCTAAAGAGGGCAACCACTGCCGCAACTCCCATGAGTGCCCAGAGGATCCCAAAAACTAAAAAGATAGTGAACGCTCCATCCTGATGCACGGGTGTATCTCCGTTTCACGCTTAGACGAAATGAGACTCAAAGTTGCGACATGGCTCACTCTGAACCTCTTTCACTTGCGATCGTAGCATCTCAAATCAAGAGAACCTCATTTTGTAGACGTAGGAAATATTGATTGACCAAATTCAGTTGACGCTTCTGGGCTGGATCGGAAACCATGAGTAACGTAGCGTTAAATTGTCTGATGGCAAGAATTTATCACATTGCAACCGAACCAGAATGGCAGAATGCCAACCAACATAACCAATATGAAGCGGAATCTCTGCAAACAGAGGGCTTTATTCATTGTTCAGATGCAAATCAGGTTGTTTGGGTCGCAAATCACTTCTTTAAAGCGGTGCCAGGGCTGATCCTGCTACACATCGAAGCTGAAAAGCTACAGGCTCGACTTGTTTACGAAAACCTGGAAGGTGGAGAGGAGCTGTTCCCGCATGTGTATGGCCCGATCGAGCTTGCTGCGATCGCCCATGTTTCGCCTTTTGAGCCAGGATTAGATGGAACGTTTGATCACCATGCTGGCAATTTTGAAATAATCTGATGTGCAGATCTATTTGGCGATCGCTGAGGCTTGACTTAGGGACTTCAGCACATATAGCGTTGTTTCGATATTGAGTATTTTAATGATTTGACAAAGTAGAAATTATCGAAGATTCCAATGAGATTAGAAAAATCTTTTTAAGAGTTGATAAGTACTTAATCAGAAATAGGATGTATCCTGATAGTGCTTGCTCTAGGGGGGGCTATAGAAATAGGGCAATCAATGTCGCAACCGCGATGATCATAGAGGCGATCGCGCCGATCAGGGCAGCAACATCCTGCCAATTATTGTTACCTGTTGGCAAGGGTGGGTCTTTGCCTTGATTAGCAAGCATAACAACGACAATTCCAATGATTGCTACCACTGCCACAATCGGGTGCATAACAGCCCTCGCTGAGGTTTTGTTGACTTATAGCAACTGGAAAAAGTTAGGACGGGATGCAGGGGTTCTACCTCTGGCTGGGAGTGTAGCTCCTACATCCGCTTGTACCAACCATTATGCGTAGCACTATAAGTATCGAAGCTTGCTTTTTTATACTGTCTTTTCCGTACTTCTCCGGATAAAATGATTGCGAATCAAGGTTGAACTGTCCTCACAGATTCCTCATTTTTGGGTGGCAAGCTAGACGTTAATGTCACTGCCTAGAGGTCATGTCTGCCCTCGATAAAAAGTTATTTCGAGACTTGCTGCATCTGTGGGGGCAGGTTTTGGCGATCGCCCTAATTGTTGCCTGTGGCATTGCTATTTTTGTCGCAATGCAGACGGCTTACGAGTCCTTAAAGCTATCCCAAACAAATTATTACGAACAATATCGGTTTGCTCAGGTTTTTGCTCAACTTAAGCGGGCACCTAATTTCTTAGTTGGGCAAATTCAGGCTATTCCGGGTGTGGCGCAAGTGCAGACGCGGGTGGTGGTCGATGTTACATTAGATGTGCCAGCGCGAAAGGAGCCAGTTACTGGGCGGTTGGTGTCCATTCCAGAGCGGCAGACCCCAATGCTAAATGATGTGTTTATCCGACAGGGGCGCTACATTGAGGCGGGGCAATCAGACGAAGTATTAGTGAGTGAAGCCTTTGCTAAAGCCAATCAGCTTCAATCAGGTGATAGTTTAGGGGCTGTGATCAATGGGCGTTGGCAGCGTTTAAGGATTGTTGGTTTTGCCCTATCGCCAGAGTATGTCTACGAAATCCGAGCTGGAGATTTGTTTCCTGATAATCAGCGGTTTGGTGTGTTGTGGATGGAGCGAAAAGCGCTGGGAACGGCTTTTGACTTGGATGGTGCTTTTAATGATGTGTCGCTTTCTCTACTTCCAGGAGCCAATGCGTCAGAGGTGATTTTTCAACTCGATCGCTTGTTGGAACCCTACGGAGCGCTAGGGGCTTATAGTCGAGAAGATCAGGTGTCAAATCGCTTTTTGTCAGACGAAATTATCCAGTTACAAGCGCACGCCCGGATTGTTCCAGCGATTTTTTTAGGCATTGGCGCTTTTTTGCTGCACATTTTGTTGTCTCGGCTGATCAAAATGCAGCGCGATCAAATTGCGGTGTTAAAAGCCTTTGGTTATAGTAACCGGGCCATTGGTGTGCATTTTCTCAAGTTTGTGCTAGCGATTGTGGCGATCGGGGCTGTGCTTGGTCTTAGTGTCGGTTTGTGGCTGGGTTCTGCATTAACGCGTGTCTATGCCCAGTTCTATCAATTTCCATTGTTGCGCTACGAAATTAGCCCGTTGATGGTGGTTGTCGTTTTGCTGATTATGGCTAGTGCTGCGATCGCCGGAGCATTTGTTGCAGTCAGACGGGCGGTTTTATTACCTCCGGCTGAGGCCATGCGTCCAGAAGCTCCGGCTCTGTTTCGGCTGAGTTTGCTAGAACGATGGGGTTTCCAAACTTTTTTGTCCCCAGTAGGGCGAATTATTCTGCGCAATTTAAGTCGGAAACCCCTGCAAGCGTTTCTATCCATTTTAGGAATTTCGCTTGCAGTCGCCATGTTGGTTGCTGGTGGATACTCTATGAATGCGGTTCAGTACATCATGGATGTACAGTTTCACACAATCCAGCGAGATGATATAACAATCACATTTAATGAACCGAGATCGGCTGGAGTGAAGTATGAGGTGGCGAGTTTACCAGGGGTTCTAATTGCTGAACCTTTTCGCAATGTGCCTGCCCGTTTGCGGTTTGGGCATTACAGTTACAAAATTGGGATTTCAGGACTGGAGCCGGAGGGTAAGCTCCATTATTTGGTTGATCGTCAACTCAACCCGGTTGACCTACCACTTGATGGTCTATTACTAAAGAATCCATGTAAGCCGTGGGTTGGAAAAACCAGGACAATTAAACTAAATCCGAACTGACCTGTAGTGTGTATCTCCAACCCAAGGACAAAAGCTATGAAAATTCTAGGGATTGATCTCGGCAA
>Ga0209172_10006857_pt1 | contig 12256 bp, 11 predicted proteins | sample LarsenN4metaG_FD_184113 | JGI IMG/M metagenome (GOLD analysis project Ga0209172, IMG submission 184113) | Hot spring sediment bacterial and archeal communities from British Columbia, Canada, to study Microbial Dark Matter (Phase II) - Larsen... ... | reverse complement strand
TGCAGCACGCCGTCGACGCGGAAGCGGACGCGGAAGATCTTCTCGTAGGGCTCGAAGTGGATGTCCGAGGCGCCCCGCTGGATGGCGTCGACCAGGACCGTGTTCACCAGCTTGACGACCGGCGCCTCGTCGGCCGACTCCTTGAGCTCGAAGGCGTCGGCCGGCGGGCTCGCGTCCTCGGCGCCCACGACCTCGACCTCCGCGGCGAGATCGCTCGCGAGCGACAGGCGTCCGGGCCCGTAGTGTCGCTCGATCGCCGCGGCGATGGCGCTCTGCGACGCGACGACGGGCAGGACCTGCAGGCTCGTCACGAAGGCCACGTCGTCGAGGGCGAACACGTTCGCGGGGTCGGCCATGGCGAGCGTCAGCGCGCCGCCGACCCGCTTGATGGGCAGCACCTGGTGCTTGCGGGCCAGGGCCGCCGGGACGAGGGCGAGCACCGGGGGGTCGATCGCCAGGTCGGCCAGGCGGATCGCGGGAATGCCGTACTGGCGGGACAGGAATCCGATCAGCTGCTCTTCGGTGAGGTAGCGGAGCCGGACCAGGACGGAGCCGAGCCTGTCGGTCGTCCCCTTCTGCTGCGCGAGCGCGGCGTCGAGCTGCTCCTCGGTGATCAGCCCGTCGCCGACGAGGAGATCCCCGAGCCGCCGGCTGATCGGCGGCCCCACACGCGCCTGCGCCATGCGGGTGGTCTTACTGCATTCCCCCCAGGCGCTTCAATGTCTCGGAAAATACCCTGTAGGCGTCGTCCTGGTAGAGGACGAAGAGCACCCGGCGCAGGCTCGACTGCCCCTTCCTCAGGTGCGCGACCACCTCGCCGAGCATGGCCTCCGCCGACGCGGCCGGTGGCACGTGGCCCACCCCGGTGCCGAGGGCGGGCAGTGCGATGGAGGTGATGCGGTGCTTGTCGGCGAGCGCCAGCACCGAGCGCGTCGTCCTGGCGATCTTGTCGGGATCCGTCTTGAGATCCGGGCCCATGACGGCACCGTGGATGACGTGGGTGGCCATCATGTTGCCGCCCGTGGTCAGCACGGCCTCGCCGACCTCCACCGGGCCCTGGCGCATCGCCTCTTCCTCGACGATCACGCCCCCCTTGCGCTTGATCGCCCCGGCCACCCCGGTGCCCATCGCCAGCGTCGTGTTGGCGGCATTGACGACGGCGTCGACGTCGCGGTCCGTGATGTCGCCGCGCTCGATCGCGATGGTCGCCGCCCCGATCTTCAGCTTCATGATCAGGTCCGCTCCCGCTGCTTGGCGGCTTCCCACGAGCGCTCCAGCTCTTCGAGGGACACCGCCTCGACGGACTTCCCGCGCGCGCTCAAGTCTTCCTCCATGCCGGTGAACCGGCGGCGGAACTTCTCGATGGCTCCGCCCAGGGTCTCCTCGGCGTCGAGTCCGGCGAGCCGGGCGACGTTGACGATGGAGAAGAGCAGGTCGCCCAGTTCCTCGGCCAGCCGATCGCCGCCCTCGGCGATGGCCGCCGACGTCTCCTGCACCTCCTCGCGGACCTTGGCCCACGCGCCCTGGGCGTCGGGCCAGTCGAAGCCGATCCGGGCGGCCTTCGTCTGGATGCGCTGGGCGCGGAGCAGGGCCGGGAGCGCCCGGGGCACACCCTCGATCACGGACCGCCGCCGGCCCTGGGCCACCGCCTCCCGGTGCTTCAGGCGCTCCCACTGGGACAGCGCCTCCTGTGGCGTGGCGACGGACGGCCCGCCGAACACGTGCGGATGGCGCGCCACCAGCTTGTCGATCAGGCGTTGCAGGACCTCGCGGGCTGTGAAGTCCCCGCGCTCCGCGGCGATCTGGCAGTGGAAGACGACCTGCAGGAGCAGGTCGCCGAGCTCCTCCTGGAGGTGGCCCGCATCGCCGGCCTCCAGGGCTTCGAGCACCTCGTACGCTTCCTCGATCAAGTAAGCCTTCAGCGTCGTGGGCGTCTGCTCGCGGTCCCAGGGACAGCCTTCGGGGCCGCGCAGGCGAGCCATCACGTCGAGAAGGCGGTCGAAGAGATTACCGACGGGCTCGGTCATGTCCGGTCCCTGAAGGGTGAGGCGATTATACAGGAGGTTTTCGCGCGCGACGGGCTACGGGCGCAGCGTGATCACGAGCCTGCCCTGTTCGATCGCCACGGCGTCGACGCGGTCGGGGACGCGCAGGCTCAGGTAGCGCAGGGCGACGGCGGGCAGGAGCAGCCTGGGCAACCAGCTCGGCAGCCGCGTCCGCCCCATCCGGAACCGCTCGACGTCGAGCGCCAGGTAACGGTCGCCGCCGTCTCCGCCCTCGAGCCGAGGCCGCAGGCGGGTGACGATCCAGACCGGACGATCCGACCACGGCAACCAGCCGAGCGCCGCGGCGAAGGGCACCTCGGCGAGGGCGGTCCGGAAGGGCAGACGGCCTGACACCTCGGCGGCGCCGTTCGAGAGCAGCCGGACGCTCACCCGGCTCAGCGGCAAGGCCGAGTGCTGCCCGAGCTGCCTCGCGACGACGGCCGTCACTTCGCGCTCGGTGAGCGTCACCTGCCTCGGCTCGCCGCGCCGACCGCGCCCGAACAGGATCTTCTGCTGGGCGGAGACCCAGTCATCGTGCCCGGCGGCAACGGCGGGAGTTTCCGGGGCTTCGAGCAATCCCGTCGCGGACCAGCCGGCCGCCCCGACGAGGAGAAGAGCCACGAGCACGGTGAGGCATCCGCCACAGCCCAGCCGCATCGAGGCATACATCGTACCCGCATATTTCTTAAGTGCCTATGGCAAAAGGTGAATCGCGAATGAATTCGGTCAGGATACGCCGCACAGCCATGCTGATTTGACAGGAGTTCACTCAGATGATATATGACTAGTGGACTCAAGAAAGCCGGTCAAGGAGGCCGGCGAAAGAAATACTCGAGGAGGGGACGCGTATGGCACTCGAGCGTTGGCGCCCGTTCGGAACTTCGACGATGCGGTGGGATCCGTTTCGTGAGGTGAGCGACATCCAGCAGGAGGTCAACCGGATCTTCGACGGGTTCTTCGGACGGCCCACGACGGTCGCGGCCGCCGAGCGCATGTGGATGCCGCTGGCGGACATGTACGAGACCAAGGACGATCTGCACGTCTCCGTCGAGCTTCCGGGCGTCCGCGAGAAGGAGGTCAACGTCTCCATCGTCGGTGACGTGCTGACCGTGAAGGGCGAGCGGAAGTGGCACCGCGAGGAGGAGGAGGGGGCGTTCCACCGCCTGGAGCGGGTGTACGGCAAGTTCGAGCGCTCCATCCCGCTGCCGGTCAGGGTGCAGGCCGACAAGGTGAAGGCCAGCTACCGCGACGGCGTGCTCGACATCACCCTGCCCAAGGCCGAGGAGGTCAAGCCCCGGGAGATCAAGATCGATCTCCTGTAGGCGTTCCATCCGTTCGGGTCGGGGAGTGACCGGAGGGGGCCGCACGGCCCCCTCCGGTCCGAGAAAGGAAGACAGCACATGGCGAAGGTGATCGGGATCGATCTCGGCACGACGAACTCCGTCGTCGCCGTCGTGGAAGCCGGCAATCCGACGGTGATCGCCAACCAGGAGGGCAGTCGCCTGACGCCCTCGGTGGTCGGCTTCACCAAGGACGGCGAGATCCTCGTGGGCCAGGTGGCCAAGCGGCAGGCGATCACGAACCCCGACAACACGGTGTTCTCGATCAAGCGCTTCATGGGTCGCCGCTACGACGAGGTGCTGGGAGAGATCAAGCTCGTCCCGTACAAGACCGTCAAGGCCCCCAACGGCGACGCGCGTGTCGAGATCCGGGGCAAGCAGTACGCCCCGCCGGAGATCTCGGCCATGGTCCTCCGCAAGCTGAAGGAGGCGGCCGAGGCCTACCTGGGCGAGAAGGTCACCCAGGCGGTGATCACGGTCCCGGCGTACTTCAACGACAGCCAGCGTCAGGCCACCAAGGATGCCGGCAAGATCGCCGGGCTCGAGGTCCTGCGCATCATCAACGAGCCCACGGCCGCCGCGCTGGCCTACGGCATGGACAAGAAAAAGGACGAGACCATCGCCGTGTACGACCTCGGCGGCGGCACCTTCGACATCTCCATCCTGGAGCTGGGCGAGGGCGTGTTCGAGGTGAAGGCCACCAACGGCGACACGCATCTCGGCGGTGACGACTTCGACCAGCGGGTCATCGACTGGATCGCCGAGGAGTTCCGCAAGGAGCACGGCATCGACCTCCGGAAGGATCGCATGGCGCTGCAGCGGCTCAAGGAGGCCGCGGAGAAGGCCAAGGCCGAGCTGTCGACGACGGTGCAGACGGAGATCAACCTGCCGTTCATCACTGCCGACGCCAGCGGACCCAAGCACCTCGTGCTCACGCTGACGCGGGCCAAGCTGGAGTCGCTCGTCGCCGATCTCATCGAGCGGACGCTCGGGCCGTGCCGGCAGGCGATGAAGGACGCCGGCGTGACGGCGAAGGACATCGACGAGGTCATCCTCGTCGGGGGCCAGACGCGCATGCCGAAGGTGCAGGAGGCCGTCAAGCAGCTGTTCGGCAAGGAGCCCCACAAGGGTGTCAACCCGGACGAGGTGGTGGCCGTGGGCGCCGCCGTGCAGGCCGCCGTGCTCACCGGCGAGGTGAAGGACGTCGTCCTGCTGGACGTCACGCCGCTGTCCCTGGGCATCGAGACGCTGGGCGGCGTGATGACGGTGCTGATCCCGCGGAACACCACCATCCCGACGAAGCGGAGCGAGACGTTCACGACGGCCGCCGACAACCAGGAGTCGGTCGAGGTGCACGTGCTGCAGGGCGAACGGCCGATGGCGCGCGACAACCGCACCCTCGGCAAGTTCCATCTCATGGGGATCCCGCCGGCGCCGCGCGGCATGCCGCAGATCGAGGTGACGTTCGACGTCGACGCGAACAGCATCCTGAACGTGTCGGCCCGCGACAAGGCGACCGGCAAGCAGCAGGCGATCACCATCACCGCCGCCTCGACGCTCACCAAGGACGAGGTGGAGCGGATGGTGAAGGAGGCCGAGTCCCACGCCGCCGAGGACACGCGGCGCAAGCAGGAGATCGAGACCCGGAACCAGGCCGACTCGCTCGTGTACTCCACGGAGCGCACGCTCTCGGAGCACGGCGCCAAGCTCGCCGAGGCGGACCGCAAGGCCGTCGAGGACGCGCTGGGCGAGGCCAAGGAGGCGCTCAAGGGCGATGACGTCGACCGCATCAAGCGCGCGCACGAGGGCCTGATGACGGCCTCGCACAAGCTCGCGGAGATCATGTACCGCGAGAGCCAGGCGCAGCAGGCGGGCGGCGGCGGGCCCGCGGGCGGCGAGGGGCGACCGGGACGGCCGGGGGCCGGCGGGCCCAAGGAGGGCGAGGTCGTCGACGCCGAGTTCGAGGACCTGGGCGACAAGAAGTCGTAGGAAGGTCCCGGATGCGGCGCGATTACTACGCCGTTCTCGGCATCGCTTCGACGGCGGGGCCGCGCGAGGTCCGGCAAGCCTACCGGCGCCTCGCGCGGCAGTACTCGCCCGACGTCAACTTCTGGGACGAGCACGCCCGCAGCCTGTTCGAGGAGATCGCCGAGGCCTATCGGGTGCTGGCCGATCCGGCGGCGCGGGCGATGTACGACCGCTTCGGTCATGCGGCGGGCACGGCGCTCGGGCCCGGGCGCCGCGGCGAGGACGCCCACGTGGCGGTGGATCTGACGTTCGGAGCCGCCGCCCGCGGCACGACGGCCGACGTCGAGGTGCGGCGGTTCTCGCCCTGCGCGGCCTGCTCGGCGACGGGCGGGGGCAGCCGGCCGTGTGGCGCCTGTCACGGTCGCGGCGTGCGCCCGGTGCCCGAGCGCGTGTCCGTCAGGATCCCGGCAGGCGTCGACACGGGCACGCAGATCCGTGTCCGGCAGGAGGGGCACGCGGGCCCCTTCGGGGGCCCGCGGGGCGATCTCATCGTCAGCACCCGGGTCCGCGAGCACCCGTTCTTCCGCCGCGAGGGCGAGGGCGTCTACTGCGAGGTGCCGATCAGCGTCTGGGAGGCCGTCCGCGGCGCCCGGGTGCAGATCCCCACGCCCACCGGCGAGGCCGTGCTCGTCGTCCCGCCGGGCACGTCGAGCGGCGAGGTGTTTCGCCTGCGCGGGCAGGGCCTGCCGCGGCTGAGCGGTGACGGCACCGGCGACCTCTACGTCAGGATCCGCCTGGAGGTGCCGACGGGAATCGACGCGCGGACCGACGAGCTCGTCCGCGAGCTGGAGCGACTGGCCCCGCTCGCTCCCCGGGCGGATCTCGGACGGTACGCCGGAGGCGAAGAGTGACCGACCGCGGCCGCCCGCTGTACATGATCGGCGTCGTCGCCGACATGCTGAAGGTTCACCCGCAGACGCTGCGCTTCTACGAGAAGAAGGGCCTGCTGCGTCCGAGCCGCACCGAGGGACGCACGCGGATGTACTCGCAGGAGGACGTCGAGGAGCTGGCCCGGCTCATCCGGCTGACGCGCGATCTCGGCGTGAATCTCGCCGGCGTCGAGATCATCCTAAAGATGAGACGCCGGATGGTGGAAATGCAGAGGCAGATCGAGGACCTGGTGCGCTACGTCCACGAGCACGGCCCGGAGCCGCGCGACGGCGACAGCCGCGAGCCGCGCGAGGCGCTGGTGCGCGCGGCGTCGGGTCACCTGCGGCCCGTCGATCTCTTCTGAGAACAGCGGGGGCCCGGAACGGCCCCCAGGCCCCCGACGTTCGGATCGCCCAGGCAAGGCCCGGGCGTTCCTCGGATACCGGACGTCGGTGCTGGAGGAAGACAGGCCTTGAACTCGATGGACCAGCCGGTTCCGGACATCCTCTCCATCCTGCCGCTGCGCTCCGCGGTCGTGTTTCCGCGCGCGGTGGTGCCGCTCGCGGCGGGACGGGCCTCGTCCGTCCGCCTCGTGGAGGAGGCGGTGCAGCGCGGCCGCCTGGTCGCGACCGTCATGCAGACAGACCCCGCGGACGACGCGCCGGGCGCCGACGGCCTGCACGGCGTGGGCACGCTGGCCATGATCCATCGGGCGATGAAGCAGCCGGACGGCACGCTGCGGCTGGTGGCCCAGGGCGTCGGCCGGCTGCGGGTCGTCGAGGTGCTGGAGACTACGCCGTTCCTCCGCGCCCGAGTCGAACTCCTTCCCGAGGTGGAGCCGGCGGCCGACGACGTCGAGGCCGAGGCCCTGGCCCGGAGCGTCGCGGATCTCTTCCGGAAGGTCGTGGCGCTGACGCCGACGCTGCCCGACGAGCTGGCCGGCGTGGCCGATGCCGCCGAGGGCCACGGCGCCCTCGGCGACGCGGTGGCCGCCGCCCTGCCCGGCCTGCCCCCCGCGCTGCGCCAGGAGCTGCTGGAAACGCTCGACGTCAAGGCGCGCCTGCAGAAGCTGGCCGCCGCGCTCGGCAAGGAGGTCGAGGTCCTCGAGCTCGGCTCGAAGATCCAGTCCGACGTGCAGTCCGAGCTGTCGAAGAGCCAGCGCGAGTACTACCTGCGCGAGCAGCTCAAGGCGATCCAGAAGGAGCTCGGCGAGGGCGACGAGCGGACGCAGGAGATCGACGCCCTTCGCCAGAGGATCGAGGCCGCCGGCATGCCGGACGAGGCCCGCCGCGAGGCGCTCCGGGAACTCGACCGTCTGGCCAAGATGCCGCCGGCCGCCGCCGAGTACACGGTGGCCCGCACCTACATCGACTGGCTGGTGTCGATGCCCTGGACGGCCGAGTCCGCCGACGCGATCGTGCTGGAGCGGGCCCGGGAGATCCTCGACGACGACCACGAGGGGCTCGAGAAGATCAAGGATCGCATCCTCGAGTACCTCGCCGTGAAGAGCATCCGGCCCGCGGGCAAGGATCCCATCCTGTGCTTCGTCGGCCCTCCCGGCGTCGGCAAGACCTCGCTGGGCCGCTCCATCGCGCGGGCGATGGGCCGGAAGTTCCATCGCATCTCGCTGGGCGGCATGCGTGACGAGGCGGAGATCCGCGGCCACCGGCGGACGTACATCGGCGCCCTGCCGGGGCAGATCGTCCAGGGGCTGCGCCGGGCGGGGACGAAGAACCCGGTGTTCATGCTCGACGAGATCGACAAGCTCGGCATGGACTTCCGGGGAGACCCGGCGTCGGCACTGCTCGAGGTGCTGGATCCCGAACAGAACCACGCCTTCCGCGACCACTACCTCGACGTGCCGGTCGACCTGTCGCGGGTCCTCTTCATCACGACGGCCAACGTCATCGACGCCGTGCCGCCCGCGCTCCGCGACCGCATGGAGATCATCCACCTCGCCGGCTACACGGAGGAGGAGAAGATCGGCATCGCCCGGCGCCACCTGGTACCCAGGCAGGCGCGCGAGCACGGGCTCGAGCCCGGCCGCGACGTCGAGTTCTCGCCGGAGGCGCTCAGGCTGATCGCCCGCGGCTACACGCGCGAGGCGGGCGTGCGGAACCTCGAGCGGGAGATCGCGGGCGTCTGCCGCAAGCTGGCCCGGCAGCGGGTGGAAGGACGCCAGGAGGCGACGATCGTCAGTCCCGACCTGGTGCGCTCGTTCCTCGGGGCGCCGCGCTTCGAGTTCGAGGAGCTGGAGGAGCGCACCCGGGTGCCCGGCGTGGCCGTCGGGCTCGCGTGGACGCCGGCCGGCGGCGATCTCCTGTTCGTCGAGGCGACCCGGATGAAGGGCAAGGGCACCCTGTCCCTCACCGGCCAGCTCGGTGACGTGATGAAGGAATCGGGCCAGACGGCGATGTCGTGGATCCGGGCGCACGCCGCCGAGCTCGGCGTCGCCCCGGGCTTCTGGGAGACCTCCGATGTCCACGTCCACGTGCCGGCCGGGGCCATCCCCAAGGACGGACCGTCTGCCGGCGTCACCCTGGCGGTCGCGCTCGCGTCCCTGCTCACGGGCAGGCGGCTCCGCCCCGACCTCGCGATGACCGGAGAGGTGAGCCTGACAGGCCGCGTGCTCCCCGTCGGGGGAATCAAGGAGAAGGTGCTCGCCGCCCATCGCGCCGGCGTGCGTACGGTCATCCTTCCCCGGCGGAACGACAAGAACCTCGTGGAGGACGTGCCGGCCGAGGTGCGGGAGGCCATGACCTTCCACCTGATCGATCAGGTGGGGGAGGCCATCGACATGGCGCTCGAGGCCGAAGCGAGGAAGGGGCCGCCCAGGACGCCGGCGGGCGTCGGCTAAGCCCGCGACCGCGAAGCCGTTTCGCTGTCCCCGGCCACTCTAGGCCGGCCGCCTGTCTTGACACCGGCGCTCGGGCACCGGCTATCATTGCCTCGTGCCCATGATCCTCCGAGTGCTGCTCTGTGCCCTCTTCGGGCTGGTGGCGACGGCGCCCGTCAGCGCCCAGACGTTCCGGCTGGAGGCCGCCGACGGTACGGTGCACCTGACGAACACGCCGACCGACCCGCGCTACCGGCGCGAGGGCCTCGTGGCAAGCCTCAGGAATCCGCCCGTGCCGAGCACCGTCGTGCCCGCGCCGCCGTTCGCGCGGGAGATCACGCTGGCGGCCGAGCGGTATGGCGTGCCCGAGCAGCTCATCCGCGCCGTGATCCGCGTCGAATCCGGCTACAACCCCCGCGCCGTGTCCCCGAAGGGGGCGCGGGGCCTGATGCAGCTCATGCCGGACACGGCCTCGCTCCTCGGCGTGCGGGACTCGTTCAATCCTCGGGAGAACATCGACGGAGGAGTCCGCCACCTGCGGGCCCTCATGGAGCGCTTCGGGAGCGATCTCAAGCTGGCGCTCGCCGCGTACAACGCCGGCGAGCAGGCCGTGCTCGTGTACCGTGGGGTGCCGCCCTACCAGGAGACGAGGGATTACGTCAACCGCGTGCTCGCGCTCTTCGGGGTGGCGACCGGCCCGGTCCTGCCGCGCTCGACGTTCCAGGTCATCGAGCGCAACGGCACGGTGATCTACACGAACATTCCGCCGCGCGGCGGAAGGATCTAGCGCTCGCGCCAGACCAGGTTCAGGAACTTCTCGAGCAGCCCCTCCTCGACGAAGACGTCGGCGGCGCGGCGCGTGCCGGCCTGGTCCATGCCCCACACCGCCGCGCGCCGGCCCTCCGGCGCCATCTGGATGAAGACGCGGTCGTCGCGCGTCCACGCGATGGGCAGGTCCTCGTAGATCTCCGCCGTGAAGTCGTTCACGCCGGGGCCGCCGAGGGCGATGGCGGGAAAGAACTCGCCGAGTTCGTTGTTCAGGAGCCACACGTCGGTGACGACGACGGCCGCCCGCCCGTCCGAGCCGTTGGCCCGGCCGTTCACGACGCGCTTGAGCTCGTAGGCGATCGGCCGGTCCTCTTCCTCGGGGAGGATCCCGTGGCCGACGACGATCAGGACCGTCGTCCTGAGATCGAAATAGCGGCTCATCCTCGTCAGCGCAGCAGCTTGGAGATCTCCCGGAAGGCGTCGGTGTCCGCCCGGCCCAGCCACTGGAAGACCACGGTCTCGGTGGAGGTCACCACCACGCCCGCCTGCCGGGCCTGGGCCAGGCCGAGGTCCCGGCTCTCCCGCCGGCGCGAGCACGTGGCGTCGGCGGCCACGGCGACGCCCAAGCCGGCCGCGGCCAGGTCGAGGGCCGTGAGGAGCACGCAGACGTGGGTCTCGAGGCCTGTCAGGACGAGCCGGTCGGCTCCCAGCTCCCGCACGCGGGCCATGAAGCCGTCGGCGGCACAGCAGGAGAAGGCCGTCTTCTCGACGACCGGGATGCCTTCCAGCCGGCTCGCGAGCTCCGGCAGGGTACGCCCGAGCCCGCGGGGATACTGCTCGGTGACCAGGATCGGAATGCCCAGGCGCTGGGCGGCCGAGACCAGGATCTTCGTGTTGGCGATGACGTCGTCGCGACGCTCCGCGTCCATCGCGGCGAACAGCCGTTCCTGCAGGTCGATGACCACCAGGGCGTAGCCGGGCATGGGGCCCTCCCGGAAGCGGCGATGCCGCCATTCTCTCACGCATTTGCGGCCAGGCGAGCGGTGCGCAAGCGGGCCCCGGGCTCCGATTCGGCGGCGGCCTGCCGACCACACGGGTGGCGGACCCGCGCGAACGCGGCTCCTCACCGTTGCGGGGCTGCCCCAGGGGGACCATTGGACACGCAGACCGTCGAGCAGCGGCACGCCAGGAACGGCGTCGCGACCACGGAACTCCCGGACTCGGGCGTCTCGGCGACGGCGAAGGACCTGGTGGAGCAGCTGGCCAAGGAAGGCCTGATCGACCGCGCCAAGGCCCTGCCGCTGCTGGCCGAGCAGCGAAAGTCCCACGACCGGATCGTGGCCATGCTGCTCCAGCGCAAGCTGATCGGCGAGGCCGAGCTGGTCGGGTTCCTGTCCAAGCGCTATCGCATCCCGCCCGTCACCCTCAACGGGCGCGAGGTGCCGGCCGACGTCCTGGCCCTCGTGTCGCCGGCGGTGGCGTGGAAGTACGAGGTGCTGCCGATCGAGCGCACGGACGCCATGCTCACGCTGGCCATGGCGGATCCCACGAACGTGCTGGCGCTCGACGACATCACGTTCATGACCGGCCTCGAGGTGTGCCCGGTCATCGCGCTCCGGAGCGAGGTGCAGCACGAGATCCGCCGGCACTACGGCGGCCAGGCCGGCGTGCCGGCCCTGGGACACTTCTCGGCGCCCAAGCCGCCGCCGCCCGGGTCGACGCCGGCGCCCACCTCGCTGAACGACATGCTCACCGCGATGAGCAGCGATCTCGGCGACGTCGAGGTGGTGGCCGACGAGGACGGCGGCGGCAAGGTCGACGTCATCGAGCTCAAGGAGTCGGCCGACGAGGCGCCGGTCGTCAAGCTGGTCAACATGGTCCTGGTCGACGCCATCCAGCGGGGCGCCTCGGACATCCACTTCGAGCCCTACGAGAAGATCTTCCGCGTCCGCTTCCGCGTCGACGGCGTGCTGCACGAGATCCTGGCGCCGCCCAAGCGGCTGGAGTCGGCCATCGTCTCGCGCCTGAAGATCATGTCCAACCTGGACATCGCCGAGCGCCGGCTGCCCCAGGACGGGCGCATCAAGCTGCGCTACGGGGCCCGGGAGATCGACTTCCGGGTCTCCGTGCTGCCCACGATCTTCGGCGAGAAGGCCGTGCTCCGCATCCTGGACAAGGACGCCCTCAAGCTCGACCTGACCCAGCTCGGGTTCGACGTCTGGGCGCTGGAGCAGTTCACCAAGGCCATCCACCAGCCCTACGGCATGGTGCTCATCACCGGGCCCACCGGCTCGGGCAAGACCACCACGCTCTACTCGGCGATCCACACCATCAACTCGCCCGAGCACAACATCATGACCGCCGAGGAC
>Ga0209172_10006856_pt1 | contig 12257 bp, 6 predicted proteins | sample LarsenN4metaG_FD_184113 | JGI IMG/M metagenome (GOLD analysis project Ga0209172, IMG submission 184113) | Hot spring sediment bacterial and archeal communities from British Columbia, Canada, to study Microbial Dark Matter (Phase II) - Larsen... ... | reverse complement strand
ATGATTTTTCCGGCCGGATCGGTCCCGCCTCTCGCTTCCACCGCCATGCCGACGCGGAAATCGGATAAATTGATCAATGCGCCATCCTGGTTTTGCAAGATCGTGGTCTTGATCGCGCGAAATTTGATGTCGTTGACGATCATCACAGAGTCTTGCAGATTCGCCAGGCGGCCTTCCGCTTCCACTTCGGTGTTTGCAACCCGCTCGAGCACGTCAATCGTCAAAGCCCAGAGCAGACTATCGGCGCGCTTCTCGGCGCGAACGTCCACTTTCCAATTGAGCCGCAAGTCCGAAAATTTCAGCGCTTGGCCGATTTCAGTGACTTTGGTCGCAGCATCGACAAAAATGATTTTCTTTGATATGGTCAACGAATTGCTGGCCAACGCTTCGATTGGGCCGGTCAACGTCACCACCGGCGGCGGCGTGTTATCTTGGATGGCAAGATTGACGCGGGTTTTGAATTCGTTGCCTCGCTTGTCTTTGAGCTCGACGCGAAATTCCCAATCACGCTCGGAGCGGTTGAGAGAGGAAAGCCCAATCGCCGTCGTGTAAGTGCCATTAAAAAGATTATCGAAAGCGCCTTTGACGTCATCGCTGAGGGTTGCCGCTTTGAGGCGAAATTCGTTTTTATCGAGCTCGGTGTAATCGATCTGCGGCGCGGTGACGCGAGCATACAGCGTCTCGTTGAATGTGAACGTGTTGTCGGCCGTCGAAAAATTCGGGTCTTTGGAGATTTGGACGCTTTGGGCAAAAGCCGAAGCGCTGATGAAAAATATCAGCCGGAACAACAACGGCTGGCGCATGACGAGAGATTCAATTTTCATTGCAAATCAAAAGTTGATATAATCTTGAAAAGGACTCTTTTAGAACAGCGCATGCTTTGCGCATTCATTCTTATAGAAAAGGCGCATGCTTTGCGCGTCCGGAAATGCCAAAATAAGTACGAAAATTCCCAGCCCAATTTCAAGCAAAAAAATCGTGGTGATCAAGCTTTTTTTGTGTTATATTTAAACCAAGAGGAGGCGGTGTCTGAGATCAAACGTATTCAACAACGGAACCGCGCCTCGAAAATTTTCAAATGGCGGTTGGGACGCATGAATTTTACAACAACCTGTGAAGCTTGCAATGATCGCGCCAGCCGATTCAACCATGAAATTTTGCAGCCACGCCTGGTTTTGATATTGACGATCTTGCATTTCTCTTGTACCTCGCCGGTCGAGCACAGCAACCCGCTCGATCCCGAGTCCCCTGCTTTTTCCGAGCTGGGGAAGATCACCGGAACGGTTACGACCTACTATCAGCCTTTTCGCCCCCTGGAGAATGTCGAAGTGCGCATATCGCCAGGCCCGCAGCTCGCTTTGACCAACAATCGCGGCGAGTTTGAATTTTCCGGTTTGCATGACCAGGATTATAAATTGCACGCCGCGCTTCCAGGCTACGCTTCGGATACGCTTCTCGTCAAAGTGCCGCGGCGCGAGGCCGTCACCGTGACGATGCGGCTCAATGGCGTGCCGCAAGTGGATTCGGTGAAGATCGTCACCGCCCGTATCGCTTCACAAACCGATTCAACATTTTTTTTCCTCGAGGTCAAAGCCTTCGCCGGAGATCCGGATGGAGTTGGCGACGTGAGACGGTTGACGCTCATCGCCAGAGATTTTGCTTTCACCGATAGCTTGACACTTGTGGATCGCAACGGTGTTTGGCAACGACGCTTCGGACAGGATGAGCTCCCGAACGTGTCTTTGCCCGCCTGGCTCGGCCATCCCTTGCATATTCGAGCCGAGGATTTTTTGCGACAACAGACGATGGCCGGGCCGTTCTTCATTTCACGCGTGATGCAGGAAACGCCTGAGACGATTGCGCCGATTGATAGTGCGGTCAACCGCAGTCCACTGCGTTTTATTTGGAGAAACAATCCGGTGGCCTATCCCCATACACAAGAAGTGGAAATCTTTCGGATCGTTGCCGGCTTTCCGGGTTTTTATGCGGCCATTCGCAGAATTTCTGCCGGCGCCAATAACGCGGTTTTCCCCGGCGGCGTCTTGCCGCCTTCGGGAAATTATTTTTGGACTATTAAAATTGTCGATGAGTTCGGCAATTGGAGCCGGTCAAAGGAAGCGGCGTTTCGCGTGGAAAGGCCGTAGGAAAAAGATAAAAGCAATCTGTAATCCGTGATCAGTAAAAAACAACTGCAATTTGAAACAAAGATGCAAAACGAATTTTCACAACCGGAAGATCCTTTGCTGGCGCTGTCGGCGATCAGCGAGACGATCAACACGATTTACAACATCGACGAGCTGCTGCCGAAGATTTTGGACATCGCGCTGAAAACCGTCAATGCGCAGCGCGGCTTCATTTTGATTTCCGATCCGGAAAATCCTGCTGAACTTTCCATCCGTGTGGCGCACAATATTGATTCGAATGCGATGGATACGATCGATCGTTTCTCTCGCAGTGTGGTGGACGAAGCGTTCAAATCCGGCGGGACGGTGATTTCGTACAATGTGCCGGAAGACGCGCGGTTTAGCTCCGCGCAAAGTGTGGCGGAGCAGAAGATCATCGCCGCCGCGTGCCTTCCGCTCCGCATCAAAGCGCAGCAAATCGGCGCGATTTATATCGACAGCACCGAGAGGCGCGGCAAGTTCCGGCCGGAGATGGAGCCGTTTCTCAACGCGTTTGCGCATCAAGCCGCGATTGCGATTGAGAACGCGCAGATGTATGATCGCTTGCGCAGTGAGAATCGCCGGTTGCGCCAGGCGTTGACGGAAAAAACCGAGTTCACCGGCATCATCGGCAAAAGCCAGCCGATGCAGCAAATGTTGGACGTGATCAAAAGCGTGATGGACACGCCGGCAACGGTTCTGATTTTAGGCGAAAGCGGAACCGGCAAAGAGCTGGTTGCGCGTGCGCTGCATTATAACAGCAAGTACAAAGACAAACCGTTTATCGCGCTCTTTTGCGGTTCGCTGCCGGAAAGTTTGCTCGAGAGCGAGCTTTTCGGCCACAAGCAGGGCGCATTTACCGGCGCAACGCACGACAAGAAAGGTTTGTTCGAAGAAGCCGACGGCGGCACATTTTTTCTCGACGAGATTGGCGACATCAGTCCGAAAATTCAAACGCAACTGTTGCGCGTATTGCAAGAACGCGAGGTGCGGCGCATCGGCGAAAACAAAGTGCGCAAGATTGACGTGCGTATCATTGCCGCGACCAACAAAGATTTGCCGGCCGAAGCCAAAGCCGGCCGTTTTCGCGAAGATTTGTTTTATCGTTTGAATGTGATCGCCATTCATATGCCGGCGCTGCGGCATCGCGGCAACGACATCATTCTGCTGGCGCAGCAGTTTCTGGATAAAGCGGCGGCGCGGGCCGGACGACAAATTCAGGGCTTCACGCAAGAAGCCCTCGAGGCGATGCTGCAGTATGATTGGCCCGGCAATGTGCGCGAGCTGGAAAATTCCATCGAGCGAGCGGTGTTGCTCTCAAAAGCTGAATTTCTCTCGGTCCAAGATCTTCGCCTAGCGCCGCCGACGCCGGCCAAGGAAATGATGACGCTGCAGGATCACGAACGCCGCATCGTCGAGCGCGTGTTGGCCGAGCATCATGACAATATCACCGAAGCGGCAAAAGCGCTGGGCGTCTCGCGGCGGTGGCTGCATTACCGGCTGAAGGAGTGGAGGGGGTAAATAAAAAAAGATAAAAAAATAAAAAGATAATTAGGATAATTGCATTTTTGGTTCAAAAAAACTTTGCGTTTCTTCGCGCCTTTGCGTGCAGCTTTTGCTTTTAACGGCGTATTTTTTGGTTTGAGCTTTCACTTTTGATTCTGCCAACGATGAATCGCATCGGTTCAATTCAACTTTTTGCCGAGATCAAGCGGCGCGATGACTGTGTGACGTATCGCGGGGTGGATACGGAGAGCGGACAGATCGTGCTGGTCAAAGTTTTTCAGCCGGCGAATGTTCCGGACGAAGCGGCTTTGGCTCGCTTTCATCAGGAGGCGACGATCTACGCGAGCCTGGATCATCCCAACGTGGTGAAGCTCGTCAAATTTGGCATCGCGGAAAATCATCCCTATCTCGCGTTGGAATTTGTCGAGGGACAGAATCTGCGCACGCTTCTATCGCAACGCAGCCCCTTGCCCAATGACATCGCGCTTTGCATTACACTCTCCATGCTCGCCGGATTGGAGGAGATTCATCGCCATGGCATTATCCACCGCGATTTGAAGCCGGAAAATATTTTGATCGGCCATGACTGTGCGGTGAAAATCTGCGATTTCGATCTCGCGCTCGCAATTGGCAGCCGGCAACCGGCAACCGATCACTGGCTCGCCGGTTCGCCGGGTTATTTTTCTCCGGAGACGATTTTAGGCGAAGCGCTCACGCCGCGTTCCGATCTGTTTGCGCTTGGCATTATGCTCTACGAAATGTTCACAGGCACGCGTCCATTTATGGCGGCCACACCTTCGGGAGAGATCAACGCCATTGTTCGCTTGCCGCATCTCGCGCCGTCAAAATTCAACAACACCATTCCGGCAGAAATCGAGGAACTTATCGATCGATTGTTGGCGAAATCGGCAAGTGGCCGTCCGGAAAGCGCGGCGGCTATTTTAATTCAGCTTAAAGAAAAATTCCCGATTTCAGAAGCTGCGCAGAAAGCGCAAACCTTACAGCGCTTTCTTGACAATCCCGGCAACTACAAAGGCGCCAGTCTCCCACGACCATCGTCAACGTCTATTATTGCGGCAGCGCGGCGGCCAAATTATTTTTGGCGTATTGCTGCTGTGATCGTTATCGCCGTGTCGGCGGCCGTTTTAGGCTACCAAAAGCTCTCAACGCAAATGGCCGGGAAAAACGACGATCATTTGACGATAGCCGGTGAACTGCCGAAAAAAGAAAAAACCATCTTATCGCGCACGGATTCTCTTTTGAGCGTGTTGCATCGCATCACATTATTTGATAGCTCATCGCCGCGGCCCGAGGGTTTGAAGATCGAAGATCTAAAAAAACCGGCTTCCTCGCGTTCTCCTTCCGCCGTTGAAGAAAAACCCGCCTTGCCCAATCCGGCCTTCCGCAAGATTTTTGTGCGCAACGTCCCCTGGGCTTATCTCTTCGTGGGTGGTGATTCGATTGGACAGCCGCCGCGATCAGAGCCGCTTATGCTCAAGGCAGGAGCATATCAATTCGTATTTAAAAATCCGCAATTCCCACCCATTCCATTCAAAGTCGTGATTGATTCCTCGACCGCAGATACACTCTTTTTTTCACTGTGGGAGCGCGTGGCGCAGTTGGAAATCAAAGTTTATCCCTGGGCGGAAATTTATCTTGACGGTGTGCGGCGAGAGAGCTCTGCCGCCTCACCGATCATTTATCTTTTGCCCGGCGAACACCGGCTCAAATTCGTTCATCCGCAAGGCGTGAAAAACGAGGCGATTTTTCTACGGGCAGGCGAGACGCGCCGGTTGGAGGTGAATATGTTTCAGCAAGCAATCAAAAAGTAGATTAGTATTGCAAATTTTCAATTTAAAATTTATACTAAAAAATACGACACTAATAATACAATCTATGCAAAAACCACGAACGCGATATTTTTTGATTTGCCTGGTTGTAGCGACTTTAGCTTCAACGCCGTCTTATGCCCAATCCGGCTCGACGAACCGTGCCGTCGAGATCAAACGCGCCTTGCAGCAGGCGCAATTTCAAGTGGCTGCCGATCTCGCCGATAGCGCGATTGCAAACTTCCGTGACTATTTGCCGGCGCAGTTGGCCGAAATTCACTCTCTACGCGCGCTGGTCTTTTTTGAACAAGGCCATATCGCGCGCGCCGAGGAACATTTGGCTATGGCGCTCCAACTCAATCCGGCATTGCAACTTGATCCGGTGTTCTTTTCGCCCCAAATTCAACAACGCCTGGAAGCGCTTCGTCCTAAAATCGTAACGCTCAAAAATTCTACCACCGCCGCTGTGCGCTACATTATCGTGCCGGATCCGCGAATCGAGGCAACATGGCGTTCGATGCTTGTGCCGGGATGGGGACAACGCTTTAAAGGACAAAAAACGCGAGGGCTTATTTTCTCAATTTCTGCCGGAGTCCTCGCTGGTGCGACCATAACCAGCCACATTTTGCGCGAGCGCGCTCAAAGAAATTATTTGGAAGCCAAAGAGGTGTCCGCCATCGTCGTGCGTTACGACACGTTCAATCGCTATCACCTGTTGCGAAATAATTTGGCGCTGGCGCTCGGTGTCGTTTGGGGTACACAAGTCATGGATGCGCTGATCGTTCGTGTTGAGCCAAAATCTGAAAAAGTCGGATTCGCGCCGATTTTGCAAGTCGAGCCGGGAACAACGCGTTTATCCCTGCGGCTTTTGTGGTAAAGTGCAAAATTTGCCCAAACCGCCAGCGAAGTTCTTGCGCATAAACTTCCGCAATATCCCGCCGGCTCCGTTACTCTCATCCCATCGTCCGCCGTTATCTCACCTCGTCTTCTGCGCTTTTAACAATTTGTAAACAGACAATTAGCGACTCTCTGTCTTTGGGTTATCGAAGCTTCGACAAAAGAAGAAAACTTCTGGCATTGTCTTTGTCTTTTGAAAAAGCATTCTGAATCCATCGGTGTAAAAATCAATCAAGGAGGTTGTCATGAATGCATTTCTCAACAAAATCGGATGGCGCCGGTTGGGCGCGATCGGGAGCATCGTGCTGAGCATGGCTTTGCTGCCGCCAACATCATCGGCATTAGCGAGTGGCAGCTTGACGTTGTCGAAGCGGGCGGATTTTTCAACCAGCGATCTCAGCTTTACGCGACAGGAGGTGCTCCACATGCGCGTCGTTGATTCCGGTCTCGATTTCAACGACATCAAGGACAATGAATTTCGTCTGAAGCCGAACAGCGGCGGCGACGATGTCGAAGGCAATTTTACCAATCATTTAAATGGGACATATACGGCGCAAGTGCAGCTCTCATCGCTTTCCAGCCGCGAGACGCAATGGGAAGTCCGCGTGAAAATCAAAGATGACCGCGGCAACGAATTTGAAACGCGCGTGAGCATCACGATCGTAGGAAATGGTCCCGGCGACAGACGGGAGGTTGAGTTTCGCGGCAAAATTGAACAGCTCGGAACGAGCTCGCTGGTCGTCGATGGCCGCAAAATTTTTGTCGATGCCAGCACCAAAATTTTCGACCATCGCGGCCTCGGCATTGCGCTGGCGGATTTGCGCGTCGGCCAAACTGTCGAGGTGAAAGCGGAGCTGCGCAACGACGGGAACCTTTGGGCGCTCAGAATCAAAATCGAAGATCAAAGCGGCAGCAAGAACGAAGTGGAAATTCGCGGCCGGATTAAAGCGATTGCGACGGCTCATATTGTTATCATGCAGTTTGCGTTCTTCGTCGATAACAATACCGTTATTCTGGACGATCGCAACAATCCGACCGGCTTTGCGGACTTGAAGGTTGGACAACTCGTTGAAGTGCGCGCGAAACGCCAAGCCGACGGCAGCTTATTGGCGACCAAAATTAAAGTCGAAGACTTGGAAGGCGATCAAATCGAATTGACGGGCGCCATTGAGGCTCTTGGTGATCGATCGTTAGTTGTTTCCGGTTTTAAGTTCGTGGTGGATCGGAATACGGTCTTTCTCGATAATCAAAACCAGCCGATCAAATTCACTGATTTGAAAGTCGGTCTCATCGTTGAAGTGCGCGGCAATCGACAAATCGACGGAAGCTTATTGGCGACGCGCATTAAAATCGAAAATCTGCCGAATGATGAAGTCGAGGTCACGGGCAGGATTGAATCACTGGAAAGCAATTCACTTGTCGTTGTCGGAATGAAGTTTGTTGTTGACAACAACACCGTTATACTCGACAATAAAAACAATCCACTCAAATTTGCGGATCTAAAAGTTGGTCTGCTCGTCCAAATTCGTGCCGACCGTCAAGCCGGCGGCACGTTGCTGGCGACTCGTATAAAGCTGGAAGATATGCCGAATGACGAAGTCGAACTGACCGGCGCTATTGAGAACATAGGCGACAAGTCAATCGTCGTTCTCGGATTGAAATTTGCGGTCGATCAGAATACGGTAATTCTCGACAACAATAACAATCCAATTAAATTTTCGGATTTGAAAGTTGGATTGATTGTCGAGGTTCGCGCTGATCGTCAAGCGGATGGCACCTTGCTCGCAACGCGCATCAAGCACGAAGATCTGCCCGATGACGAAGTCGAAGTCACCGGCGCGATTTCATCTTTGAGTGATAACTCACTCGTGGTTCTCGGCTTGAAGTTCGTTGTCGATGCGAATACGGTTATTCTCGACAACAATAACAATCCGATCAAATTCACGGATTTGAAGATCGGTTTGATTGTCGAAATCCGCGCCGACCGCCAAGCCGATGGCACCTTGCTGGCGACGAAAATCAAGATTGAAGACCGCATGAATATTCAGGGCATGGTGTCGAGTCTTGACAAGAGGAGTTTGAGCGTTGCCGGAATTGCGGTCGCCTTTGATGCCAACACCCAGTTTAGGGATCAGAACAATCGCCCGCTGACGAGCCAGGATTTGCGCATCGGTGAATTCGTCGAAGTTCAAACCGTGCAACAAACACCCAATTCACTTGCTGCAGTGTCCGTGAAAAAGACGGGCACGCTAACCACGGTAGCAACCGATCAATCGTCAAACGGTCTGCCGAAAAATTTTGTCCTGCAGCAAAACTATCCGAATCCGTTTAATCCTTCAACCGCGATAAGATTTGCCGTCCCCGCCCTTCAGGGCGCGCAACAGGCAGTCACGCTGCGCATCTACAACGTGATGGGACAAGTCGTGCGCACGTTGATGAATCAATCTTTTGCGCCGGGCTCGTACATTGCGGTATGGAACGGTGAAAACGATCGTGGTGTGAAAGTGAGTTCAGGAGTGTACTTCTACGAATTGCAGGCGGGGAATTTTGTCTTCGTAAAACGAATGATACTCGCAAAATAATTGTTTGATCTTGGATGCTGGTTGCTGTCGAGCGTGTAGAACACAGCAACCAGCATCCAAATTCTGTTTATCGGAAAATTTCCCGCCATCTCGACTCAGTTATTTTCTTCTCCCCACTATCTCCGATCTGCACGAATTTGCCGCGAAATTTGAAAATCACTTTGCTGCCGAGCTTGCAAAATTCGCGGGCTTCGGGAAAAACGCGCAAGAAGGTGAAATAAGCTTCCGAAGCAAAAGCCAACTTGATCGTCGCGACCTCGGTTTTATAGTCGATATCCATCCACGTGCCATCGGTTTGTTGGCGCAACGTGCTTCCTTTTATCGAAACAAGTCCGGCGCTTTTGGCCTCAGCCTCGGCAGCGACCTCGGCGGATTTCATGGCGCGAATGGATTTGCTCATTTGCACCGCGCCAGCGCCGGAAGCTTGATTCATGGCATCCATCGCGGCAGGCGCAGCCGCGGGTTGTGTTGATTCCCGCCGTCCGCCATTGCCGGCGCGTGACATCGTCATCAAGCGATCATCCGGTTGCTGTAAACGGAGCTCGTGAAATGTCAAGCGTTCTTCCTCCCGCACGAGATATGAGGTGTATGGCGTCACCAGGCCAAATTCTTTTGCCAAAGCGATGACTTCATTTTTCAACTCAGCGTTTTCGCCTTGCAAACGAATCTCGTCGAGCAAATCGCCGACGCGCCGCGTCGCCCACAAGCGCGCGACGAAATCCCGCTCGCGTTCCTGGCGCGGAAAAGTAAAATCGTAATGAAATTCCCTACGGGCGTCGCCCTGCCGCTCGTTGCCGGCTTGTCCGCGCAACACCAGCGTCGCGCGCCCGCCGTCGCGATAACGCCCGGCGAGAATGATTTGTCCGCCTTTGAAAAGATCCGGCAAATGATTCGGCGAAAGCGCGTACGTCTCAACACCGCGGAAAGAATATTCGAGATTGCTCATCACCGGATAGCGAACTTTCTCGTAAAACGTCGAGACTTTCTCTTCGATATTTTCCTGCGGGGAAATGTAATCCGAAAACGCATTGCTCGTTTTGGCCAAACCATCCAGCAGACGCGTGTTGACGTCAAAACCGACGCCAAAAGAGAAAATCCGTGTGCCGTTGCGATTTGCATTTTGCAAATTGCGCCGAATCTCGCCTTCGTCCTGAATGCCGGTCGAAGGCAAACCGTCGGTCAGAAAAATGATCATGCTTTGACCGTTTTGACTGTTGCGCAGCAAATCGACAGCAGCCAGCAATGCTTCGTTGATATTCGTGCCGCCGGTCGCTTCGAGGCGATCCACATGATAAAGCGCCTCGTCGCGCGCGTCAAGGGTCGCGAGTTCATGACGAAACTTGCGCGCTTCCGAGCTGAATGTAACCAGTCCGAAACGGTCACGATTGCCGAGGCGCTGCAAGCAATAACGCAGCGCCGCTTTCGCTTGTTGAATTTTCTCTCCCGCCATGCTCCCGGAAGTGTCAAGCACCAAAACCAAATCCTTGCCTTGCGCCGGCGTGGCGTCGGGATTCACCTGCGGCGAGATAAGCAGCATGAAATAACCGGATTTGTCGGTGTACGGACGATGCGACAACAAGGTCGCGCCGATCTCATTCGGATCGAGCGAATAATACAGCAGAAAGTCGCGGCCATCAATCGCATGGTTCGCTTCAAACGCAACCGTCGCGCGGCGGTCGTTTTCCTGTTTCACCTCGACGCGATGCGACGGCGAATAAATATTTTTTACCGCGGTCGCGGTGTTGATTTGAACTTGAATCGCGCTCTGTTGCGAGCGCGTGCGTTCCGGCTCTCTGGCTTGATCACGTTCAGGAGGTTGAGGCGCCGGCATGGGACGAATCGGCGCGCCGGCGCCGCGATACGAAAGCGCGCCTTGCATCGGATATTGAAACATCACGGTTTTGCCTTCGATGGGCAGCGTCGCATCATAGCGCAGTGTCAAATGCCGCGTAGCTTTCGGAGGAATCGGAAAGATGCGGGCGCGAAACGTGCGATAATCCGCCATTTCCAGCAAAGCCGGATCGAGACTCTTGCGGACGATGTCTTCGTAAATGCGCCGCGCATCGTCGGCGGTGAGCAATTCGCCGACCATTTCCTTGCCATCGACATTCATCGAGAAGCGCGAAACCTGCGCATTTTGCGGCAGCGGAAAAAGAAACGTGCCTTCGACCGTCGTCGCGCTCGGATTATAAAACTCGTGCTCGACCGTCACCACCGCGACTTGCTCCTGAATATCGGCGTTGACGCGATGCTGGCGCAATTCCAAATCAGCCGGTTGAAAATCCGGACGAACGATGATGCCCTGCGCGTGAAGATCGATGGCGGCAAACAATAGCGTGACAACGATAAAACATAAACGTCGCATAAAACTTTCTCCTTGGATATCACCGACCGGTCACTCCGAGTGACCGGTCGGTTTATTTGGGTTGAGTATGAAGAATTTTATTTCGGATCAACGATTGTGCCCATGAACAAAATCGTTCCGGTTTGGTCATCGCGAATCGCGCCGAAAAACGGGCGGTCGACGATCATGGTGAACGGCGGTATGAACGCCGTCACCCGCATCCCGCCGGAAGTGACGGCCGCGGCTTCCGTGCCTTCTTCGTTCACTTCCACAAAAGTTTTGTGCTTGACTTCGCCGATGAAAACATTGGCGCCGGGCGAGGTCGAACACATGGCCGCAAAATTCGCGCGCTGCGGATCGAACGCCGCTTCCATGCCCAGCGCTTTGAGCGCCTGATTGAGCACCATTTCATATTCCAGCTTGAAACGCGGCAGCACGATGCTGCCTTCGGTGGAACGGAATTGCGACATCCAGCTTTCCCATTTTGCGGCGCTCAAATCGGCTTGCAAGGTGTTGAGATCGGAATTTTTATTGGGGAGAAAAACATACAGGCTCATGCGGCCGTTGCCATACGGCAGGCTGATCGCCTGGAATTTTTCATTTTCAAAATAGCGGAAACGCCCGCTTTGCGACATCAGCGGATGCTTCTTTTTCGCGCCGTTCAACAAGGTAAATCGGCCGTCTTTTGTTTTGGTTTTATCAAACTGCGCCGACCAATTGCCTTTAAAATAAATGGCGTTGATCAGATACAGAATGGCGTCGCTCGGAATCGTGTCGACGATCTTGTTGATTTTGCCGTGTGTTTGTTGATTGACCCACTCGTTCATGGTCGCCGTCGCGCCCGGCAAGGCAAAATCCAAATTCGTGATTTTGGCGGCAAAGAAATCCTGATTTCTCTTGAGAAATTCCGCTTTGAATGTGATGTCTTTTCTCGCCC
>Ga0209172_10006853_pt1 | contig 12259 bp, 11 predicted proteins | sample LarsenN4metaG_FD_184113 | JGI IMG/M metagenome (GOLD analysis project Ga0209172, IMG submission 184113) | Hot spring sediment bacterial and archeal communities from British Columbia, Canada, to study Microbial Dark Matter (Phase II) - Larsen... ... | reverse complement strand
CTCGATGTAGGCGTCGAGGTAGGCGTCGGTGAACACGCCGCCCTTGGTCAGGAAGGCACGGTCCTTGTCGAGGTAGTCGAGCGCCTGGTCCAGGCTGTGGCAGACGGTCGGGATCTTCGCGTCCTCCTCCGGCGGCAGGTGGTACAGGTCCTTCGTCGCGGCCTCGCCCGGGTGGATCTTGTTCTCCACGCCGTCCAGCCCGGCCATCAGCAGCGCGCTGAAGGCCAGGTAGGGGTTGGCGGTGGGATCGGGGAAGCGCGCCTCGATGCGGCGGCCCTTCGGGTTGGCCACGTACGGGATGCGGATCGATGCCGAGCGGTTCTTCGCCGAGTAGGCCAGCTTCACCGGCGCCTCGAAGCCGGGCACCAGGCGCTTGTAGCTGTTGGTGCCGGGGTTGGTGATCGCGTTGAGCGCACGGGCGTGCTTGATGATGCCGCCGATGTAGTACAGCGCGAACTCCGACAGGCCGGCGTAGCCGTCACCGGCGAACAGGTTCTTGCCGTCCTTCCACACCGACTGGTGCACGTGCATGCCGCTGCCGTTGTCGCCGACGATGGGCTTGGGCATGAAGGTGGCCGTCTTGCCGTAGGCGGCGGCCACGTTCTGGATCACGTACTTCTGCAGCTGCAGCCAGTCGGCGCGCTGCACCAGCGTGCTGAACTTGGTGCCGATCTCCATCTGGCCGGCGTTGGCCACCTCGTGGTGGTGCACCTCGACCGGAATGCCCAGCGACTCGAGGATCAGGCACATCTCCGAGCGCAGGTCCTGGCCGCTGTCGACCGGGGGCACCGGGAAGTAGCCGCCCTTGACGGTCGGACGGTAACCGCTGTTGCCGTGCTCGTACTCCTTGCCGGTGTTCCAGGCGCCCTCTTCCGACTCGATCTTCACGAAGCAGCCGGACATGTCGACGTTCCAGCGCACGCTGTCGAAGACGAAGAACTCGGGTTCCGGGCCGAAGTAGGCGGCGTCGCCCAGGCCGGAGGACTTCATGTAGGCCTCGGCGCGCTTGGCCAGCGAGCGCGGGTCGCGCTCGTAGGGCTTTCCGTCGCTGGGCTCGAGCACGTCGCAGGTCAGGATCAGCGTCGGCTCTTCGAAGAAGGGGTCGATGTTGGCGGTGTTCGGGTCCGGCATCAGCAGCATGTCGGACGCCTCGATGCCCTTCCAGCCGGCGATCGAGGAACCGTCGAAGGCGTGACCCGAGGTGAACTTGTCTTCGTCGAAGGCGGAGACGGGCACGGACACGTGCTGCTCCTTGCCGCGGGTGTCGGTGAAGCGGAAGTCGACGAACTTGACTTCGTTCTCCTTCACCATCTTCATCACGTCGGCGACGGTCTTGGCCATCAAAGATCTCCTGGCAGGCTTGAATGTGAGCGGGTTGGTTGAATTGGTCGTTGACCCTGCGGGCTGGGCCCGGAGGCCCAAAAAGCGCACAGGAATGTAGCAGAAGGCATGCCAGCGACCGGGGCTTCGATGCCCCGGCGGACGGCGGGATCGGGGCACCGCCGATCGCGGGGATGAACCAACTTGGGGCAACGAAATGCACGATCCAGGTGCATCACCCCACCTCGTCAACGCACCAGTTCGGGGCCCAATTCGACACGCAGCGCGCGCAGCCCGGCGAGCAGCACCCCATAGGCCGCCTCCAGGCGATCCGGATCGCCTTTCACGCCGAGTTCGATGTGCCGGCCCCATTGCGGGTGATCGACGCTCGGCAGGCTGAACACCTTGATGCCGTCGAACTCCGCCTCGAGGCGCTCCATCAGCGGCGTCAGCGTGGCCTCCATCGAAGCGAACACGATCACCGACCGCTCGCGCACGCCCTGCATGCGCTTCGCGCCGGCGCAGTGGGTGTCCAGCACCCACTCGATCATCGGCCAGGCCATCACCGGAAAACCGGGCACGAAGTAGACCCCGCCGGACCCGCCAGGGTGCAGGCTGAAGCCGGGGATCTTGTTGTACGGGTTGGGGATGATGCGGGCGCCCTCCGGGAAGACACCCATGTTGAGGCGGTGCACGTTGTCGGCGCGGTCGGGCTCGTAGGCCACGCCCTGCTCGCGCGCCACGTCGCGCATGCGCTCGCGGATCAGGTCGGCGGCCTGCGGGTGCAGCGCGAGCGGCACCCCCTGCGCGCGCGCGGCGCACTGCCGCGTGTGGTCGTCCGGCGTCGCGCCGATGCCGCCGCAGGAGAACACCACGTCGCCGGCGCGCGCGGCCTGCAGCGCCTCGCGCAGGTCGGCGGTGATGCGCTCGGGGTCGTCGCCCACGTAGCGCGCCCAGGCGAGCGAGAGCCCGCGCGCCCCGAGCAGTTCGATGGTCTTGGCGAGGTGCTTGTCGGCGCGCTTGCCCGAGAGGATCTCGTCGCCGATGATGATCAGACCGAAGTTCATGCCGGGGGATTCATCTCGAGGGTGGGGAACGCAGGGGTGGGCGGCGCCGGCGCGGCCGGCGGTTCGCGCTCCAGTCGCAGTGCGGCAAGAGCCGCCAGCGCGAAGTGCGCGAACCACAGCGCCGCGAAGGCGAACACCAGCGTGTAGATCCAGATCGCGACCGGTACCAGCACCGGCGCCAGCGCCACGAACATCACGCCCGACGCCCACACCACGCCGGGCGCGGCGCCGAGCAGGCCGGCGAGCACGCCCATCGCCAGCAGTGCGGGCCGGTGGCGGCGCATCAGTTCGCGGCGCTCCTCCCGGCTGGCGTGTTCCGCGAGCACGTCGTAGCTCAGCACACGATAGGTCAGCTAGCCCCAGATCAGCGGCGGGATCACGAGCACGAGCGGCGGCACCAGCCACAGCGGCGCCGAGGCCACCAGCGCGATCAGCGCCAGCAGCGTCGCCCCCAGCGAGGCCAGCGCGCCGCGCCACATCGAACCGCCGCGGCGCCGCTCCAGCGTGGGGAAGCGCCGCTGCGCCACCAGGTGCAGCATCGAGGGCGTCATCAGCAGCGACACGGCCAGCAGCGCGACGATCACGATCACCGGCGTCGCGAGGAACACGATGATCAGCGGGGCGAGCGCCGATTTCAGCCCCGCCAGGCCGAAGCGATCGAGCCAGGTGAAGAAGGTCGTGACGAGCGACCAGCTCTCCAGCGAGGCGTTGACCGCGTCGATGGCGCGGTCCCAGTAGAGGTAGCCGAGGCCGAGGGCCGCCACCACCATCAGCAGCAGGGGCAGCACCGACAGCGCGATCACGCGCGGATGCAGGCAGTAGGCCGCGGCGCGCCAGAAGGCATCCAGCACCAGCTTCATCCGAAGTGCCTGCGTCCTCAGCGCAGGTTGCCGGTGTGGCCCAGCGAATAGCGGCCCGGCTGCGGCCACACGGTCAGGCCGTGCGGCTCGGCGCCGACCTTGATCTGCTTCACGTCACCGCTGGTGGTGTCGAAGCGGTAGATCACGTCGTCGTAGCGCGCCGCGAGCCAGAGGTACTTGCCGTCGGCGCTGACGTTGCCCATGTCGGGGCTGCCTCCGCCGGGCACGGCCCAGCGCGCCACCACCTTCTCGGTGGCGAAGTCGATCACCGTCACGCCGCCATCGCCGAGGCGCGAACCGTGGATCTTGTGCGAGCCGCGGTTGGCCACGTACAGCCGCTTCCCGTCGCGGCTCGGGTACAGGCCATGCGCACCCAGGCCGGTCTGCACGAAGCCGACCTGCCTGAAGCTCTCGCCATCGACGATGTGCACGCCATCGGCATGCATGTCGGCGACGTAGAAGCGCTTGCCGTCCGGCGAGATGCGGATGTCCTGCGGCATCCCCTTCTTGACCGTGCAGACCTCGCTCTCGCCGGGCTCCCACGGCTGGCCAGGCTGCGTGCGTGGCGCGCCGGGCTTCTCCTTCAGGCGGGTGGCCGGCATCTGCAGTTGCAGGTAGCCCAGCACCGTGCGGTTGACCAGGTCGATCTTGGCCAGCGTGCCCGAGAACTCGCAGGTGAAGATCGCGAAGCGCCCGTCGAGCGAGAAGTCGGCGTGGTTGATCCCCGGGCAGCCCGGCACGTCGATGGAGTACTGGAGCGCCATCGTCTGCGGGTCGCGGAAGTCGAGGCGCTTGCGCGCCTCGGCGACGACGATCGCCGACTTGCCGTCCGGCGTGGCGTACATGTTGTACGGGTCGTCGACCATGATCGCCTTGCCCGGCTTGCCGGTCTTCGGGTCGATCGGCGTCAGGCTGCCGTCGGTGCGGCCCTCGGCATTGTTGGTGACCCAGAGCGTGCGCAGATCCCACGACGGCACGATGTGCTGCGGGCCGATGCCCACCTTAAAGCGGTCGACCACCTTCATCGCCTGCGGGTCGACCACGTAGACGTCGTTGCTGCGCAGGTTGGGCACGTAGATCCGCTCCAGGTGCCCCTGCACCGACGCGCTCAGCTTGCCCGCGCCGACCTCGCTGTAGACGTTCTTCGGGTCGGGCACGGGCGGCGCGCCGGGCACTGTGACCAAGGCCGGCGCCGCGCCGGCGGCCGGCGAGGCCCCGGGCTGCGCGCCCACGGTGATCCAGAGGCCGATGCCTGCCAGCGCGGCCAGCGCGGGAGCGATTCGTCGCGTGCTCATGTCGATGAAGGTCGGAAGGATGCGGGAGAACCGGATTGTCAACGCGCCCGAACCCGTTCACGGATGACAGCGACGGTCGTGTCGACGATCTGCGCCGTGCCCAGGCGCCCCAGTTCGGCGCTCGCGCGGCGCGGATCGCCGCTGACGCCCGGCCGCTCGGCCGGCGTGCTCGCTCGCCCCAGCCACTGCGGACGCACCAGCGAGGCATCGACGGCCAGCGCCAGCGAGGTGTCGGCCAGACCGGCATGCTCGCCGATCTCGGCCGCATCGTGACCGCGCGCGGCCAGCAACTGCGCGAAGCCCGCCTGCGACGCCCGGTAGTACTCGGGCAGCGCATGCACGCGGCAAGCGTCGAGGCGGACGCGCGCCGCCACGCGCTGCTCGCTGCGCTGGTAGCCGCCATGGTCGCCGAGCAGCACCACGTCCCGGAAGCCGTGGTGGCACAGGCTGCGCGCCGCGCCCTCGAGCATCGCCTCGAACGCGGGCTCGGGAATGCTGATCGTGCCGGGGTAGCGCATGTGCGCCTCGGGCGGGTCGATGCGACCCTCCGGCACGTACGCGACCACGGGCGCCACCAGCGCGTTGCCGAGCCGCTCGGCGATCTGCTCGGCCAGCACGCGCACCCGCACGTTGTGCTTGCCCAGCACCATGTGCGGGCCGTTCTGCTCGGTGCCGCCGATCGGCACCAGCGCGGTGGTGGCGCCGGCGGCGATGCGCGCGCGGAGTTCGGTGGCGGTCAGCGCCTCGAGCTGAAGCGGCGCCGCGTGCGCCGCCGCCGAGACCGCCAGCGAGGCCAGCGCCGCACACCAGCGCCTCGGCGGGCGCCATTCACTCATCGTCGCCGCCGAGCACGCCGCCGAGAAGGCCGCCGGCGCCGAAGCCGCCGAGCACCGAGCCCTCGCCGCGGCCGCCACCGCCGGTCTGCGGCGCGGCCGCGAAGACGCGCGAGGCCAGGCGCGAGAACGGCAGGCTCTGCAGCCACACCGTGCCCGGGCCGGTGACCTTGGCGAAGAACAGGCCCTCGCCGCCGAACAGCGCCGTCTTGATCTTGCCGACGTACTGGATCTCGAAGTTCACGTCCGGTGTCATCGCCACCACGCAGCCGGTGTCGATCAGCAGCGTCTGGCCCGCCTGCAGCTCGCGCTTGACCACCGTGCCGCCGGCGTGCACGAAGGCCAGGCCGTCGCCCTCGAGCTTCTGCATGATGAAGCCTTCACCACCGAAGAAGCCCACCGAGAGCTTCTGCTGGAAGTAGATCCCCAGCGAGACGCCACGCGCCGCGCAGAGGAAGGAATCCTTCTGGCAGATCAGCATGCCGCCGAGCTGGCGCAGGTCCATCGGCAGGATCTTGCCCGGGTACGGGGCGGCGAAGGCCACGCGCTGCTTGGCGCGCGCCTGGTTGGTGTAGACGGTGGTGAAGAGCGACTCGCCGGTCACCAGCCGCTTGCCGGCGCCGAGCAGCTTGCCGAAGAAGCCGCCCTGCTGCGGGCTGCCGTCGCCGAACACCGTGTCCATCTGGATGCCGGCGTCCATGAACATCAGGCTGCCGGCCTCGCCGACCGCCGCCTCGCCGGGATCGAGCTCGACCTCGACGAACTGCATCTCCGAACCCTTGATCTCGAAATCCACCACGTCCATGGCCATGTTCTGCTTCTCCTTGATGTGCGACAACCGAAGGCGCGCGATGGTAGCGATTCTCCCAGACCCCTAACACGATCCCCCCAAGGAGGTAACGCGCGTCCGGCGTCCGGTCGCCACAATGGCACGACTTCGTTGCGCCATGACACTCCACCTGCCCACCCTGCTGACCGTCTGCGTGGCCGCGCTGGCCACGTCGGCCGGCGTGATGACGCTGTACGCCGCCACGCGGCGCACCTACCGCGGCTTTGCCTGGTGGGTGGTGGCGCAGTGGCTGCTGGCGCTGGGCTGCCTGCTGCAGCTGTTCCGCGACAGCGCGCCGGAGGTGCTGCCGCTGGCCAACCTGCTGCTGCTGCAATGGCCGATCACGGTGCTGGCCGGCATGCGCCGCTTCGCCGCCCGGCAGCCCAGCCGCGTGCCCATGCTGGCCGACTGGCTGCTGCTCGCCCTGGCCTGGGGCGTCTGGCTGGCCACCTGGGCCGCCGGCGGCTCGCTGGCGGCGCGTGTGATGGCATTCGCCGCCGGCGCCACCGTGCTTCACCTGTACAGCGCCGCCACCTTGTGGCACATGAGCGAGTCTCGCGGCAGCGCAGCGATGAAGCTGCTGGTCGGCCTGGAGCTCTCGGCGGCGGCACTGCAGGCGCTTCGCGTGGGATTCGCGATCGCCGGGCCGGTCGACGGCCGAGGCCAGGAACTGCTGCTGGCCAGCGGCCTCGTGATCCTGGTGTCGTCGCTGGTCATGGTCTACCTCGCCCTCATGCTGACCGCCGAGCGCAGCGAGGCCAGCCTGCACGAGGTGCACCGGCAGCTGCGCTTCCTGGCCAACATCGACGTGCTCACCCGCGTGCCCAATCGGCGGCACTTCCACGAGCTGGCCGCGCAGACGCTGGCCGACGGCGCGCGGCCGCCGTGCGCGCTGATGATGTTCGACGTCGATCACTTCAAGCGCATCAACGACCTGCTCGGCCACGCCACCGGAGACGAGGCGCTGCGCCAGGTGGCTCGCTGCCTGCGCGATTCGCTGCGCGCGCAGGACGTGGCGGGCCGCCTCGGCGGCGACGAATTCGCCGCCCTGCTGCCCGCCACCGGCATGGACGACGCGATGACGGTGGCCGCGCGCATCGTCGGCCAGCTGGCCGACCGCCAGGTGGCGCCGGACGTCGCCCCGCTCAGCCTGAGCTTCGGCATCGTGCAGATGCACGACGGCGAATCGCTCGACGACGCGCTGCGCCGCGCCGACCAGGCGCTGTACGAGGCCAAGCGCCAGGGCCGCAGCCGGGCCGTGCCGGCCTTCGGTGCCGAAGACCGGCCGGTGTTCGGCGAGAGCCGCTCGCTGGGACTGAGCGGATTCTGAGGCTCCCGCCACGCGGCCCGGCCCCGGCGGGGCGATAGACTGCCGCATGACCGTGCCCGACCACGATTCCGCAACCCTGCAGGCGACCGAAGACCCCCCTCGCCCCGGCGACAGCTACGTTCAATCCTTCGCGCGCGGCCTGGCGGTGATCCGCTCCTTCGACGCCCGCGCGCCGCAGCAGACGCTCAGCGAGGTCGCGCAGCGCACCGGCCTGACGCGCGCCGGCGCGCGCCGCATCCTGCTCACGCTGGAAGGCCTGGGCTACGTGCGCAGCCAGGGCCGGCAGTTCTGCCTGACGCCGAAGATCCTCGACCTCGGCTTCGCCTACCTCTCCTCGCTGCCGCTGTGGAACCTGGCGGAGCCGGTGATGGAGAAGCTGGTCGAGGAGCTGAAGGAGTCGTGCTCGGCCGCCGTGCTCGACGGCGCCGACATCGTCTACGTGCTGCGCGTGCCGACGCACAAGATCATGAGCATCAACCTGGGCATCGGCAGCCGGCTGCCGGCCGCGTGCACCTCGATGGGCCGCACCTTGCTGGCCGAGCTCGACGACGACGCCGTCGACGCGCTGCTCGCCCGTCACCCGCTGGTGGCCCACACCGACCGCACGATCACCGAGCCCGCCGCGCTGAAGGCCGAACTCCAGCGCGTGCGCCGCCAGGGCTGGTGCGTGGTCGACCAGGAACTGGAGGAAGGCCTGGTGTCGTTGTCGGTGCCGATCCGCGACCGCAGCGGCCGCGCCATCGCGGCGATGAACGTGAGCGGCCAGGCGGCGCGCACGCCGGCTGCGCAGATGGTCGCGCTGTTCCTGCCGCGGCTGCAGCAGGCGGCGGCACAGATCTCGCAGATGCTGCTGGTCAAGGCCTGAGGCCTGCACCGGAGACCCCTTGATCCATCTTCTCAACCTGCTCGCCGCCATCGCCCTGCTGGTGTGGAGCACGCACCTCGTGCGCACCGGCATGCTGCGCGTGGCCGGCGAGAACCTGCGCGGCATCCTCGCCAGGAGCTTCAGCAACCGCGTGACCGCGCTGGCCGCCGGCTGGGGCGTGACCAGCCTGGTGCAATCGGCCACCGCCACCTGCCTGATCGTGGCCAGCTTCGTCGGCAAGGGCCTGGTGCCCACCGGCGCCGCGCTGGCGGTGATGCTCGGCGCCGACGTCGGCAGCGCGATGATGGCGGTGGTCTTCTCGCTCGACCTGTCGTGGCTGTCGCCGCTCTTGATCTTCGCCGGCGTGGTGATGTTCACCACGCGGCAGAACAGCGGCGTCGGCCGCGTCGGCCGGGTGCTGATCGGCCTCGGGCTGATCACGCTGGCGCTGCAGCTGATCGTCGAGGCGACCCGGCCGCTGACCGAGTCGCCTGCGGTGCGCGCGCTGCTGGCCTCGCTGCCCAACGAGGTGCTGCTCGACATCGTGGTCGGCGCGGTGCTGACGGTGCTGTCGTACTCCAGCCTCGCCATCGTGCTGCTCACCGCCACGCTGGCGAGCTCGGGCATCGTGCCGGCCAACGTCGCGCTCGGCCTGGTGATCGGCGCGAACCTGGGCAGCGGCTTCCTCGCCCTGCTGGCCACCGGCGGCGCCTCGCCGCAGGTGCGCCGCCTGCCACTGGGCAACCTGATCTTCAAGGGCCTGGGCGCGGCCATCGCCATCCCGCTGCTGCCGCAGGCGCATGTGTGGCTGCAGCTCACCGGCGGCGCGGTGCACGAGCAGGTGGTGTGGTTCCACCTCGGCTTCAACGTCATGCTGGCGCTGCTGTTCATCAGCTTCACCGGCGTGGTGGGCCGGCTCGTCGAGCGCGCCCTGCCCGAGCCGCGCCCGGGTGCCGGCTCCGACCGGCCGCGCCACCTCGACCCGTCGGCCCTGCAGACGCCCTCGCTGGCCATCAGCTGCGCCGCGCGCGAGGCGCTGCACCAGGCCGACGTGGTGGAGACCATGCTGCGCGGCATCCTGCCGGTGATCCGCCACAACGACCAGGTGCTCGCCGAGCAGCTGCGCAAGATGGACGACACCGTCGACGAGCTCTACTCGGCGATCAAGTTCTACCTCACGCAGATCTCGCGCGAGGCGCTGTCCGAGCGCGAGAGCCGGCGCTGGACCGACATCCTGTCCTTCACCATCAACATGGAGCAGATCGGCGACGTGATCGAGCGCGTGCTGCAGGACGTGGAGGACAAGAAGATCCGCAAGAACCGCAGCTTCTCGGAGGCGGGCCTGGCGGAGATCAGCCACCTGCACGAGCGGCTGCTGGCCAACCTGCGCCTGGGCATGAGCGTCTTCCTCGACGGCCACGTGCGCGACGCCAAGAAGCTGCTCGAGGAGAAGGCGCGCTTCCGCGACCTGGAGCGCGAGTACGCCGCCAGCCACATCGCGCGGCTGCAGGACAACACCGCGCAGAGCATCGAGACGAGTTCGCTGCACCTGGACCTGATCAGCGACCTCAAGCGCATCAACTCGCACATCTGCTCGATCGCCTACCCGATCCTCGATTCGGCCGGCGTGCTCTCGCAGACGCGCATCCGCCACTCCAAGCTGGCCGAGTTGCCCGCCGACGAGGACAGGCGCTGAACCGTGGCGGCGCTGAGCTGGCCGGCGCTGGCCGCCGTGCTGCTCGGCGCGCTGCTGCATGCGTCGTGGAACGCGCTGATCAAGGGCGGGCGCGACAAGGCGCTGGACACCGCGTTGATCCACGGCCTTGGGATCGTGATCGCGCTGCCGGTGCTGGTGGTGGTTGGCCTCCCGCCGCGCGAAGCGTGGCCCTTCCTGGCGGCGTCGGTGATCGTGCACCTGGGCTACTACGTGGCCCTGGTCGGCGCCTACCGGCATGGCGACCTCGGCCTGACCTACCCGGTGATGCGCGGCACGGCGCCGCTGCTCGTCGCCCTGGCCAGCGCGGCGGTGATCGGCGAGCCGCTGTCGGCCGCCGCCTGGGCGGGGGTGCTGGCGGTGAGTGCCGGCGTGATCGCCATCGGGCTGTCGCGCAGCGCGGTGGGCGGCCACCCGGGCAAGGCGCTTCGCTACGCGCTGGCCAACGCGGCGATCATCGCGCTGTACACCCTGATCGACGGCCTGGGCGTGCGCGCCGCCGGCAACGCCGCGAGCTACGTGGCCACGCTGTTCGTCTTCGAGGGGCTGCCCTACCTCGCGCTGGTGCTGTGGCGGCGTCGCGCCGATGTCGAGACCACGCTCGCCCACGTGGCCGCACGCTGGAAGCTCGCGCTGGCCGGCACCGCGGCCTCCTTCGGCTCCTATGCGATCGCGCTGTGGGCGATGACGCAGGCACCGGTGGCGATGGTCGCGGCGCTGCGCGAGACCTCGGTGCTGTTCGCCGCGGCGCTCGGCGCGCTGTGGCTCAAGGAAGGCTTCGGGCCGCTGCGGGCGGCCGGCACGGCGCTGGTGGTGGCCGGCGTGATGGCCTTGCGGCTGGCCTGAGCGGCGCGGCGGCCGCTCAGCGGCGTTCTTCGAGTTCCAGCGCGTGCGCGTGGATCAGCGCGGCCTCGAGCGTGTAGCGCCCGGCGGCGAGCCCTTCGCGCAGCTCGGCGGCGTCGACGCAGGCGAAGCCGGCCACCTCGCCGTCCTGGTTCTGCGGCCTGGCGCTGCGCGGCAGGACGGCCTGGAACAGCACCGCCCGCTCGACCATGTAGCCCTCGCTGACCGGCCGGCGGATCTGCAGGTGGCCGAGCGGCTGCAGGGCGTCGAGCTCGGCCAGGTGCAGGCCGGCTTCCTCCCAGGTTTCGCGCTCCAGCGTCTGGCGCACCGTCTCGTCGGCCGACATCAGGCCGCCGACCAGCGTGTCCCACATCCCCGGGTCGGTGGCCTTGTCCCAGGCGCGCTGCTGCACCCAGAAGCGCCCGTCGGGATGGCGGCCCACCAGGTGCACCGCGTGCGTGGTGACGCCCAGCGGCCGCACCGCGGCGCGCTCGATCGCACCGTGCGGCGTGCCGGCGGCGTCGATCACCGGCAGCAGTTCGTCGCGCCAGCGCCCCGCGAGGTCTTGCGTGCGAAGCCAGTGCGCCAGCTCGGCCAGCGCCTCGTCGTCGTGCGAGGTGACCTGCCATGCGCCCGCCTCATGGCGCAGCGGCAGGCCGTCGGCCACCATGCGCTCGCCCATCGCCGGCTCGATCGAGCCGATCTCGGCACGGCCGAGGATGAGCGGCTCGCGCGGGCGCAGCGGCGGCTGCGCGGCGCGCCGGCGCAGTTCGGCCAGCCAGCCGGGCTCGCTCACGCCGCACCGCCTTCGAGCAGCGCGCGCAGGCCGGCCTCGTCGAGCACCGTCACGCCCAGCTCGCGCGCCTTGTCGAGCTTGCTGCCGGCTTCCTCGCCGGCGATCACGTAGTGCGTCTTCTTCGACACCGAGCCGCTGACCTTGCCGCCGGCCGCCTCGATCAGGTCCTTCGCCTCGTCGCGCGAGAGCGTCGGCAGCGTGCCGGTCAGCACCAGCGTCTTGCCGGTCAGCGGCAGCGCGGCGGCGTCGGGGCGGTGGCCATCGTGTTCGTCCCAGCGCACGCCCACCGCGCGCAGCTGCTCGACCACCTCGCGGTTGTGCGGCTGGTCGAAGAAGGTGCGGATGCTCTGCGCCACCACCGGGCCGACGTCGTTCACCTCGAGCAGCTGCTCGACGCTGGCCGCCATCACCCGGTCGATGCCGCCGAAGTGCTTGGCGAGGTCCTTGGCGGTGGTCTCGCCGACGTGGCGGATGCCGAGGCCGTAGAGGAAGCGCGCCAGCGTGGTG
>Ga0209172_10006849_pt1 | contig 12279 bp, 13 predicted proteins | sample LarsenN4metaG_FD_184113 | JGI IMG/M metagenome (GOLD analysis project Ga0209172, IMG submission 184113) | Hot spring sediment bacterial and archeal communities from British Columbia, Canada, to study Microbial Dark Matter (Phase II) - Larsen... ... | reverse complement strand
CCTTATCACTTTGCGGCAGCGGCGGCATAAACAGCGCCGACACCTTGCAAGAGAACCCCGGCAACAACGGCGATGTCAGCTCATCATCTCGCATCAGCGTTGCCGCCAGCGCCAATCTCGCATTGTCACGACAATAGACCTCCACCTGCTGTCGCTGCCAATCGGCAATCCAGTACTCCAGCACACCACGACGAGAGTAGAGCTTGAGCTTGGTTTCACGATCGCGTTGCTGATTGGCCGCGCCCGGCGAAAGCACTTCTATGACTAACTCCGGCGCAGCGTGCAGCTTGCCATCTTCTCCTAGCGCAGTGGACAAACGATTGAAGCTTATCCAAACAACATCCGGCGCTACGTCATCATCTTCCGCAAAGATCAACCCAGGCGCGTTATTAACCATCCCCAAGCCGGTTCGGTCATTCCACTCATCGAGAAAACGAAACAGGCGGCCGCAAGTGTACTGGTGTTCCCAATTCGGTTGTCGTGACACGTAGAGTTCTCCTTCAATCACTTCATATCGTTTCCCATCATCGGGCATAAGCAGCAAATCTGCTGAGGTAAATTTAGGGTATGTCGCCATCTCTTCACTCCTTATCACTTTGCGGCAACGGCGGCATAAACAGCGCCGACACCTTGCAAGAGAACCCCGGCAACAACGGCGATGTCAGCTCATCATCTCGCATCAGCGTTGCCGCCAGCGCCAATCTCGCATTGTCACGACAATAGACCTCCACCTGCTGTCGCTGCCAATCGGCAATCCAGTACTCCAGCACACCACGACGAGAGTAGAGCTTGAGCTTGGTTTCACGATCGCGTTGCTGATTAGCTGCGCCCGGCGAAAGCACTTCTATGACCAGCTCCGGCGCAGCATGTAGCTTGTTGTCTTCGCCTCGCGCAATGGCCAGACGATCTAAGCTAATCCAAACCAGATCGGGCGCTACGTCATCATCTTCTGCGAAGATTAAGCCGGGGGCAAAGTAGATCATGCCCAAACCAGTTCGATCATTCCATGCCTCCAGAAAGTAAGCAAAGCGCACACAGGTGTACTGATGATCCAGGCCGGGTTGTCGTGACACGTAGAGTTCTCCTTCAATCACCTCATATCGTTTCCCATCATCGGGCATAAGCAGCAAGTCCGCTGAGGTAAACTTGGGAACGGTTGACATAGACTTCACCTCGTATTCTTCTCTTCTGATTCTACCCGTTGCTTGCTGCGCATTACAGCAAGAGTTAACCGTCGCTTGAAATGGGCGCCGCTCGGCGCACAGATAGTTATCGGGCGCGCCAATTGTCTTATCAGGCGTAAATGCCTCTCATTCGAGTATTGTAAGCGACGCGATCGATGGCCAGCATGTAGGCCGCCGTTCTCATATTCACTCCGTGGCTGGTGGAGTAGCGAAGCACATCATGAAAGCTATCAACCATGATGTCGCGCAATCTGTTATTGACATCATCCTCGCGCCAGAAGTAGCCCATACGATCCTGCACCCACTCAAAATAACTTACCGTCACGCCGCCGGCATTAGCCAGTATATCAGGGATAACGAAGATCCCTTTCTCTTCCAGCACTCGGTCTGCTGCGGCAGTGGTTGGCCCATTAGCACCCTCACAAAGTATCTTACATTTTATATCGTCGGCATTCTTGGATGTGATCTGATTCTCTGTAGCAGCGGGAAGGAGTATTTCGCATTCAAGTTCTAGCAGCTCTTCATTGCTAACAGGAGATGCGCCGGGGAACCCTTGAACCGTTCCGGTCTTAACTACCTGATCGAATAGCGCGGGAATATCTATTCCATTGGGATTATAGATTCCGCCATGAATATCTGACATAGCGATGATCTTATATCCGGCCCGGTGCATCAGCTTGGCCGCGGTGCCGCCGACATTTCCTGCGCCTTGAATACAGACGCGCGTCTCTGCCCGGTCGAGTCCGAACTTTTTACATGCCTCATCGCAAACAAAGAGCAAGCCGCGACCTGTCGCTTCGCGCCGTCCTGCCGAGCCCCCAAGCTCAATCGGTTTGCCGGTGACAACTGCGGTCACAGTATGGCGCGCGTGCATAGAATAGGTATCCATAATCCATGCCATCACTCGCTCGTTGGTATTCATATCGGGTGCCGGAACATCTCGCTCCGGCCCTATGAAATCAAGTATCTCAGCCGTATAGCGCCGGGTCATCCGCTCAAGCTCTGTTATTGATAGTTTCGATGGATCGCAGATAATCCCTCCTTTGGCCCCGCCGAAGGGGATATTAACCACCGCGCATTTCCAGGTCATCCATGCGGCCAGGGCGCGCACTTCATCCAGGGTAACATCTGGGCTGTAGCGCACGCCTCCTTTTGCCGGGCCCCTGGCGAAGTTGTGTTGCACGCGAAACCCTTTGAATATCTCTATTCGCCCGTCGTCCATCTGCACGGGAATATAGACTGTGATCTCGCGATTAGGCACACGCAGAACTTGATAGAGATCCGGATCGAGTTTAAGCAGATGCGCTGCCTCATCAAAGCGAGACATCATTGATTCAAATGGATTTTCTTCCTTGATCTCTTTGGCGTCGTCTACAAAAGGACTTGGCATTATTCCCCCAATCTATCCTGAGTAAAGGAAGATATGACCGGCTTTAAGATGTGAAATTATATTCCAGCGTTGATGGAAGAGGCAATAAGGAGCTTGACAACTTAACTCTACCTATCCAACCAGCGCGTCAGCAGATATGCGCTGAACAAGCCAAGCAACATCCCAACCGCAATCAGGCGCATTCCCTGTCCAGCAACCAGTTTGAAGACATTCCTACGATCTGCTGCCAACGCCACCCGAATGCCGATTTCATGCGTTGGCTGGGTGACCGTGTACGACATCACATTGCGCGGCTGCCCAACCCTGCGGGCGTGGCGACTGAAACCTATTCATGCCGCAGCGCCACCATCGGGTCCGCTTTCATTGCTTTGCGGGCAGGAAAGTAACAAGCCAGCAGAGCTACGCTCATTAGTAATAAAGCAATCACTGCAAACGTCAGCGGATCGGTTGCGCTCACACTGAATAACAGGCTCTTTATCAAGCGAGTCAAGACAAGCGAGGCCGGCAACCCGAGCATTACCCCCAACACTGCCAGCTTCATCCCCTGCCCAATGACCATCCTCAACACATCGCCCGCTTGTGCGCCAAGCGCCATGCGAATGCCGAGTTCATGGGTGCGTTGCGTCACAGCATAAGACATCACGCCGTAAATGCCAACTACAGAAAGAATCAATGCCACCGCCGAAAATACGCCAAACAACACGGTGCGCAAGCGCGGCTGCTCGACTGATTCTGATATCCATTGTTCCATCGTCTTTATGTTGGCCACAGGTTGATACGGGTCAAGCGCCGCCACTTCTTTGCGCACGGCAGCGGCTAGGCTCGCAGGATCGGTCGCTGTGCGGATCGCCAAGTTTGAATAGCCGAGACGCAAAGTTGGAAAATAGATTGTTTGTCTCAGGTCAACATCCAGCCCACGATGGCGGACATCACCGACAATGCCAATGATTTCGTAAGATTCCTGGCTTAACCAGGCCAGGCGGAGACGCTGCCCTATAGGATCTTCGCCAGCGAAATAGCGTTGCGCGAGCACCTCGCTGATGAGAACGACCTTAGCATTGCTGTGCACTTCCGCTTCGGTGAAGCTGCGGCCTTTAATCAGCGGGATGCGCATGGCGCGAAAATAGTCGTGATTGACATTGCGAATATCAGCGTGTGGGCTTTGTCCGGCAGCCGGAGCCGGGTGGCCCTCGATTGTGAACGTAAAGTCGGCGGACTGTCCTGCCAGAGGGAGTTCAGTGACCAGCCCAACAGCTTCGACACCGGGCAAGGCCGCCACACGCTGTTGCAACTGCTGGTAAAAGAGCGCCTTCTTCTCCGGCTGAGCATACGGGTTTGGCAGATCAATCCGCGCAGTCAGCAAATTCTTTTCGTCAAAGCCAGGACTGACCTATTGCAGTCGGATGAAACTGTTGATGAGCAGACCTGCGCCAATCAGCAATACCATTGCCAGTGCCACCTCGCCTATGACCAGCAAATTCAGTGTGCGATGGCGTTGTGGACTACCACCTGTGCCCCTGCTGCCCTCCTTGAGCGCCTCTGTTAAATCCAGCCGGGTTGATTGCCATGCTGGCACAAGCCCGAAGAGCAGCCCCGTAAGCAACGCGGCTGCTAGAGTAAAACCGAGGACCGACGCATTGATCTGGACTTCATCTGCGCGCGGCAGATAGTTGGTGCTGAGCGCCACGAGTATTTGCACACCCCACTGCGCCAATAGCACCCCACTAGCGCCGCCGAGCAGTGCAAGCGTCAGACTTTCGGTGATCAGTTGCTGCACCACACGCCCTCGACTAAGGTAAAGCTGGGATGTTTAAGTAACATGCGCACGCCGAATCGCAGGTCTTGAAACATCTCATCATCCAATAAAATCAAAAGGCAAAAAATCAAAAATAGAAAGAGGATACTCCCTTGCCTTTTGATTTTCTTTATTGCTTCCCATTCCCGGCGCCAATCGCCGTAACCGGTACAACACAACAACTCCGATGAACACGATTATCAGGAGATGAAGTTTCAATAAAATGCTGCTTGCCGCATCTTTTGTCATTCGTTACTCGCCGTCGTGATTGCATCGCCCTCAGCACGGCGTTATAATTTGGATTGCTTCAATCAGCAAATAGGTCAATGCCGATGATTACCGCGCCACCGAACTACTTTGCCGTCGTGAAAACACTGCCTGAGGCTGCTACTGTCATTTTTCACAACGTCACCTGGGAAGAGTACGAAGAGTTACTCGCCCAGCTTGGCGAAGCCCCCGGACTCCGCATCAGCTACAACGACGGAGTAATGAAAGTTATGACAACATCCTCCAAGCACGAAAAATACGCCGACTTCATCAAAATATTGATTGCTCACCTTAGTTTCAGGCTCCGCATCAACATTCTCTTCTTCGGTTCCGCCACGATGCGGAAGCGAAAGAAGACCAAAGGCAATGAGCCGGACGCTAGTTTCTACGTCCAGACGGCGGCGCTCATCGGCAACCGAATTGACCTCGACTTTGCGGTTGATCCGCCGCCGGATGTAGTGGTCGAAATAGATATTCATCACGACTCGCGCGACAACTATCCGATTTATGCCGCCCTCGAAGTGCCCGAAATCTGGCGCTACGACGGGCAGGAATTGACCATCTTTCACCTGCAAGAGTCCGAGTATGTGCGCGCCGAAACCAGCCAAGCCCTGCCGATGCTCAACAGCAACGTGCTCACTGAGTACTTGCGGCGCATGCAGCAGGAGGGTGAATTCAATGCTATCCTCGCCTTTGACGAATGGCTGCAATCCCTCCCGCGATAATTGCCTCATTATTCGTGCCGTAGCGCGGTCAGCGGATCGACTTTAGCCGCCCGGCGAGCAGGCAGTCAGCAAGCCACCAGCGCGACCAACACGAGAGCAGCGACGCAATGATTGCAAAAGTCGCCGGGGCAGTCCCTTTCACGCCATAAAGTTGTTCGGCCATCCAGCACTTTTGCCTCACGCATGGTCAGGAGACGGTTTGGTTTTTGGAGCAGCGCCCCGCATAAGTCGCTCCAACAAGCGATAACGCTTTACTGCTTCGGCCAGAGCCTCTTTGCCGTCGCGTGTAAGTTCATAATATTTGCGAGGCGGTCGTTGCTCGCGCTGCGCAATTGCTTCCTTCTCCCACTTTGAAATAACAAACCCGGCGTCATCCAATCTCCTGAGCGCAGGATAGACGGTTCCACTGGGCAGCCCGGTGATGTCCATAATGTCAAATCCGTACTTGTAGCCGTTATCCAGCGCCTGGAGAATGACCGCCGCAGAGTAAGATAAATATGTCTTTTGACTCATTGCCCTTCCTCAGAACTATGTAGTTTGCTACGTATATAGCTTACTATATAGGGTATGTCAAGAAAAAAATTATAGTTTGCCATAAAATTCTCCTGGTTCGAGGCCGAGCCTCCTGGCGGCGCAGCCGCGAGTGAATCTCCGGCGCCCCTCGGCGAGTCGGAGACTCGCCGCACATCAGCGCGGCACAGCCGCAAAAGCTACTGCGACGCTAAACACTCAAGTCTTGCCGCATCAGCGCGGCACAGCCGCAAAAGCTACTGTGATGCTAAACACTCAAGTCTTGCCGCACATCAGCGCGGCACAGCCGCAAAAGCTATTGCGCGGCACAGCCGCAAAAGCTACTGTGATGCTAAACACTCAAGTCTTGCCGCACATCAGCGCGGCACAGCCGCAAAAGCTATTGCGACGCTAAACACTCAAGTCTCGCTGCGCACAGGTAGTGGCCGTAGTCGCAACCTTCTCTAATCTGCACACGACAAGTTACCACTTCTTGCTATACTCCCAATGATGAGATGAAAGTCAGTCGCAACCTTCTCTAATCTGCACACGACAAGTTACCTCGGCGCGGGATGCTATAGCGGTTTTCACTGGAGTGAATAGTAGTAGGCTAAGGAGAGCTGAATGAGTGGGCCGGCCCAATCTCGCCGCCCACGTGAAAAACGCTATATAGAAATTAAGAAGAAGAATTTCCTTGCAGAGAGAGGCGAAGCGGGCGTTAAGAAAGTAGCCCAGGGCGTCAGCCCTGGGTAGATGCGGTGTTAAATCTCCAATCCCTGAACGAGTGAGCGTAAAGCGACGGACGCCCTTTCACGGCTGGGATTGAATGATTTTGCCGAACCCCGCACTCACGTACAGGGCTACTTTCTTATGCCTGCTTCGCAGGGTCTAATCGGAAGATCTTTTTCTTAAAATCTATAGCAATTGCGGGTTATTACGATTGCGGGTTGCCTGTATATCACGGATTACGCATTACATATCATGCAGTACTTTCTGGATCGCCGATTGCAGCTGTTTGCAGATTACTTTATGCATCACGCATTACGCATTATGCACCGGATCATTCGTAGCGAAGAGCAATCATTGGATCGACCTTCGTCGCTTTGCGGGCGGGGATATAGCAAGGCCAACAGCGCTACTGCTGTAATGGTCAGCGAGATCAGAATGAAAGTAGATGGATCGGTGGCGCTCACATTGTAGAGCAAGCTGGAGATCACGCGCGTTAGAGCAAAGGAAGCGGCCAGGCCCAGCGATATTCCTATAAGAACCAGCAGCATTCCCTGCCCTACTACCAGCTTGAAGATGTCTGAAACTTGCGCGCCCAAAGCCATGCGGATGCCGATTTCGCGCGTGCGTTGTGTTACCGAGTAAGCCATCACTCCGTAGAGCCCCACTGCTGCTAGAATTAAAGCCACAGCAGCGAATATGCTGAGCAGCAAAACGGAAAAGCGTTTTTGTGACAGCGAGGCGCCAACGATCTGTCCCATTGTCCTGATCCTGGCTACAGGCTGGTCTTTATCTATTGCTCGAACCTGGTTCTGCACTGCGCTTGCCAGGCTGAGCGGATCGACAGACGTGCGCGCCACCAGCATCATAAAGCCTATGGGAAACTGAGCATGGGGGACATACATTTGTGGCTCTGCCGCTGTGTCCAGGCCGAAGTGCTTCACATCTTCTACTATGCCTATAACCTCGTGCGAGAACTGCTCGTTGCGGACAATGATGCGCTTTCCCAGAGGGTCCTCATCGGGCCAGAAGCGGCGCTGCATGCTTTCATTGATGATCAACACAGATGGGGCCCCATTAATATCTCGATCAGTAAATTCGCGTCCTCGCAGCAGAATCGATGAGATTAGCCGGGGCGACCTCGAATTGATCGCTGCCCGGTTGTGAGCTACGCTCATCCTTCTCCCAGATTCTGACCAGTCGATCAGGGTCGCCATAAGGCAGAGGGCGAAGCAGAACACCGTTAACGACGCTGAAGAGGCTGTATTGGCGCCTATTCCCAGGGCCAGGGCAAGCAATGCTACATTTGACACTTTCTCTCGTTTATAGTAATGCAAAATCAATTCTCGCTCCTCATGGGGGAGCCTCAGAATGCAGTAGATCCCTTTGATAGCCACACCAGCGCAAGAGGTGTTGGCGATATACAGTCGCTCGATCCGGGAATTGCTGAGAAAGGTCCTGCCTCTCGCCTGGATCCTCTCGCACATTGAACAGCTTCGACCGTCCGGAATCAAGCTCGTGGATGAATTTCCACTCTCTATCACGCAGGCCTAACAGCCCCAGCGAGTAGTCAGTAAAGAAGAGGGCCATTCGGGGCTGACTCTCAAGTAGAGACCGGCCTTGATAGCGGACGGGAGATGGCAGGCCCAGGAGATCCAGAATTGTTGGCGCAGTATCGATCAAACTGGCAACACGGCGCACTCGCACCTGTTTTTGCACAATGCCTGGAGCAATTATCAGATAAGGCACGCGAACATTCTCATCATACACAAATAGCGTGTGGCCGAAGTTGCCTTCGTGCTGGCCAAATGCCTCGCCGTGATCGCCATAGATGACGAAGAGAGTGTTCTCATACAAGCCTCGCTGTTGCAGGCCGCGAACAAGCACACCAAGAGCCTCATCTCCGTAATGAAGGGCGTTCAGGTAACACCTCATCTCATCGTTTTCCGGGAAGGGCCCCTGCTCCGGCGTCTGATACGGATGATGGCCGGCGATAGGAAGATAAGCGATAAAGAAGCGTTGATCGCGCGGTAGATTATCGAGCCACGAGAGAATTCGCTTTACAGTAGACGGCTCATCGACGCCAAAGCTTGAATTGTGATTGCCGCTAATTTGGCCAGCATCTTCTAAAGTCTGAAAGCTACGATTGCGGATGATCGACTCCATACCCAGATAGCCAAACCTGCCTGAGTGAAACAGTCCGGTTCTATACCCGGCGGCGGCAAGCACTGCTGCAAGCGAGGGGATGGCGACACGCTCATAATCTGCGGGCGCAGTGTGGATCGCGGGATAGGTTGAACAAAGCACAGAGAACAAACCCTTGATGCTTTCAGGATAAACAGCATAAGCATCTTCAAACAAGATCGCTTGCTCGGCGAGCTTTGTCAGATTGGGCATCGGGTCATCTTTAGCGCCGTAGGGTCGCAGATACTGCGCTGCTGTAGACTCAAGGCTCACCAGGATTACATTGCGCCCGGCGGCAGCGCCCCGGTAATGCGAGAGATCATCAACCGGCGCATCGCTCAGCAGGCTCGCCCGCCAATCACCAGAACCGCTCCTTGCCGGCGCATTTGGGAAAGCAGTCCACGCAATCGCTGCAATCGCATTGCGATGCAGCCCCAGAGTATCAATGCGCCCAATCGCAAGGGGCCCTAACATGGCGAAGATAATTAGCACAGCACATGTAATAACGACGGTGCGCGGTCGCACATTGCGAAACAGGAACGGAAAGCCGATTGACGCAGCTACGATCAGGAGCATCAACAGCGCATTTCCCCAGGTCACATAGTAGGTGATTGAATCTGATAGGGCCACTCCAGTTGCGCGCAGCAGCGGCCAGGTAAGCGGCGTAGAGAGCACCCGCGCGACAGGAACATTTACGGCTGAATATAACACGATGATCGCATAAAGGGCCCAGGCAAACTTTGGCTTTCGCAGCAGAAAATCAAGCGCGGCAAAGAGGGCCACGACTAGAAAGTCTTGCCAGAGATAGGCAATCGGCGTCCAGAAAGAGAGCGGAATATCTCGTCCGGCGAGAATGCAAATCTTTGCTACTATGAGGACGCAGAGAAGGCCTATCGCTCTCATCGCTTCACCAGGTTGAGACGCTTAAATAAAAACAGAGAGACAATGCTGCTCTCTCCCCGCCGCCGCCAGATCCAATCGTGAATTAGAACAGCAGGTGCCGGAGGATGACGATAAATAGATTCACGGTCTCCAATAAACGACAGAGGAATTATCACCAGATCGAAACTGTTATGGCGCGCGGGATCATACCACTCGTGAATGAACTCGACCGTCTCACGGTCGATATAGGGATTAAGAAAAAGACTTTCCTTGCAGAGCCCGCGAAGCGGGCGTCCAGATAGTAGCCCAGGGCGCAAGCCCTGGGTAGACATGACGTTCTCCCCCCCAAGCACTGAAGGGGCGGCAGAAAAGATGTCTTCATCATTACCCCTCTTGATAAATGTCTGAGCTACTTGAATACTTTCAGACTTGGCATCGATAACCACCAATTGCGCTCCGGGCAAGAGCCGCTGGAGAATCAAGACGGTTCGAGGAAAGATGCCCCCGCCCACGATGCCTATCCGGCGAATTTCTCCAAGCTCCTGTAACAATCGGCGAACTGCTCGCTCGTGAGTCTTGAGCATAAACCGTTGCAGCAGTCTGGAGCGCAGTACCAGCTTCTCCAGCGTCTCAAGATTAATCGCATCAATCCAGCGCAGGACCGCCGGCCACCGGCTCGCTCGCGCATCTTTATCAAACTGCTTGGGCAATTGTGTCCAGTGAGCAGATGGATCCGCATGATGCTCTACGTGATAGCCATCGTTGAGCAATAGCGTATTGTAGATCACCCCATAGTTGCTGGTGGTCCCCCGCGCATGCTCGTAGTACCCTTGTAGATAACAGAGACCAATGCCAGCAAAGTAGCCAGGCAAATAGACTGTTAGAAAGAAGACTGGATAAAGAGTCAGCAACGCTATCCACAGTACTGCTATCAGTATCGCTTCAATCAATATCTGGCGATTGATCCGCTTTTGCCAGACAACGCCTGCATGATGGGCGATATGCCTGTCGCGCCACATTGATTGCGGGAATCCAAGCAGCACACTCAAGTAGAATGAGAACAATCTGTTCAGCGCCTGCTGTCGGAAGAATGGTTTATGAATGAAGTTGTGCGAGATTGTGTTTGCATTCCACCAGAGGCCCAGAGCGATAACCGGCATGAGCGGCAATGCGATAAGGATAGCTGCATGCATTGCTGAGAGAAAAACGAGCAGAGCATCCCAGCGGGAATATCGGAGGGTACCCTGCGTTTGCGCAATCTTCAAAGTTTTATTAACTCTTGCTCCGGCGATCATGGCATTTTCCTCAGAAAATACTCCGGGAGCGATAGTCTCTTGCCTGCTTGCTTGCGTCCTGGCACAACATAGCAGGCAAGGATGCCTGCGCTCCCAGACTTGTCTCCGGGGTCGCGAGCGACATGAGGAGCTCTTATTAAAATTGAACTGTATCGCTTTTGATCGGCGAAGCGGGGTCCCTGAATGCTCTGAGAGTCTGAGCTTGAGGATGTGTGTCTCTAACTTTGGCCATCCCAAATCCCGGTGGATAAGTGTCAGGCGCTTCTGCCTTGTCAGTTGCTTTTCTCACTTTTAACGGCTGTTCCCACAGGGCCCAGCGGCTGCTAAACGCCACACATTGTCCCGTGCCTGCAATGCTCTTCAGATCAGCCCATTCTCTTCTGCATGTATCTTCCTTTCCCTTTTGAAGACTAAAGTAGAGATAGCCGCGAACCGGCGATTCGTACAGATTACGGTCATTCTTCTTAGCCAGAGCGAAGACGCCCCAGACTTGAACTCGCTCAGGGGCTTGCTCATTGGGCTCAAAGACCACTTTGTCAACCAGGGCATAGATGCCAACCGGATCGCTGACCATTCCCGAAGCGCTTCCGTTGAACAGGAATATCGATCCAATAACCGAGATCAGACCGAGGAAGGCCAATCTTCTAACCGTAGTAGCGCGTTTCATGTGTCCTCTCCTTGCAGATGGTTTAGTGGCTCCAAATCTGGAGTCTGGCTATTAGACGGAGATGAGATTCTATTTCTTCCAATATTTTCTGCTGCGTCTTTATTGATCTTCTGCCGTAGATTGCTGATTGTGAACTGCTCAAACATCGTTCACTACCCATTACCTTTTCGTGAAACGCTGGATAAGATGGACTGAGCACCGTATAATTCTACCGCTTTAGCCCATCTCTTGGTTGCAAGATTGCAGATTGCGGATGGGTGGATTCAGAGTAGATTGCGATCCGATCTGGATCGAGCGGCGAGGGGGGTGCGGCTACGGCCGCTTCCGCTTGCGGCGAGTCTTCGAGTAGAACCATTTTCGATCCGATCTGGATCGAGCGGCGAGGGGGTGCGGCTACGGCCGCTTCCGCTTGCGGCGAGTCTTCGAGTAGAACCATTTTCGATCCGATCTGGATCGAGCGGCGAGGGGGGTGCGGCTACGGCCGCTTCCGCTTGCGGCGAGTCTTCGAGTAGAACCATTTTCAATCCGATCTGGAGCGAGCGGCGAGGGGGGTGCGGCTACGGCCGCTTCCGCTTGCGGCGAGTCTTCGAGTAGAACCATTTTCAATCCGATCTGGAGCGAGCGGCGAGGGGGGTGCGGCTACGGCCGCTTCCG
>Ga0209172_10006848_pt1 | contig 12283 bp, 10 predicted proteins | sample LarsenN4metaG_FD_184113 | JGI IMG/M metagenome (GOLD analysis project Ga0209172, IMG submission 184113) | Hot spring sediment bacterial and archeal communities from British Columbia, Canada, to study Microbial Dark Matter (Phase II) - Larsen... ... | reverse complement strand
TACCGCAATTCCATCCATACCGTTAGCGTGCGCTGTGAGGCTGAAGCCACCGATTCGCCTTGCACCACTTTGGCCTTGGCCTGTACCGATGATGAATAGCGCATTTCTACTAATTTTTCGTCTTTGGCTCGACTTATCAAGTAGCTACCAGAAGTGATATACTTCCGCAACGCCGCCTGTAACTCCGGAGTCTCCGCGGTGCATATGGGTTCATCTACAGTATTCGTAACGATATCCTGCCCATTCTTGTTCTCAATGATTTCCTTCTTGCATATCTCTGACTTCGCATCGATGTATTTAGCGGCTTCAATTAGATTCAGGCACAACTTGTCATCCTTAAAGGTTAACAGGTAGAAACGGTGCGCAGGTCGCCCGTTTGATGCTTTGAATCTCTTATAGTGTTCGGTTTCTAGGAGGTTTGGGCCATCCGGCTTATCCCTAATGGTTGATTCAAAGCAATCGAGAAAGTAAAAATCTCCCAGCTTTACAAGCTTCGCCTTGGTCACTCCATCACACATACGCTCCGGCTCCCCTTTACCTTCTTTGATTTTATTGGAAAATGAGATTTGGTAAGTGCGTTTATCCTGAGATTCAATTCTTAGCTTCACCCTAAGATAATTATCCGGCGAGTTATCTTTGTGTTCCCATTCCCATGTCCCGACTATTACTGGATCGAAGCACACCGTATCGTCCGTAGCAATTCCATGAACTGAATCAGGAATTGGCACAAAACCACATCCTAGAACGCAGAGCAGTAAAAGTAGACCGAAGAAAAGTATCGGCTTCGGTAATCGCTTAACGTTTTGGTAATTAGGTATTGCTAATTCCATGACCACTCCTTTGCCTTGTTGACTGTGAGGTAGAGTTGCCGCGAAGCCACTAACGCGCGTGGGTGACTGTGATTCCGTAACGAGCTTTCAACACGGGAACCAAGTCGGCGCGGCCCTTATCAAAAGCTGCCGCGTATGTAACGCCCTCCATGAGCGTCATAACAGCAGCTAGACTGCCAGCCGCATCTCTGGTCGCCATTGCAGGTTTTCGACCTGCGTTTCTCGAAAAGATGAGCAACTTTCTGAGTTCCACACTAACGCTGATTAGGTCCGGGTCAACGCCCGCTTGATCAATCGCATCAAATTTGGCGATGAGACCTTCCATCTCATCAGACAGGGCAAGCCTCTGTTGATCGCTCAGTGGTTGGTTAGGTGTCGCCTGATACCTCGTGCTCTGCAAGACGAACAAGACGTAAACCGTGGACACGGCGTTCCAGTACTCTTGTGTCCGTTGGCCCGAGACTTGGCCGAGGCCATGACCGGCCTCGGCCCTGAGTGGTTTGTCCGCACTATCGGAAGCCACGCCTCTCCGGTTAGAAGGGTCGAGAGTTGGAGGCTGGGGTGAAGACGGATTGATCGCTGCGCCTGATCCACCGACTGCAAGGCTCATCGATGATTGAGTGGGTTGCACCGTAAGGAGTCTTCCGCTCACTTGGAGCGTCACCGCACTGCTTGCGACTATCACTGCCACAATTAGTAGTACGCCGAGTAACCAGAAACGCCATGAACTTAACATCTTGGAGTCCTCAAAAGGTGAGATGACGAAATCCCCCATGGAGGGGGCACGAAATATTCTCAGTCTGAAATGCGCACCACTTGTGCGAATCTTCTTATGACACTTATCTCGTGTCAAGAAGATTTGGTGTGGTAATAGCGGCATGCGAAAAGCGCAGCATGCCCGTGATTACCAGTGTTTACCCGTGGCCCTTCGCGTTATGCGCGAGAAAGCGGGCCTGACCCAGCGTGACTTGGGCAAGGCGCTTAAGAAGCCCCAGTCGTGGATCTACAACTGTGAGACCGCGAACCGACGGGTGGATGTGGCGGAGTTTGTACGTTGGTGCCGGGCGTGTGGTGTGGATCCAGTGAAGTCTGTCAGAGCGTTGTGCGACCAGTTGAAGTGAGTCGGACTAGGTGTTGGCCAGTTCGAGTGCGTGGCTGTACGCCTTCTGCTTCAGGTCATTCGAACTGCCGAACCACACGGAGTTGAGGCGGCTCTCGGCGCGGCCGCGTTGGTCTGTGCCGCGGAACTGCCGCTGGTGGTCGGCCCACTGGGAGACAGCGTTGTAGGCGGACCACGCAGTGCCACGCATGCCCGGCAGGTTGTTGGTCTCGCCGAACTCGAAGTTGGTGTGGATGGCAGCTAGAGCATTGTCGCGGTTCTTCTTGCCGCGCTCTGTTGGCGGTTCCGGCAGCAATCCGGCGAAGTAACTTTTCACCTGCTTACCGGTGAGTTCCTTGGCCAGCATGGCGTGCATCTCTTCATCAAAGGCGTCGAAGCGGGCGACGATGATGCCCAACCTCTCGCGGGCTTCTTTCACGCGTTCACCCAGGCTGGGGCGGTGACGGATGGCGATGCCTTCACTGCTGCCAACGTTATTCAGTGCCAGATTCAGCGTGTTCTGGCAGACGATGCGGACAGAGGTGGGGATCATTCTTAGGGCCATGCTGCCATCGTGGGTGTTCACTAGGAGCACGTACGGCTTGATCAGATCGTCGCTGCCAGCCCGGTACTCTTTGGGGATGCGGGCGAGCATCCAGACCTTGCGGCCGCCCTTGATGGCACCGGCCGTCTCGAACATGGCCAGCTTGTCGGCGACGATGGCATCGAAGAAATCGAACGCGTCCTTGTTCTGAAAGACGTGGTAGTTTTCACCAACGACGCCCAGCACGGCCTTGGTGTCGCTGCGGACATTGGCCAGGTACGCGGGTGCAGAGATGTTCTGTTCGCTGATGGGGTCGCTGGCGAAGACCGGCCATTGCTGGACGTGCCAGTCCAGTCCGGCAAGCATGATCGCTTCGGCACTGGTGGCGGCCTTGTCGATGACGGTGCCAAGGCCGTGCCATGCAGGTTGGCCGGTGACGAAGATGGCAGCTTTGCCGGTGGTCATATCGATATCGTGGGGCATGATGCCCTCCTTTCAGTTTTGTTTAGATTAGAGATCTCGGCCCTGACAGCGGGCGGTCAGGGACGTAAGCCGGAACACGCCCATGACGTTGCGCTTCAGAACTTCATTGTTCTGGATGTCGACTTCAGGACGAACTGTTCTCTGCAAATTCGAACGGACATTCGGTTCAATAGCCCCCACCCGCGTCGCGCAAATGTGTCGGACGTGTGGTCATACATGAACAAACAGCGCGGGACGCCGATCAAGTTTTGCACCTTGTCGGTCAGCCCTAGGAACGACACGCGCTTGACTCTGAGCCAGCTCGACACGTAGAGTGAAGCGTCAGTATGCGACGGAGCCCGGCGTACATTTTCACAGTCTTGGTGGTTTCACTGGCCATCCTCCTGACGAGCGTACTCGGCGGAAACGCCTTGTGCATCGGTGAGGACGGTCACGTCGCCATCGAGCTCGCTCACCATTCCACTGCCTTCGCGGCGGAATCGACAGGGGCAGAGCAGGCGCTTTGTTTTGAAACTTCGGACGACCATGGACCGTGTGTGGACATGGCCGTTTCGGTCGCGATGGCGGCGCGCCAGACATCGCTGGGTACGCCGGAACTGTGGTCGCTTATGGTGCCGCCGGTGTTGTTCGCGCCCGTGCCAACCATCATGGTGGTGAGTGCCAGACCAGCGCCGTACCCGCAGACTGATCCCATACCGTCCACCTCTCCGCTGGACTCGCTGCGCTGCGTTGTCCTTGTGATTTGATTCCTTAGCAGAACTATCAGGCTCTACTGGCACGCCTCCAGAATCGGAGGCGGTGCATGTCTGTGTTCGTCTGCTAAGGACCCCATTCCATGAGAATGAAGTCTGTGTGTTGCCTGCCGCTGGCAGGACTGATGTTGTTTGGTTGCCAGGCCTACCAGCCGGACTCACTGGATCTGGCCCGCCATGATGCGATGCTGCAGGGCCGCAATCCCGCGGCTGGCGCGGTGATGGACTACGCACGCCATTTGGCCAGTCTCGATGGTCATACCACCGCCACCTATGACCCCACCGACGGGCTTGCGCTGCCCGAGGCCGAGGTCGTGGCTCTCTTCTTCAATCCCACGCTGCGGCATGCGCGGCTGCAGGCCAAGGTTCCCGCGGTTGCGGCGGAAGAGGCGGATCGATGGGAGGACCCGCAACTCAACATCGATGGTGCCCGCATATTGCAGAGCATCGACAAGCCTTGGGTACTTGGCGGCATGCTTAGTTTCACCATCCCGATCTCGGGTCGCTTGGGCGCGGCCAAGCAACAGGCGTTGGCGGAAGCCGATGCCGCCACGCTACGGGCGTTTATGCAGGAACGGCAAGTTGTGTTGGACCTGCGCAGCCGGTGGTTGGAGTGGGCAGCTTTGCAGCAGCGGATGGAGCTGACGCGTCAGTACCTCGGTGAACTTGACGCCATGGTCGAGCGGGTCGAGAAGCTGCGGCAGGCCGGCGAGATCGATCAATTGGACGCCCGGCTTTTCCGCATTGAGCGCACCACACGCCGGGGCGAATTGCGGGTACTCGAACTCCAAGAACGCGAGGCTAAGCTGGCCCTCAAGAGTCTCATGGGCCTATCGCCGAGCGCCAGCGTGCGGCTGCTGCCAACCCTTTCGCCCCCTGCACAACCACTACCGACGACTGAGGCGGTTCGGGCGCTGCTTGAGGGACATCCCAGAATGCGCGTGGCGAAGACCGAATACGCCGTGGCCGAGCGCACGCTCGACACCGAAATCCGCAAGCAATTTCCCGACATCACAGTCGGGGTAGGACCAGGCACGGAAGAAGGTGACAGCCGCGTGCTGTTCGGCTTGGGAATGACGTTGCCGATCTTCAACGCCAATCGACGGGCCATCGTCGAGGCCAAAGCGAATCGCGACGTGGCCCGGGCTGCGGCCGAAGCCATCTATGAAGAACTTGTCGGCGAACTGGCGCGAACACGCGTGGCCCACGAGACGGCGCAAGTGCGGTTGGCATTACTCAAAGACGAACTTATTCCCCTGGTGGATCAACAACTCGCTGACGCGAAGCGCCTGGCGCGACTCGGCGAGTTTCAGACGCTTATTTCACTAGAGGCCTATACCAAGGCCTTTGAAACCAAGTTGGAGTTGCTCGAAGCGACGCTCAAGCAGGCCCAAATCGCCCACCAACTGCAGAGCCTCCTTCAGAACGAGCTCACCCCTGTCGCGGAGAAGAAGCCATGAAGACACGTGTTTTGTTAACTTTGAGTCTTAGCCTCGCGGCATTCGCGGGCTGTTCCGACCGATCCGAAAAAGCGCCCGACGCACATGCCTCGGGGAAACAACACCAAAAGGCGGAAGAGCATGCCGAGGGCGACGGTCACAATCATGCACCAGCCGCGGCCGATCCAAATGTGATGAACATCCCGGAGAGCGTGCGGCAAAATCTCGGTCTAACTTTTGCCAAGGCACAACGGCGGCGCGTGGCTTCCACACTTCGCGTACCCGGGCGCTTTGAAGCCCTCCCTTCGGCGCGGCGCGAGTACAACGCCGTGCTGCCGGGCCGGGCGGAGTTGCTGGTTGAGCAGTACCAAGCCGTAGAGGCGGGCACACCGCTGTACCGGCTTGAATCAACCGAGTGGCTCAAGCTGCGCCAGCAGCTGCAGGAAGAATTGGCGGCCATCAGCAAGAGCGAGGCGGAGGTAGCCGTCGCTGAATCGACCAAGAGCGAAACCGCTCAGGCCGTGAAGGCGCTGGAGCAGCGGGTCGCAGCGCTGGGCGAAGCGGGCGTTCGCAGAGCGGAACTGGAAGCGGAGTTGGCCGCGAAGCGCAGTTCGCTGCCGCGTCTGGAGGCCGAAGTCCGCGCCAAGCAGACCGAGCATCAGGCGGCGCGACAGCGCTTTCCTTCCACCTTGGCATCGGCGGCTTCCGTGCTGGGGATCGATGTTAAAACCCTCACGGAGAATTCGACGGAAGGCAAAGATCCGCAGCCGCGCTGGAGCACAATTGAATCCATCGAGGTGCGGGCCGCGCAAGCTGGCGTCATTGAATCACTAGGCGTGACCAACGGCGCGTGGGTCGAGGCCAATAAGCTGGTGCTGACAACGCTGAACCCCCGGGCACTGCGTTTCCGTGCGGTGGGACTGCAGGCCGACCTGGGCAAGTTGCGAGACGGTTTGTCGGCGAGCATTGCCGCCCCACGCGGTGGCCCAAGCGAGGTCGAGCCGCTCGCCGGGAAACTGTTGGTAGGCCTGGCCGGCAACCCGGAGAGCCGCACCATTGAGCTCATGGTGACGCCGGAGAAGCTTGACGGGTGGACAAAGGCCGGCGTGTCGGCACTGCTGGAAATCGTCACCGATGGCGGCGAGGACCCGGAGATTGCGATCCCTGTCGCCGCAGTCGTGCAAGATGAACTGATCCGGATCTTCTTCCGGCGCAACCCGAAGAACCCCGATCAGGTCATTCGCACCGAGGCCGACCTGGGCGTTAGCGACGGCCACTGGGTGGTCGTCAACAGCGGCCTCAAGGCGGGCGATGAAGTCGTGGTGGAAGGCGTCTATGAACTCAAGCTCGCCAGCAGCGCTAACGGAGGCGGAGCCGCGAAGGGCCACTTCCACGCCGACGGCAGCTTCCACGAAGGCAAAGACGGCGAGAAGAAATAAGGATCCACGATGTTTCAGAAAATGATTGAGCTTTCGCTTAAACATGCGCCGATCGTGCTGATCCTGGCTGGCTTGCTGGTGGCGTTTGCGCTCTGGCAGGTGCCGCGGATGGCCGTGGACGTGTTTCCCGAGCTCAACGCTCCGACGGTCGTGCTGGTCACGGAGGCCGGCGGTCTCTCGGCCGACGAGGTCGAGCAGTATGTGACGTTTCCCATTGAAACGGCGGTCAACGGCGTACCCGGCGTGCGGCGGGTGCGAAGCGGCAGCGCCATCAGCCTCTCGATTGTGTATGTGGAGTTTGACTGGGGCACCGACATCCGCTTTGCGCGGCAGTATGTCAACGAGCGGTTGGAAACAGTCAAGGAACGTCTTCCCGCGGGCGTCCACACGGAGATGGCTCCGGTGACCGGGGTCACCGGCGAGATTATGCTGCTGGCGATATCGAGCCCCGACAAGAGTGTGAGCGACCTGGACCTGCGCGCGTATGCGGAGTTTGAACTGACCAACCGCCTGCTGGCTGTGGGTGGCGTTGCCCAAGTCGTTTCGATCGGTGGTGAACTGCCCGAGTACCAGGTGAATGTCCGCCAGGACCAACTGTTGCTCTACGGACTGACGGTTGAGGATGTGGTCGAAGCGGCGCGCAAGACTCACAGCATTGAAAGCGCCGGCTACATGGCCAACGTGCAGGGGCTGGAACTGCCGATGCGGCAGACGGCAAAGGTCCGGTCGGTGCAGGACATTCGCGACACGGTCATCAAGCACCACGACGGCGCAGCACTGACCATCGGTCAGGTCGCCGACGTGGTCTTGGCCGGCGCACCCAAGCGCGGCACCGCATCAGAAGGGGGCCAGCCCGCGGTGGTTCTGGGCATCCAAAAGGCTCCCGGCACCAACACGCTTCAGATTACCGAGGACATCGACCGCGCCTTGGACCAAATCGAGGCGGGTTTACCGGCTGGTATCAAAATGAACCGGCATGTGATGCGGCAGGCCAACTTTATCAACCTATCCCTGCACAACGTGCTGATCGTACTTCGCGATGCGGCGATCTTCATCACGATTGTGTTGGTCCTGTTCCTGTTGAATGTGCGGACCACGGTGATCACGCTGACCGCGTTGCCGCTCTCGCTAGCCGTAACGCTGCTGCTGATGCACGTGTTCGGCATGTCGATCAATGTGATGACGCTGGGCGGTTTGGCCGTGGCCATCGGCGTGCTGGTCGATGATGCCATCATCGATGTCGAGAATGTTTTCCGCCGTCTTCGAGAAAACGCGGCGCTGCCTGAACGTGATCGCCGACCTTTTCTCGATGTCGTGTACGATGCGAGCAACGAGATCAGGGCGGCCATGGTCTTTGCGACCATCATCATCGTGATCGTGTTTGTCCCGCTGCTGTTCCTGGGCGGCATGGAAGGACGCTTTTTCCGGCCGCTGGGCATCACCTACATCACGTCGATCCTGGCCTCACTGATCATCGCCCTGACGGTGACGCCGGCGCTGTGCCGATACCTGCTTCGCGGCCGCCTGGGCGGCGGGGCGCATAAAGACGGCGTGGTCGTGCGGGGGCTCAAGGCGCTGTACGCCCCCACGCTGCGATTCGTGATTCGCTGGCGGGTCGGCGTAGCGGTGGCCGCCGTGCTTCTCACTGTGGCCACGGTGCTATTGGCCCGCACGTTCGGGACATCGTTTCTTCCGACATTCAACGAAGGCACGGTGACGGTCTTTTTTGCGGCTCCACCGGGCACCTCGCTGGAGGAAAGTGATCGCCTTGCCCGCAACGTCGAAAGGCAGTTGATAAAACTTGACGGCGTCAATGGCGTGGTTCGAAGGACCGGGCGCGCTGAGCGTGACGCCCACGCCGAGCCGCCCAGCAACAGCGAGATCGAGATTGCATTGAAGCCCGGCGTCAGCAAGGAAAGCATTCTGCCCGCGATCGATCGTATTGCCGAACAATACAAGGGCATCAGTGTGTCGACGGGCCAACCGATCGAACACCGTTTGTCGTTGATCCTTTCCGGCACGCCGGCCGCCATTGCGATCAACGTCTATGGCCAGGATCTGCCGACGCTGCGCAAGGTTGCCAAGGAAATTGAGGACGAGCTTAAGGCCATTCCGGGTACCCGCGATGTGCAGGGCAACCGCGAGGCCACGGTCGTCTCGCTGCCGATTCGCTACCGCCACGAAGACCTGAAGCACTACGGCATTGCCCCCGCCGATGCTGCCCACCAAGTTCAAGACGCGTTCAATGGCGAAGTGGTTGCAGAGGTCAACGAAGGGGTCAAGCGGTACGAAATAGTGGTGCGACTGGCCCCCGAGGAGCGACGCTCGGTCGAGGATGTTCGGAAGTTGATCCTGCGCGGCCAAGGCGGGGCCATGGTGCGTCTGGAGGAGGTGGCCGACATCGGCCGCGAATACACGTCAATGGCGATTCAGCGCGAAAACGCCCGCCGCAAAGCCGTCATCTCCACCAACGTCGCTGAGGGATACAACCTCGGACATCTGGTCAGTGAAGTGCAGAAACGCGTGGACCCCATCGTTCAGCGATACGGCCTGAGCGTCACCTACGGCGGCCAGTTCGAGGCCCAGCAATCAGCCGCCAAGACGATCACGATCATGGGTGCCGGCGTGGTTCTGGTGATTTTGCTGATGCTCTACATGGTCTTTGGCACGCTGCGGGCGGCCCTTCTGGTGATGTTGAATCTCCCGCTGGCCCTGGTTGGCGGCGTGGCCGCGATCTACCTGACCGAGTCGCCCAACACGTGGCACAACACGCTGGCGCTTATGGGCATAGGCGGGCGATATCAGGCTCCGGTCATCTCGATTGCGAGCATGGTGGGCTTTGTGACGCTCTTTGGCATTGCAGTTCGCAACGGCATCTTGCTGGTGGATCGCTATGGCGTGCTGCTCAAAGAGGGCAAAGGCCTCTATGACGCAATCTTTGAAGGCTCCATGGCACGGCTGACCGCGGTGCTGATGACGGCGCTGGCCGCGGTGCTGGGGCTGGTCCCGTTAGCGCTGGCCGCTGGCAAGCCCGGGAGTGAACTGCTCGCACCGTTGGCGATCGTCGTTCTTGGTGGCCTGCTTACTTCGACGTTGCTGAATGTGCTGGTGGTGCCGGCGGGTTACGCCCTGGTCTTCGGCATGGGTCGCCGAGCGGCACCTGAGCCAATTGAGTCAACCAAACCTCCGACCACGCTTGATGAGCGTTGTGGTACGTCGCATGGATCGTAGCCGACAGACAACCGTAGCCCCATTTTCTGATGAAGGCAAGAACATAGTTTCTTTTACAGGAGTGATCGCGATGAACCCTATCACGAAGACTGTGTTATCGATGGCGTTGGCCAGTGTCATACTGGGAGCTGCAAGCGTGCAAGCCCAGCTTGCTGCGTCGCTGGTCCGGCTGGCGGCTGATGATCACGCGGGCCACGCGCACGATGAGAAGTCGAGCAAAGGCCGGGCCTTGGGCTCGAAAGAAATCGCCGGCTACACCGTGAAGGTGATGCAGGAGAGCGACGTAAAGGCCGGTGGCGAAGGCGCGTTCGCCATCGTTCTATCGGGCAAGAACGAGAAGCCCAAAGCGATTCGGGCTTGGGTGGGCGTGCAAAGTGCCGAGGGCTCCACCAAGGGCAAGGCCGTCGCCGAGGGTGATGAATGGCACGCTCATGTTGAAGTGCCTGACCCGATTCCGGCCAAGAGCCAGTTCTGGGTGGAGATTGAAACCGCGGCGGGGAAGGTGAAGGCGGCCTTCGACTACAAATAAACCAACGTCAAATTGCTGCGGACGCTTGATCAGGGAAAGCGACCGCCTTCGCTGGCCAAGCGTGTGCGACGACGGCCGGCAGCCGTCAAGCACCGGCGACTGAACGCGTGGCTTCGCCGCGGCGTTCGGTCTTAACGTGCTGGCAGTAATGCGCTATACACAGCACGCTTCGTCGATGCCACACATAGGCGGCATTGGCGTCCTTTGTCATGTTTACAGCGGGTGCACGGCGGCCTCCATCGCCAGCAGATTGAAGCTCACATCCACGTTCACTGGTATCCCCCGCAACCACTGCGTGAACCCCGCGATCATCATTCCTGCCGCGATGTTGGCGCAGTAGATCGTGCTCTTGGCAGTGCAGGCACCGGCGGATGCTTCGGATGCAGCGAAAAGCGTCGTGGGGTAGTGCTTGCGTGACGCGTGATCGGTGACTGTGATGATCCGCATCGTTTCCGCGGACATCCGCCCATCGCAAAAGAACTTCGCCCCTTGGCCGACGCTTTCCCAGATCAGCTTGCGGGTTTCGATCGAATCCACGCAACAGAAGATGACGTCGCCCACATCGCGGGTGCTGCGGCGAAAGCGTTCGGCGACGGGCGTGACCTTCACCTCGGGGTTGATCTGGTTGACTAGGTCGGCCGTGGCGTGCACCTTCTCCATGCCCAGGTCCGACGGGAAGTAGCCCTGAGCCCCGAGGTTCACTTCCTCGACGGTGTCAAAATCAAAGAGCTGCAGCAACGGTGCACCCATGGCCGCCAGCTGGAGGGCGACCTGGCGACCGATCGCCCCCACACCAATGATGGTGATGTTGCACGTGGCCAGTTTCTCCGGCGGCACGATATCCCGCTGGCGCAGATTGCGCTGCGCCAGCGGGGGTTGAACGGCTTGTGTCATGTTCATCGTAACAGTGTCCTTTCATCTTCTTCGCTCAGGCCGTAATACTGGGCGTATTCGGACATGAGCATGGCTTGAAGGTCTTCATCTTCGCCGTCCGCAAAGTGACGTCGACGGCGGCGGGGCGGCCGGTCTTCGAGCAAGTCCAAAGTTGATGGTCTGCCGCCCACGAACGTCGTGAGCGGTTCGGGGGTCACGCAGGTGTCGTACTCGGCCTGCCAGGCTTCCTGATCGCTGCCAGCGAAGGGCAGCGAATAATCCACCTCGACGGGGATCGTGACATCCACGCCGGGGCCGGTGTTGAACCGCAGGCGGCAGTATGTCTGACCACCAGCAGCCAAGATAAACATCACGGCCCAGTCGCAGGTGCCAAATACACGGGAGAATGTTTCCTCATCAGTGCTGCTGGGGGTGGCGGAGTTGGCAGGATGGGTATGCAGCCAAATTCTCGCGAACGATTCAGGCTTACGTCCCAGCTCCACCTGCTGCTCAAAGTAATCAGCCACGGCGGTGTCATCGAACTTCACGGTAACAGCCGTGGTGGCTTGCTTCATGAGGACAAAGTCTTCAATGGTCAACAGACGCCCATCGGTAAGGGCTGCTACGCCAAAGCCGCCGATCTCGGTGTCGCCGACGTCCCTTAAGTAAAGCAGCTTCGCCCACGCATACGGGCTGAACCGCAGCACCGGCGACTCAGGCCGCGACGGCGGGGTTGTTCTGGTCTGTTGTGCTTGACTGGGTTGTGTCGTTGTCGTGGTCATCGCTTTGTTCTTCTTTCTCCCGGCATTCCGGGCAAAGGTCGTCTTCGATACAGTTCTTGCAGATGGTCTTCCCGCAGTCCTTGCAGTCGACCTGGCAACGGCTGCAGACGTATTCATCACAGGCCGGGCAGGTATCTAGACACCCCCGGCAGCGGTGTATGGACCGGAGACATCGGTGACAGGTGTGCGGGGACATCGGTGACACATTAAAACGACTGTCTGCTTGTATCAGGAGTTGCAGGTATGTCGTGGAAAGTGTGTTCTGCCGTGTCCGAACGCTAC
>Ga0209172_10006842_pt1 | contig 12294 bp, 8 predicted proteins | sample LarsenN4metaG_FD_184113 | JGI IMG/M metagenome (GOLD analysis project Ga0209172, IMG submission 184113) | Hot spring sediment bacterial and archeal communities from British Columbia, Canada, to study Microbial Dark Matter (Phase II) - Larsen... ... | reverse complement strand
AGCGCGTTCAGGGTGACTGCGAGCGCCCCTCCCATATCGCCCACGAGCACGGCCGCAGCCAAAGACACGACGCCCGCAACGGCGCCCACCGCGAGGACGAGCTTGATTCCGATGGCAAACGCAATATTGAAGCGAATCGTATGGCGAGCCTTCCGCGCGAGGCGAATCGCATACGGCAGCTTCGTTAGGTCATCGCTCATGAGAGCGACATCTGCCGCTTCGATGGCGGCCGGTGAGCCTGCCGCTCCCATCGCGATGCCCACGGTCGCGCGAGCCATAGCCGGGGCATCGTTCACCCCGTCGCCGACCATAGCGACCGAACGGTACGCAGCCACGAGCCCCTCGACAGCCCTGACCTTGTCCTCCGGTAGCAAACTCCGCCTGAACGGCGTCGACCTTCGTCCGCCGGCCAATCGCCTCGGCGGTCTCCCGATTGTCGCCGCTTAACATCACGATCTGGTCGATACCGGCGTCGCGGAGCGCGCGCACCGTGCGAGAGGCGTCGGGTCGCAGCGGATCCGCGACGGCAATGAGCCCACACACGTGCGCCGTGTCGCCGAGCGCTACAATCGACTGTCCTCCTTGACTCAACTCTTTGAGATGTGCCCGAACGCTGGCCGTCGCCTGGCCGCGCTCTTCGACGTACCGCTGCGAGCCGAGCCAGTAGGCTTTCCCATCAACGCGCGCCGTGGCTCCCCGGCCCTGGAGGCTCTGGAACTCTTCCACTGGTCCAGGAAGCACGCCGTTCGCCGCGCCATGTGCGACGATGGCACGGGCGATCGGGTGATCACTGTGAGCCTCCATCGACACGGCACGTTGCAGCAAGTCTGCGGGCGTGTGTCCATTCAGCGCAACCATCTGTGTGACTGATGGGTTGCCCGTTGTCAAGGTGCCGGTCTTGTCGAACGCGATGGCCCGAAGTCGCGCCGGCGCTTCGACGAAGAGGCCACCCTTGATCAGGACGCCGTTTCGCGCCGCTGCAGCCAATGCGGCCACGATGGTGACAGGAGTCGAAATCACGAGCGCGCACGGACAGCCGATGACGAGCAGCACCAGCGCTCGGTAAGTCCAATCGGTCCATGAGGCGGAAAATGCCAGCGGAGGCACGAGCATCACCAGGGTCGCGAGCAGAAAGATCGCCGGTGTATAGATGCGGGCGAACCTGTCGACCCATTGCTCCGCGGGTGCCCGGCGGCTCTGAGCCTCACCGACGAGGCGGATGATGTGGGCTAGGGTGGTGTCATCGGCGGGTTTGGTTGTTTCAACCTCGATCGCGCCATTGCCGTTGATTGTGCCCGCGAAGACGACTGTTCCTGGCTCCTTGTCAACCGGGATGCTCTCACCCGTGATCGGCGCTTGATTGACCGCGCTTCGCCCCTGACGGACGAGCCCGTCGAGCGGGATCTTCTCACCAGGACGGACAAGCACTCTCGATCCGACGGAAACGTCGTCGGGTGGCACTTCACGAAAGCGTCCGTTGATCTCCATGACGCGCGCGATCGGCGGCGCAAGTGCCATGAGCGACTCAACCGCTCGGCGGGCACGGCCGATGCTCCAGGATTCCAGGGCCAGCGCCAGGGCAAAGAGGAACGCAACCGTTGCCGCTTCGAACCACTCGCCGATGACAATCGCGCCAATCACCGCAACCGTCATCAAGAGATTCATGTCAGGTCGAAGGCGGCGTGCGGCCAGCCAAGCCTTGGGCGCGATGAACCACCCGCCGATGGCGATCGCGAGTCCATAGAGGAAACGGGACAGCGCCGGAACGTCGTGCCCGTTTCCGAGCCCCTCGGTGCCAAGTGCGGCGGACACGCTGCCGACGAGTTGGACGTGAATGAGCAGGGCACTGAGGGCGAGCACTCCACTGGCCACGGTTGTGGCCGTGCGGGCGTGCCGTTGCCAGAAGGCGTCGCGGCGATGAGTTGCACTGCGGCCGTCGGTCCACAGCTCCGCTTGCATGCCAGTCCGAGCGACCGCGTCCAGCAGGCGCTCGATGGCGACATCGGCCGGCCCGGTCACGGTCATCCGGGCCCGCAGGATGTCAAATGTCAGATGCTCTTCGCCACCGACGATCGGCCCGATCTCGCGCTTCAGGATTGCCACTTCCTCAGCACAGTCGAGCCCACGGACCTTCAGCTGCAGAGGCATTTCATGCTCCCGGGAATGCGAATCATCCCCACGTTCCATTCATGTCGGCCGCGGATGAGCGATTTCCCAGACACGGGTTCATGGGCTTACAAGACGCCGGACCCACGTGCGCCCGAGCGAATCATGATTGCGTCTTCCACCCGAATGACAAACACTTTGCCGTCGCCGGCCCGGCCCGTTCCCGCGATCTCCTGGACGGTGTCGATGACGCGCTGGAGCAGGTCTTCAGGCACCACTGTCTCGAGTTTGGCCATTTCGGTCTCGCCGTACTCCGGCGACGCGGCTGCTGCTGACGTTCGTTTCCCGAAACCCCGAACGACGGAGACCGTCAGCCCAGGGACATCGGGAATCTCGTGCAATGCGTGCACGACAGCGGCGAGCCGCTCCGGCCGAATGATAGATTTCACTTCGTACATCACAGTTCCACCTCGGGTCGTTCACGCTCGAACCAGCGGTACAGAGCGGGCAGGACAAGCAGGGTCAACGCGGTTGACGTCAATAGACCACCGATGACCACTGTGGCCAGCGGCTGTTGCACTTCGGCTCCAGCGCTCGTCGATAGCGCCATCGGCACGAATCCCAGACCAGCCACGAGCGCCGTCATCAAGACCGGGCGCAGTCGCAACTCCGCGCCCTGCCGAACGGTGTCGTCCACGGTGAGCCCGCGCTCTCTCAACTCGCGGAAGTAGGACACCATGACGACGCCATTGAGCACCGCCACGCCAAACAGGGCAATAAACCCAACGCCCGCCGAGATGCTGAACGGCATGCCTCGCAGAAAAAGCGCGACAATCCCGCCCGTCGCGGCGATCGGAATGTTGAAGTAAATGAGAATCGCTGGCTTGACTGCGTTGAACGTTGTGTAGAGCAGGACAAAAATCAGAAACAGCGCCAACGGCACCACCAGGGCCAGCCGACTCGACGCGCGCTGCAGATTCTCGAACTGCCCGCCGTACTCGACGTAATACCCTGTCGGCAGTGTCACTCGCTCCGCTACCGCGCGCTGCACGTCGGCGATGAAGCTCCCGAGATCTCGACCCCGCACGTTCGCTTCGATACTGATCTTGCGGTGGATGTTCTCGCGACTGATCTGTGCAGGCCCTTCCTCCAGGATGATGTCCGCAAGCTGAGACAGCGGAATCATTCGACCTCGCGAGTCCGCGACCTTGATATTTCCGATCGCTTCAACATTTGAACGGTGGTCCTCGGTGAAGCGCACCTGCATGAGGAACCGGCGCTGCCCTTCTAGCACCTCACCAACCGGCCGGCCGCCCATCGCTCGGATCGTGTCGAGCACCTGCGACGCATTGATGCCGTAGCGTGCGATTTCGTCGCGGCGGATACGCAGACGGAGATACGGCAGCCCGGTTGTCTGTTCGAGCTTGACGTCCGCGGCGCCGGGCACTTGACTCACCACGCCGACGATGTCGGTCCCGGAGCGGCGAAGGGCGTCCAGATCCTCGCCGAAGATCGTGATCGCAACGTCGGAGCGCACACCAGCAATAAGCTCTTGCACTCGTAACTCGATTGGCTGCGAGTAGCTGAAGACGTTGCCTGGCACCTCGGCCTCCAGTGCTTCGTTGAATTTCTCGATCAACCCTTCGCGGGTGTCGGCGGTTGTCCATTCGCCGTGATCCTTGAGGATCACGTAGATGTCACTCGTTTCGAGACCCATTGGATCGGTCGGAATTTCTGCGACGCCTGTGCGCGACACCACGGTGACAACCTCCGGAAACTTCCGGAGCGCCTTTTCGATCATCGTCGTACTTTTCACGGATTCGGTGAGGGCCACACTGGGCAGGCGCCATGCCTGAACCGCGATAGCCCCTTCGTCCAAACGGGGGATGAACTCCGATCCCATGAACGGTACGAGCAGCAGCGACGCGGCAAACACAGCGGCCGACACGCCGCCGGTGAACTTCGGGTGGTTGAGCGTCCAACTCAACATCGGCCGATACCGGTCCTTCAGCCAGTGCACAATGCGCGGCTCGCGTTCTTCGGTGTGTCGCCGAAACGCGAGCGAAGCAAGCACGGGCATAAGCGTCAGCGCCAGAATCAGCGAGCCCACGAGCGCGAAGACCACCGTCAACGCCATCGGACGGAACATCTTTCCTTCGACGCCTTGGAGCGTGAGGATGGGCAGATACACGATGATGATGATCAAAACAGCAAAGAAGATCGGGCGCGCGACCTCTTTGCCTGCTTCACGAACGACCTCTTCCCGGGAGACCGATCCCTTGGCCTCCCCCAAGCGCCGCACGATGTTCTCGATCATGACGACCGAGCCGTCGACGATCAGACCGAAGTCAATCGCCCCGAGGCTCATGAGGTTTCCCGACAGCCCGGCCTCGACCATGCCAGTGAACGCAAACAGCATGGAGAGCGGAATAGCTGCGGCAACGATGAGCCCCCCGCGCACGTTGCCGAGCAGCAATAGGAGCACCGCGATCACGAGGATCCCACCTTCGATGAGGTTCTTCGTAACGGTTCCGATGGTCTTTTGCACGAGCTGCGTACGGTCGTAGTAGGTCTCCACCGTGACGCCTTCTGGCAGACTGCTCTTGATGCCTTCGAGCGCGTCTCGCACGCGTGCCGCCACCACGCGGGAGTTCTCGCCCATCAGCATCATGACGACGCCGGTGACGGTCTCACCATTGCCGTCGCGCGTGACCGCTCCTTGCCGTACTTGCGGAGCGAACACCGTTTGACCGAGGTTGCGGATGTACACCGGGGTCCCGTCCTCAGCTGCGCTGACGACGATGTTGTCGATGTCGGATATCCGCTCGACGAGTCCCTCCCCCCGAATGACGTACTGTTCCTGGGCGCGCTCAATGTACGCGCCCCCCGCATTCGCGTTGTTGCGTTCCAATGCCTCGAACACCGTGTCGAGGGGTACCCTGTACGAGACGAGCTTGTCCGGGTCGATCTGGACTTCGTAGGTCTTCATCTCGCCGCCGTAGGAATTGACTTCAACGACGCCAGGCACGGACCGAAGCCTGAACGCGATGTCCCATTCGAGAATGGTTCGCAACTCCATCAAGGACTTGCCCTTGCCGCGAACCTCGAACTGGTAGATCTCGCCCAGGCCGGTGCTGATAGGACCCATCGAGGGAACGCCAAATCCTTCAGGGATCGCTTCCCTCGCTTCCGGTAGCCGCTCCATCACGAGCCGCCGTACGAAGTACAGATCCATCCCCTCTTCGAAGTAGATGTACACGGACGACAGCCCGAACCGCGAAATCGACCGAATGTCCGTGATCCCCGGCAACCCGCTCATGGCGGTTTCGACCGGGAACGTGATGAACCGTTCGACCTCCACTGGTCCAAGCCCCGGGGACTGCGTCAGTATGAGAACTTGATTCGGCGTCACATCCGGAACTGCGTCGATCGGCAATCGCAGCACGGAATAGACGCCGACGCCCACCATCACGGCCGTCAGGATGAGGACGAGAAACTTGTTGCGCAGCGAAAGGTCGATCAGCCTGTGCATGTGCCGTCCTTAGTGCTCATCACCGATGCGCTCACGCAGCAGCGCTGTTTTTAGATAAAAGCTGCCTTTGCCGACGACCATCTGTCCCTCTTCGAGACCGCCAAGGATCTCAACCAGGTCTCCAGATCGCCGGCCGACTTGGACGATGTGACGTTCAAACCGCGTGGCGGTCTGTCGCGTAAAGACGACTGATTGGTTATCGACTTGCTGAACGGCGTCTGATGGCACTGCCAGGGCTTGTCGCTCTTCGGATGTTCCGAGCACAACCTTGGCGAACATGTCCAGTTTTAGGGCCCCATCGCGGTTCTCAACCACACACCGCACTCGGGCAGTCCGCGTCGCCGGATCGATGATGTCGCTCACATGGGTGATCCGGCCCGTGAACGTGCGGTCGGGATACGCGTCCACCTTGATGGACACCGTGCCGTCGCGTGTGATCTTCGAGAGATCCTTTTCGTAGACATCCGCCAAGACCCACACGGTGGAGATGTCGGCGACGGTGAACAGCTCCTTGTCGGGCTCCACCACTTCGCCAGCTGCGACATCGAACTTGGTTACGACTCCGGAGAATGGCGCACGCAAGGTGCTATGCGAGGCATCTCGGTGCGGGGATTCCTTGGCATCTGGTGCCAAGGCCTTTAGGTCTGCATCAGAGAGTCCGAAGCGATGGAGTTGTTCTTCGACCCGCGACACTCGTGCTTGAGCGCTCGACACCGCTGCTTCAGCGTTCCTGAACTCAGCTCGGCGCACATCGAGTTCCCGCTGGGAGATCGCCTCAATCTTGATAAGGGCTTCGGCGCGCTCGAGGGACGTACGCTTGACTTCAAGGTCGGTCTGCGTCTGACGGAGGCCGGCCTGCTCGGTCAGGAACTCGCCCACAAGTTGTCCGAGCTCGATGTTGTCGTAGGTGAGCAGCGGCTGCCCTTGACTGACACGGCTACCGAGACTGACCGCAACTGTCTCCACGACACCACGTGCGAGCGGGCGCACGTGTGCGACGCGCGATTCGTCGGCCGTTACGCTGCCGGTGACTTCGAGCGTACCCGGCACGCGGGTCATCGCCACGGCTGCAATCTCGACGTTCGCGTTCTTCTGGGCGGCTTCTGGAATCTCGACGATGCCGGCGGGAAGGTCGCCCGCGTGGTCTTCAGCCGCGGATTCAGCGGCTGGCGGATCGGTGAGCAACCACACGGCGACACCGCCAACCGCAATGCCGGCGGCGAGCACAAGCGCGAACCCAAGGCCACGCGAGTCGCGGATTCTGTCGGACCACGAGAGTGATTCATTCATAGCGTCACCTTGCAGGGCTCGCTCCGCCAGTGGCGGCAGCGAGCTGAAAGAGGCCCAGGCGCTGTTCATACAGCGCGCGGTTGTACGTGCGGAGGGTGTCTCGAAACGCGCGCTGGGCATCGAGGAAGTCGATCAAGTCGGCGGTACCAAGCCGGTATGAGGCGAGCACGATGTCTCGCGACTCGCGGGAGGGCGTCAGATACTCCCGCTCGATGTAAGCAACTCGGGCGCGACTGACATCCACGGCGTTGACCGCCTGCTGGACCTCGAGCAGGACACCCGCGGCGGTCGCCGTGGCGAGGTTGGCCGCCTGCCGACGTTCAGCCTCGGCGCGAGCGACCCCTCCCTGATTGCGATTGGAGAGTGGCAACGGAACCGTGACGCCAAAGACCACCGCGTTCGTGCCAAAGTCGCGACGGTAGCCCCCGCCCAGCGTGATGTTCGGAGTTCGCAGCGCCCGCTGCAGTCGAGTCTCGGTATCGGCCCGCTGCACCTGCTGTTGCGCAGCGAGGAGATCGGGCCGCAGATTGAGCGCCTGAGTCCGCAGCGCAGTCGCGTCAATGGCCTGCGCTGCCACCGCCGCCCCTGTGCCGGTGGTGCCAGGGACGTTGAGTGTCTCGACGACGTCGAACTCCACGCTAAGATTCGGAGCGTTGAAGAGAGAGAGCAGGGCGCTGCGGGCGTTGCGCAACGCCAGTTCCGCAGCGAACTGATCGTCGACGAACTTCAGCCGCTCGACTTGAATACGCCGCACCTCGCCCCCGGAAATCTCGCCCTGTTCGTACCGCGCGCGGTTCAAGCTGATGACCTTGTCGATCTCGTCGAGTGCGGCCTTGGCGACCTCGAGGTCCGCCTTTGCCAAGACCACGCTGAAGTACCCCCGCCGCACTTCGAAATCGAGCCGACGCTTCTGGTCTTGAAATGCGGCTTCCGCGGCGGAGACGCCGGTTTCCGCGGCTTGCGTCCGCAGCCCCCGACGCCCAGCGAGCTCGATTTCCTGATCGAATCGGAACGTCAGCTCCTGGTTGTTGCCGAACGAAGGCCGCGGTGACTCGAAGAGCGGATAGCCGGCGGACTCGAACGTCACGGCTGGATTTGGCCGAAGCCGGGCGTCAATCCGCTGAGCTTCAGCCATTTCAACGGTATTGCGAGCAGCGGCGAGGTTTGGATTCCGCTCGTTGGCAAGACGCAGGGCCTCTTCCAAGGTCATGCGAGCGGGCACGACGAGGTCCTGCCCACGCGCGTAGGCAGCCGTCGTCACAGACAACGCGAAAAACAGCAGTACACGGACCATTGAACACTCCAGAAAACGACGCCCACGCCCGTGGTGCGCCGTACACGCGGACCTAGACCGCGCGCGGCAAACTACGGCGCGATCAAGCTCGTCGGACTGAAGCTAGGCGAGAGGAGGGTGGTAGAGAGGAGAGCCGAAAATACGGGGCGACGCGAGGACGAGCGGCGCGTGTTGAAGGTCCACGGGCACCGCGAGCGTAGCCGGCCACAAGACCTGCACGTCCACGCAATGTGAACAACAGAAACAGTCGTCAATATGCGGTGGCGCGGGATCCGGAACTTGGCTCGAAGGGCTGTCACTCAGCGTCGCGGCGGTCCCGATTGAACCAAAACCGGTGCCTTCGTTCTCCAAAGCGCACAGACTCGCGTTGGTCAAGTCAGCCGCTGTCCAGAGCAGCAGGATCAACGAGACGGTCTGGGCGAGCCGGCTATGGCGCCACCAACGCATATCGAACGAGTATAGCAGACACGCGCGGCTGGGCAGCGGTTCAGCCCGCTTGGCTCGCGGTCTTCCCGTGGCTTCTCAACGCGAGCTCATGGTCTGTTGGCCCAGTGCCATCGGACTCGTAGCGCAGCAGCCGCAGGGCATTGCCGACGACGACGAGCGTGCTGCCTTCGTGCACAAAGACGGCCGGACCGATGCCGACAACGCCCGTCGTCGTAGCCAGGATCAGGAGTGCAATGACGGCCATCGACAACCACAGGTTCTGCCGAATGATCATCCGCGCCTGGCGAGACAGCCCAATGGCGAACGGAAGGCGCCCAAGGTCGTCCGCCATGAGCGCGACATCGGCCGTTTCGAGCGCTGCCGCGGTGCCCGCGCCACCCATCGCAATACCCACGGTCGCTTGCGCCAAGGCGGGCGCATCATTGACGCCGTCACCGACCATCGCAACTGCGCCATGGCGAGTTAACAAGTCCTCGATCGCTGCGACCTTTGTCTCCGGAAGTAGTTCCGCGCGCACTTCATCGACGCCAACCTCTCGCCCCATCGCTTCGCCGACACTGCGATGGTCTCCCGTCAACATCACGAGTGGCGCCACGCCGAGGCGGCGGATCTCGTTAAGGATGCGGCGAACGTCTGACCGCGGTTGGTCCGCCATGCCGAGCACTCCGAGCCACCGGTCGTCGCGCCACACCAGCATGACGCTGCGCCCCGCGTCCTGCAGGCGGTTGACGGTGTTCTGTACATCGGCTGGAATCTGCGTATTCGCTTCAGTGAACATGCGCACGTTTCCGATCTCCACTCGTCGTCCGGCGACGTTCGCGCGGATGCCGCGCCCAGTCACGCTCTCCACTGAATCCGCGGACTCGCGAGGGATCTGTTCCGCGTCGGCTTTGCGAACCACCGCATGGGCGAGTGGATGCTGCGACTGACGCTCAACGGCGGCGGACACACCTAGGAGTTCCGTTGCAGTGACGCCGTCCGCAGGCGCCACATCCGTCACTTCCGGCTGCCCGATTGTGAGCGTTCCCGTCTTGTCGAGCGCCAGTGCGCGAATCGTCCCGAGATTCTCCAAATGAACGCCGCCCTTTACGAGCACGCCTCGTCGAGCCGCGCGAGCGATTCCGGCGAGCACCGTCGCCGGCGTGCCCAACGCGAGCGCGCAGGGGGAAGCGGCCACAAGCAGTGCCATCGCACGGTAGAAGCCCGTACTCCAGGTCCAGAACCCCAGTAGCGCCGGCGCCACTATCAAGACGACGTCCGCGGCCAGCACCACGGGCACGAACACACGTTCAAAGCGTTCGGTGAACACCTGCGTTGGCGCTTTGCCGGTCTGCGCTTCTTCGACAAGCTTCATCACGCGATCCAGCGTGCGATCGCCTGCGGCACGTGTTGTGAGGATCGTGAGCACGCCCTCGCCATTAATGGTCCCGGCAAAGACTTCATCGTCCGGTCCTTTGTCGACCGGCACGGATTCTCCGGTGATGGGGGCCTGATTGACAGCCGACTGACCGGCCTGCACCGTGCCGTCAACTGGAATCCGGTCCGCCGGTCGTACAACGACAACGTCACCCGCTTTGACGTTCTCGACCGGCACCTCCATGACCTCGGTGCCGCGCTGGACACGCGCGACCGGCGGAGCGAGGTCGGCCAGCGCGCGAATTGAGGCACGGGCCCGGCCGAGGGCGTAGTGCTCGAGCGAGTGGGCCAACGAAAACAGAAACAGCAGGAATGCGCCTTCAGCCCACTCACCGAGAGTCGCCGCGCCGATAGCGGCGAAGAGCATCAACAAGTCGATGTCGAACACGAACTGTCCACGACGCAGCGAGGCAAAGGCGTGGCGGACGAGGTCGAAGCCTCCAAACGCGTACGAGGCAGCGTAGAGGGTCAGCGTCAGGACCGTCCGTCCACTGACGGCCCGTTCAACCGCAAACGCTGCGGCCAGCAGGGCGCCGCCAGCGAGGCTCCAGACCAATTCGCGGTTACGCCGATACCAGGGCTCCGGAGGCACCGGCGCCGCCGGCCGTACGACCCCTTCAGCACCGAAGCCGAAATCGCGAATCGCTCGATCGATCGCGCCGGTGGAGACTCGTTCGCGATCGAACTCGACGCGTGCGCGCTGCGCCGGTAGATTGACCGAAACGGCCAGCACGCCGTCGATCGCGCTCAGCGTCTGTTCGATTCGCCGGCCCGCGTCTTCACCGGCGACCGCGCGCAAGGCGACAAGGTGGTGGCCGACGCGTGCGTGGACGTCGGCTCCGGCCGCCTTGGCAAGTTGCTGGACCTCTTCACCGGAGATCAACGCAGGGTCGTAGTGCAGGCAGAGCTCCGGCTTGCCGTCCACCTCGCGTACGTGTGTTTGCAGAATGCCGCGTCTCGGCGACAGCAGTGCCTGCAGGCGCGCAACGCAGGCGTCGCGCGCGTCCGGCAGTTCGGGCAACAGCAACGGAAGATCAATGCGCAGCGTATGCATGTCGTTTCGCGGTCCGATTGTATCGTTGGGGTTCAGCCTTCACCGTCGCTGGTGTCAGCGTGAGGTCGCAGCGCGTGGGCGCTACTGCCGGTCTCTCCTAAGGACGACCACTGTCGTTGTGTCCTGACGACCGGCGGGCCGAACTACCCGGACGGACATACTTTTCCACCAGGTCGACAGATCCCAACGTCGCAGCGAACTGAGCGGGTTCGTCGATTCATGCGCCATTGACGACGTGAATATCCCAAAACAGGTTGGGCGACCCTAATAGCCAGATGATCACCGCGGTTCAGACGGCGGACCATAGTGCGTGCTCCGTGTGCGCGGGTGCCGGGGCGTGTCGGGGGCGCACATTTGCGCGGGGCCAGCGTGCGATTCCTTGTCCCCTCTGCGACGGCACAGGCTTCGTCGGCGCGGCCAACTTCGCTTCCGTTGAAACACTCAGGAAGCAGATGCAGCAGGTTGCGGACGCGATGCAGGCACGCGATGCCGACCGCGCAGGTGTCGAAGCGCGTGTCGCGGGTCGTGTCGCACAACGCATGGTGACGCCGAAGTGAACGATGCTGAAGCGCACTGTCGGCGGGAGCATTGCGGGAGTTGTATGGCAAATGACACCCTGGGCGGGCTGTCCCTGGGCGGACACCTTGGCGATGTGGTGCGAGCGTAAACTGAAGAGCGCACAAAAGCTCCGGCTAGAATCGCACCTTGTCAGCTGTGACAGGTGCCACACAGTGATCGAAGTGTGCTCCGCGATCGACGCTGATGTCTGCGTTGATGGTAAGCGCGCACAGGTCTCCCACTAACCCACTAAACCAGGCGCGTGGCTAAACGGTGGCTAAACGTGGCTAAACGGCGCGTTGCAGTTCGTGCAAATACCGCTTCGCCCATCGGAGCGGATTGTCCGATCGGAAGGCTTGGGCCGCAACTTCGCGTGCGCGGCGGGGATCGATCCGGCTGACCATCTGGACGATGTCATCGTAGTTCTTCATGTACGAGCGTGCCATCGCTAACGGGTCGGCGGCGCGGCACGCACTCAGCGCGATGGTCCGTGCCACCCACGGGTGAGTGCCCTTGACCAAACTGACAACAGACTCGAAATTCTTGAGCAGCTTGTGCGCCGTTGGCATTGGCTCGAAACCCAAGCTCGCAATGCCG
>Ga0209172_10006840_pt1 | contig 12299 bp, 10 predicted proteins | sample LarsenN4metaG_FD_184113 | JGI IMG/M metagenome (GOLD analysis project Ga0209172, IMG submission 184113) | Hot spring sediment bacterial and archeal communities from British Columbia, Canada, to study Microbial Dark Matter (Phase II) - Larsen... ... | reverse complement strand
CCTCGCGCTGCGGGGTGTCGATGGGCAGCAGCCGGTCGCGGCCACCTTTGGTGCCGCGGTGCGTGTCCAGGTAGCGCGCCGGGCCGTCGGCGGGGCGCCCGGCCTGCTGCGCGGTCAGCACGTCCTGGTGGGGGCGCAGCATCAGGCTTTCCTTGAAGCGCAGGCCGAAGGCCTGCATCAGCCGCAGCGACGCGGCGGCGTGCCGGTCGTGGGCTTCCACCTCGCGGATCACTGCGTCGGCATCCACGCCCTGGGCGCGCCAGGTCTTGTCCACCGTGGCGGCCAGGCTGCGGCGGTGCAGCGCAGGGTCGTCGAAGTAGCTGGCGATGGGCTTCAGCAGGCGCGGCTTGCCGATCCAGCCGGCAAAGGTGCGCATGAAGCTGAAGTAGGTCTGGATGGTGGCCGCGCTCATGCGGCCGGCGTGCGCCTCGGCCTGCCAGTGCGTGGTGACGGCCTCGACATGCCGGCCGCTGAACGAGCGCGGGTCGAGATTGAAGCGCTTGGGGTGCTGGCGCAGGAAGGTGAAGAGCCAGTGGCAGAAGCGCGCCCGCTCGGCGATGGTCTTGTGGCTCACGCCCTTGTGCTTGCTGCTGTGGCGCCAGTTGTGCTGCTGAAGGATCAGGTTCAGCACGTAGGTGCCGCGACGCGGGTTCAGCGGCAGGTCGGCCAGCGCCGGCTGCTCATAGGTGCGCGGCCGGGCGATGGGCCCGGCGCGCGCGGGGCGGCGGGTTGCGGTGGGCGATTGGCAGTGTGGCGTGACAGGCATGGGGCGAGTCCTCGGCAGTCGAATCGGTGGAACCCTGAGGTGCAGGCATCGGCGGGTTCCGGGGCCGATGCCGGGCCAGTGGCTTGCGGCGGCCACCTCGAAGGCAGCCACCGCGCGGAGGTTCGTAAAAGCGATCGCCAGCCAGCACGCGTCGGGCGCGATGTGGCGTCTGCGGCAGCAGACCATGTCCTCCAGGGACCTGAGGCAACCCCGGGGGGATCCACCCCCGGTGCGGTGCCCGCGCGGCACCGCGAACTCGTTCCCCGCGCCGGCCCGACTGGCAGCGTCCGTTCCGCGACGGACAAGCAGGCCGTTCACGCGGGCCCTGCCGCCGCGCGGTGGCAAGCACCGGGCGGTGAGGCAGGGCTGGCTTGCAAGCAGAGGCCCGTGCGTGAGCGCGTGGGGGAGGAACTCGAACGCCGGCTCCGCGGAGCAGGCGTCTTTCGCAGCCCGGAACGGGTGCGAGAGCTGGGGACGGTCACTGGCGCGGCCTCTGGGGCCGGGCAGGCAACGGTGGTCAGGCCACCGGTCGGGGCAGGGCCGCTCGGGGCGGCGGCTGCCGGGTGCGCATCACCTCGGGCCGATGTCAGGCACGGGCTCGAGGTTGGCGCCAGGGTCAGGCCCGGGCGCGGCGCAAAGGCGTCGATGACGACGCGGCGACGCGGGTGCGCCGGGTTCTGTGCGTGCCCGCCCTGGCGGACACGATGGTGACGAGGTCACGGCTCCAAGGCTTGCGGTCTTGCGACTTCGGGGGCTCGATGCCGCCCAGGGCTGCCAGCTGATCCCTGCTTGCGCACCGGAAGTGTGGGCTGGCAGCGCGGGCCTTGCAACGCCGAAATTCGCCGATTGGTGAGCCGATGGCGAAAGGCCCGCCAAATCGCCTGGGGTTGACGGGGAGGTGTTCTACCTCTGGGTCCGAACGTCGATCAGGAACGAGGTGTATGGCCTTGTCGGAGCGTACGCAGATCCCGGTCTTGTGACACGGCAGCGCAGGTTCTGGAGCGCGCCGGGAGGCCGCGGCGTCGTGCCTGGTTGGCAGCTGGCAATGGAGTGTTTGCCGGAAGACGGTGCGCATGCAGCGCACTGTCAGTAGGTGCGGCGTTGGCGTCCGGCAAGCCCTTGACGAGCGCGTTCGCGGGTCGAGTCTGGTTGCGCTGAATCGAGGACTCACCATGCCAGCCCTGCAGACCTTCCACGGCCACCTAGTTGACGTGCGCCGCCACGTGAACGTGCACTGGCGCCACCTGCACCCCATCGCGCCGACTGACCGCTACGAGCTGTGGCTGCGTGGACCCGATGGCATTGAACGCAAGTTCACTGTCCACACCCGCGAGATGCCGGCGCGTCGCGGGCACGCGGTCAGTCTGATCACCACCACCCACCGCCGCCCGCGCGTGCTGGCCCTGGCCAACTGGACGACGATCGATGGCGTCAACTACGCCCGCAGCGAGCCGCCGGGTTTGGTGCGGGTGGGTGACGTGCCGTGGCTGACCGCGGGCTTCGTCGGCATGACGGCCTGGCTGGGCGATGCTGGGATGGTGCTGTTCGTGCCCGTGGCGGCGGTGGTGCTGGCGGTCGTGGCCGCGGCGCGCTGGGTGGCGCGGCAGCGGCTGGCGTGGCGGGTGGATCGGGCGATCGACCTGGAAGCTTGGCGGACGGCGAAGGAGCCGGCGCCACTGCACTGAACCGCCGGCGAATTGCGCATCCTCGGAAGTTGCACAAAAATTATCGTCCTCCAAGAAGTTCATGTGCAAGAATGTCTGAAATATTCAACCGGAGCCGATCATGCTGCTCGAGTTCCGCATCCGCAACTTCCGGTCGATCAAGGACGAGCAGTCCCTGAGCTTGGTGGCCGCGCCGGCCGACAAGGAACTGGCCGAGACGCACCTGGCGCCGACCGGCCTGAAGGTCTTGCCCCAGGCCGTTCGCTCGGCGGTGCTGTACGGTCCCAACGCCAGCGGCAAGAGCACGCTGCTCTTTGCGCTGAACTACCTGCGGGCCATGGTGGCCGAGTCGGCCACGGTCGTGCAGCCGGGGCAGACCTACAACGTCCAGCCTTTCCGCCTCGACCCGGCCACAGCCAGCCAGCCGACCGAGTTCGAGGCCAGCTTCCTGGTCGATGGCATCCGCCACCAGTACAGCTTCGCGATGACGGCCGATCGCATCGTGAGCGAGCAGCTGATGGTGTGGCGCACTGCAAAGCCGACGCAGTGGTTCAGCCGCCGCCTGGACGACAGTGGTGAACGCTACGTCTACGAGTTCAGTGCCTACCTGACCGGCCCGCGCAAGCTCTGGCAGGAGAGCACGCGACCCAACGCGCTGTTCCTGTCGACGGCAGCACAGCTGAACAGCGAGTTGCTGGGCCCGGTGGCGCGGTGGTTGGTGCAGAGCGTGGTTTACCTGCCGGCAGGCGCTGGGATCGACATCTCCCACACCACCGCGTTGTTGGGGTCGCCCGAGGGACGGGCCGCCGTCAGGGACTTCCTGGGTACGGCAGACCTTTCCATCGCCGAGGTGTCTGCGGTTCCGCGCAAGGGGTTTCGAGCGCAGTTCTTGTTCCAACCAGGCGGTGTGGCACAGGCTCATCAGGAAGAAGGGGAGGTGATGTTCCCGATCTTCGAGCACCGCACGGACCAGGGCAGCGCGAAGTTCGAACTGCAGGACGAGTCCGACGGAACGCAGCGCCTGTTCAGCTTGGCCGCGCCGGTGCTGGATGTGCTCAAGCACGGCCGCGTGCTGGTGGTGGACGAACTGGACCGCAGCCTGCACACCCTGCTGGTCCGGCGCCTCGTCGGCATGTTCCACGACCCGGTTTTGAACCCGCGCGGTGCACAGCTGGTCTTCAGCACGCACGACACCTCGTTGCTCGACCACACGCTGTTCCGGCGCGATCAGGTGTGGTTCGCCGAGAAGGACGATACACAGGCCACGCGGATCTTCCCCCTGTCGGACTTCAGCCCGCGCAAGCACGAGGCGTGGGAACGTGGCTACCTGATGGGGCGCTACGGCGCGGTGCCGATGTTCTCCGCCTTGCCGGAGACGGCGTCGTCGGTGGTCACACCGTCGGCGCCCTCGGCCCCGGGTTCGCCGGTGACGGTCTGATCAACCCGAACGCCCGATGGGTAAGGACGGTCAGCCCAAACACCGGCAAGCGGCGCGGGAACTGCTGCGACGCAGGGCGCAGCGCCAACCCGCAGAGCGCCTGCTCATCGTGTGCGAAGGCTCGAAGACCGAGCCCTTGTACCTGGGCGAGATCCGGCAGCAGTTGCGGCTGCCGTCGGCCAATGTGCAGGTTCAACCTGCAGCCTACGGGACCGAGCCGATCAGGATCGTCGAGTACGCCGAACGTCTGTTCACCGAGGGCCAACGTGCGCTGGGCATCCATGCCAGGAGCTTCGATCGGGTCGTCGTCGCGTTCGATCGCGACGAGCACCACACCTACCACGCGGCACTGCAGCGCGTCGCGGCACTGAACGGGCGGCTCGAGAACGACGAGCGGGTCAAGGTGCCCTTCGAAGCCGTGGTGTCCGTGCCTTGCTTTGAGCTGTGGCTGCTGCTGCACTTCGAGGACGTGTTCGCGCCGCTGCACCGTGACGAGGCTCTCGCTCGGCTTCGTGGGTATCTGGCTGACTACGCGAAGGAGCAGGGCTCACACTGGGCTGCGACGCGCGAGCGCCTGGATGTCGCGACGGGTCGAGCCAATGCCTTGGTGGCCGCAGGACACACGGCCGAGGAGGGCACGCAGCCCTACACGAATATGCACGATTTGGTGCACCGCCTGCTGCACCTCAAGGACCAAGCAGCGTGATCCCCGAGAGCGCGCCACCAGCAGGCATGCTGGCAAAGAATGAGATCAGGGAGAGCCACATGGCACAAGCCTCCGAGTCGGTCGCGGTCTACTGGGACTTCGAGAACCTGCACGCCAACCTTGTGGATCAGGCGCATGGCCAAGGCGCCTACCTGGCCAACCGGTTCAGGCCGCAGGACGAGGTGATCGACGTCGAGACAATCGTCGAGTACGCACTCTCGCTCGGGCCGATCGCGATCAACCGGGCCTTCGCCAACTGGGTGTCCTTCAATCGCTACAAGCAGTCTTTGCTGCAGGCAGCCATAGAGCTCATCCAGGTCTTCCCGCCGGGCGCGAACGCCAAGAATGGCGCGGACATCAAGCTCTGTCTGGACGTGATGGAGGACATGGTTCGCTTCCCTCACATCGGCACCATCATCGTGGTCGGTGGCGACAGCGACTTCATGCCGCTGTCCTACAAGGTGAAGGCCGCCGGGCGAACGCTGGTCGGCATCGGCAGCCGCCGCGGGACGAACCAGCACTGGGCTCGCAGCTGCCACGAGTTCAAGTTCTATGAGGCGCTGCTGGCGCCGGCGGTGCCGGGCCCAGAGACCGCGGCTTCAGCGCAGACGCCGGCCGAGACCATGGTGCCCCCAGTGGCGGGTGAACCAGTCGTCATGCCGGCGCCGCAGGTCGCGGCTGCGGCCGAATCGCCGGGCGTCGCTTCGGAGGCAACGGCACAGCTGGAGGAGATGCGGACGCTGCTCGATGTGGCCGAGACCGCTGCAGCGCAGCGCAAGGCCGCACGCGATTTGGTCGGCAAGGCCGTCGCACGCCTGGCGCAGAACCGTGGCGAGACGTGGATCCAGAAAGCGCGCCTCAGGCCGTTCATCCAGCGCATCGACTCGACATTCCATGAGTCGAGCTACGGGTTCTCGACATTCAACGAGATGCTGGCGTCGATGAGCGACCTCGTCGAGGTCCGGCGGGGCGAGTTCGATCACGAGTTGCGCCTGCGGCCTGTGGTGTCGGAGCCCGCGTCTTGACTGCTGAAAATTCGCGGCCGGGATTGCGACGAAGGAAACTCAACTTTCCTCTCGACAAGCAGACTTGCCCGCAAGCAACCGAGCCCAGCCGCCTCACGCCGTGTCACTGCAGCCGATGAAAGCCCATGCGATCCAGGTAGCCAGGCGGGTAGCTCGTATCGATACATACCGAGGCTGCTCGCGCAAGCTGCTGTCGCGTCAACGCTTTTCGCGCCAGCCCCCTCAATACGACATCGTTCTGATGTAGCGCCGCTCAGCGCGGCGCGGGCTTCACCGCCTCCAGCTCCCACAGCAGGTGCGTCAGCTTGCCGCGCCGCGCGCGGTTCCAGCGCCGCAGCGACTCGCGCAGCGTGCGCGGGCGTGCCTCCAGCGAGTCGAGGTTGACCACCCACTCGACGCGCAGCGCGCGGAACGCGCCCTCGAAGCCGTAGATGCGGCCCAGCGCCTGCTCGCCGCAGAAGTACTCGTGCGTGCGGTCGGTGATGATGTTGACGTGCGTGGGGTCGACGAAGGCGGCCGGGTTGGGGAACGCCGGCGTCAGCGCATAGAGGCGCCCGCCCGGCGCGAGCACGCGCCAGATCTCGCCCATCAGGCGCACGAACGGGAACCAGGTGGCATTGCCGTCCGGCGTGGTCAGCAGCCTGGGCACGTGCTCGAGGAAGTCGTAGGCCGACACCGAGCCGAAGTGGTCGGCCGGGTAGGGGATGGGGTCGAGCACGACGTTGGCGGCGCGCAGCTCGACACCCGGGCGCGCGGGCATCTCGCGCAGGTCCACGCCGCACAGCTCGCCGCGGCGGTAGGGGTTGCGCGGCGCGTCGCCGCAGCCGAGGTCGAGGTGGCGGTCGGGCAGGGCGGTCATGCGCGGCTCCGGGTGTCGGGTCGGTGCGGGAAGCGGGCGGCGATGCCGGCTGCGCGCAGCGCCGCGCGCAGGTCGCGGCAGGCCCAGCGCCAGCGCCAGCGCTTGAACGGGCCGCGCGGCTCGTCCCAGTCGAGCGCGGCCAGGCGCCAGGCGGCGCGCGCGCGCAGCGCCTCGGTCCAGCCGGCCTGCCGCGCGTGCGCGACGAGGTGGCGCAGCGCCGCGGCGTTGCCTTCGCGCACGTGCTCGAAGCGCACGTCGGGATGGCGCTGCTGCATCAGCGCGCGGTTGCGCTTCATCAGCGCGCGCTGCTGCTCGCCGAGCGACGCGAACGAGGCGCTGCCCACGTGCGCGACGAACACGTCCTCGGCGATCGCCTGCTGCCAGCCGGCGCGCGCCAGACGCAGGCTGAAGTCGAAGTCCTCGTAGTAGCCGAGGCCGAAGACGCGGTCCAGCCCGCCGAGCGCCTGCCAGACCGTCCGCCGCACCGCGACGCAGAAGAAGTCGGTGCGGTAGCTCGGCGTGAGCAGCCCGGTCGGCCGGCTCATCGCCTCGGCGCCGTGGGCCGGCACCTCGGCCAGCGGCAACTCGGGCAGCGGCAGGCGCTGGCCGTTGCCGGCGGCGTTGGTCACCGGGCCCAGCATCGCCACCTCTGCCGGCGCGCGCCGCAGCGTGGCCTTCAGCGCCGCCAGCGCGCCGCGCGGGAACAGCGTGTCGCTGTTCACCAGGCACACCCACTCGCCGCGCGCCGCGTCCACGCCCACGTTCATGCCGCCGGCGAAGCCGAGGTTCTCGGCCTGCGGCAGGTAGCGGATGCGCGGGCGTGCCGCCGCGGCCTGCGCACAGCGCTGCGCGGCGCCGTCGTCCGAGGCGTTGTCGACCAGGATCAGCTCGAGCTCGTCGTCGTCGTCGGCCTCGGCCAGTGTGGCCAGGCAGGGGCCGGTGGTGGCGTCGTAGCGCTTGAACGACAGCACGACGAGGCTCAGCCAGGGCGAGGTGCGCATCGCGTCAGCCTCCCGCCTGGAAGCGGCGCCGCAGCCGCTTGAGCCGCCGCGACAGCGTCGAGAGCGCCGAGCGCGTGCCCGGCGGGTCGAGCTCGTACTCCCAGTTCGACTGGTAGACCGCGCCGATGAACTGCGCCGGCAGCGTGGCGGCGGTCTCGCCGAGGCGGCGCTGCACCAACCACTGCCACTCGTGGTGATAGACGCGGAACAGCGGCTCGATCGGCTCGATCGGGATGCTGCGGTAGGCCAGCAGCGCTTCGCCGTACCAGCGGATCTCGGTGGGGGCGAGGTCGATCGCGTCCCACAGCGTCCAGCCGCGCGGCGCGAGGAAGCGCTCGTGCAGGTCGCGCCAGACCTGGGCGGACCAGATCAGCGGCTGCGGGCCGAAGTCGTAGTCGGGCCCGGTGCGGCCGAACAGCGACTTGAGCTTCTCGCTCTCGGCGCGGAAGGCCTCGGCCACGCGCGCCTGGCCGCGGTTCACGGCCAGCTGCAGCAGTTCCTTCGACTGGTGCAGCAGCGTGTAAGGATGCCCGGCCGGCGCGAGGAAGTCGCGCCGGTGCGCGGGGCGCAGGAACACCGTGTCCGAGTCCATGCTGAGCCAGGCCTCGCAGCCGAGCAGCCGCCAGGCCTCGGCTTTGACGACCTGCTGCGAGCGGTAGCCGGGCGTCGCGCGGTAGCGCTCCAGCAGCTGCTTCTCGGCGGACTGCGGATGGGCAGCCACCACGTCCTCGTCGGCCACCAGCTCGTGCGGCCGGCCGGCGAGCGCCTCGCGGAACAGCGAGAGGTCGTCGCGCGGCACGACCACCACCACCGGGATGCGCTGCGGGTTGTGCGTCACCAGCGAGTCGAGCAGGCGCTTCACGCGCGCCGCGTCGCGGCGGTAGGACTTGCAGACGAAGGCGAAGTCAGCCACGGCGCAGCGTGCGGTCGACCGCGCCGAGGATGCGCTGCACCGCGTCGGCCACGGTCACCGGCGGCACGGTGACGTCGGGCAGGGCGTCGTCGCGCCAGCGCTGCACAACGGCGGCCAGGGCCTGTGCCACGGCGTCGATGTCGCGCGTCGGTGCCGACCAGCCGCCGTGCGCGGCGATCATCGCATCGAGCTGCGGGTTGTCGTGCGTGAGGCCGAGCACCGGCCGGCGCGCCCAGAAGTACTCGTAGAGCTTGGACGGGATGTACTCGCTGCTCTCCGGCTGGTCGCCATGCAGCATCAGCAGCGCGTCGCATTGCTGCATGCGCTGCATCACGCGCGCGCGGCCCGAGAGCCCGGTGGCCGGGTCGTGCTCCAGCCGGCCGATCGGCAGGACCACGCCCTCCAGCTTCAGCGCGCCGAGCAGCTGCGCGGCGTGCGGGTCGAGCGCACTGCCGTAGACCTCCAGGCGCAGCAGCTCGCGCAGGGCCGGCTCCCGCTCCAGCAGCCGCGCGAGCGCCTGCAGCGCGGGGGCGAGGCTGCGTGTGGGCGAGAGCGAGCCGAAGTGACCCAGCACGCACCGCGGGCCGCGCCGGTAGGCGGTTCGCACCACCGGCGGCTCGGCGCCGGGCAGCACGACGATGCCGCGCCCGTCGAGCCCGGGGTGGCGGCGCTGCGCGGCGGCGAGCGCGCCGTCGGTGAACCACCAGGCGAGGTCCGCGTCGCGGCAGATGCGCGCCTCGAGCCGTGCGAGGAAGCGTTCGTGGCGGCCGCGCGGTTCGCGCCCCGGGATCACCAGCGGGTCGTGCACCTCGACGATCCACGGGCAGCCGCTCCAGCGCTTGATCCATGCGCCGGCGAGGTGGGCGGAGAACACGCCGCCGGTGGAGAACACCAGCTCGACCTCGCCGCGCTTGACGAGCGGCATGGCGCGCAGCCAGGCGGGAAACGCCCACGACCACTGGCTGCGCAGGCCCACCAGCAGCCGCTCGAGCAGGATGGGCAGGGCCAGCAGCGCGCTCACCAGCAGGCTCAGCACGCGGTAGGCGGCGCCGCGGCCGAGGCGGCGCCGCAGCACGTGGCGCAGGTCGAAGCGGATGCCGGAGGGGCCCCAGGGCAGCATCTGCACGTGGCGCACCTGCGGATCCGGCTCGCCCATCACGCTGCTGAACACCACCGGCTCGATGCCCGCGGCGATCAGGTGCGGGATCTTGTCGGTGATGGTCAGGCTCTCGGCGCGCCCGTCGACGTTGTAGGCATGCGAGAGGATCAGCCAGCGGCGGCGGCGCGCTTCGCTCATCGGGGCTTGTCGGGCGAGGCGGCCTTCGGCACGCGGCCGAGCAGGTAGAACTCGGGGTTGGGCTGCATCGACACCAGGTTGGCCATGCGGTTGGACAGGCCGAACAGCGCGGTGATCGCGCCGATGTCCCAGATGTCCTCGTCGGAGAAGCCGTGCCCGCGCAGCGCCGCGAAGTCGGCCTCGTCCACCTCGTCCGAGCGAAGGCAGACCTTCATCGCGAAGTCGAGCATGGCGCGCTGGCGCGGCGTGATGTCGGCCTTGCGGTAGTTCACCGCCACCTGGTCGGCCAGCAGCGGGTTCTTCTCGTAGATGCGCAGGATCGCGCCGTGCGCCACCACGCAGTACAGGCAGTGGTTGGCGCCGCTGGTGGCCACCACGATCATCTCCTTCTCGCCCTTGGAGAGGCCGGAGGGGCGCAGCATCAGCGCGTCGTGGTAGGCGAAGAAGGCGCGGAACTCGTCGGGCCGGTGCGACAGCGCGAGGAACACGTTCGGCACGAAGCCGGACTTCTCCTGCACCTCGACGATGCGCTGCCGCACGTCGTCGGGCAGCGTGGCGAGGTCGGGCACGGGGTAGCGCGAGATCGGCGGGTTCATGCGGGGCTCCGGAATTGCAGCGAGTGCAGTCTGGCATACAGGCCGCCGGCGGCGAGCAGCTGGGCGTGCGTGCCCTGCTCGACCACGCGGCCGGCCTCCAGCGCGACGATGCGGTCGGCGCGCTCGATGGTGGACAGGCGGTGCGCGATGACGATGCTGGTGCGGCCGCGCATCAGGTGCTCGAGCGCGTCCTGCACCAGCCGCTCGGACTCGGAGTCGAGCGCCGAGGTGGCCTCGTCGAGGATCAGCACCGGCGCGTCCTTGTAGATCGCGCGCGCGATCGCCAGCCGCTGGCGCTGCCCGCCCGAGAGCTGGCTGCCGTTGTGGCCCACCGGGCTGTCGATGCCCTGCGGCAGCGACTGCACGAAGTCCAGCAGGTTGGCGCTGCGCAACGCCGCCTCGACGCGTGCGCGGTCGATCTCGCCGCCCAGCGCGACGTTGGCCGCCACGCTGTCGTTGAACAGCACCACGTCCTGGCTGACGAGCGCGAACTGCGCGCGCAGGGCGCGCATGTCCCAGTCGCGCAGGGGCACGCCGTCCAGCAGCAGCGTGCCCGCGCTCGGCTCCAGGAAGCGCGGCAGCAGGTTGACGATGGTGCTCTTGCCGGCGCCCGAGGGGCCGACCAGCGCCACCGTCTCGCCCGGCGCCAGCGTGATCGACACCGCGTCCAGCGCCGGCGCCGGCGCGCCGGGGTACTGCAGCGTGACCCCGCGCAGCTCGACGCGGCCGGTGCAGCGCGCCGGCGCGTGGCGGCCGCCGCCTTCCACCGGCGTGTGCTCGACCATGTCGATGCCGCGCTCCAGCGCCGCCATGCCGCGCGTGATCGGGCCGGCGACCTCGGACAGGTGCTTGATCGGCGCCACCAGCTGCAGCATCGCCATCACGAAGGCGACGAAGCCGCCCACCGAGCCGCCGCTCTGACCGCTCTGCCACAGCGCCACCACGATCACCGCCGACAGCGCGCAGGCCGCCAGCAGCTGCGTCAGCGGGGTCATCGTCGCCGCCGCCACCGCGGCCTTCACCGACAACCGGCGCAGCGTCTCGCTGACGCGCGCGAAGCGCGCCTTCTCGCCGTCCTGCGCGGAGTGCAGCCGCACGATGCGCCAGGCCAGCACGTTCTCCTCCACCACGTAGGCGAGCTCGTCGGTGGCGCGCTGCCCCTCCACGGTGAGGCGGTGCAGCCGCCGGCTGAGCGTGCGCATGATCCAGGCCACCGCCGGGAACAGCACGCCGACGAAGAGCGTGAGCTTCCAGTTCAGCCACAGCAGGTAGGCGAGCAGGGCCAGCAGCGTGAGCGTGTCGCGCACCAGCGCGAGCAGCGCGTTGGTGAGCTGCCCGGCGCCGAACTGCACCTCGTAGGTCACGGTGTTGATCAGGCTGCTGGCGGCCTGGCGGCCGAACAGCGCCGGCTCGGCGTCGAGCAGACGGCCGAACAGCGCGCGGCGCAGCTCGACCATCGCGCGGTTGGAGGCCCAGGCCAGGCCGTACTGGGCGACGAAGCCGGCCAGGCCGCGCAGCGCGAACAGCCCGATGACGATGAGCGGGATCTGCCACAGCGGCATCGAGCGCTGCTGGAAGCCGGCATCCAGCAGGTGCTGCATGAACGACGGGATCAGCGGCTCGGTGAGCGCCCCCACCACGGCGCCGAGCGCGGCCAGCGCGAGTCCCCGCCGGCTGGCCTTGAAGTACGGCGCGATCCGCGCGATGCGGCGCGAGAGCTTCGGGGGGGCGTCGGGCATGGCGCGCGATTATGCGCCGGGGCTCCGCGGGCCCCTGCCTACAATCGCGGGTTTGCCGCGGCGTGCCTCCATGACCCAGCCCCAGCTCTCCGTCGTCCTGATCAGCAAGAACGAAGCGCACAACATCGAGGCGTGCCTGCGTTCGGTGCAGGGCCTTGCGGACGAGGTCGTCGTGCTCGACTCGGGCAGCACCGACGGCACGGTCGAGATCGCCCGCCGGCTCGGCGCGCGCGTCGAGGTGGCGGCGGACTGGCCCGGCTTCGGCGTGCAGAAGGGGCGCGCGCTGGCGCTGGCC
>Ga0209172_10006836_pt1 | contig 12310 bp, 12 predicted proteins | sample LarsenN4metaG_FD_184113 | JGI IMG/M metagenome (GOLD analysis project Ga0209172, IMG submission 184113) | Hot spring sediment bacterial and archeal communities from British Columbia, Canada, to study Microbial Dark Matter (Phase II) - Larsen... ... | reverse complement strand
GGTTGAGGAGATCCTTGGCGAGTGTTCATACCCGAGCCTCAGGGCAATCCCAGAGGCGGTGGATGTCGTTGACATCTTCCGCCGCCCTGAAGATATCCCCGGCGTCGTCGAGGAAGCCATCGCCATAGGCGCCAAGGCGGTATGGATGCCGGAGGGGGTCAGTCACGAGGGTGCAGCGGCGCGAGCGCGGGCCTGCGGGATCCTGGTCGTCATGGATCGGTGCATGAAAAAAGAGCTTGAGCGACTTCGGCGGGCGGGCCGGCTGAGCCCTGAGCCCTCCCCCTCATCACACCGGGTGGCCTCGTGAAGGTCTTTGACGTCCATGTCCACTAGCCATGGTGGGACGCTGAGAAGGCCAGCTACCTCGATCGCCTGCTATAGTAATCACTTCTCGATTTTTGATTTCTGGCGTCGGACGCTCTCGAAATTGGTGGGCTTGCCAGCTTGTGAACTCCCTGCGCGCGAGTTGGCGTTTTCGGCCGATGACCGTCATGTCCTCTTCAGCAGCGGGCCAATCTTCCTATTTGACGGGAGCACACTCCGTGCTCTCACGAGGGGTCGAGCCGCAGCCTTCTACGCGGGCGGGCAATCTATCACTTCTGTGCGTCAGGAGATGCTCTACGTGATGCGCCATAAGCCGAGACGCGCCCTGGTACGGAGGAATTCAACACACAACTCCCCTCGCCGTGTCCTTTCTCCCAATTCGCACCTGAGCAGCCACAAAGGTTCCGGCAGGAATCATCCCGAAGAGCTCAACAGCGGTGCATGGGGGACATCTATCAGCTCCTCGTCACGCTGAATTCACTGCCTCGGAGGTGGGGGGCTAGGTCGGAGGGTGGCGTAAGCCGTCTAACCTTCAAACCGGTGGGCACCGCAGTCCTGGCAGAGCACCATCGAAAGATCGTTCTCGGCCTAGAAGGGGAACTTGAAGCCTTCGGGAAGCACGCGCCGGCCACCACTCTGGTCGGCATACAGGCCCTGGCTGATCCCTGATTCCTGGTAGAAGTTGAAGCGATCGCTGTCCTCGACTTGCCGGGCCAGGATTCTCAGCGCACTCAGGGCGGAATAACGGTGAGGCGCGCGATTTCCTCTGCCACGTGGATGCCAGCGACTCAAAGACCCGTGCACGTTCCGCAGGTTGTCCATGGGTCTCTACGCAGCTCCCACAGTCAGGCGCCCGTGCATCGCCTTGCTCTGCGAGCCGTCGAAGGGGCGCACGTCGGCACGGCGGCGGGGCATCTCGGCGACTCTCTCCGTCAGGACGAAGTCAGCCGCAATGCAGGACGCCCTTCCGGCACCAGTTTATTCTCAATTACTTTTCTGTGTTCCGCGCTCCTCCGACGTAATCTAGCCAGCACACTTCATTCTTGAACAAGTGCTACCCTGGTTTTGACGATGCCGGCTCCGCAAGCGTAACTATCGACAGGCGCTTCAGGCTTGGAGTTGATTTGACACCGTACGGCTAGGTGCCGTACAATTTGCTGTGCGGCTAATGCCCGTACGGAGGGTAACGACCTATGACCAGTCCCGCAGCCAAGAAGCGTTACGACGCAAGAGTCGAGCGACTGGAGCTCCGCGCCAGCCCGAGCCAGACCTCGGCGATCAGGCAGGCAGCAGCTGCCACGGCCAAGACGGTCACGGCGTTTGTGCTCGATGCCGCTACGATGGAGGCTCAGCGGGCTATCGCCGACCGACGTTTCTTTCGCCTCGATCCCGACCGCTGGGAACGGTTCGTGAATGCGTTGGACCGGCCAGTGAAGGCGAAGCCTCGGCTGACGAAGCTGATGAGGCGGCCAAGCGTCTTGGATTGAGGTGGCGCAACTCTCTGGGCCGGAGCCGCTGACCGCCGCTCACGACGTCAAGAATTTCGACTGTGGCAAGCATGCGCTGACGGAATGGCTGCGTCGCTTCGCTCTTCAGAGTCACCAGGCCGGCGCGGCAAGGGTCTACGTTGTTCATCGAGCCGGGCGAGTGGTCGGTTACTACGCACTCGCAGCGGGAAGCGTAGAGCCCGAGGAGGCTCCGGAGCGAGTAAAGAAGGGTCTCGCCCGCCAGCCGATCCCAGTGATCCTGCTTGCCCGACTCGCAGTAGACGTTTCGGAGCAACGTCAGGGACTTGGTGCCGCTCTTCTGAAGGACGCCCTGAGACGAATAACCTCGGCGGCCGACGAGATCGGTGCACGGGCGGTCCTGGTTCACGCCAAAGACGATGAGGCTAAAGACTTCTACCGGCACTTCGACTTCGAAGCGTCCCCGACCGATCCGTTGCATCTGTTCTTGCGCATGAAGGACCTTCGCGCGATTCTCTGGGGAAGATAGCCTCGCTTGATATGCTAGCGTGCCTGATGGAGCGGCTTACTGGAAAGCCAGTCCAGTAGACCATGTTTTGAATCCGTAGCAAGTGGCGCTCCGTTACGCTTGCCTGACGTATACGGTCGCACCTAGCCAACTCTGACCCCGTAGGCCTTAGACGAGAATAGACGAGGGCCCCCCGGTCTATCTACGCTACTCGGATGGCGACTTTCGAAACGGGGTGAACTGCCCTCCCGGCACCACGGACACGCGTTCGTATCCACAGCGCATTACTACTTCGGCCCCCGGCTTGAGGGTGACGCACGGGTCCCCGGGATGCCGTCGGTCCGGGTCCCATCGGCCCGTGCGGCGGGTGACGGGCGCTACTGAGGCCGACCCGGCCACTTCTTCTGCTGAGTAGCGGGCCTGCGGTGACGATGACCCGAGCCGGAGCATCCCCGAGACCTCCCCCGGGGGTTAGGGAAAGCAGGCAACGCTATGGCTCTTCCCCGAGGTCGAGGACTTTGCCCGGGTTCAGTAAGCCATTCGGGTCGAAGAGGCGCTTCAGCATGCGCATCCACTTGACGGCCGAGGCGTGCTCGAGAGCCAGAAACTGCTTCTTCCTGAGTCCGATTCCGTGCTCCCCTGTGGCGGTCCCATCGGCCTCCAGTGCGGCGCGGACAAGCTGCGCAGCAAACGCCTCTGCCCTGGGATAATCTTCGCGCGCCGTAGCGATCATCACGTGGAAGTTGCCGTCCCCGACATGGCCGATAATCGAGCCGTCAAGCTGCATGTCGCGCAGCGTCCGCCGAGCGAATCCTATCAGGGAGGGCATCTGCGAAATGGGAACCGCCGCATCCGTAATCATGTACTTGCGTCCTGAAAAGAGGGCGATGAATGCCCAGTACACTCGGTGCCGGGCCTCCCACAGACTGGTCAGCTCTTCGACACCTCTCGCCTCCTCGACCGCCGTCGCCTCGGCTTCCTGTGCCAGCCTCGTCGCTTCTCCTAACTCCTCTTCCATAGCTGCTGCGCTGCTGGAATGAAACTCCATGAACAGCGCAGGAGACTCCGGATAGTTGCGATCCGCGTAGCGGTTGACGGCCCGCAGTCCGATGTCGTCGATCAATTCCAGGCGCGCCACCGGTAGGGCGCTGGCCATGACCAGGTATGCCGCTTCAGCTGCAGCATCGATGCTCTTGAAGAAGGCACGCAGGGCGTGCACATGAGTCGGCAGAGGATGGAGCCTCAGCGAGAGCTCGGTGATCACACCCAGGGTGCCTTCCGAGCCAATGAACAGATCTTTGAGATCGTATCCGCTGCTGGTCTTTCGGACCGGCCTACCCAGCCTCAACGTCTCCCCATTGGCCAGAATGACTTCTAGCGCCAGCGTGTTCTGGCGCATGCCTCCGTAGCGTACGGTCGTCGTGCCAGAGGCGTTGGTGGCCGCCATCCCACCGAGGCTCGCCTCTGCGCCTGGATCGACAGGGAAGAACATGCCATGATGTCGCAAGGCCCGGTTCAAGGCCGGGTAGGTGACTCCAGGTTCGACGACAGCGAGGAAATCCTCGGGCTTGATCTGAACGATTCGGTTCATGCGGGATAGATCCAGGCTGACGGCCGGCCCGCGGGGGATGAGTTGACCTTCTAGACTGGTGCCGGCCCCGAAGGGAATGACGGGGATCCGGTTCTCGGATGCCCACGTCAAGACCTCGCGCACATCCCGGGCCGATTCGGCGAAGACTACGGCGGATGGAGGCTGCTCATCTGGATATCCTTCATCGCGGCCATGGACTTCCAGGACCGATCGGTTAGTTGACACCTTCTCGCCTAAGCGCATCTTCAGGGAGTCAATCATCTCGGCCGGCCTGTCGAGGCATGTAGCTCCCGTCTACCTTGAATGTTACGAATCGCAGTGTCTATGCTTGCCAACGAGCATCCTTTTGCCGTTTGCCCAGCATGTCCCTCCAGTTGTGTCTGGCGGATTGCGGCAAAGCGGGCTGCCGAGGGACCGTTGCCATGCCGGGCCGGACAGCTTCCTTGATGTCTCCTCCACATGGATTCGGCCCGCCGAGACATGGTGCGCACAGGGACACGCTCGAGCAGGCAGTCGGTGACGGGGATCAGCGCAGCCGAGGATCGAGGAGATCGCGCAGGCCGTCACCCAGCAGGTTGAAGCCCAGCACCACCAGCATGATGGCGGCACCAGGGAAGACAGCGTTCCATGGCGCGATCTCCATGAACTGGCGACCTTCGCTGAGCATGTTGCCCCAGGACGGTGTGGGAGGCTGGGTGCCGAGGCCCAGGAAGCTCAGCGCCGACTCCGACAGGATCGCCAGGGAGAGGCTGAGCGACACCTGCACGATGATCGCCGCCATAATGTTCGGCAGCAGGTGTCGGCCGAGGACGCGGCCGGTGCCTGCGCCGAGTGCCTGTGCAGCCTCGACAAACTCCAGGTGTTTCACGCTCAGCGTCGCCGCGCGTGCCACCCGAGCGAACTGGGGGGTGTAGACGATGCCGATGGCCAGGATCAGGTTCCGCATGGACGTGCCCGCTACCGCCATGATGGCAATGGCCAGCAGGATCGCCGGGAAGGCAAACAGGATGTCCATCAGCCGCATGGCTAGGCCATCGACCCACCGCCCCAGATAGCCGCTCAGCAGTCCGACGGTCGTACCTAAAGCCAGCGCCACCGCCACGGAGAGCACCGCTACCAGCAGCGACACCCGTGCCCCGATGATGATGCGGCTGAGGATGTCCCGGCCGAACTGATCGGTCCCCAGCACGTGAGCGCGGGAGGGACCCTGGAGCATCGCCTGGGTGCGCATGGCCATGGGATCGTAGGGCACCAGCACCGGCGCTGCCACCGCCGTCGCCACCGCAGCGGCGATGACCACCAGGCCGACAGGGGCGACGCGGTTGCGCAGAAACCGCCTCGCCCACTGCTGCGCGGGCAGGCGAGTGGCGCGTGCACCGGCCTCAGCCATAGCGGATGCGCGGGTCGATCCAGGCGTACAAGATGTCCACCAGCAGGTTGGTCAGCACGAAGAGCAGGGCGATGACCAGCACCACCCCTTGCACCAGGGGATAGTCGCGCTGAAAGATGGCATTAAGAGCCAGCCGCCCCATCCCCGGGAGAGCGAAGATCTCCTCGATCACCACGGTGCCGCCCAGGAGATACCCCATCTGGAAGCCGATCACCGTGATCACGGGGATGAGCGCATTCGGCAGCGCATGGTGGGCCACGACCAGTGCCTCCCGCAGTCCCTTACTGCGGGCCGTGCGCACGTACTCCTGCCCCAGGACCTCCAGCAGCGACGAGCGCATGTAACGCATCAGCACCGCGGCGATGGCGATCCCCAGCGAAATGCCGGGGAGGAGCATGATTTCCAGGTTATGCAGCGGATCGACGGTGAACGGGACGTATTCGCCGATCGATACCCGCAGGTAACGGGAAACGATCAAGATCAGCATCGTTCCGAGCCAGAAGTTGGGGATGGACAGACCCAGCAGGCCGCCCAGGCGTGCGCCCACGTCCAGCCCGGAGTTCCGCAGCAGCGCCGAGAGGGCGCCGAGCGGCAAAGCGATCACTACGGCGATCACGAGTGCGATGACTGTGAGTTCAAAGCTCACCGGCAGGCGGGCCAGGATATCGGACAGGACGGGGCGCGCTGTACGCAGCGAGACGCCGAAATTGCCCCGCACCACGCGGGACAGGTACTCCAGATACTGCAATCCGATAGGCTTATCTAGCCCGAACACCCGGCGCAGTTCGGCCATCTGGGCTGGCGTCATCTCCACCTGGGTGCCCAAGAAGAGCTGAATGGCGTCGCCAGGGATCAAGCGGATGAGCAGGAAGACTACGGTGAGGATCCCCAGGAGGACGGGAATGAGTGCCAGGAGTCGTCCGGCAAGATAGCGCTGCATGGTGACCCCCGGGGCGGAAGATGACCTTCCGCCCCGGCGCCATCGGGACTTCTACCACCGCTTGCCCGCAGAGGGCACGCGGTCGCAACACTCTGCCTGGCTGCGGGCTACCGCTCGAGTGTCACCTCCTCAATGTAGTAGATCGCCCCGTTGCCGACCACCCGGAAGCCCTTCACGTAGCTCTGCAGGACCTGCGTCTCGAAGGGCACGTAGAGGAACAGCGCGGGCGCCTTCTCCACGAGCGCCTTCTGCAAATCGTCGTAGATGGGCTTGCGCCGGTCGTAGTCCACGTTCACCCGCCCGCGCTCCAGCAGCCGGTCGATCGCGGCGTCAGCAAACAGGAAGTTGTTCACCGCTCCGGTGCTGTGGAAGGTGCGGTACAGGAACCGGTCCGGGTCGGGATCGCCACCGCGCAGCTCTACCATCGTGTCGAAGTCGCGCTTTACCCACCGGTCGATGTAGGTGCCCCACTCCACCTGATCCAAGGCCGCGGTCACACCGGCCTCGCGCAGATGCGCCTGGATCACCTGGGCGACGGCGATACCTCCCTCATACGTGGGGGACGTCACGATCTTCGTGGCAAACCCATTGGGGTATCCGGCCTGGGCCAGCAGCTGCTTGGCCCGGTTCACGTCGCGCTTGTACGACGGGAAGGCGCCCGGCGGCAGCGCCCACTGGACCGCGGATGCCGAGATCGGCCCCGAGACCTGCGCAAAGGCGAATTCGACCGCGTTGACGATGGCCTGCCGGTCGATGGCGAAGCTCAGCGCGTAGCGGACGGTCTCGTTGTTGAAGGGCGGCCGTGTAGTGTTAAACGAGAAGATGCGCAGGTTCAGCCCGGGCTTCTGCAGCACCGCCAGTCCGGGCTCGCGCTTGGCCTGCACGATCACGCTCCCCTGGTTGACCGTGGCCATGTCCAGCGACCGCGTGCGCACGCCGGCCAGCAGCGAGGCCTGGTCAGGGATCACCCGGATAATCACCTGGTCGACGCGGGGCAGGCCGCGGCGGAAGTAGTTGGGGTTCTTCACCAGGCGCATGAAGTTGTCCGGCACCCACTCCGCCAGCATGAAGGGGCCCGTGCCGGCCTCGTTCTTCTGCAGGTTCCCGAACTTCTGTACCGCAGCCTTCTCGACGATGGAGAGGTTGCCCGAAGCCAGACCGGAGAGCAGGGAGGCCAGCGGCAGGCGCAGCCGCAGCCGCACCGTGTAGCGGTCGACCGATTCCACTTTGTCGATGACGTCGATGAAGGAACGTCCCGGCGACCGAGTCGCCGGATCAAGGACGCGCTCCAGGCTGAACTTCACGTCCTCGCTGGTGAGGTCGGCGCCGCTGTGAAACTTCACGCCCTTGCGGAGGTAGAAGACGTAGGTACGGCTGTCCGGAGTCTCCCACGACTCGGCGAGATCGCCTTCGATCTTGAGCTGGTCATTGTAGCGGACCAGCTTGTTGTAAAGCAGATCGAGGCGGCGGAAGGACGAGAAGGCAGTGACGACGTGAGGATCCAGGCCGACGACCTCCTGGTCCACGCCCAGGGTGAACGTCACCGGTCCCGGCGCTCCCTGCGCGGGAGCCATCGATAGTACCATGGCCGCCAGCAGGGCCAGCAACCATAGGTAGTGCCCGCGTATCTGCCTCATGATCGACCTCCTCTCAAGGTTCCCTGCGGATGGTGCAAGGGTGTCTCATTCTGGCAATCCTTTCGCTGCCTCGATCAGGCCCAGGCGATCTTCCCCAGCACCACACGGCGTCTGGCCCCCGTGGCGCCGGGGACGTTGCCAGGCCGGCGATGCAAGGTTTCATAGGCCAGCAGCGCAAACCCCATGCCTTCTTTGGCCTTAATGGGGATGCCGTAGGTCTCGCTGGTGACCACCTGCGCGCCGGGAAAGGCGCGTTCCAGCGCACGCAGAAACGCGGGGTTCTTCGCGCCTCCACCGCTGGCGATCACCTCCTCCACCGGTCCGAGAAACGCTCGGCAGTTGGCTGCCACGGCTTCGACGGTGAAGACCACGAGGGTGGCCGCCAGGTCTGCCAAGGAGAGGCCCCGCGCCTCCGGCAGCTCCAGAAGCCAGGTGACAAAGCCTTCGCCGAATTCCTCGCGGCCCGCGCTCTTCGGCGGCCGCGCACTGATGAAGGGATGCCGCAGTAGCTTGGCGAGCAGGCCGGCCGCGGCGCGGCCGCTGTCGGCCAGCCGCCCGTCCTCGTCGTAGGCTTGCCGCCCACCGGTGAGCCGCCGTACCACGGCGTCGAGGATCATCCCTCCTGGGCCCGTATCGAAGGCGCGCACATCGTCCAGCGTGCCGCCGGCCGGCAGGTAGGTGACGTTGGCGATCCCGCCCAAGTTCAGGGCCAGCCGGTTCGCTCCTCCCGCCTCTGGGCCGAGGACCCGGTAGTCGAAGTAGGGGATCAGGGGCGCGCCTTCCCCGCCCGCCGCCACATCGCGGACGCGAAAGTCGCCCACGGTAGTGATCCCGGTGCGCTCGGCGATGATACAGATCTCACCGAGCTGTACCCGCACCCGTTGCGTAAAGGGCGGCGCCACCGGCGGCAGGTTCAGGATGGTTTGCCCGTGGCTGCCGATCACCCCGATCTCCTCCGGCCGGCGCCCGGCCTTGCGCAGCACGCGCAATGCCGCCTCCGCAAACAATTCCCCCAGGTGGCTGTGCATCCGGACCAGGCGCTCCACCGTGCCGGTGTGAGGAGGGCTCAACTCCCGGAGACCGCGGAGGGTCTCCTCCGGGTACGGCAGGGCCGCGGTCTCGATCAACTGCAGGCGGATTCTCTCCCCATCTTCCTGGATATCCACCAGGACGGCGTCGATGCCGTCCATCGAGGTCCCCGACATCAGCCCAATCGCCAGCATCGCCGGACCTTCCGTCCCTTCCGGCCTTACTGCCCGGCCTTCCCGGCACGCGAATCGCGCACGGCAGGGGCCTGCTGCATATCCAGAGTGTGCTGCCGGTAGCGCTCGAACACTGTCCCGTTGTGGTCGGGGGGGAAGCCCGGTGTATTGGGCGACACGAAGATCATCAGGGGAACATTCCGTTCGGCGAGCCGGGCGCCGGCTTCCGCCACCAGAGCCATCATGATGGCCACCCCCGCCACCGTCGAGCCGGCGGCGACCTTTTCCCTGTGACCCGGAATCGTCACCAGGGCATCCTCGGGGAGGACACAATTGTCGATCACGACGTCCGCCACATCGGCCAGGCTCAGGCCCGAGCTGTGAATCGGCCGCGAGTCCCGCCGGTTCGCCAGGGAGGTAACACCGATCACCCTCAGCCCACGGCGCTTCGCCTCCTGCGCCATTTCGAGGGGTGCCGCATTCAGCCCACCATGGGAGAAGACAATCAAGGTATCTCTGGGATCCAGGATGTAGGACTGCAGGATCACCCGGGCGTACCCTTCCTGCCGCTCCAGCCAGAGCAGTTCCCGGACTCCGCCCGGACCGAGGATGTTGAACCACATCAACCGCGGGTCGAGGATCGGCTGCAGGCCAACGAAGGAGCCGTAGCGAGGGAACACGTCCAGGGCGGGAATGACGGAGTGGCCGGAGCCGAATATGTACACCAGGCGGCCCTGCGCGATCGAGTCGGCCATCCACCCGCCGGCCTGACGGATGCTATCCAGTTGGTCCTTCCCGATCCTGTCCATCACGCTGGCAATCTGATTGAGATACGACGCCGCCGACATGGGGAGTGTCTCCTTACCCGGTCCCGCTGACCGACCTGAAACCCGTCCGCATCTCGCCGGGAGCGATGCACATCGGGTGTCCGGCGGGAGCCGTGGTGCGGGCGGGCATGAACGCCTGGGCGTAGGTGCAGCCCGCCTCCAGGCCCCGCACCCTGGCCATCGCCGGATAGAACCCCGCGTAGGGAATAGCGCTGGCATAACTCTCCAGGGGCTCACTCCGCCGGAACAGTTCGTAGCACCTGAGGGCCTCCAGCCACCGGGAGAAGACCGTGGAGATGTCCACATACAGCGTGGGCACGAATCCCGCGAGGTCCTCGCAGTTCTCGCCGAAGTATACCGCCGGCGCCTGGTCCGGCCCCGCACCGCCCGCCCGGCCCGCGTGCTGCACGGCCTCCAGGGTCACCCGGTGGGCAGCGACGTGACGGGGGTGCCAGCTTCCCCGCCAGTGTGTCACCACGACGTGCGGCTCGAACTCGCGCAGGAGCCGGCCGAGCTCGGCGATGACGTCCTCCATCGGAAGCTCGCCGGCCACGTGGCCGGGCCAGTGCGCCCGGGCGCGCAGGATCCCGGCCGCCTGCTGCATCTCTCCCTCCAACTGGACCGCGTACTGCTCCGGCGGCTTGGTGGGATCCCCCCGTTCCCCCCGGGTCAGGTGCACGAGAAGCACGGCGCCGCCCTCCTCGGCCGCCCGGGCCGCGAGCCCCCCGGCCATCGCCTCAGCATCAAAGGCGTGAGCCCCCACCACCATGAGCCGAAGCGTTCCCTCCGCCGTCTCCATCAGAGTGATCGCAACTCCGCCTGAAGCTGGTATCGGTCGCCCAGGAAGAGCGACTTCGCTACTTCGACGGGACGGTCGTGCTCGCTGAAGGTGACTCGTTCGGCGGCGAGCGCCGCGACGGTGCCGGGTGCGCCGAGCAGCCGGGCCGTCACCCGGTCCAGCAGCACAGCGCCGTACACCTCCTGCGCCCAGACCAGACGCAGGCGATACACACGGCGCAGCACGTCATACAGGGACCGGTCCTGCAGTGGCTCCCGCTCCAGGCCGGGCACCAGGTCCTGCGGGAGAAATGAGGTCTGGATACCCATCGGTTCCCCGTCGGCCAGACGCAGTCGCCGGATCTTGACCACCGGCCGGTCCTGCGCGATCTGCAGCTTCTCTGCGACCTCGGTGCTGGGTCGGGTAATCGTCTGCTCCAGGACGCGGGCTCCAGGGCGACGGCCCCGCTTGCGCATCTCTTCGGTGAAGGAGGTGAGCGTCACCAGGTCCTGGCCGAGGCGCGGCCGTGCGACGAAGGTACCGCGGCCCTGCTGGCGGGTCAGTAACCCCTCGTAGACGAGGGCCTGGATCGCCTGACGGACGGTGGTGCGGCTGAGCTTGAACTCCTCGCAGAGTTCGGTTTCGGTAGGGATCTTGTCGCCGGGCTTCCACGTGCCCGAGACCATCTGCGCGCGCAGGCTTTCCGCAAGCTGGTAGTACAGCGGGAGCATCGACTCCCGGGAGACCACCCCGATCGACACCGGCACGGCTGTAGCCTCCGTAGGCGCGCCTGGCCGCATGATTCTTCATATCATTATAACATCATGATAATATTCGGCAAGGGCGGCAGAACACTGGGCCAGTTCTGATGCAAGTGAGGCGCCGGGTGCGCAGCGAGGTCCGTGGCGCTGACGGTGGGGATCGGGGATTGCGGTGGGAATGGGCGTGCCGAGCACGAAGACAGACCCGCCATGAGCAGGGAGCCTACGGTCGAGGCGGGAAGGCTGCGTGTCATCGAGCCTCTGATCGCGCGGGCGATGGATCAGGGGGTCTTCCCGGGCACCGTCGTCCATATCCGCCGGGGTGGGCGCGTCCTCTGGCAGCAGGCCTACGGGTGGGCAGCGCTGGTCCCACAGCGCCGCGCCATGCGCGCGGAGATGGTCTTCGATCTGGCGTCCCTGACCAAGCCCATCGCGACCGCCACCGCCGTCCTGCAGTTGTGGGAGCGGGGCCACCTCGACATCGACCGGCCCGTCGCCGAGTACGTCTCCGAGTTCGCCGCCGCGGGGAAAGAGATGGTTACGCTCCGCCACCTGCTGACGCACACATCGGGGCTGCCCGCCTGGATCCGGCTCTACCTGCACGCGCGGTCGCCTGAGGAGGCGATCCGGTACATCTGCCAGTTGTCACCCGGCTTTCCTCCGGGGTCAAGGTTCGAGTACAGCGACCTGGGATTCATTATGCTGGGTGAGATCGTCGGGCGGGCCGGCGGCGTCGCACTGGACGCCTATGTGGCGACCCGCATCGCGCCGCCCCTCCGGTGGGAATGGACGCGCTTCCGGCCCCCGGCCGAATGGCGCGATCGCTGCGTGGCCACCGAGGAAGGGAACGGATTCGAGCGCGCCGCGGCGGGGTCAGAAGGCGAAG
>Ga0209172_10006833_pt1 | contig 12316 bp, 8 predicted proteins | sample LarsenN4metaG_FD_184113 | JGI IMG/M metagenome (GOLD analysis project Ga0209172, IMG submission 184113) | Hot spring sediment bacterial and archeal communities from British Columbia, Canada, to study Microbial Dark Matter (Phase II) - Larsen... ... | reverse complement strand
GATCTGCTCGGGCGTGAGACCGAACTCGCGGTTGATCTCCGGAATGAGCTTGAGCAGCACGGCCACGTCGGTGAGCCAGTCGACGCCGGGCACCGGCACCACCGACACGCCGGCGGCGATCAGCGCGCGCTTCGTGACCAGCCGCCGGCAGTGCCGGGCGACCGTCTCGATCTCGGCCGGCGTGTCGGGCACCACCACCCACTCGGCGCGCTCGATGCGGCCGTCCATCGCCATGCCTCAGGCGCCGCTGCCCGAGCCGGAACCCGAGCCGCCCTTGAGCTTGCCCACGACGAACAGCACGATCAGCGCGCCGATCACCGAGCCGATGAAGCCCGCGCCCTGCCCCGCCTGGTACAGCCCGAGGGCCTGGCCGAGGAAACCCGCGACGAACGAGCCGGCGATGCCGAGCAGCGCCGTCAGCACGATGCCCAGGCTCTGCGTGCCGGGCATGATCGCGCGCGCGATCAGCCCGACCACGAAGCCGACGAGGGCCATCCACACATAGCTCATGGGCAACTCCGATCGATGAGTGAAGGTCGCGCGACTTTAGCGGCGGCCCGCGCGGCGCGCTACCGCGACAGCTGTTCCCACGCGCGCTCGAGCCGCTTGACGCTGACCGGCTGCGGCGTGCGCAGTTCCTGCGCGAACAGGCCGACGCGCAGCTCTTCGAGCAGCCAGCGGAACTCGTCGAGCCGCGCGTCGGCGGCGCCGCGGCGCTCGGCCACGCGACGCAGCCAGCGCTGCTCGAGCGGGCGCAGCTCGGCCAGCCGCTGCGCGTCGCGCGCGGGGTCGGTGCGCAGCTTGTCCAGCCGCATCTGCACCGCCTTCAGGTAGCGCGGCAGGTGCTGCATCTGCGGCCACGGCGTCTGCACGACGAAGCGCCTGGGCACCAGCCGCTGCAGCTGCGCCGCGATGTCGTCGGCCACCTCCTTCGGCGGCCGGCCGTCCTTGAGCTTGCGCTGCGCGGCGGCGTGCTCGATCAGCACCACGTGCACCTGGCGCGCGATCTCCTGCGCGACCAGGTTCAGCCGCGCGCGGCCTTCGTCGATGCGACGCGCGAACGACGCGGCGTCGCCCGGCAGCGGCTCGGCGAGGAATGCGCGATCGAGCGCGGCCTCGACGATCTGCGCGCGCAGCTCGTCGGCCGTGCCGAGGCTCATGAACAGCACGCCCATCGCCGTGAGGTCGGGGATGTTGCGCTCGAGGTACTTCAGCGGCTCGCGCAGCTGCAGCGCCACCAGGCGGCGCAGCCCGGCGCGGTGCTTCGCCGCGGCGACTTCGGGCTCGTCGAACACCTCGATCTCGACGTGCGTGGCGCGGTCGATCAGCGCCGGAAAGCCGACCAGCGTCTGGCCGCCCTTGCGGATCTCCATCAGCTCGGGCAGCTCGCCGAAGGTCCAGTCGGTGTAGCGCGCAGCGGCGCCGTCGGCCGGCGCCGACGGCGCGAGGGGCGCGGCACGCGAAGCCGTCGCGGTCGGCGCGGCCGGAGCCTCGTCCGTCTCGGCGCCGCCGACCGCCGCGCCGAGCTTCAGCCGGGCGAGTTCCTGGAACGCCGATCGCGCGAGCGCGCCGAACTCCGCCTTCAGCGCCGGCAGATGACGGCCCATGCCGAGCTGGCGGCCGTGCTCGTCGACCACGCGCAGGTTCATGAACAGGTGCGCGGGCAAGGTCTCGAGCTTGAAGTCGGCACGCTTCACGTCGAGCTGCGTCTCTTCGCGCACGAAGCCGAGCACGGCATCGAGCAGGCTGCCGTCGCCGAAGCGCGCGCCGTTCACGAATCGCTCGGCCGACTCCGGCAGCGGCACCAGGCGCGCGCGCGGCTTCTGCGGCAGGCTCTTCAGCAGCGCGATCACCTTGTCCTTCAGCAGGCCCGGCACCAGCCACTCGCAGCGCTCGTCGCTCGCCTGGTTGAGCGCATAGACGGGCACGCTGAGCGTGACCCCGTCGCGCGGGTCGCCAGGCTCGTGCAGGTAGCTCGCCGCGCAGTCGATGCCGCCCAGCCGCACCGTCTTCGGAAAGGCCGCCGTGGTGATGCCGGCGGCCTCGTGGCGCATGAGCTCCTCGCGCGTGAGCATCAGCAGGCGCGGCTGGCGCCTGGCCTCGTCGCGGTACCAGCGCTCGAAGGCGGCGCCGCTGCACACGTCGGCCGGCACCTGCTGGTCGTAGAAGGCGAAGATCAGCTCGTCGTCGACCAGCACGTCCTGCCGCCGCGACTTGTGCTCCAGCTCCTGCACCTGCGCGACGAGCCTGCGGTTGTGCGACATGAAGGGCAGCTTCGTGTCCCACTCGCCGGCCACCAGCGCCTCGCGGATGAAGATCTCGCGCGCGGCGGCCGGGTCGACGCGGCCGAAGTCGGTGCGCCGCCCGCTGTAGATCACGAGGCCGTACAGCGTGCCGCGCTCGAGCGCGACCACCTGCGCGGCCTTCTTCTCCCAGTGCGGCTCGGACAGCTGCGTCTTCACGAGATGGCCGCCGATGCGCTCGATCCACTGCGGCTCGACGGCGGCGATGCCGCGGCCGAACAGGCGCGTGGTCTCCACCAGCTCGGCCGCCACGATCCAGCGGCCCGGTTTCTTCGCGAGGTGCGTGCCGGGGTGGCGCCAGAAGCGGATGCCGCGCGCGCCGAGGTAGTGGTCGTCGTCGTCGGCCTTGCAGCCGATGTTGCCGAGCAGGCCGCTCAGCATCGCGCAGTGGATCTGCTCGTAGGTGGCCGCGCTCGCGTTGAGGCGCCAGCCGTGCTCGGCCACCACGGTGTGCAGCTGCGAGTGGATGTCGCGCCACTCGCGCACGCGGCGCGGGCTGATGAAGTGCTCGCGCAGCCGCTGCTCGTGCTGGCGGTTCGACAGCCGGTGCTCGCCCGGCTGGCCGCGGCTCGACTCGAGCCAGCGCCACAGCTTGAGCGTGCCCATGAACTCGCTCTTGTCGTCGTCGAAGGGCTTGTGCTTCGCGTCGGCGGCGGCCTGCTGCTCGAGCGGGCGGTCGCGCACGTCCTGGCCCGACAGCGCGCTGGCGATCACCAGCACCTCGGCCAGGCACTGCCGCTCCTTCGCCTCGAGGATCATGCGGCCCACGCGCGGGTCGAGCGGCAGTCTGGCGAGCGCGTGGCCGATGGCGGTGAGCTCGTGGCGATCGTCCACCGCGTTCAGCTCGGCCAGCAGCTGCCAGCCGTCGGCGATGGCCTTGCGCGGCGGCGGCTCGAGGAACGGGAAGGCCTCGATGTCGCCCAGCCCGAGCGACTTCATGCGCAGGATCACGCCGGCCAGCGACGAGCGCAGGATCTCGGGGTCGGTGAAGCGCGGGCGTTCGGCGAAGCCCGCCTCGTCGTACAGCCGGATGCAGATGCCGTCGGCCACCCGCCCGCAGCGCCCCGCGCGCTGCTGGGCAGCGGCCTGGCTGACCGGCTCGACCTGCAGCTGCTCGACCTTGTGGCGGTAGCTGTAGCGCTTGACGCGCGCGAGCCCGGAGTCCACGACGTAGCGGATGCCGGGCACGGTGAGCGAGGTCTCGGCGACGTTGGTGGCCAGCACGATGCGCGGCCGGCCGTGCGGCTCGAACACGCGGTCCTGCTCGGCCTGCGACAGCCGCGCGAACAGCGGCAGGATGTCGACGCCGGGGGGGTGGTGCCGGCGCAGGTGCTCGGCCGCGTCGCGGATCTCGCGCTCGCCGGGCAGGAACACCAGCACGTCGCCGGGGCCGTGGCGCCACAGCTCGTCGACGGCGTCGGCGATCGCATCGTTCAGGTCGAACTCGCGCGACTCCTCGAACGGCCGCCAGCGGATCTCGACCGGGTACAGGCGGCCCGACACCTGGATGACCGGCGCCGGCCCCTGCGGCCCGGCGAAGTGCTGCGCGAAGCGCTCGGCGTCGATGGTGGCCGAGGTGACGACCACCTTCAGGTCGGGCCGCCGCGGCAGCAGTTCGCGCAGGTAGCCGAGCAGGAAGTCGATGTTGAGGCTGCGCTCGTGCGCCTCGTCGACGATGAGCGTGTCGTACTGCGACAGCAGCGGATCGCCTTGCGTCTCGGCGAGCAGGATGCCGTCGGTCATCAGCTTCACCGACGCGCCGCGCTGCAGGCGGTCCTGGAAGCGGACCTTGTAGCCCACCACCTCGCCCAGCGGCGTGGCGAGTTCCTCGGCGATGCGCCGCGCGACGCTGGAGGCCGCGATGCGGCGCGGCTGCGTGTGGCCGATCAGCCCGCCACCGTTCGCGCGCCCGCGGCCGAGCGCGAGCGCGATCTTCGGCAGCTGCGTGGTCTTGCCCGAACCGGTCTCGCCGCAGACGACCACGACCTGGCGCTCGCGCATCGCGTGCGCGATCTCGTCGCGCCGCGCGCAGACCGGCAGCGATTCGGGGAACGTGACGGGCGGCAGGCTCACGGGGCGCCGATTATCCGCAGCACGCTGCGGCACAATCGACGCACACCCGATGCACGCATGAGCCTCGTCTTCCCGCACACCTTCGTCCCCTGGTTCCGCGCGGTCGCGCCGTACATCCACGCCTACCGTGGCAAGACCTTCGTGGTGGGCATGGCCGGCGAGGCGATCGCCGCCGGCAAGCTGAACGCTTTCGTGCAGGACCTGGCGATCCTGCACGCCATGGGCATCAAGCTCGTGCTGGTGCACGGCTTCCGGCCGCAGGTCAGCGAGCAGCTGCGCGCCAAGGGCCACCCCGAGCGCTTCAGCCACGGGCTGCGCATCACCGACGCCGTGGCGCTCGACAGCGCGCAGGAAGCCGCCGGCCAGCTGCGCTTCGAGATCGAGGCGGCGTTCTCGCAGGGCCTGCCCAACACGCCGATGGCCAACGCGACCGTGCGCGTGGTGTCGGGCAACTTCCTCACCGCGCGGCCGGTCGGCGTCGTCGACGGGGTCGACTTCATCCACAGCGGCGTGGTGCGCAAGGTCGACGCGGCGGCGATCCGGCGCGCCATCGACATCGGCGCGCTGGTGCTGCTCAGCCCGTTCGGCTTCTCGCCCACCGGCGAGGCCTTCAACCTGGCGATGGAAGACGTGGCCACCGCCACCGCCATCGCGCTGCAGGCCGACAAGCTGCTGTTCCTCACCGAAGTGGCCGGCGTGCGCGAGCACCAGGACGATCCCGACAGCCCGATCGACACCGAGCTCGCGCTGGCCGACGCACGACGGCTGCTGGCCGCCTTGCCGCGCCCGCAGCAGCCGACCGACGTGGCCTTCTACCTGCAGCACTGCGTGAAGGCCTGCGAAGGCGGCGTCGAGCGCTCGCACATCCTGCCCTTCGCGCAGGACGGCGCCATCTTGCTGGAGGTGTTCACGCACGACGGCATCGGCACGATGGTGGTCGACGAGAAGCTCGAGAGCCTGCGCGAGGCGACGGCCGACGACGTGGGCGGCATCCTCGCGCTGATCGAGCCCTTCGAGCGCGACGGCACCCTGGTCAAGCGCGACCGCACGGAGATCGAGCGCGACATCGCGAACTACACCGTCATCGAGCACGACGGCATCATCTTCGGCTGCGCCGCGCTGTACCCGTACCCCGAGGCGCGCACGGCCGAGATGGCGGCGCTCACGGTCTCGCCGCTGTCGCAGGGCCAGGGCGACGGCGAACGCATGCTCAAGCGCGTGGAGCAGCGCGCCAAGGCGATGGGGCTGGACAGCATCTTCGTGCTCACCACGCGCACGATGCACTGGTTCATCAAGCGCGGCTTCGTCCAGGTCGATCCGGACTGGCTGCCCGAGGCGCGCAAGCGCAAGTACAACTGGGACCGGCGCTCGCAGGTGCTGGTCAAGAAACTCGTCTAGGAGAAGTCACATGCCCCGCATGGTCCAGTGCGTGTACCTGAAGAAGGAGGCCGAAGGCCTCGACTTCGCGCCCTACCCGGGCGAGCTCGGCAAGCGCATCTACGACAACGTCAGCAAGGAGGCCTTCGAGCTCTGGAAGCGCCACCAGACGATGCTGGTCAACGAGAACCGGCTGAACCTGGCCGACGCGCGCGCGCGCCAGTACCTCGCGCGGCAGATGGAGCAGTTCTTCTTCGGCGGCGGCGCCGACAAGCCGGCGGGCTACGTGCCGCCGTCGAGCTGACCGCAGCGGCGGGTGTCGACCGCCCCTCGATTCGCAGCGGCGGGTGTGTCGACCGCCCATCGATTCGCGCCGACGGGTGTCGACCGCCCTCTCCCCTTGCGGCGGCGCGCGCCGACCGCCTATCCCTTCGCGGCGGCGCGCCGACCGCCCCTCGCTTGACGCGGATCAAGCGGAACATATTGCGAATCATTCTTGTTAGCGCTTAGACTCCGGGCATTCGTCATCCGGAGTCGCCATGATTCGCACGTTCCTCCGCTCCACCCTGGCCGCCGCCGCCGTGGCCGCCGCCCTCGCCCCCGTCGCCGTGCAGGCGCAGGACAAGGTGCTCAACCTGTACTCGGCCCGCCACTACCAGACGGACGAGGCGCTGTACGCCAACTTCACCAAGGCCACCGGCATCCGCATCAACCGGGTCGACGCCGACGACGCCGGCATCCTGGCCCGGCTGCAGAGCGAAGGCGCCGCGAGCCCGGCCGACGTGATCCTGCTGGTGGACGCCGCGCGCCTGTGGAAGGCCGAGGTCGACGGCTTGTTCCAGCCCGTGAAGTCGGCGCTGCTGGAGCAGCGCATCCCGGCCACCTTGCGCGGCAAGGACACGGGCGCCGGCCCGCAGTGGTTCGGCTTCTCGACGCGCGCGCGGGTGCTGGTCTACGACAAGGCCAGCGTCAAGCGCGACGACATCGACACCTACGAGGAACTGGCCGACCCGAAGCACAAGGGCAAGGTCTGCACGCGCTCGGGCTCGCACCCGTACAACCTGTCGCTGTGGGGCTCGCTGATGGAACACCTCGGCGCCGAGAAGACCGAGGCGTTCCTCAAGGGCGTGGTCGCCAACATGGCGCGCGCGCCCAAGGGCGGCGACACCGACCAGATCCGCGCCGTGGCCAGCGGCGAGTGCGCGATCGCGGTGACCAACAGCTACTACCTCGCGCGCCTGATGCGTTCGACGAAACCCGAGGACAAGGCCGTCGTCGAGAAGGTCGCCGTCGTGTTTCCGAACCAGCAGAGTTTCGGCACGCACGCGAATATCTCGGGCGCCGGCGTCGCGAAGCACGCGAAGAATCGAGACGCCGCGGTGAAGTTCCTGGAATACCTCGCGAGCGACGAAGCGCAAAGGTATTTCGCCGACGGCAACAACGAATGGCCGGCGGTGAAGTCGGTCAAGCTCGCCAATCCCGCGCTCGAGGCGATGGGCGACTTCAAGACGGAAACCATTCCGGTTTCGGTGGTGGGCATGAATCAGGTCAAGGTCCAGCAGATGCTCGACCGCGTGGGATTCAAGTAAATCCACGGCCGAATTCCCCGTGGTCTTTAGAGTTCCGCGGGGTTTCTAGAATGCGGGCTCCGAGCGACACCGGAGCCCGTTTTCATGAGCAACCTGAAAGACCTGCTGGCCCAGAAGGCCGCACTCGACAAGCAGATCGAGGACACCCGGCGCCGCGAGCGGGCCGACGCGATCGCGCGGATCAAGTCGCTGATGGCGGAATACGGGCTGACGATGGCCGACTTGCAGCCGTCGTCGCCGGGCAAGTCGGCGAAGGGGCCGAAGCCGTCCAGGGCGCCCAAGGCGCCGAGCGGCAGGAAGGTCGCGCCGAAGTACCGCGACGCGGCCACGGGCGCGACGTGGAGCGGCCGCGGCCTGCAACCCAAGTGGCTGCGCGAGGCGCTGGCCGCCGGCCGGCGCATCGAGGAGTTCAAGCTCTGATCGTCGCGGCCGGGCCCGGCGGGCCCGGTGCCCGCGCGGATCGCTAGACTGCCCGGGTGATCCCACCGTCGTTCCTGCAGGACCTGCTCGCGCGCGTCGACATCGTCGCGGTCGTCGGGCGCCACGTCGAGCTCAGGAAGGCCGGCATCAATCACAAGGGCCTGTGCCCGTTCCACGGCGAGAAGACGCCGAGCTTCACGGTCAGCCCGTCGCGCCAGACGTACCACTGCTTCGGCTGCGGCGCGCACGGCAACGCGATCGGCTTCCTGATGGAACACGCGGGGCTGGGCTTCGTCGAGGCCGTGCACGAGCTCGCCGCCGAAGTCGGCATGACCGTGCCCGAGGACGAGCGCAGCCCCGAGGAACTCGAGCGCGCGAAGGCGCAGCGCGAGCGGCAGTCGACCCTCACCGAGGTGCTCGCGAAGGCGGCGGCGCATTACAAGCAGCAGCTGAAGGCGCACCCGCGCGCGATCGACTACCTCAAGGGCCGCGGCCTGACCGGCGAGATCGCCGCGCGCTTCGCGCTCGGCTACGCACCCGACGCGTGGCGCGGGCTGGCGAGCGTGTTCCCGCGCTACGACGATCCGCTGCTGGTGGAGTCGGGCCTCGTCATCGTGCACGACGAAGGCGACGACGAACGGCGCTACGACCGCTTCCGCGACCGCATCATGTTCCCCATCCGCAACGTGCAGGGCGACGTGATCGGCTTCGGCGGGCGCGTGCTCGACAAGGGCGAGCCCAAGTACCTGAACTCGCCCGAGACGCCGGTGTTCGTCAAGGGCCGCGAGCTGTACGGCCTGCACGAGGCGCGCAGCGCGCTGCGCGAACGCGGCTTCGTGCTCGTGGTCGAGGGCTACATGGACGTGGTCGCGCTGGCGCAGCTCGGCTTCCCGAACGCGGTCGCCACGCTCGGCACGGCGTGCACGGCCGACCACGTGGCCAAGCTGTTCCGCTTCACGGATTCGGTGGTCTTCAGCTTCGACGGCGACGCCGCCGGGCGACGCGCCGCGGCACGCGCGCTGGAGGCCGCCTTGCCGCACGCCGGCGACACGCGCACCGTGCGCTTCCTGTTCCTGCCGCCGGAGCACGATCCCGACTCGTACGTGCGCGAGTTCGGCGCCGAGGCCTTCGAGCGCTTCGTCGCCGACGCCGTGCCGCTGTCGCGTCAGCTCGTCGAGCACGCGCGCGACGGGGTCGAGCTCGACACGCCCGAGGGCCGCGCGCGCTTTCTCGCCGCGGCGCGGCCGCTGTGGAACGCGCTGCCGGAGGGCATGCTCAAGCGCCAGCTGCTGGGCGAGCTGGCCGGCCATGGCGGGCTGCCGGTGGCCGAGCTCGGTCAGGCGTGGCGCGCCGCGCCGGGCCCGTCGGCCGCGGGCGCGCGCGCCGCCCCGGGCACCCACGCGCGCGGCCACGCCGCGCCCGGCCGTCCGCCGATGCCGCGCCGCGCACGCGTGGCGCCCGTACGCCGCCCGGAAGACCACGCCGCGCGCCTGCTGCTGCTGGAAAGCCGCTGGTGGGACGAGCTGAGCGCGGCCGACCACGAGCTGCTGTGCGGCCGGCCCGGCTGGCACGGCGCGCTGTTCCGCTGGCTCGACCAGCTCGTGGCCGATCGCGGCGCGCTGCCGTGGGCGGCGCTGCGCGAGCGCGTCGGCGAGCAGCCGTGGGCGAGTCACGCGCTCGATCTGGTCGCAGCGGCCGAGGCCGAGGTCGACCCGCTGCTCGAAGACCTGCGCAGCGCGGTGGCGCAGCTGCGGCGCGCGACCGAGACCGCCGAGCATCTGCGCCTGCTCGGCCGCCTTTGACGCGCCGTCCCCGGGTTTTTGACGGGCAATGGTCGTTCGACGATAATTTAGGGTTTGTTACGCGCGTCAAGAGTGACAGCAGCACCTCCGGGCTCCGGCCGCCCTGCGACACAGGGTCCCCACATCGGCCACCGCCTCCCCGCCAGGGCTGCGCCATCCGACCGGTTCACGCCAGCTTGCGCGCTTCCTGCAGCCGTACCCGCCGCGACGGATCGTCGCGGCGTTCGTACTGCCTAGGCCCTACAGCACCCGAGGACTCGAATGACCGCGAATAAGAGCGCGCCCGCCAAGACGAGCAAGACGGCCGCGGCCAAGACCGCCGCCAAGGCGACCGACGACGACCGCAAGAAGAAGGCCGCCGCCACGCCCAAGGCGCCGGCCGGCAAGGCGTCGGCCCGGGCCGAGCCCGCGAAGCCGGCGACCAAGGCCGACGCGGCGAAGACGGTGTCGGCCAAGGCTCCGGCCAAGCCGGCGGTCGCGGCGAAGCCGGCCGCCAAGGCGTCCAAGCCCGCCGACACCAAGCGCGGCGCCAAGGGCAAGCCCGACGCGAAGAAGGAAGAGCCGGCCGAAGAGGAGTTCACCGACCTCGACGCCGAGTTCGACGCCGAGGCCGACACCGACGCCGCCGCGGCCGACGAGGCCGAGGCGAAGGCCAAGGCCAAGCCGCTGCGCATGAAGGTCTCGCGCGCCAAGGAGCGCGCGCTGATGCGCGAGTTCGGCCTCGACGAGACCCAGCTCACCGAAGAGGAAGTCGCCAAGCGCCGGCAGGAGCTCAAGACCCTCATCAAGATGGGCAAGACGCGTGGCTTCCTCACGCACCAGGAGATCAACGACCACCTGCCCGAGAAGCTGGTCGACAACGAGATCCTCGAGGCCATCGTCTCGATGCTCAACGACATGGGCATCGCCGTGTACGAGCAGGCGCCCGACGCCGCCACCTTGCTGATCTCCGGCAGCAACACGGCCACGGCCACCGACGAGGAAGCCGAGGAAGCCGCCGAGGCCGCGCTGTCGACGGTCGACTCCGAGTTCGGCCGCACCACCGACCCGGTGCGCATGTACATGCGCGAGATGGGCACGGTGGAACTGCTCACGCGCGAAGGCGAGATCGAGATCGCCAAGCGCATCGAGAACGGCCTGCAGGCCATGATGCTCGCGATCAGCGCGAGCCCGACGACGATCGCCGAGATCCTGGCGATGGCCGACAAGATCCGCGCCGGCGAGATGCAGATCTCCGAGGTGGTCGACGGCTTCGTCTCCGACGACGAGGCCGACGACTACGTCGCCGAGGAGGACTTCGACGAGTTCGACGAGGAGGACGACGACGACGGCCAGGGCGGCTCGAAGGCGCTGACCAAGAAGCTCGAGGAGATGAAGACGCTGGCGCTCGAGAAGTTCGACGCGCTGCGCGGCCACTTCGAGAGGATGCGGCGCGCCTACGAGAAGGAAGGCTACAAGTCGCCGGCCTACAACAAGGCCCAGATGGCGGTGAGCGCCGAGATCATGAGCATCCGCTTCACGGTCAAGACGATCGAGAAGCTGTGCGACATCCTGCGCTCGCAGGTCGACGACATCCGCCGCTACGAGCGCGAGATCCGCAAGATCCTCGTCGACAAGTGCGGCATGCCGCAGGACTACTTCGTCAAGCACTTCCCGACCAACTCGCTGAACCTGAAGTGGGCCGAGAAGGAGGCGATGTCCGGCAAGCCCTACAGCCCGGTCCTGCAGCGCAACCTGCCGGCCGTGCAGGAGCTGCAGCAGAAGCTCGTCGACCAGCAGGCCCGGGCGGTGGTGCCGATCGAGGACCTGAAGGCGATCAACAAGAAGATGAACGAGGGCGAGAAGGCCTCGCGCGACGCCAAGCGCGAGATGATCGAGGCCAACCTGCGCCTCGTGATCTCGATCGCCAAGAAGTACACCAACCGCGGCCTGCAGTTCCTCGACCTCATCCAGGAAGGCAACATCGGCCTGATGAAGGCGGTCGACAAGTTCGAATACCGCCGCGGCTACAAGTTTTCGACCTACGCCACGTGGTGGATCCGCCAGGCCATCACGCGATCGATCGCCGACCAGGCGCGCACGATCCGCATCCCGGTTCACATGATCGAGACGATCAACAAGATGAACCGCATCTCGCGCCAGCACCTGCAGGAGTTCGGCTTCGAGCCCGACGCGCCGACCCTGGCCGAGAAGATGGAGATGCCGGAGGACAAGATCCGCAAGATCATGAAGATCGCCAAGGAGCCGATCTCCATGGAAACGCCGATCGGCGACGACGACGACAGCCACCTCGGCGACTTCATCGAGGACACCAACAACGTCGCCCCGGTCGAGGCCGCGATGCAGGCCGGCCTGCGCGACGTGGTCAAGGACATCCTGGACAGCCTCACGCCGCGCGAGGCCAAGGTGCTGCGCATGCGCTTCGGCATCGAGATGTCGACCGACCACACGCTCGAGGAAGTCGGCAAGCAGTTCGACGTCACGCGCGAGCGCATCCGCCAGATCGAAGCCAAGGCGATCCGCAAGCTCAAGCACCCGAGCCGCTCGGACAAGCTGCGAACGTACCTGGACAATCTCTGATTGGCCAGGGACGTGCCGCCGCAGGCGGCCGGTGCCTGTGCCGCAGGCATGAGCAGCTTGCGCCGCAGGCACAAGCTGCGAACGTACCTGGACAATCTCTGATTGGCCGGGGACGCGCCGCCGCAGGCGGCCGGTGCCTGTGCCGCAGGCATGAGCAGCTTGCGCCGCAGGC
>Ga0209172_10006828_pt1 | contig 12328 bp, 12 predicted proteins | sample LarsenN4metaG_FD_184113 | JGI IMG/M metagenome (GOLD analysis project Ga0209172, IMG submission 184113) | Hot spring sediment bacterial and archeal communities from British Columbia, Canada, to study Microbial Dark Matter (Phase II) - Larsen... ... | reverse complement strand
TACGATTAGTAGTGGAACGTGTCTTAGGAGGCGCCGGCGAGTGATCGTCGAGATGAGCCGGGTCCTGGTGGTGGGGCCGAAACGGCTCCTCGCTCCCGCGCTCGAATCCCTCCAGGGTGTCGGCAGCCTCCACGTCGACCGCATCGAGGCCGAGGAAGCCCCCGAAGTATTCTCCGCTCCAGCCCCCGAGAGCGCGGAGCGCGCGCAGGTGGACGCGCTGGAGCGCCTGCGCGGCCGTGTGGACGGGCTGCTCACGCTGCTGCCGCACGCCGCCGTCGAGCCCGCGCCCGCCACCGCGGACCTGGCCGATAGACCCGTGGAAGAGCTCGAAGCGGAACTCGCCACGTTGGAAGAGCGGACCGTTCCGCTGACCCGCAGGCGCCTCGAATTCCAGGATGAACTGGAACTGATCCGCTCCTACGAGAGTACCGTGCGCGTCCTCTCGCCGCTGCTCGGCGCGCTGGCCGGCAGCCACGTGTTGGAGTCGGTCGGGTTCATCCTGCGCGCGCGCGACCTGAGCATCGTCCAGGACGTGCGCCGCCGGCTGGTGGAACTGACCGGGGGGCGCGTGGAGGTGGTCAGTCGCCAGGTCGAGGAAGGCAAGATGGGCGTCGTCGTCGCCTTCCACCGGCGGGACGCCGAGGCGGTGCACGGCTTCCTGGCCCGCGCCGGGATCAGCGAACTGCGTCTCCCCAGCGTCTATGCCGGCCTGCCGCCGGCGGAGGCGATCCGCCGGATGGACGCCCGGCGGGCCGCGCTGCCCGGGGAGATCGAGGGGCTCAACACAGCCCTGCGTCGACTGGCCGAGGAGAAGCGCTCCCGCCTGATTGCGCTGCGCGCGGTGATCCAGGACCGGCTCGCCCGGATTCAGGTGGTGCCGCAGCTGGCGCAGTCGCGCTATACGTTTGTCGTGCACGGCTGGACGCCGACCCGGATGGTCAGCGCCATCCGCCGCAACCTGCAGAAGCGCTTCGGTACCGAGGTCATGCTCTACGATACGCCGGCCGACCCGCACGAGGCGGAGCGGGTGCCGGTGCTGCTGGACAACCCCGGAGCCGTGCGCCCCTTCCAGATGCTGCTCGCGCTCTTTCCGCCGCCGCGCTACGGCACCATGGACCCCACGCTGCTCATCTCCATCACGTTTCCGTTCTTCGTGGGCCTGGTCATCGGCGATGTCGGCTACGGGATTCTGTTCTTCCTCTTCGGCTGGGTCCTGCGCAACCGCGCCCGGGCCGGCCAGTCCATCCCTGGTGATCCGCCTCGCGGCGTGTTGGACAAGACAGCGAGGTTCCTCGGCCTGCGCGCCGGGGCGGAGACCCTGGGGCCCCTTTCGTGGCTCATCCGAGTCCTGGCCGTCTGGGTGATCGTCTTCGGGGTGATCTACGCTGAGGTGTTCGGAAATCTGCCGGAACTGTTCTTCCACGTGAAGCCGATCTTTAACCGGGTCGAGGAACAGGGCGTTTACTTCCGTATCATTCTGCTGATCGGCGTCGGCATGATCTTCCTGGGCCTGCTCGGCCACCTGGTGATGGCGATCCGCCACCGCCACCGGCGAGGCATCGCCGAAAGCCTGGTGACGCTGTTCACGCTCTTGGGCATCCTGATCTTCCTGGGGACGACCGCGGGGATGCTCCCGGCGGCGCTGGCCCGCTGGAGCCTCTACCTGCTGCTCGCCGCGATCGGCGCGTTTCTGGCCGCCGGACGGCCGAGCCTGTTGTGGTTCCTGGAATCCTTCTCGGCGTTCGGGCATGTGCTCTCCCACGCCCGGTTGATGGCCTTCGGACTCGCAGCGGCCATTCTGGCCACCGCGGCGAATGCGCTCGGGCCGGAGATGGCGCGGCAGTTCGGCGTCCGCGGCATCATCGGCGCGATTCTCGGCACGATCGCCGCCGGCGGCTTTCAGATCCTGTTCTTCCTGTTCACGATCATCGGACACATTATCCAGCCCGCCCGTCTGCACTGGGTTGAGCTGCTCACGAAACTGAAGTATCACGAGGAGTCCGGTCCTCGGTACCAACCATTCCGCAAGGTAGGAGGTGGAGAGGTTGTCTAATCTCGTTCGCGCATTGCTCCTCACCCTGGCGGTGCTGGTGCTCTTCACCGGCACAGCCCTGGCCGCGCCGGAGGAGCAGCCCGCGACGCCGACCCTGGGCATCGGCGCGGGATTGCTGGCCGTGGCGGCGGCCGTGGCCGTCGGGCTGGGAGCGCTGGGGACCGCCGTGGCGCAGGCCCGCATCGGGTCTGCGGCGGCGGGGGCCATGGCGGAGCGGCCGGAGATCGGCGGTCTGCTCATCGTCTTCCTGGCGCTGCCGGAGACCATGATCATCCTGGGCTTCCTGGCCGCGTTCCTGCTCATCGGCAAGATCCGCTAGCACCGGTAAACCGGTGGGCTCAGAACTCCTCGCCCTCCTGGAGAAGGAGGCGGCCGCGGAACGGGACCGCGTCCTGGCCGAGGCGCGCGCGCAGGCCGAGCAGGTCCGCGCCGACGCCGAGGCCGAGGCCCGGCGCACTGTGGAGACACAGCGCCGGCAGGGGGAAGAGCTGCTGCGCGCCAACCAGGTGCGCGCGCAGGGTGCCGCCAACCTGCAGGCGCAGGCGCTGCTGCTGGAGACTAAGGACCAGGTCCTGGCCGAGGTCTTTCACCGGGCCGAAGAGGCGCTGGACCAGGTGGCGCGCGACCGGACCCGCTACAGCACGATCCTGGCGCGCCTGGTGGCTGAGGGGGCGGCGGGATTCTCCGGCCGCGTGGTCATCGAAACCCATCCCGACGACGTGGAGCTGGTGCGCACGGTCGTGCAACGCCAGAAGCTCGACGCGGAGGTCCGCGCCTCCGACAGCGTGCGGGGCGGGGTCCGGCTGGGCTCGCCCGACGGCCGGTACGTCGTCCTGAACACGTTGGCCTCCCGCCTGGAACGGGCGCGGCCGACGCTGGCCTCGGAGGTGGCCCGGACGCTGTGGGGGGGAGGTCGGTAGGGCGATGCCGGACTTCCCCTACATCAACGCGCGGGTCCGCGCCATGCGCAGCCGCCTGCTGGACGAGGGACGCATCGAGGAATTGCTCGGGGCCGCGACCCTCGACGCCTTCATCCACGGGCTGACCAACACTCCTTACGGACGCGACGTGCAGGAAGCGCTCTCTCGCTTTCAGGGCGTCGAGGCGGTGGACGCCGCGCTCGCCCGCAACTTCTCCGCCACGACGCAGAAGATCCGGAACTTTGCCGACGGGAAACCCCGGCGGCTGATCGAGGCCCTGCTGCTGCGCTGGGACCTGGCCAACCTGCGGGCGGTCCTGCGGGGCAAGCACACCGGCCGCAGTGAAGAGGAGATCATGGCCTCGGTCCTGCCGGCCGGCATGCTCACCGAGGTCGCGCTGCGCGAACTGGCCCGTCAGCCCGACATCCCCGCGGTAGCCGGGACGCTGGACGCCCTCGAGCATCCCTTCGCCCTCCCGGTGGCGGAGGGTCTGCGCCGCTACCTGGATGACAAGGATCTGCTCGGGCTGGAGATGGAGGCCGGGCGTTACTACGCTGAGCACGTCCTGGAAGTTGCGCGTGGGAGCGGGCACGACGAGACGGTGCTGCGCGAACTGGTGCAGGCGGAGATCGACGCCCTGAACGTGAAGACTGCGGTGAAACTGGTGCGTCTGGAAGAGCCGCTGGACCTGGAAGGCCGGCGGCGCTTCTACATTCCCGGCGGCGCCATCGTCACGGAGGAGGTCTTCCTCCTGCTCACCGACCCGCCGACCGCACCCCAGGGCTGGCGGGCGCTCGGGGCGCACGGGTTCCCGCTGGGCGCGCCTAAGGACGGGGACCTTACCGCGTTTGAAAAGGACCTGGACCAGATCCTCGTGCGCGGGACCGCGCGCATGTACCTGGCCGATCCCCTGGGGATCGACGTCGTCGTGGGCTATCTGGCCCTGAAGTACAATGAGGTAGCCAACCTGCGCCTGATTGCCCGCAGCAAGCTGCTCGGCATCCCGCGCGAACTGGTACGCCGGGAGATGGTCGTCGTCTAGCGGAGGGGCGTCGTGTACCGCATGGCCGTCATCACCGATCCCGAGACCGCCACCGGCTTCCGTCTGGCCGGCGTGGAGGTGCGGGAGGCGACCACGCCGCCGGAGGCGCTGGAGCACCTGCGCCAGTTGATCGCGCTGGACTACGGCCTGGCCGCGGTGAACGAAGCTCTCCTCGTGGGACTGGACGAGGACCTGGCGCGGGCGATGCGCGGCCGGGAAGTGCCCATCATCGTGCCCTTTCCGGCGCCGGCGGCCAAACTGGAGAGCGGCGAAGACTACATCGCGCGCCTGGTGAAAGAGCATATCGGATTCTACGTGAAGTTGCGGTAGTTACCGGGCCACAGGGCCCCTGCGGTCGGCGGGGGCCGGTGGGCGGGATTAGGGAGGGGAATTCGTGGTCATCACTGGCGAGATCATCAAGATTGCCGGACCGGCGGTTATCGCCCGCGGGATGACGGGCACGCGGATGTACGACATCGTGCACGTCGGCAAGGAGCGGTTGATCGGGGAGATCATCCGCCTCGACGGGGATACCGCCTTCGTCCAGGTGTACGAGGACACCTCCGGCCTGTACATCGGGGAGCCGGTCGAGTCTACGGGGCTGCCGCTGGCCGTGGAACTGGGCCCCGGGCTCCTCTTCGGCATCTACGACGGCATCCAGCGCCCGCTCAAAGACGTGCGCACCCAGAAGGGCGACTTCATCGAGCGGGGCGCGACCGCTCTCGCGCTGGGCCGGGAGAAGCGCTGGACCTTCACGCCGACCGTGAAGACCGGCGAGGAGGTGGGTCCCGGGGACGTCATCGGCGAGGTCCAGGAGTTCGGGTTCGTTCACCGCATCATGGTCCCGCCGGATGCGGCTCGCTCCAGGGTCAAGGAAATCAAGGGCGGAGAGTGCACCGTGGCCGATGTGGTCGGCCGGCTGGAGGACGGCCGGGAACTCCGGCTGATGCACACCTGGCCGGTCCGCTTCGCCCGCCCATTGAGCCGCCGGCTGGAGCCGCGCGAGCCGCTGGTCACCGGGCAGCGGATCATCGACGTGCTCTTCCCCGTGGCCCAGGGCGGGACGGCCAGCATCCCCGGTCCCTTCGGCAGCGGCAAGACCGTCATGCAGCAGACCCTGGCCAAGTGGGCCGATGCCGATGTGATCGTCTACGTGGGCTGCGGGGAGCGCGGCAACGAGATGACCCACGTGCTGGACGAGTTCCCTGAGTTGGAAGACCCGCGCACCGGCCGCAAGTTGATGGAGCGGACGATCATCATCGCCAACACCTCCAACATGCCGGTGGCCGCCCGCGAGGCGTCAGTCTACACCGGGATCACCATGGCCGAGTACTGGCGCGACCAGGGCTACAAGGTGGCGCTCATGGCCGATTCCACCAGCCGCTGGGCGGAGGCGATGCGCGAGATTTCCTCCCGGCTGGAGGAGATGCCGGCGGAGGAGGGATACCCGCCGTACCTGTCCAGCCGGCTGGCCGCGTTCTACGAGCGGGCCGGGCGCGGGATCTGCCGGGGCAACCCCGAGCGGCGCGGCTCGATCACCGTCGTCGGCGCGGTTTCCCCGCCCGGCGGCGACCTCTCCGAGCCTGTCACCCAGGCGACGCTGCGGATCACCGGAACCTTCTGGTCACTGGACGCCGGCCTGGCGCACCGGCGGCACTTCCCGGCGATTCACTGGCTGCGCTCCTACAGCCTGTACACGCGGCTCTTCGACCGCTGGTACCGCGAAAATCTGCCGGAGGACTACGGGCAGCTGCGCGACCGCGCTCTGGCCCTGCTGCAGCACGAGGCGGAGCTGCAGGAGATCGTCCAGCTGGTCGGCCCCGACGCCCTGCAGGACGACCAGCGCCTGGTGATCGAGGCCGGGAAGATGCTGCGCGAGGACTTCCTGCAGCAGTCCTCGTTCTCGGAGATTGACGCCTTCTCGCCGTTCATCAAGTCCTACGGCATCCTCAAGGCCATCATGATCTTCTACGACGAAGCGACGGCTGGGCTCAAGCGCGGCATGCTCATGGACGACATCCTGAACCTGCCGGCCATCGAGCAGATCGCCCGGTTGAAGGAAGTGTCGAAGGAGCAGTTTGAAGCGCACATCACCGAGTTCCTGCGCCAGCTGCCGCAGGCGTTCGGCGCGCAGGCCGCGCCGGCGGGCTCGTAGGGGCGGAGGGGACGACGATGGAACTGGCGACCAAGCGCTACCGCTCGATCTCCTACATCTCGGGGCCGCTCCTCTTCGTGGAAGGGGCGAAGGACCTCTCCTACGGGGCGATCGTGAACATCCATCTGCCGGACGAGTCGGTCCGCAGCGGGCAGGTCATCGAGGTCTCGCTCCGCAACGCCATCATCCAGGTCTTCGAGGAGACCACCGGCCTGGATGTGGCCGGGACCGCGGTCAGCCTGCGCGAGGAGGTGGCCCGGTTCGGCGTCTCTCGGGAGATCATCGGGCGGCGGTTCAACGGCCGCGGGGACCCCATCGACGGCCTGCCGCCGATCATCCCGGAGAAGCGGCTGCCCATCATCGGCGCGCCGATCAACCCTGTGGCGCGGGAGCGGCCCCAGGAATTCATCCAGACCGGCATCAGCAGCATCGACGGCCTGAACACCCTGGTGCGCGGGCAGAAGCTGCCGCTGTTTTCCGGCGCCGGCCTGCCGCACAACGAGGTGGCGGCGCAGATCGCCCGTCAGGCCAAGGTCCTGGGGGAGGCGGAGCAGTTCGCCGTCGTCTTCGCCGCCATGGGGATCACGCAGCGCGAGGCCGCCTACTTCATCGAGCAGTTCGAGTCCACCGGGGCCCTGGCCCGCAGCGTGGTCTTCCTCAATCTGGCCGATGACCCGGCGATCGAGCGGCTGATGACCCCGCGCCTGGCGCTGACCGCGGCGGAGTACCTGGCCTTCGACCTGGAGATGCAGGTCCTGGTCATCCTGACTGATATGACGTCGTACTGTGAATCGCTTCGGGAGATCGGGGCCGCCCGCGAGGAGATCCCCGGTCGCCGCGGCTACCCCGGCTACATGTACACCGACCTGGCCACGATCTACGAGCGCGCCGGACGGATCCTGGGGCGCAAGGGCTCGATTACCCAGATCCCGATCCTGACCATGCCGGACTACGACATCACCCACCCCATCGCCGACCTGACCGGCTACATCACCGAGGGGCAGATCGTGCTCTCGCTGGAACTGCACCGCAAGGGCGTCTATCCGCCGATCAACCCGCTGCCCAGCCTCTCGCGGCTGATGAACGACGGCATCGGCAAGGGCCGGACCCGCGAGGACCACTCCAACGTCAAGGACCAGCTCTTCGCCTCCTACGCCAACGGCGTGGACCTGCGCCGCCTGGTGGCGATCATCGGCGAGGAGGCCCTGACCACGCGCGACCGGCTCTACCTGCAGTTCGCCGAGCGCTTCGAGAAGGAGTTCCTCGGCCAGGGCCAGACCGACCGCTCGATTGAGGAGACCCTGACGAACGGCTGGCAGCTGCTGTCCATGTTCCCGAAGGGGGAACTGAAGCGGATCAAGGAGGACCACGTGGACAAGTACTACGGGGCCCTGGTGGAGGAGCTCTGGGAGGAGAAGCGGATCCGGTAGCGCCGGCGCGGCGTGGAGCCTGAGCATGGCCGAGGCGATCAGTCCCACCCGGATGAACTGGCTGCAGCGGCGCAACACGCTGCTGGTGGCCCTCCAGGGCGTCGATCTACTCAAGCGCAAGCGCGACGCCCTGGTTGCCGACTTCTTCAAGATCGTGCGCGAGGCCCTGGGGGCGCGGGAGCGCCTCACCGCCGCGGCCCAGGACGCCTACGTCTTCCTGGCGCTGGCCAAGGCCGTCGAGGGGAAAGAATCTCTGGAGGCGGCGGCCATGGCGGACCGCCGCGAGGTGCTCGTGGACATCGAGATGCGCAACGTCTGGGGCACCAAGATCCCCGAGGTGAGCGTGCGGGACGTGCGCCGGCTCCTGCTGGCGCGCGGGCACAATCCCACCGCGACCAGCGCCCGGACCATGGAGAGCGCCACGCAGTTTGAGGAACTGCTGGCCGCGATCCTCCAGGTGGCGGCCACGGAGGTCAAGCTGAAGAAGATCGGTGAAGAGATCAAGAAGACCACACGCCGGGTCAACGCCCTGGAGCAGGTGGTCATCCCGCGCATCCGCGCGGAGATCCGCTACATCGCCGCCGTGCTGGAGCAACGCGCGCGCGAGGACGTTTTCCGCCTCAAGCGCATCAAGAAGAAACTGGAGGCGAAGGAGCGGGCATGACCGTCGTCCGCCTGCCCGCCCGTCCCCGCCTCCCCTGGTGGCAGGGCGCCCTCGCGCTGGCCCTCGCCGTCGGTGGGTTTGTCGGGGTCACGCAGGTCCGCAACGAACTCGAGATCCGTGAGCACCTGCGGATCCCCTCCACCCGTCTGACCGAACTGGCCATCCGGCTGCAGAAACAGGAGAGCCGCCGGGCCTCGCTGGAAGCGGCCGTTGTCGAACTGCGCCGTCAGGTGGCGGCCCTGGAGCGCGAGGCGGCGGAACGGCAGGGCAGCGTCGCCCGGATGAACCGGGACCTGAGCGAACTGCGCGCGCAGGCCGGCTTCACCGCGCTCGAGGGCCCCGGCATTCTGCTGGAGATGCGGGACAGCCCCCAGCCCATCCAGGCCGGCGACGACCCCAACAAGACCATCCTGCACTACACTGATATTCAGGCGGTGCTGAACGACCTCTGGGCGGGTGGCGCGGAGGCGGTGGCCGTCAACGGGGAGCGGATCATCACCCGCACAGGGTTGAACTGCGTGGGCACCACAATCCTGTGCAACACCAAGCGCATCGCCCCGCCGTATGCCATCGTGGCGATCGGCGATCCGGCACCGCTGGTGGCCTACCTGCAGCGGCTCGAGGGGCCGGTGGAGATCCTGCGGGCGTTTGGGTTCCCCGTGCGTGTGCAGGCGCTGCCGCGGGTGACCGTCCCGGCCTACCGGGGGAGCACCCAGTTTCAGATCGCGCGCCCCGTCCCGGGGGCGCCGTAGGAGCCGTCGGATGTGGCTGCCGATCGCCGGGCTGCTGGCGGGGATCCTGCTGGGTCTGCTGCGGCCCGTGGAGATCCCGCTGGGGTATGTCAAGTACACGGCGATCGCCATCCTGGCCGCCCTGGACACGATTCTGGGCGGCTTCCGGGCCCAACTGGAGGGCCGCTTCGGGCTGATGATCTTTCTCTCGGGGTTCGTCATCAACGCCGGTTTCGCCGCGCTGCTGACGGGGCTGGGGGATCTGCTGGGGCTGGACCTCTACCTGGGGGCGGTGATCGCCTTCAGCATCCGGATCTTCGACAACGTGGGATTTATCCGCCGCGACCTGCTGGACGCCTATTTCCGCCGGTCCCGGCGGACGCGCCCGGAGGACCAGGAGGCGGCGGTCCGCCAGGCCCGGTGATCTGTTCAGGAGGTGGGTCATGGTACGCGTCGGCATCAACGGATTCGGGCGGATCGGCCGGCAGTCGCTGCGGGCCATCCATGAGCGCGCGGCGGGGCGGGTGCAGGTCGTGGCCCTAAACGACATCGCCGACCTGCAGACCAACGCGCACCTCTTCCGCTACGACTCGAACTACGGCCGGTATCCGCGGACGGTGGAGGTCCGCGACGGAGAACTGCTGATCGACGGGCAGGTGCTCAAGGTCTTTCAAGAGCGGGAGCCCGCGGCGATTCCCTGGGGGAAGGCCGGGGTGGATCTGGTCATCGAGTCCACCGGACGGTTCACCCAGGCGGAGCAGGCGCGGGGACACCTGACCGGCGGCGCCAAGAAGGTGGTGATCAGCGCGCCGGGCAAGGGCGAGGACATCACCGTCAACATGGGGGTGAACCACGACCGCTACGACCCGGCGAAGCACACCATCATCAGCAACGGCTCCTGCACCACCAATGCGCTCTCCGTGACGGCGAAGGTCCTCTCCCGCGAGTTCGGCATCAAGCGCGGGTTCATGACCACGGTGCACTCCTACACCAACACCCAGCGCATCCTGGACGTGGTGGGCGAGAACCTGCGCGAGGCCCGCGCCGCCGCGCTAAACATCATCCCGGCCACCACCGGGGCGGCCAAGGCGATCTTCCTGGTCCTGCCCGAACTGCAGGGGAAGATGCACGGCATCGCCCTGCGCGTGCCGACCCCGACTGTCTCCATCGTGGATCTGGTCTGCGAACTGGAGAAACCGGCGACGGCCGAGCAGGTTAACGGCGCCTTCCGCCGGTACGCCCAGGAGGAGATGAAGGGGATCCTGGGCTACAGCGACGAGGAACTGGTCTCGATGGACTACAAGGGCAGCCCCTTCTCCGGCATCATCGACGGCCCCCTCACCACGGTGCTGACCGACACCTTCGTCAAGACCTTCACCTGGTACGATAATGAATGGGGGTACGCCTGCCGGGTGGCTGATCTGGTCGTCTACCTGGCCGAACGCGGGTTGTAGCCTCCACGGGAGAGCACAGGGGGTGTGGGGCGCTGCCCCCCGCCCCCTGTTCACGTCAGGAGGATCGTGTGCTCAAACAGACGGTGCGCGACGTCGAGGTCACGGGAAAGCGTGTCCTGGTACGCGTGGACTTCAATGTTCCGCTGGAGAACGGCGGGATCAGCGACGACCGGCGCATCCGGGAAGCGCTGCCCACGATCCGCTATCTGATCGAGCGCGACGCGCGCGTGATCCTCTGTTCCCACCTGGGACGGCCGAAGGGTCGGGTCGTGGAGGACCTGCGGCTGGACCCCGTGGCGGCGCGGCTGGGCGAACTGCTGAACCGTCCGGTGCGCAAGATGCGCGAGGTGGTGGGCCCGGACGTGGAGGCGGCGGTCGCCGCGCTGGCACCCGGCGAGATCCTGCTCCTGGAGAACCTGCGCTTCGAGGCCGGGGAGGAGGCCAACGACCCGGCCCTGGCGCGGCGGCTGGCGGCGCTGGCCGATCTCTACGTCAACGATGCCTTCGGCACCGCGCATCGGGCGCACGCCTCGACGGTGGGCGTGGCGGGCTATCTGCGGGCGGTGGCGGGGCTGCTCATGGAAAAGGAGCTGCAGTTCCTGGGGGCGCTGCTGGAGCGCCCGGCGCGGCCGTTCGTGGCGATCCTCGGCGGCAAGAAGGTCGAAGACAAGATCCCGGTAATCCGCCACCTTATGGACATCGCGGATACACTGCTGTTGGGCGGCGCGATGAGCTACACCTTCCTGCGGGCGCGCGGTCTGGAGGTGGGGCGTTCCCTCGTGGAACCGGAGATGCTGGATCTCGCCGGGGAATTGGTGGCCGACGCCGCGCGTCGGGGGGTGGGGTTGGAACTGCCGGTGGATGTGGTCGTCGCTGAGCGGCCGGAGGCCGGGGCGCCGTTTCACGTCGCGCCAGTCGAAGCGATCCCGCCGCAGTGGATGGGTGTGGACATCGGCCCGCGGACCCGCGCGCGCTTCATCGAAGTGCTGCGCGGGGCGCGTACGATCTTCTGGAACGGCCCGATGGGGATCTTCGAGATCGACGCCTTCGCCGAAGGGACCCGGGCGCTGGCCCGCGCCCTGGCCGAAAGCACGGCGACGACCGTGGTCGGCGGCGGGGACACCGCGGCGGCCGTCGAAGAGGTCGGCGTGGCCGACCGGATGACGCACATCTCCACGGGCGGGGGCGCGTCTCTGGAGTTCATGGAGGGCCGCGTCCTGCCCGGCGTCGCGGTGCTGGGGGATCGCTGATGGCGCGGACTCCCTTCATCGCCGGCAACTGGAAGATGCACAAGACGGGGCGCGAGGCCGTCGAGACTGTCACGGCCCTCCTGCCGCTCGTGGCCCCAGCCGAGGGCGTGGACATCGTGGTCTGCCCTCCGTTTACCGCACTGGCCGACGTCGGCCGGGTCCTGGCCGGAAGCCGCGTCGAGCTCGGGGCCCAGGACATGCACTGGGAAGCGCAGGGGGCCTACACCGGGGCCGTCTCCGGGCCGATGCTGTGGGATCTGGGCTGCACCTATGTCATCGTGGGGCACTCCGAGCGGCGGCGGCACTTTCGGGAGACCGACGACGACGTGGGACGGAAGGTCGCCGCGGCCTTCGCTCAGGAACTGGTGCCGATCCTCTGCGTGGGGGAGACGCTCGAGGAGCGGGACGCCGGGCGGACAGAAGAGGTCGTCGCCCGGCAGGTCCGGCTGGGGACGCCGGACCTGGCGCCGGAAGAACCGGCGCAACTGGTCGTGGCCTATGAGCCGGTGTGGGCCATCGGCACGGGGCGGGCCGCCACGGGGGAGGAGGCGAACCGGGTAAGCGGCCTGATCCGCGGCTGGCTGCGCGAGCGCTTTGGCGACGCCGCCGAGGCGGTGCGCATCCTCTAC
>Ga0209172_10006825_pt1 | contig 12332 bp, 9 predicted proteins | sample LarsenN4metaG_FD_184113 | JGI IMG/M metagenome (GOLD analysis project Ga0209172, IMG submission 184113) | Hot spring sediment bacterial and archeal communities from British Columbia, Canada, to study Microbial Dark Matter (Phase II) - Larsen... ... | reverse complement strand
CGGGGCGCCGGCCACGTTCGCGCGGCCCGTCAGGACGGCGCAGCGCCTCGCCAACGTCCTGCGGCCCGGCGAGACGGGATGCCTGCGCGGAGGCACCTACTCCGATACCTTCGACGGCTGGGTCCTCCGCGTGCGCCGCGGCGGCTCGGCGGGAAGACGGCTGACGATCCGGAGCTATCCGGGAGAGCGCGCGAGGCTCGTGGGCACCGTGTACGTCCCGGAGGGCAGCGACTTCGTGACGCTCTCGCGCCTTCGGATCGAGGGCACGGGGCCGGAGAACACGATCAAGGTGTACGCGACCGGCACGATCCTGGAGCGCAGCGAGATCACGAACGTCGGCCGGGGCGACAGCTGCCTGATCCTCGGGAGCGCGTCCGGTCACGGCGAGGCGATTCGGGTCGTGATCCGCCGGAACCGCTTCCACGACTGCGGGAGCGTCGAGCACGACAACAAAGACCATGCGATCTACGTGTCGAGCGCCTCCGGCACCCGCATCGTCGGGAACGTCTTCTGGCGCACGTCGGGGTACGCGATCCACCTCTACCCGAACGCCCGCAACTCATGGGTGTCCCACAACATCGTCGACGGCGGCCTTCCCTCGGTCCGCGGCGGGGTTCTGTTCGGCGGCGACGACGACTACGCATCGAGCGGAAACGTCGTCGAGCGGAACGTGATCGCATTCTCGCGCACGTACAACATCACGTCCGGCTGGGAGCGCGACGCGGGAAGGGGGAACGTCGCTCGTTCGAACTGCCTCTGGGCAGGCAAGGACGGCAACATCGATCCGGAGGACGGGGGCTTCGAGCCGCACGCGAACCTGGTGGCGCCGCCGATGTTCTTCGACCGAGACGAACGCGACTACCGGCTTCGCGCCCGGTCGCGATGCCTACCGCTGCTGGGGGTCGAGGCGGCCGCGCGCCTCGGCCTCACGGGCTGACCCGGCGCCTTCGGCGCGCTCGCTCAGCCGTGTCGGTGCCGCTCGCCCGCTCGTCGACGGGCGGCCGGACTAGGAACGCTGGCCCTTTCGCCGGGGAGCGACCTTGCGGGGCACGGCGGCGTCGTTCACGTGCTGCACGGACGCGTCCCACTCCGGCTGCAGCTGGGGCTCCGGCTGCAACTGGGTCTCCGGCTGCAGCTGGGTCTCGGTCTGCAGCTGCGGCTCCGGCTGCAGCTGCGGCTGCGGGCTCGCCGCGCGCGTATAGACGGGCTGCGGCTTGGTCCCGACGAGGATGAAACCGGACGGCGTGATCCCCTGCTGCACGAGGAGGTCCGCGAGGTCCGAGAGATCGCGGAGCCTGCTTCCTCGCAGGCGCACGACGATTATGACGTTCGCCACCTGCTTGGCGAGGGGCAGCGCCTCGGGCGCGAAGCTCAGCGCCGGGCCGTCCACGACCACCCACCTCGCGGCGAGCTTCGAGTCGCGGAGGAGCGCGGCTGCGCTCTCGGTCGAGATCGCGAGCGGCGAGGGGTCGCCGTTCGACGTCTCGGCGAGGACCTCGAACCCCGGGACGGTAACGAACGGCGTCAGCAGCGCGTCCGCGAGAGCGGCTCGGCCCTCGAGGACGTCGGTGAGGCCGTACACAGGCCGAGAACGCAGCAAGCCGGACACGGAAGGCCGACGGACGTCCGCGTCGACGAGGACGACCGAGTCCCCCAGAGCCGCGAACGACGTCGCGAGGTTGAAGGACGTCGTGGTCTTCCCGTCGCTCGGCCCGGGGCTCGTGACGAAGATCGTCGGCTCGAGGGAGTCGCGCCGGGCGACGAGCACCATGCCAAGCCGGCGGAACGCATCCAGCGTCGAGGGCGAGAGCTCGGCGGGCGGCAAAGGCCCACGGCGGCGGAGCGGCTGCAAGAGAGAGCGGCGCCGACCTTGCGCGGCGTCGTCCGGGATCCGGGCGATGACCGGGATGTGATACCGGCGGAGGTCGTCCTCGCGCTCGACTCGGGGGTCGAGCACGTGTGCGCCGAGCACGACGCCGACCGCGAGGACGAGCCCGCCGATGAGCGCCGCCATGATCGTGAGGACCGGACGCGGCGCGACCGGGCTGTTCGGAGCCGCCGCCGCCGTCTCGAGATGGAGCGTCGGGTCGGGCAGGAGCCGGAGCGACTGCAGCTCGCGGAGGCGCGTGCTCAAGGCCTCCCGTGCGCTCGTCTCCCCGGGCGGGACCGCAGCGAGCTGCGCCCGGAGACTCGGGATCAGGCCGTCGAGCAGCTTGCGGAGGCGCTCCGTGCGCACCTCGATGGCCGCCCTCGCGAAGGCGTTCGCGAGCTGGGCGCTGAACTCGGGGTCGGTCGCCTCCGCGATGACGGTCACGATGCTGCTCTGCGCCACCGGCTCGGCCCGCACCGCCCGCAGCAGCGCCCCGACCGACGCGTCCACGCCCAGATCCCTCCGGACGCGCTCGGCCACGTTGGGGGTGGTGATGAGCTGGGAGAGCGTCTCGGCGTCGCGCGTGGGATCTCCGGTCTCGGTGACGAGCCCGAGCCCGAAGAGGTTCGCGTTGTTGCGCGGCACAGGAGTGATCAGGAGGTCCGCCTCCGCCCGGTACACCTTCTCGGACTGGGCGACGAACACGATCGCCGCACCGACGACGATCGCGACGATGAGAGCGATGAGCGGAAGCCTCGCAGACAGCACGTCGAGGTACATCCGAAGGCCGCCGGAGGGCGGTGGTGCGCCGACCCAGCTCGCGCTCGCGGAGGAGCTCGTAGGGTCGTCGTCGCGGATGCTCAGGTGGCCGGACGAACGCACTTCGTGGACTTCACAGGCGAGTATGGGAGAAGGGGAATCCGACGCACAGTCGGATGGTAGTCGACAAGGCGAACGACGGCGGGCGATTTCTTGGACGCGGGGGTGACGATGGGCGACGGCGAGGGCGCGACCGGCGGAGCGCCGGGATCGGATCGACGCGCGCCCGCGGTCGAGGCGACCGAGACGGTCGTTCGCCTGGCCGACGGCGCGACCAGGGAGCGCGCGCTCGTCCTCGGTTCGCTCCCCCCGCACGGTCGCGACCTCGATCTCCTCGTGACGGAGGCGGACGCCCGCAGGATCGCCTCCGCCCTCCGCGACGCAGGCCTCGTCGACGCCGGAGCCTCCTGGGTTCTCATCCGCGGCTGTGCCGTCGTGGCCGTCGAGCTCGTCCCCGCGTCGAGCATGGCGCTCGCAGGGCCGGAGCTCGAGGCGCTCTTCGAAGAGGCCGTGCCCGTCGCCGGCGCTGCCCGGCTGGTGGAGCCCGCGCCGCACCACGCGCTGCTGATCCTCGCGCGGCGGCTCGAGCGGCAGCCGGCGATCGAGCCCAAGCACCGTGAGCGGATCGCGCGCGCCCTCGCCGCGGACGCCCACGCCTGGAGTCGTGCGCGTGAGCGTGCCCCGGCGTGGGCGGCCGTCAGCGCGCTCCGGCTGCTCCAGTCGCGCTACGAGCGGGCGGGCCCGAACCGGCGGCGTCTGCTCCCCCCGCGGCCGCGCTGGACGCGGTCGTTCGCGATCTCCGGGCCGGACGGTGCGGCGGTCGAGCTGCACGCACAGGCGTTGCACGAGGCGCTCGAGCGCCTGGGCTACCGGTCGGCGCTCGTGCCAGGCTCCCCCGAAGGGCCTGCAGAGGGAATCGCGCGGCGCCCCGTCCTCCGCACGCTCGCGGGGGCTCGCGAGCTCTGGGCCGCTCACCTGAAGCACCTCGGCCGCGCGGACGTCGTCGTGTACGCCGGCCACGCCCTCGAGAGCGCAGTCGCCGCCGGCCGCGGGCGCCCGCCGGCCGTGACGGCCCGCGCCGCACGGCTCCTGCGCTGGACGACGCCGCGTCCTCGGCGCGTCTACCTCCTCGACCGCGCGCCGGACGACGGCGGCGCCTCCCCGTACCGGGCTGCCGCCGAGGCCATCGGGGCTCGCCCGCTGGACTCGCGTGCGCCGACCGACACCGTCTGCGAGCTCGTCGCGAGAGACGCCTGGGCCGCACTCGGCCGGCGCGGCCACCTCGAGCGGGCCGTGCTGAGGGCGACGGCAGCGTCGAGGAGGATCGCGGCCATCATCCGGGCGCGAGGTGCGCGGCGCTGAGGTCGCGACGCCCCGCCCGCTTCTCACTACGCTTCGAAGGTGACCGAACGAGCGTTCACGGTGGCGTTGATCGGCGTCGACGGGGCGGGGAAGACGACGGTCGCCCGCGCCCTCGAGGGCACGCTCGCCATTCCGGCCAAGTACATGTACATGGGGGTGAACTGGGAGGCGAGCGACACGCTCCTGCCCACGACCCGCCTCGTGAGGGCGATCCGCCGCGCGCGCGGCACCGTCGCGGAGGGAGGGCCTCCGCAACGCGTCGACGAGCGGCGACCTGGTCCGCTTCCGAAGCGGGTCCTCGGGACGGTGAGAGGCAGCCTCGCGCTGGCGAACCGGCTCGCCGAGGAGTGGTATCGGCAGCTCGTCGTCTGGTCCTACGTCCGGAAGGGAGTGGTCGTCGTGTTCGACCGGCACTTCTTCTCCGACTACTACGCGCACGACGTCGTTCGTCAGGACGGCCGCCCCCTGGGTCGCCGCCTGCACGGGTTCCTGCTCTCGCGGCTCTACCCGAAGCCCGATCTCGTGATCTTCCTGGACGCCCCTGCCTCCGTCCTCCGCTCGCGAAAGAGCGAGGGCACGCTCGAGGCGCTCGAGCGCAGGCGCAACGAGTACCTGGAGCTCGCCGAGCGGACTCCCCGCTTCGTCACCATCGACGCCAACGAGCCCCTGGACGCCGTCATCGGCAAGGTCGCTGCGACCATCGAGTCCTTCGCCGTCCGCGGGAGCGCGACCGGCGACCGTCCTTGACCCGCGTCCTCGTCACCGATGCCGGCCGCGGCAGCGGCATGGCGGTCGTCCGCGCGCTCGGGCGTCGGGGAATGGACGTGATCGCGGGCGACACGAGCCGTGCGAGCCCGGCGTTCGCATCACGCTACGTCACCGCGAAGACCGTCTACCCCCAGCCGGAAGAGCACGGCCCCGCGGCGGTCGCCGCGATCGTCGACGCGGCGCTGGCGCACGGCGTCGACCTGGTGATCCCGGTCGGTGAGACGCTCGTCATCCTGCTCTCCGCGGCCCGCGAGAGCTTCCCCGCGAGCGTCCGGCTGGCAGTCGCCGACGCACACGCGCTCGCCGTCGCGCGCGACAAGCAGGCGACCGTGGAGCTGGCGGCCCGCCTCGGGGTCCCGGCGCCGCGAACGAGCATCGTCGAGACTGCGGCCGACGCAGTTCGGGCGGCCGAGGCGTTCGAGTGGCCGGTCGTCCTGAAGCCGCAGCGGTCGCGCGCCGTGCGCGGCGAGGCAGGCGAGGGCGGCGTGGACGCCTTTGGCGTCCAGTACGCCGCGAGCCCCTCCGAGCTCGCGCGGCGCATGGACGCGCTCGAGGGGCGGTGCGCCGTGCTTCTCCAGGAGTACTGCGCGGGAGAGGGTCACGGCGTCGGCTTGCTCCTGGACCGGGGCCGGCCCGTGCTCGGGTTCCAGTACCGGCGGCTGCGCGAGGTGCCGTACACAGGCGGGCCGAGCTCGTTCCGCGAGAGCGTGCCTCTCGACGCGTACCTCTTCGACCACTCGGTCCGGCTCCTCGCAGCGCTCGACTGGACCGGGCCGGCGATGGTCGAGTGGAAGGTCGGCGCGCGAGGGCCCATGCTCATGGAGATCAACGGTCGCCTCTGGGGCTCGCTCGCGCTCGCGGTCAAGGCCGGCGTCGACCTCCCGGGCGGGCTCGTCGATCTCTATCTGGACCGTGCAGATGCGCGAGCAGTGACGCCGGACGCCGCCTACCGCGCCGGGGTTCGCGCGCGCGACCTCGGCCTCGAGCTGACCTGGATCGCCGCCGCGCTTCTCCGGAAGACCGACTACCCGTTCCTGCTCCCGCCGTCCAGGCGCGAGGCCCTGGCAGCCGCGTTCCGGCTTCTCGACCCGCGCGACGGCTTCGACCTCTTCTGCCGCGACGACCCGCTTCCCGGCCTCCTCGACGTGGCAAGGCTCGGCGCGCACGGACCGAAGCGCCTCCTTGCAACCCTTCGCCCTCGGTCGGGCCCTCGAGCCAGAGCGGATCGGCCGCCGCCGGCACCGGGTGCCGAGAGCGACCTCGACGTGGGCGAGCAGCGACCGTGAGCAGGCGATGCCGGACGTAGAGCGCAACCGGCCGCAGCTGGAGGGCGGGCCTTCGAGGAGCCAGGGCCGGCGGGTCGCCTGGCTCGGGATCGCGCTCGGCCTCCTGGCGTTCGCCCCGCATGCGGTTCAGGCGTGGCAGAAGAGCGTGTCGAGGTGGGACCGCTCCCTCTCGGAGTGGATCCACGCGGCCGAGAACGAGGACACCGTGATCGACCGCGTCGACGTCCTGAGCCTCGCGCTCGACCCCGTCACACAGGCGCTCTGGTTCGTCGTCGTCGTCGTCGTCGCCATCGGCGCGGCGGCGCGCGGCAGGCGCCGGTTCGCCGCAGTGGTCGTCCTCACGATCGCCGGCGTCGCGCTGCTCGGCCCGGTCGCGAAGGAGGTCTTCGCGCGGCCGCCCGTCGACCCCGCGGGAACCGGGTACTCGTTCCCGAGCGGTCATTCGCTCCGGACGATGGCGATCGCCGGCGTCGTCGCACTCGTGGCTTGGCCGACCCGATGGCGCTGGTGGATCGTGACCGCAGGGGCCGTCGTCGTTCTCGTCACGGGCGTTGCCGTCGTGTACCACGAGTGGCATTGGGTGTCGGACGTGCTCGCAGGCTGGTCGTTGGCGCTCGTCCTGCTCGGCTGCGTCTGGCTCCTCGTCGACCGTCTGCCGGGCTCGTCGAGCGGGCGATTGGCCGCAAGCGGGCCCCGATAGCATCCCGACGCCGTGGGTCACGATGTCGTCATCTACGTCGCCTCGTCCGGGACCGCCGGGCACTACGACCGCTCGCACGGGCGCGCAGGCGGCGCGGAGCGCCAGATGACGCTGCTCGCGCGAGCGCTGGTCGAGCAGAGGCTCCGCGTCGCGCACGTCACGTACGAGCCGCGGGACCCGGTCCCGCTCTCGTATCCCCTCACGCTCGTCTACCGCGAGCCGTACGGAGGCGATCGACGCGTCATCGGGAGCCTGCTCGAGGCGGCGGCGATCTGGCGCGCGATCTCGCGCGCGAGTGCCCGCGTCGTCGTCGTGCGGTCGGCGAGCCCCGCTCTCGGCGTCGCGGCGCTCTACTGCCGGACTCGCCGGCGACGGTTGATCTTCTCGGGCTCCAACGTCTCCGACTTCACGATGGAGACGATGCCCGGACGTCTCGACCGTGCCCTGTACCGGGCCGGAATCCGCCTTGCGGACGCAGTCGTCGTCCAGTCCGACGACCAGGTCGCGCTCGCGCGACGCGCGTTCCCCCGGATCCGGCGGCTCGTCATGATCCCGAGCCTCGCGGAGCCGGCACGGGAGCACGACCGCCACGCGGACGCCGAGCCGGAGGCCTTCCTCTGGTTCGGTCGCGCGGTCGAGCAGAAGCGGCCGTTGCTGTACGTCGAGCTCGCGCGCGCGGTGCCCGCAGCGCGGTTTCTCATGATCCCAGTGCCCGACGGCCACGACCCTCGACTCCTCGACGAGCTGCGGACCGCCGCGTCGCAGCTCGCGAACCTCGAGCTACTCGAGCCTCTTCCGTACGCCGAACTCCAGCGGCTCGTCTCGGGCGCCGTCGCGGTCGTGAACACGTCGTACCTCGAGGGCATGCCGAACGCCTTCCTCGAGGCCTGGGCCCTGGGCGTTCCCGTTCTCACCTTCGAGTTCGATCCCGACGGCGTGGTCGAGCGCGAGGGCCTCGGGATCTCGGCGGCCGGAAGGTGGCCGCGATTCGTCCGGGGAGCGGAGGAGCTCTGGAGCGCACGAGGGGACCGCACCGACCTGACACGGCGAACGCGCGAGCACGTTGCGCGCGCGCACTCTCCGGAGTCGGTCGCAGCCCGCTGGAGTCAACTCGTGCGCGAGCTGGACGACCACGTGTCGCCGGTGCGCGTCGCCGAGCGCGCCGCAGACGCCGCGCCGTGATGCCGGCTCAACCGATCGACGGGGGGAGGACGACGGATCCGCGGCGCGCTGCAGGAGGCAGGCGCGCGCTCGGGCCGCTCGTGCTCGAGTACCACGCCGTCAGCGAGTCCTGGGCCGTGCACCGCGCCGTTACCCCGACCGAGCTCGAGCGGCAGATCGCCTACCTCGCCCGCCGCGGATACGTCGGGGCGACGTTCTCGGACGCGGCATCCGCAATGGACGAGCGCATGGTCGTCTTCACCTTCGACGACGCACACGCCTCGGTCCTCGAGCTGGCGTTCCCTCGTCTCGCAGCCGCCGGCTTCCCCGGCACCGTGTTCGTCGTGACCGACTTCGCGGACGACGGGCGGCCGCTCCGCTGGCCCGGCATCCACGAGGACGGCAAGACGGATCTCCGGGAGCTCCGGGGGATGACCTGGGACGAGCTGGGCGGACTGGTCGACGCGGGGTGGGAGGTCGGATCGCACACGAAGACGCATCCCAGGCTCACGTCGCTCGAGGACGCCGAGCTCGATCGGGAGCTCGCGGAGTCGCGCGCCGCCTGCGAGCGGGCGCTGGGAAGGCCGTGCAGGGCGCTCGCGTACCCCTTCGGCGACCACGACGCCCGCGTCGTCTCGAGAGCCGCGGCGGCGGGGTACTCGCTCGCCGCGATGGAGGGGCTCGGGCCCGTCGCCCCCCTTGCCTGGCCGCGAATCGGCGTGTACCGCCACGACCGGATGTGGCGCTTTCGCCTCAAGGTGTCCTCGACCGTCCGTCACGCCCGCACGTTCCTCGAGCCGCGCGCGCGGCGCCCGGCCGGCCCCGCGCAGCGCGGGCCGAGCCCGGCCTCGTCCGCCGACGCCTGAGCCGATGCGCGTCCTCGTCGTCACCAACGCCTACCCGACGGAGGAGCTCCCGAGCGCCGGAACGTTCGTCGGCGTCCATGTCCAGGGCCTGCGCGCCGCCGGGGTCGACGTCGACGTGCTGCACCTCGATCGGGCCAGCTCCGGACGGCACGTCTACCGTGGCCTCGGAGAGCGTGTCCGGCGGGCCGTGGCGTCCGGGCGGCCCGACGTCGTGCACGTGGCGTACGGGGGCGTGATGGCGGACCTCGTCACGCGTGCCCTCCCGGAGCACCCGGTCGTCGTCTCCTTCTGCGGGTCGGACCTGCTCGGCGGTGACACCGGGTGGATTCTCGAGCGCCTCTCCAGGCGGTACGGCGTGCGGGCGTCGTACCGGGCCGCGCGGCGTGCCGACGCCGTCATCGCGATGTCGCAGAACCTCCTCGACGCGCTCCCCCCGGACGTCCCCAGGTCGAAGGCGTGGATCGTTCCGTACGGCATCGACCTGGAGCGATTCCGGCCACGCGACCGAGCGAGCTCCCGACGCGAGCTGCGATGGGACGAGAGACGCCGGCACGTGCTCTTCCCCGCCTCGCCGTCACGGCCCGAGAAGCGGTACCGCCTCGCGGCCGGCGCGGTACGCCGGCTCGTCGACAGGGGTCTCGAGGTCGACCTGCACGCGCTAGACCGCGTCCCGCACCAGGACGTCCCCGTGTGGATCGCCGCCGCAGACGCCGTCGTCCTGACCTCGGAGTACGAGGGGTCGCCCAACGCGGTGAAGGAGGCGCTCGCGTGCAACGTCGCCGTCGTGTCGGTCGACGTGGGCGACGTCGGCCCTCTGCTCGATCGCGTCGACGGATGCTACGTGGCGTCTCCGACCGCGGACGACGTCGCCGACAAGCTCGAGCGGGTCCTGAGGGGCCCGGCTCGAATCGACGGCCGGTCGAGCGTCGAGGAATACGCGGTCGAGCGGGTGACCGACCGCGTCCGCTCGATCTTCGAGACCGTGGCCGGCCCGTGAGACGGCGGGACACGCAGTCGAGGCCGATGTGAAACGCGGACGGCCTGCCCGGTCTCAGCGCTCGTAGGCGCCGAGGTCCGGAGCAGAGGCCCGCGACCGCCCGTCGCGGTCCGGGGAGTACGAGAAGTCGGGACGGGCCCGGTCGACGGCGGGACTCTGCGAGCCGACGCGGTAGTCGCCGTCGACGAAGATCGGATCGGCGACGACGAGGTTGGTCGCCACCGTGGCCCCGGCGGAGTTCGTCGCCCCGTAGGCGTTCGCCCATGCGAGGTTCGTGTCGATAACACAGCCGCCGGCGGCGCACGAATGGAAGTTGATCCCGTACTGGGCGTTCTGTGCCGTGACGTTGTTCACGAACTTCACGCCGCCGCCCGTCTCGCAACGGACGATTACGCCGGCGCGAAGGCGCGAGCCGACGAGCGTGTTCTGCGCGGCGATCGAGCCGGAGCCGCAGTCCTTGTAGAAGTGCAGCCCGTACCCCGCGGGCCTCACGATCAGGTTGTTCGTGATCGTGTGCCCGGAGCCCTGGACGTAGATCCCGTGGTCGAGCGCGTCCTCGCCGACATCGTGGATGTACGTCCGGGTGATGGTCACGCTCCGCGAGCTGGTGTTGAGCAGGATGCCGTGCCGGACGGCGTTCCCGAGCTCGAGCGCGTCGACGGTCGCGTGGTCCCCGCTGATCTGGAGGGCGTCACCGAGGACGTCGCGGATCGTGAGGCCTCGTACCGTCTGGTTCGAGCCCGACATGACGAGCATGGTGGCCGTCAGGACCGGTCTCTCGCCCGGATACGCCTGGAGCGTCCCACCCGAGGACTTCCACGCGACGCTGCCGGCGACGGGGTACGTGCCTCCGCGCAGGCAGCCGACGTCGCCGGGGCCGAGCTCGTTGACGAAGGTCGACAGTGATCCGCCTGGCCCGATCGTCCTCGTGCAGGTCGGGTCGGGGTCAGGGCCCGGGTCCGGCTCGGGATCCGGGTCGGGATCCGGGTCTGGATCGGGGTCGGGGTCGCCCCCACCGCCGCCGCTCGTCACAACGACGAGCTGCGGCGCGGCCACCCCCTCGCGCGAGCTCAGGTTCAGCCCGTCCGAGCTGTACCCGACCAGCGCGAGCGAGTACCGCGCGCTCCCCGAGAGGAGCGAGGTCACGTCCCACTCGACCCACGTGCCCACGGCGACGGCGCCCGCGTCGTCGAGGGGCGCGCCGTCGACCGCCGGCCTCGAGCTCCAGGTCACGGTCTGCTCCGCCCACGGCGCCGTGACCGCGTACACGGAAGGGCCGTCGCTCGTTCCGGACGTCGAGTAGAGGCGGAGGGTCGCCTGCGACACACGCGAGATGCCCGTCACGTCGAAGGCGAGGTAGCTCACGACGGCCGGGTCGCCGCCACCGACCACCCGGAGCTGAGAGGAAGAGCCGTAGTTCCGCGTCGGCGACGCCTCGGCGACGCGCACGTCTGCGACCGCGACGAACGTCGTCGTGGCCGCCGCCGTGATGCCGACCTCGCCCCCCCCGCCGGATACGGAGCCGCCGTCGTCGGAGGGTGGGCACTCCTGCGTGCGCGCGTCGATCGACGTCTCCGCGGACTCGGTGCCGGCCGCGTCGAACGCCGAGACGCCGACGCGGTAGGCGGTCGAGCACTCGAGGCCTCCGAGAGTCTCCTGCGTGCCGGCTGTCTCGCTCACGCGCACCCCGTCGACCGTGACCCGGTACCCGGCGACGGACACGCCTTCCGGGAACGGGCTCCACGCCACCGTGACGCTCGTCTCCGTGGACGACACGACGCCGAGCCCCTCCGGGGCCGGTACGTGCGTCTGGCCCGTGCACGCGGCCGTGCTCGCCGTGAGCGCCGACGGCCTTCGCTCGTGCTCGTCGTTGCCGACGATCGCGACGCCGAGGGCGTAGGCGGTTCCGCACGCCAGCGACACGAAGTCGTAGGTCGTCTCCTCCGTCGTGCCTACCCGGACGCCGTCGAGGAACACGACGTATGTGGAGGTCGCGACGTTCTCGCCGGTCGGGTGCCACGCCACCGAGAGCTGCGTTGGCTGGACCGCTACGAGCTCCAGGCGCAGCGGGCCCCGGGCGTCGTCGCCGGCGCCTCCGGACGCGGCCGGAGCGACGACCATGAGCACGAGGGCTACGAGGACCGAAAGACGCTGCAGCGTCCTGCTGGTGCAAGTGGTTGCGGCGTGCCACATGCAACCCGACCCATCGACCGCCCCCGCCGGATCGTGGATGCCCCCATCGGGGGAAGAGTCCGCTCATTGCGCCCGAACTACCCGATCGTGGTAGCTCGCAGGAGAGACCCCCACGCGACAGCCGGCCCTACGGTCTCGAGGCAGGTGGCATAAGGTGAGCCCGATGGAGGCGCGTCTCGTACCCGTTCCCGCGCCGGCGCCCGAGCCGGTCCTCAGCCCGGAGCTCGTGCTCGTCGATCCGGAGCTCGCTGCCTGGGCGAAGCCCCGTCTCGAGCCGCCGGGATCCCTCGTTCGGGCGGTGCTCGCCGAG
>Ga0209172_10006824_pt1 | contig 12336 bp, 6 predicted proteins | sample LarsenN4metaG_FD_184113 | JGI IMG/M metagenome (GOLD analysis project Ga0209172, IMG submission 184113) | Hot spring sediment bacterial and archeal communities from British Columbia, Canada, to study Microbial Dark Matter (Phase II) - Larsen... ... | reverse complement strand
GTTTTGCAACGCGCGGATAAGCCCTTGCGCAAGCGGCGCCCAGCGCTCGGCATGTTCGTCGGTCAGAAACACGAGGTCGATGTCGGAGCTGTAATTCAGCTCCTCGCCCCCCAGCTTGCCCAACGCCAGCACGCAGAACCCCCGCCGCTGCAGATCGGGACCGGGCGGAAGCAGTTGCAGCGAGGCACGGACCAGGCCGTCGGCGAGCAACGAGAGCTGGTTGGTCGCCGTCCGCAGGTCGATCAGCCCGAACAGGTCGCAGGCGCCAATCCGCAATACTTCCCAGCGCTGATAGCGCCGCAGCGCGTCCCATCGGCCCGACAGATCGGACTCGATGGAGGCAGCCCCGAGCGCCCCGGCAACGAACTCCTCGCGGCTGAGCACTTCCGAGAGGCGACGTTGCTGCGTGAGGCGAGCCAGGTACTCCGGATTGCGCAGCAACGTTTCGGTGAGGTACTGGCTCCCGCCGAACAGCTTCACCAGCATTTCGACGGCGCGGGGATAGTCCGTGAGATAGGCCAAGGCGGCCGCGGGATCGGTGACCTGCGTCAGATAACGCTCGAAGCTGACGAGCGCGGCGTCCGGGGCAGGCGATTCCCATAACCCCACCAGCAGCCGCCGCAGACACGCCTCCGTCGCCTCGCACTGCGGCGCACGCGAGCGGACCGTGCGCAGTCGCTGCCAGGCCGCCGGCACGTCGTGAAATCCAATCTCCGCCAGCAGCGACCGGCCTTCCGCCGTCAGCTCGGTTGCCGCCGCAAAGAGTTGATGAAATCGATCGTGCATCGGACTCATTCAATGGAGCCATCACGCTCCACGTAAGGAAAGCCCGTTCGACGCGACGCCCCATTGGAAGCTGGGACGTCGCGGGCGATTCGGCTCACGTCGCGCGACGCGTGACGGCTACTTTTCGCTCTTCGGCTTCTGCATCAGCAGAATGAACTCGTGCACCTTGTTGATGCGGAACACGGCTGGGTAACCGAGGGGACGCAAATTATTGTACTCGGCCTGGCGGTTCCAGATGACGAGATCATCCCAACGGTAGCCGATCGCCTGCAATCGCGATGCCAGGTCGCTGTGCAGCGGAAAGAAGCGGTCGCGCTTGCGGAGATCCATCACCACAATGCCGCAGTGGGCGCCCGGCTTCAAAACCGTCCGTACGTCCCGAAACACGGCCATCAGCGCCTGCAGATAGTCTTCGTACTGGGCGATCTGGCCGAGGTCGCCTTCGAGGTTGCCGTAGTGGCGGATGGCCTTGGAATCGGCGGTCCGCTTCTGGTTCAGGATGTTCCAGTACGGCGGGGACGTCACGCACAAATCGATCGACTCCGCGGGAACCAGCTCCAATAACCGGCTGACCGGGGCATGGTGGATGACGGCAGTGGGAGCGCCGTCGAAATTCAGGTCCGCCAGTCGCCGCTTCGCCAGGCGGACGTACTCGGCGGAAAGCTCAATGCCCACGCCGACCTTGCCGCGGCGGCGAGCCGCAATGAGCGTCGAACCGGAGCCGCAAAAGGGATCGAGAACCGTCTGCGCGCCGGCAGGAAGAAACGACTCAATCAACCGTTCCACCAGCCTCACGGGGAACTGGGCGGGATGCTTGAGCCGCTGTTCCTCCGGCGTCTTTCGAAGATCGTCCCACACGCTGATTGAGTTTTGCAGCCAGCGCCGGCCGTCGAGGTCATTGCAGCGCGGCGGTTGCCGACGCGCGCCGTCCTTCGCACCAGACACGCTCCGTGTGTCGTTCTCTGTAGCTTTCAACAGTATTGCCTGTTTCTTGTGGATCGGCGACACACGGAAGATGCCCGCTGCTATTGCCCCTTCGTGGTGCCGCTGCCCAATGTCGCAAGATATGCGTACAAGTCGGCGTAGTCGCGGGGGGACAATCCCTTCAACAGGCCAGCGGGCATCAATGACACCGGAGAACGGCGGCGCTCTTCGATATCCGCCGTCTCAATGCGAAACGTTTGCTGCGTCGCATTCCGCAGCAGCAAGCCATCGACGGATTCGTAAAACACGAGGCCCGAGAGCGTCTTGCCCTGCTTCGTCTGGATGATGGTGGTCTGATAGCGTGCGGAAACGTCGCGGTTGGGATCGACGATTGCGGTGAACAGGTCCTCGCGCGAGAACCGGCCGGCGACGCCGCTTAAGTCGGGACCCAGCGCAGTGCGTGCGCCGTGACACTGGGCGCACTGACGGGTTTCGTAGAGTTTCGCACCTCGTGAGACGTCGCCTTGCGACCATTCCACCTGGGCGAGCAGCTTGGGGAGCTGGGCCACTTCACCGTCGCTGGTCCACGCTGCGGCGGTCTCCTGCGGCCATCGCGATTGAATCCACCGCGTCCAGCCAGCGACGGCGTTTGCCTGGGCCGTTCGGCCCTCTTTGCCGAACACGAACGGCTCGCGATGTCCCGTATTGCGCTCCAGCAGTCTCACCACGCGGTCGCGGGCGGCGTATTCGCGGTTGTCGGCGCCCAACCGCCGCAGCGCGCGCAGCAGCGCGATTTGCTCGATCGCCGAAGAGTCGATGGGAAGCGCCTCGAGCGCGGTCAGGCACGCTTCGAGCACTTCCGGCTGCGAGGAGTCGAGACCCTCGCGAAACCAGGCGCGATCGGCGGCATCCGGCCTCTCGGACAGCGTGATCAACACCGCTCCGCGGACCGACAATCGGTCGTACAATTGCTTCACCAGTTGCCGGTGGGCCGGATCGGTCGACGCTCCCAACAGGAAAACGACGTCGTTGTTCCACGGATAGTCGGGGTCCTGCTGCGATTGCTGCACGAACGCCGCAATGGCATCGGGCAAACGCTGAGGCGGCATCTGCGCCATGAACAACACGTGGCATGGCCGGCCGAAGCCTGCCACGTCCACCAGGCTCGGCGCCAGGAACTCGTCGAGTTCGCACAGCCGCGTGTAGAGATCGCGCATGCGGTCGTTCCACGCGCTGTCCTGCGGCAGCTTGCGCTTCGAGAACTTCGCATCGAGCCCGACCAGCGCTCCGGCAATTACCGGCCGCTGCGCTGCCGAGCGTGCTACCGGCAGCCGCGCGGCGACCAGCAGGTGATGGATGTCGTCGATCGGATCGGATTCGCCCGTCACTTGCGCGAGCACTTTATCCAGGAATTTCTGGTTTGAAGGGGCGAGCATCGCCAGCACGCGGGACAGTTCCCCGTCGACGACCGGCGTGCCCGTGGGATACACCTCCGCCAACTGCACGCGAAGCGGGTCTAATTCCCGTTCGATCGGCTGCAGGTTGACGCCGGGAGCGTAGCCGTCGAACGCCGGCGGGTGCGTCTCCGACGGTCCGAGGTCGCCAAGCATCATTTGCAGCAGCCGCAGGGCATCGAGCTTCCAGTCGGGCGGGTAGTCGCCGCGCAGCACGCTGACTGCGAGCGGCGACACGGCCTGCCGGACGCGGGCTGCATCGACGGCCGGGTTGGCGAGCCAGCCCAGCGAATAGGACACCACCGCCCGCGGGCCGGCCTTTGTCGCCGCCTGCGACAGCTCCGGCAACAATGACGCCGGCGCCCGTGAGACCATGTTCGCGGCGAGCAACCGGTTGTGCCGTTGGTCGCTGCCCAGAACGCGCGCAAGTGGCTCGACCAGCGGTTTCCAATCGCGATCGATCGAGGTGTTGAACCCCGCTTCCAAAGCCGATCGGGCGACGAGCGGATGCTGATCCCTCACGAACAGTGCCAGCAAGTTCGGATCGAGTTGATCCCGCTGCGTTCGTCCGAACGACCAGATGGCCCGCGCCCGCACGGCAGACTCTCGCGACTCCGCCAGCACTTTCAGCAACGGGTCGTCCAGTCCGCCGAACAGTTCGGTCAGGATTTCGATAGCGCGCACGCGCTCGGTCGTTGGTCGAGCTTCATCGAGTGCGGCCTTGGCGAAAACGTCGCGGCCGAGCGACCTGGCCTGCGACGTCCACCTGGCGCGCGACCAACTGGCCAGCGGCTGCAGCGCCTGCAGGCAGCGTTCCACATCCGACGTGGCGAGTGCCGCCGGCTCCGATGTCTCTGCCTGAATGCGATACACCGCACCGCGCGTGCCTCGGCCACCGACACTTACGTACAGGCAACCGTCCGGGCCCACGTCGCAATCGGTCGGGGCGAAGCCGTGTCCGTCGATGCCGCTCATGAACACTTCGGACCTGGCGGTCCACGTCTCCCCCGATGGCGACGGCTTCAAACACAGCACGCGGCCGTACGTCCAATCGAGTGCGAATACCGCATCGCGATAGGCAGCAGGAAACTGCGCGTGGCAATAGCACACCATTCCCGTCGGCGAGCCGCGGCCGAACGATGCCACCACCGGCGGCATGTCGCAGAAGTAGTTGGGCCGCTTCCAACTGCGGCTCACCCAGCCGTGGTCCGACCCGGCCAGCGTGTGAAACACGCGCGTGGGTCGATACCACGGCAGCGAGACGTCGCGCTCGTCGTCGCTGTCGAAGACGAAGAGATCCCCCGAACGATGGAAGGCGAAGTCGTAGGCATTGCGGAAGCCGTCGGCCAGGATCTCCCCCTGCTTCAGATCGGGCGTGAACCGCATTAGTGCCCCTGCGCGCGGTGACTTGACCGGCGACGTCGGCAAAGTGGCATACGCCGCGGTGACCTTCGCCGTGTTGCCGGCAATGAGATACCACCAACCGTCGGGGCCGAGTTGGATCGCATGACAATCGTGCTCGCCGCCGGTTTGCAGTTTGAGCAGCAGGTCGGGAGGACCGTCTGCGCGTCCGTCGCCATCCTGGTCTTTGAAGTACAGCAACCCCCCGTCGCCGACGCACAACAGGTTCCGTCCGTGAAAGTACATCCCTTGCGCGCCGGTGGCGGGACCATCGGCAAACTGCTGCACCGCTTCGCCAACGCCGTCGCCGTCCTCATCGGTCACCCGTCGCACATAGCCGGGTCCGGAGATGGCCAGACGGCCTTGCGCGTCAAACGTGATACAGAAGATATCGTGGGCCTGCTGATCGGTCACGAACTCGGTGACGCGAAAGCCGTCCGGGACGCGAACCGGCGGGGGCTCGGCCGCGCACACGGTTCCCGCGAGCAGTAGGGAGATCAGCGCGGCGACAAACTTCATGCGACATCCATGCCGGAGACTTCTGTTGCGGCCGCAATCTTAACGGGAAATGGAAGCCCAAGGATAGCCATCCGTGCATCATAGTGTGCGAGATGCTTCCGAGTATCCCGGACACATTTTTGCGGTCGCGAAGAGTACCCAGGGAAGGCTATTCCTGGGCTTCCGAGGGGCTATGATTCCTGTACCGCGTCAAGGAATGTCATCATCAGCACCACAATTGCTCCGCCCGCTCCGCCCGCCGTCAAACCGCACGCGCATCATCACGGCGAGTCCGTGCGCTTCTGGCTGATCGCCTCCACTGCGATTTGTCTCGTGGCCGGACTGGCGGGGTTGGTGATTGAATTCGGATCGACGGCGACGACGCCGCTTGCCGTGCGCGTGGCCGCGTGGGTGCTGTATCTCGTCGCGTACGTTGCCGGTGGCTGGCACACGGCCGGCCACGCCTGGGAGGAACTGCGTAGCGGCAAGTTGAACATCGACGTGCTGATGCTCGCGGCAGCCCTCGGCTCCGCAGGACTGGGCCATTTCGCCGATGGCGCCGCATTGCTGTTCCTGTTTTCGCTGTCGCAGACGATGGAAACGCTCATCCTCGGCCGCACGCGCCGCGCGATCGCCGACCTGATGCACCTCACGCCGGAGCACGCCCTGCGGCTCCGCGATGGCGAAGAGGAACTGGTTCCCATTGAAGAGCTGCGTCGCGGCGACGTCGTGCTGGTGCGGCCCGGCGAACGGCTGCCCGCCGACGGCCTCGTGCGCGTCGGGCAGACCAGTGTCGATCAATCCCCCATGACCGGAGAATCGATTCCCGTCGACAAGCTGCCGGGCGATGCCGTCTACTGCGGTACTCTCAACCAGCAGGGCGTGATCCACGTCGAAGTCACGCACGTCGGCGGTGAATCGACCCTCGCTCGAATGGTGCGGCTGGTGGAAGAGGCCCAGTCGCAGCGCGCCGCCAGCCAGCGGTTCACCGAATGGTTCGGCGAACGCTACACGTGGGTGGTGATCGGGATGTCGCTCGCCACGCTCTTAATTCCGCGGCTGTGGCTCGCGGAGCCGTGGCCGGACTCGTTTTACCGGGCGATGACGGTGCTGGTGGTGGCGTCGCCGTGCGCGGTAGTGATTTCGATTCCCGCGGCGATTCTGGCGGCGATCACGAGCGCGGCCCGCGGCGGAGTCCTGGTGAAGGGAGGGGCCGCCCTCGAAGAGTGTGCACAACTGCAGGCCATTGCCTTCGACAAGACGGGAACGCTGACGGTCGGCAAACCGCAGGTCGTCAGCGTCGCGGCGGCCATGAATGTCTCGCGGGACGACCTGCTGGCCCGGGCCGCGGCACTGGAGGCTCATTCGGAGCATCCACTGGCCGTTGCGGTGAAGCGCGCCGCCGACGAAGCTGCCGTTCCTGTTCCCTCGGCCGACGACGTCGCTGCAATCACCGGCTTCGGCGTGGAAGGCTGGGTGCGCGGTCGACGCTTGCGGATCGGGAAAGCTGCATGGTTCGAACAGCACGGCTCGACCAACGACGGCATCGTGCGCGAGGCCGCTCGTGCCGCGCAAGAGCAGGGTCAAACGGTGCTGGTCCTCGCCGACGACGAGCGCTGGTTGGGAATGATCGGCGTGGCCGACACGCTGCGCCCGAGCGCCGCGGACAGCGTGCGGCAACTGCACCGGCTTGGCCTGCGCGAGCTGACCATCCTCACCGGCGACAGCGAAGCCGTGGCCCGCAGCATCGCGTCGTCGTTGGGGCTGTCGTTTCGGGCGGGACTGTTACCCGACGAAAAACTGCAGGCGATTCACGAGTTGCGAGAACAATATGGTCCCACGGGGATGATCGGCGACGGCATGAACGACGCCCCGTCCCTGGCCGCGGCGACGGTCGGCTTTTCGTTGGGAGGCGCAGGAACGCACGTTGCGCTCGAGACGGCGGACGTGGTGCTGCTCGCCGACGACTTGCGGCGCTTACCCTACATCATTGCACTGGCCCGGCGGTCGCAGCAGATCGTCTGGGAGAACCTGGCCGTCGCGTTTGGCGTGATGGCATTGTTGCTGGTTTCGACGTTCCTCGTGCGTCTGCCCCTGCCGCTCGCGGTGCTCGGGCACGAAGGGAGCACAGTGGTCGTCATCCTGAACGGCCTGCGGCTGCTGCGGTTTCCCAAGCCAGTGCCGCTGCCGGCAACACAACACTAGCCCGACGTGCAAGCGAGGGAATCCGTGGGCGATTGCAGATTCCCTCGCTTGCGCGTCGGGTTAGTGTTCCTGGGGCAATCGCTTGACGTCCGCGTCACTCCGGCAGCGGTTTGCCCCTGGTCTCCGGGGCGAGCCAGATGATGGCGAGCCCAATGGCATACACAAAGATCACGAAGCTGCAGGCCACGGCATAGCCGCCTTGGATTCCGGCAAACGTCTTGTAGTTGCTGACGACCGAGAGCAGCGCGCCCACTTGCAGCGCCCCGATCGCCGAGATGATGCGTCCAAAATTGAAGCTGAAGCCCTGGCCCGTCGCCCGGATTCTCGTGGCGAATAACTCCGGCAGGTACAACGGCAGCCAGCCGTAGAACGATGCCGAGATCGCACCTACCAGGAACGAGTTCACCAGAAACAGCCAGCCGTATTGCGATTGCATCTGAAAGAACCCGAACACCGACACCGCCGATCCCAGGCACATCAGGCAGTAGGTCGTGCGGCGGCCGAGACGGTCGCCCAATTGGGCCGCGGCAATGGTTCCCACAATGGCGCCGATCGACAGAAAGATGAGCGTATACTCGCGCGGGTTGGCGCCGATCGCCCCCAGCGATTCGCGGACGCTGCTGGGGGTCTTCTCCATCAACTGGGCGGACCACGAGGGCGCCCATTGCGTCGAGCCCCATGTGCCGAGCAAGGCCACGCCGCTCAACGAGGCCCCCAGCAGCATCCGCGGGATGGCGTTGGCGGTCGACGTTCCACCTGGGTTGGCTTCCCGCTCCCGCTTCAGATAGCGGAACACCGGATACAGATATCCCAGCGTCGCCACCGCGGCGCCCAGCAGCGTGCATCCGATGCGCATCTCCATTGGCGCCGAGGTGGCCCAGACGTAAATGATCAGCCCTGGACCGGACGACCCGATCAGCACACCGAGCAGGTCGACCGTCGCCCAATGCGACGTGCTGCCGCGCGTCTTTTCGTCCTCCCATTTTTCCGATTCCGGCACGAACAGGCGGATGAAGAACGTGAGGATGGCCGGCAGCACGCCGAGCATCATCATCAGCCGCCAACCCTTGTAGGCGACGAGCATCTGCACTGTCGAGTCCGGGAGGCCGACAGCCAGCATTCCGCTCTCAAAAGTTGAAAGCAGGCTGTTGAGCACGATGCCGATCACCCCGACGAGCGCATATCCAGCGTTTGCCGCTGCGCCGATCAGGCCCGCCATCAGCGCGCGAGACCGATTCGGCCAGACTTCCATCACCAACGCCACGCCCAGCGCCCATTCGCCCCCCATGCCGAGCGAGGCGATGAACCGCAGGATGCCCAGTTGCAGCGGATCCTGCGCGAGACCGCACAGTCCCGTGAACATTGCGTAAGTCATGATGCTCAGGCTCATCGCCCGCACCCGGCCGATGCGGTCCCCCAGCCAGCCGAACACTACGCCCCCCGTGGCAGCCCCCACCAGAAAGCACGCGATCACTACGCTGAACAGCAGGCCGATCTCGGCTTCCTGATCCTGCGTTGGGATGCCGTCAATGCGGAGCAGGTTCTGCACAGCGGCACGGCCGACCGCAGAGAAGATGCCCATCTCCGCGCCATCGAACATCCAGCCCAGGAGCGCGGCGAGGAGGGCCATCCACTGGCCGCGGGTGGATATGGTGGATGAGTTCATCGGTGCGGTCCTCGAAGCACAACCGCGGGGATGTGGCCCCGCGGCTTCGATTAATTCGGGGAAGCCGAGGGGCAGATCCCTCGGTTTGGAATACGGGAACGACCGATTGTGCGGCACGAGCGGCGTCAACGCAAACCCGCTCAGCAGGGTCGAGGCCAATTCCGACGAAATCGCCGCGGCCGCGTGCCCGACCCTTGCGGCCTCCGTGCGATTCGAGTGTATTTGATGCGAACATTTTCACCCCCACCGATTGACCTCATCAGAGACCCGGGGATGGCCATCCCCGGGTCTCTTTTGGAGCACGGCATGCACGGCCTCGAGGAATTTCAGGGAGCGACCGAAGAAGCGCCGGCGACGGGGCCGTGGTGGAAGCAGCTCAACCGCTATCACTGGTTCGTGCTCATCGTGGCAGCGTTGGGCTGGTTGTTCGACACGATGGACCAGCAGATCTTCGTGCTCACCCGCGTGGACGCCATGCGAGAGCTGCTCACGGTGAGCGGCGAGCCGCCAACGAAAGGGGTCATCAGCGAATACAGCGGCTATGCCACCAGCGTGTTCCTGCTGGGCTGGGCGACGGGGGGGCTGTTCTTCGGCGTGCTCGGCGATCTCATTGGCCGGGCAAAGACGATGCTGCTGACCATTCTCATCTACTCGCTGTGCACCGGCTTGAGCGCGTTCTCGACCGGCTTCTGGGACTTTGTGTTTTACCGGTTTCTCACTGGACTGGGGGTGGGGGGGGAGTTCGCCGTCGGTGTGTCGCTGGTGGCTGAAGTGATGCCCAGCCGGGCACGGCCGTTTGCGCTGGGATTGCTGCAGGCGCTGTCGGCGGTGGGAAACATCACCGCGGCGCTGTTGAGCATGGGGATCGGCCACCTCGAAGCGGAAGGGGGATTGAAGGATCTCGTGATCTGGGGCACGCAGGTCAAAGCCTGGCGGATCCTGTACGTCATCGGCATCCTGCCGGCGCTGCTGGCGATCCTGATCCGACGCAATCTCAAGGAACCGGAGCGCTGGCAGCACCTTTCGCGCGAGGAAAAGTCGCCGCTGCGCATCGCCGACCTGTTTGCCGACCCGCGCTGGCGCAAGAACGCCATCGGCGGGCTGATCCTGGCGTCGTCCGGCGTGATTGGCTTGTGGAGCATTGGCTTCTTTGCACCCGACCTGTACGACGCCGTGCTGCGCCAGTCGTATGCCAACACCGGCCTGACTCCGGAGCAAATCAACGGCAAAGTGGTGTTCTGGAAAGGCGTGACCTCGCTGATGCTGAACATCGGGGCGTTCTTCGGCATCTACGGCTTCGCGATGGTCACGCATTACACCGGCCGTCGGCCCGCGTTTGCAGTGGCATTTATCGCGGCAATGGCCAGCACCATCCTGGTGTTCCTGACGCTGAACGACTTCAGCCATCTGTTCTGGATGATCCCGCTGATGGGCTTCTGCCAGTTGGCGCTGTTCGGTGGCTATGCGATCTATTTTCCGGAGTTGTTCCCCACACACCTGCGCAGCACGGGGACTTCGTTCTGCTACAACGTCGGCCGCGTGGTGGCGGCGTTCGGTCCGTCCATGCTGGGCCTGCTCACCAGCCGCGTGTTCGCGGGCTACGAGCAACCGATGCGCTACGCCGGCGTGACAATGTGCAGCGTGTTCCTGCTGGGCCTGCTGGTGCTGCCATTCCTGCCGGAAACCAAGGGCCAGCCGCTGCCGGAGTGAGGTCTTTCCGTTGTCGCCAGCAGGAATCGCGATGGATTCGTCGAATGTCACCGCGCTGTTTGAACGCATTGCCGGCCTCTTCGAGCAGGCGACCGCCGAGATCGGCAAGGTGCTGATCGGACAGGAGGAGCTGGTCGAAGCGACGCTGGTGGCGCTCTTCTGCGAAGGGCACGTGCTGATCGAAGGCGTGCCCGGTCTCGGCAAAACGCTGCTGGTCAATGCGCTCAGCCGCGTGCTGGCCTGCCCCTTCAAGCGCATTCAGTTCACCCCCGACCTGATGCCGTCCGACATCACCGGACATAACGTGTACGACCTGCAGGAGAAGCGGTTCAACTTCAACCGCGGGCCGATCTTCACCAGCCTGCTGCTCGCCGACGAGATCAACCGCGCCCCCGCCAAAACGCAGTCGGCGCTGCTGGAAGCGATGCAGGAGCGGCAGGTGACGGTCGACGGACAGGTCTACCTGCTCGACCAGCCGTTCATTGCCATTGCCACGCAAAACCCGTTGGAGCAGGAAGGAACCTATCCGCTGCCCGAAGCGCAGCTCGACCGGTTCATGTTCAAGCTGCTGGTGACCTACCCGACTCATTCCGACGAGGCTCGCATCCTGCAGGGCTACGCCCGCGGCCACGACCACCGCCGGCTCGACGAGTACGGCCTGCAATCGGTCCTCTCGGCCGAGCATGTGGTCGCGATCCAGCGGCACCTGCCGCGGATCATCGTGGAAGACTCGATCATCGAGTACATCACGAAGATCGTGGCCAAGACGCGCGAGTGGCCCGCCGTGGAAGTTGGCGCCAGCCCGAGGGCCAGCGTGAACCTGTTATTGGGCTCGCGCGCACTCGCCGCCTGTCGCGGCCGGCACTACGTCGTGCCCGATGACGTCAAGCAGCTCGCCCCATGGGTGCTGCGTCACCGACTGCGCTTGAACCCCGAAGCGGAAATCGACGGCACGAGCGTGGAGACGGTGATCCAGGAAGTCCTCGACGCGGTGGAAGCTCCGCAGCCGGCGGAGGTGGTAAGTGAACAGTGAAGGCGGTTCGTGAAGCCGGTAGTAAGGACCGCGGTGAAGGCCGGTCAGTAACGACTGGACTGTCATGGAGCGCTCGTGCTCTTCACTGTTGACTTTCACGGCCCGTCTTCACGGTCGCTCTTCATGACGCTCCCTTGACTGTACACGGAACACTCCCAACACATGATGCCCCGACTGCGATTGCTGGCCGGATGCGCGCTCGCGGCGGTGCCGCTCATGCTGGCGCCATTCGTGCCCGCGCTGGCGCAGCTGGGGATCGCGTTGACGCTGGGGTTGGCGCTGGCGGCGCTCGTCGACCTGTGGCTCACGCCGTCGTTGAGACTCATCGAGGCACATCGCGAATCGAACGACGTGCTCAGCGTGGGTGCCCGCAACCCGGTGACGGTTACGCTGCGCAACCGCGGCCCCAATACGGTTTCCGTCGAGGTCCACGACGAGCCGTTTCAGCCGTCGCGGTGGTTCGATCTCCCTTTTCGCGTCGATCTGCCGCCGTCGCGGTTGACGAGCGTCGTCTACGGACTGGAGCCTCATCATCGCGGGCAGTACCAGTTCGGCACGCTGTATCTGCGCAAGACCAGCCGCCTCGGTTTCTGGACGTTCCAGGACGAACGGTTCGTCCCGCACGCGGTGAAGGTTTACCCCGACATTCAATCCGTGAG
>Ga0209172_10006823_pt1 | contig 12337 bp, 9 predicted proteins | sample LarsenN4metaG_FD_184113 | JGI IMG/M metagenome (GOLD analysis project Ga0209172, IMG submission 184113) | Hot spring sediment bacterial and archeal communities from British Columbia, Canada, to study Microbial Dark Matter (Phase II) - Larsen... ... | reverse complement strand
TGGCCGCGTGCGCCAATACCGCACCGCCGAATGCATCAGCACGACGAAGCCGATCCATCCCGCGGCGAGCGCCGTCCACCCGAGTGGATTGACGCGGTCCCAATGCGGCCGCCAGAGCAGTTCCGGCCCCGTCAGCCCCAGTCCGCAGAACACCGCTACCGGGTAGGAAAACAACAGAAGGTTGTGCGCGGTCCGAATCCGCTGCAGCACCGGCCGGCGCAGGCCCAGTCCGTGGATCATGTTCTCTGCGACGGCCAACAGCTTGGCACACCCCGCCGAGGCCACGAACCACGCCGCAAGAAAGACTCCATTCATGGGGCGGCAGCATACCGCGACAGGCGGGGGAAAGGAAAAGTCAGAAGGGAAAAGTCGGAGGTCAGAAGTGAAGACACGGCCTCCGCCGCCTTCTCCTTCTGACTTCCGACTTCCGCATTCCGACTCTTCAGGGTTACTTCTTCGCCAGTTCGGCCTCAATCGCCGTGATCACCTCCGGCGCATCCGGCTTCACGCGGGTGGGGAAGCGGCCGACGATCTCCCCCTCGCGACTGATCAGGAACTTCTCGAAGTTCCACTTCACGTCGCCGGCAAACTTGGGATCGCTCTCGGGCGACGTCAGCAGCTTGTACAGCGGCGCGGCGTCGGGCCCCTTGACGTCGACCTTGTCGAACATGTCGAACGTCACGCTGTAGTTGTCCTTGCAGAACTTGGCGATGTCCGCCGACGTGCCGGGCTCCTGGCCTCCGAACTGGTTGCACGGGAAACCGAGAATCACCAGCCCCTGGTCCTTGTACTTTTCGTGCAGGGCCTGCAGCTGCTCATACTGCGGCGTTGCCCCGCAGCGGCTGGCCACGTTGACGATCATGACCACCTTGCCCTGGTACTTCGACAGCTCGACCTCTTTCCCGGCGAGCGATTTCATCTTGAAATCCAGCACGGCCGCCGTCTTCTCGGCCGCTTCGACGCTCATGGCCATCGCGACAACTCCCAGCAGAACACTTGCCACCAACCGCTTCATTACAGCGTCCTCACAAGATCGACCCGGTGTGTGCCCGTGAACCGGGCCATCCCATTGACCGCCCGGTTCCATCAACGCTCGCTGATAACAGTGTAGCCGCTTTCCGACGACAGACCAGTGTGCCGGGAACTACAATCCCTCGGCTGACAGGAATCGCGAACAGACCGGCGGGCGACCCCCGCCGACGGGATGCGGAAACCGATGGGCTATCGCAGTCTGCAGGAATGCGTCGCCGACCTCGAACGGACGGGCCAGTTGGTCCGGCTGGACGTCGAGATCGACCCGCACCTCGAAGCCGCGGAGATCCAGCGGCGGGTCTACCAGGCGGGCGGCCCTGCGGTTCTGTTCAACCGCGTCAAGGGCTGCCGGTTCCGGATGGTGTCGAACCTGTTCGGCACGATCGAGCGGACCCGGTTCCTGTTTCGCGACGCATTGGAGGCGGTGCGGCATCTCGTCGAACTGAAGATTGATCCGCTGGCGTTCGCCCGGAATCCGTGGCGGTATCGCGACGTCCCCCGAACGTTGTGGACGATGTGGGTCCGCCGCTGTCGCACGGGACCAGTGACGGAGTGCGAAGCCACGCTCGACCAGTTGCCCCGGCTGCAAAGCTGGCCGAACGACGGCGGGCCGTTCATCACGCTGCCGCAGGTGTACACCGAGCACCCCGATCAGCCGGGGTTCGCGAAGTCGAATCTGGGCATGTATCGCGTGCAGTTGTCGGGGAACGAATACGCTCCCAACCGCGAGGTGGGACTGCATTACCAGATCCATCGCAGCATCGGGGTGCATCACGCGGCGGCCATCCGCCGCGGAGAGCGGCTGCCGGTGAACGTGTTCGTCGGCGGACCGCCGGCGATGACGCTCGCCGCCGTGATGCCGCTGCCGGAGGGGCTGTCCGAACTGCTGTTCGCTGCGGCGTTGGGCCGGCGGCCGATCCGCATGGTCGCGCGACCTGGCCAGTTGCCGATCTGGGCCGATGCGGACTTTTGCCTGGCCGGCTCGATTGATCCGCACGCCACGAAGCCGGAAGGCCCCTTCGGCGATCATCTGGGGTACTACAGTCTGCAGCACGAGTTCCCGGTGATGCAGGTGGACCACGTCTATCACCGCCGGGACGCCATCTGGCCGTTCACGGTGGTCGGCCGGCCGCCGCAGGAGGACACCTCGTTCGGGCAGATCATCCACGAGCTGACCGGGCCGATCATCCCCACGGTGATCCCCGGCGTGAAGGAAGTCCATGCGGTGGATGCCGCGGGAGTGCATCCGCTGCTGCTGGCGATCGGCAGCGAGCGGTATGTCCCCTACGCGACCGAGCGCCGGCCGCAGGAGTTGCTGACGATCGCCAATGCGATTCTGGGACAGGGGCAGTTGTCGCTGGCGAAGTACCTGGTCATTGCCGCCCAGGAGGACGCGCCGGACCTGGATCTGCACGACATCGGCCGGTTCTTTCAGCACGTGCTGGAGCGGGTCGATTGGCGGACCGATCTGCACTTTCAGACGCAGACGACGATCGACACGCTGGACTATTCGGGGCACGGGTTCAATGCGGGCTCGAAGGTGGTGATCGCCGCCGCGGGGCCGAAGCGCCGCGAGCTGCCGACGGCGTTGCCGGAGGGGTTGTCGCTGCCGGAGGGGTTGTCAGAACCGTGCCTGTGTGCGCCGGGGATTGTTGCGGTCCGCGCGACGCCCAGGGGTTGCAACCCCTGGGCTTCTGTGTGTGATCTTCCGCTCGAGCATCCGCTCAACCGGTTTCCGCTGGTGCTGGTGGTGGATGACGCCGAGTTCACCGCCCGCACGCTCAACAACTGGCTGTGGGTGACGTTCACGCGGTCGAACCCTGCGGCGGACATTCACGGCGTCGGCGCGTTCACGCAGGACAAGCACTGGGGTTGCCGCGGAAGCCTGGTGATTGACGCCCGCATCAAGCCGCACCACGCCCCGCCGCTGGTGGAAGATCCGGCCGTCACCCGCCGCGTGGACGCCCTCGCCGCCCGCGGGGGCCCGTTGCATGGCGTGATTTGACAGCGAGGAGGGCCCGCCGAAATACATGTCGAAACAACAGTTGTCTTGACGATAATACGAACGCCGCTACAATCCGGAGAGGTCGTTCAGCGAAACCCCCCCAGGAGCGCGCCAATGGTTGCCAGCCGGAGTGTGGACGTTGTGGTCATCGGAGGCGGCCCGGCGGGGGCGACGGCCTCCACGCTCATCGCCCAGCACGGGCACAAGGTCGCGCTGTTCGAGCGCGAGCGCTTCCCGCGGTTTCACATCGGCGAATCGCTGATCCCGGAAACGTATTGGGTGCTCCAGCGGCTGAACATGCTGCCGAAGATGAAGTCCAGCCACTTCGTCAAGAAGTACAGCGTGCAGTTCGTGACGCAGAAGGGGAAACTGTCCGAACCGTTCTACTTCGTCGAACACAAGCCGCATGAATGCTCGCAGACCTGGCAGGTCCGCCGCAGCGAATTCGACACGCTGATGCTCGACAACGCCGCGGAGCACGGCGTGGAGGTCCACCAGGGGGTCCGCGTGATGGACGTGCTGTTCGACGGCCAGCGCGCCACCGGCGTGCAGGTCCGTTATGACGACGGCCGGGAAGAGATCGTGACGGCCAGCGTCGTCGTCGATGCCAGCGGCCAGAGCTCTCTGATCATGGGCAAGCTGGGCCTCCGCGAATGGGACCCCGAACTGAAGAAGGCGGCGCTCTGGACCTACTGGAAAGGGGCCTACCGCGACACCGGCCGCGATGAGGGAACCACCGTCGTGATCCAGACGGAAGGCAAGAAGGGCTGGTTCTGGTACATCCCGCTGCACGACGACATTGTCAGCGTGGGGGTCGTCGCCGACGTCGACTATCTCTTCAGGGACCGGGCCAGCAAGGACCACGAGGCGATCTACCAGGAGGAGGTCGCCCGCTGTCCGGGTTTGCAGCCGCGGATCGCGAACGCCACCCGCGCCACCGACTTCTTCGCCGCCAAGGAATACACCTACAAGTCGCGACAGGCGGCCGGCGACGGCTGGGTGCTCGTCGGCGACGCATTCGGCTTCCTCGATCCGCTGTACTCGTCGGGCGTGCTGCTCGCGCTGAAGTCGGGGAGTCTGGCGGCGGACGCCGTGGTGGACGGGCTGCGCCGGGGAGACACCAGTGCGGCTCAACTCGGGGGCTGGGCGCCGGAGTATCTCAAGGGGATGGCCCGGATGCGGAAGCTGGTCGTCGAGTTCTACAACGGTTTCAGCTTCGGCCGATTCGTCAAGAAGCACCCCGACCGCAAGGGGGATCTGACCGACCTGCTGATCGGCGATCTGTTCAAGGACAGCCTCGACGAGACGCTGGCGCTGATCGATGAGATGAAGCAGGAGACGGAAGCGGTCAGGAGTCAGGCGTCAGGAGTCAGGTAAAGCCAGTCCCGCGGTTTCTTGACCTGACGCCGATTTTCTTCGCAAGATTTCTGCGGCGGCGGCAACTATTCTGGCGACATGAGCCGCCGCTCGACATCCCTGGATGCGGATTCCGCCGACGGCGACTGGGCCGGTCTGCTGACCCGGCATGCCCGGTGGCTGCGAACGGTGCTGATCGCCCGTTCCGGCGAACCGGCGGCGGTCGACGAGCTGTTCCAGGACGTCACCGTCGCCGTGCTGCGCAAACCCCCGCTGCAGGTCGCCGAGGCCCGTCGGCCGGCATGGCTGTATGCCGTGGCGGTCAAGACGGCGCTGCTGCATCGCCGGAAACAGGGACGGCAGCGGCGGTTGATGACGCAGTGGGAGGCGAACGGCCACGCGCACGCGGCGCTGCCGGTGGATCCATTGGCGTGGCTGCTCTCCGCCGAGCGGCAACAACTTGTCCAAACGGCGCTGATGGCGTTGAGTCCCAAGGATCGGGAGCTGCTGCTGCTCAAATACACGGAGGATTGGAGCTATTGCGACCTGGCCGATCACCTGGGTTTGACGGTCGCCGCCGTCGAGGCCCGGCTGCATCGGGCCCGCAACCGACTCCGCAACGAACTGGTCCGCAGGGAAATCACCGAGGCGACCCGATGAACGACACACACATCGACGACCGCGAGCTCGACCGCCTCGCCGACGGGGAACTCAGCCCGGCGGCGATGCGCGACCTGTTCACCCGACTCGATCGGACCGACGACGGCTGGCGCCGCGCCGCACTGGTGCTGTTGGAGGCGCAGGCCCTGCGATCAGCCTGTCGCGACGTCCTCATCCCCAGCGTGCCAACCACAAGCTGTGCGCCAGCCTCGGCGGGCCCGGCCGGTCGGTCGGGCCAACGGGAGCTGTTGGCGGTCGCGGCGGCGATTCTGGTGACGCTGGGCGCGGGCTGGTGGGCCTTTCCGCCGCTTGGCAAGACCGCGCCCGCATCCGACCCGGTTGCCGACCACAGGCCAGAGCGGCCTGCGGCCGATCCGGTCACGCCCGTGTCGGCGGTGCAGATGTCCTTCGCCAATGCGGACGGCGGATGGTCGGACCCGGTGACGATGCCGGTCCTCGACGCGGCGAATCCCACCGCGCAGGCGTGGTTGACGATGCGGCCGACGATTCCCGACATCGTTCGCGAGCGGCTGGCGGCCGAGGGTCAGCAGGTCCACGAACAGCAGACGTGGGTGCCCGTGGAGTTGGCCGACGGCCGGGTTGGCGTCGTGCCGGTGACCGACGTCGTCGTGGCCCCGACGAGTTTGCGCGATTACCAGTGACGACGAACTTGATCCAACTTTCGAAAGGAAGGTCCATGTTGAAGCGATGGTGGATGCCGGCCGTGCTGGGAGGCGTGGCGCTCGGATTGACGAGTGTCGCGCGGGCCCAGGAGGAGAGCGTCCCGCAGGGGGATGTTCGCGTCGTTCGTACTGTCGACAACGCGGAGAGCGACGCGGAGAACGACGCGGAGGACGTTCTCCTGTGGCCGGGCGCCCCTGGTCAGCAGAAACGGGTGGTGGCATGGCTCAACACCGAGGGGGGGCCATCGCCGGGCAAGTATTGGATCGGCGTCAGTTGCGAGCCGGTCTCCGAGTCGCTGCGGAGCCAGCTCGAACTCGAGGCGGGAGTGGGACTGGTCGTGAACGAGGTGATGGCCGACAGCCCGGCGAAGGCGGCCGGCCTGCAGCCCTACGACGTGCTGGTTGCGGTGGCCGCCGCGGGTGAGGGAGACGAGGAGGCGCGGCCGCTGAAGGTCATTTCCGGCCTCAGCGAACAACTGCAGAAGACCGAGAAGAAGCCGCTGTCGCTGGTTGTGATCCGGAAGGGGAAGCGACAGACGATCGAGGTCATCCCCGCCGAGCGGCCGGAGACGGCGGACAACCGATTCGAGGCCCGGTTCGTTGACGTCGACGTGGTGACGCCGCATGCCAGCAATCCCGAGCGGGTGCAGGCGCTGCTGCGGCAACTGCAGGAGGAACTGGGAGGCGGACCGCAGGGGGTGCGGCTGCACATGGCCGCGCCGGTCGTGGTGGCCGCGCCGCCGCACGGCGCGCCGCACATGATCACCCGCATTGAGAAGCGGGGACTGCCGGACGGCATGACACTGACGATCACCAAGACCGGCAACAAACCGGCGCGGATCGAAGTGAAGAAGGGGGAGGGCCAGGTCTGGGGAGCGAACGAGGATGAGATCGACACGCTGCCGGAGGAAGCCCGGGAGCTGGCGCGGTCCGCACTGGCCGGTCTGTCGCGACCGCACTTCAACGTCGCCGTCACGCACGGGGCCGGCGGCCAGATCCAGATCACGCCGCCCGTTCCGCCTGTTGCGCCGACGGCTCCCGTCCCGCCGCTGCCCCCGGAAGCGATGCGGCCCCCGGAAGCGATGCGGAAGGTGCAGCAGCACCAGTTGGAGGTGCTGCAGAAGCAGATTCAAGACCTGACCGCCGCCCAGGCGAAGCTGGCGGAACAGCAGCAGAAGCAGTTGCGGGAACTGCAGCAGGCGCTGGAGAAGCTCGCGCCGAAGGAGTGACCGCTTCCCACTCATCGACATCCCACGCGCGAAGCCCACGGGTTGCAACCCGTGGGCTTCGGACGTTGAGTGGGCCGACATTCGCAGCGCTTACGCAATGACCTCGTCGATGACGTGCGCTTCCTGCACGCCGGTCAGCTTGTGATTCAGGCCGCCGTAGAAGTACGTCAGCTTGTGGTGGTCCAGCCCCATCAGGTGCAGGATCGTGGCGTGCAGGTCGCGGATGTGACGGCGGTTGATGACCGCCTCGTGGCCGAGGTCGTCGGTCTCGCCGTAGCTGGTGCCCCCCTTCACGCCGCCGCCGGCCATCCAGTACAGGAACCCCTTGGGGTTGTGGTCGCGGCCGCCGTTCTCCCCCTGCGAGACCGGCTGCCGGCCGAACTCGCCCCCCCAGACGACCAGCGTCTCATCCAGGAGGCCCCGCTGTTCGAGGTCGGCGAGCAAGGCGGCAATCGGCTGGTCCACTTCGGGCGCGTGGATCTGCAGGTTCTCCTCGATGCCGTGATGGGCGTCCCAGTTCTCCTGCTGATGCCCGCCGCCGGAGTAGATCTGCACGAACCGCACGCCCCGCTCGATCAGCCGCCGGGCGATCAGGCACTGCCGGCCGAAATAACCCGGCCCGACCGCCAGCTTGTGGTCGATGTGCTTGGGCGCGTCGATGCAGTAGGCGTCCAGCGTGGCCTGGGTCTCGCTGGACAGGTCCATCACCTCCGGCGCGGTCGACTGCAACTGGAATGCCAGCTCGTACGTCGCGATCCGCGCCTGCAGCTCCGAATAGCCCGACCGTGAGGACAGGTGCTCGGCGTTGAGCGCGTTGATGGCGTCGATCTGCTCGCGCTGCATCGCCCGGGTGAGCTGCTCCTTCGGCGACAGGTCGAGGATCGGCTCCCCCTTGTTCCGCAGATGCGTCCCCTGGTAGGCGGCCGGCATGAAGCCGCTGGACCAGTTCGCCGCACCGGAGATCGGCCCTCCGCGGGGATCGAGCATCACCACGTAACCGGGCAGATTCTGATTGAGGCTGCCGAGGCCGTAGTTCAGCCACGAACCGATCGACGGGAAGCCCTGGATGATCCGGCCAGTGTTGAGCTGGATCATCGCCGAGCCGTGGGCGAACGTGTCGGCGTACAGGCTCTTGATGACGCACAGCTTGTCCATGTGCTGCGCGAGGTGCGGAAAGGCGTCGGAGCACCACAGCCCCGATTCGCCGTACTGCCTGAAGGTCCGCTTCGAGGCGAGCAGCTTCTGCTGCTGGATGGAGCGGCGGCGGATCTCGATGTTGATCTGCTCGCCGTCCCGCTTCTGCAGTTCCGGCTTGTAGTCGAACGTGTCCATGGACGACGGCCCGCCGTACATGAACAGGAAGATCACCCGCTTGGCCTTGCCGGGAAAATGCGACTCCTGCGGCGCGAGCGGATTGGTCGCGGTGCGCAGCGACGGAGCCGCGGCGTGGGCCTGGCGGGCGAAGAATCCGTCCTGATCAAGCTGCGACAACAGTGCCAGCCCGGCGAAGCCGGCCCCGGCTTCCCACAGGAACTCGCGCCGCGTGCCGGTGCACGAGGGTGATTGCGTCATCGTGCGATCCTCAATCCACGTATACAAACTCGTTCAGATTCAGCACGACCTTGCAGAACTCGGCCAGCGCGCGAAGCTCGACGCTGACGGCCGTGCTCGTCTCGGGCGGGCTTGTGGCCTCCGCCGGCTGCAGCGGGATCTCGATCCGCCCCTCGGCCGACTGCACGCTGATGCCGCGCACGGCGGCATCGGCCTGGAACGTGCGGAACCCGATCTGCCCGCTCAGCAATGGTTCGGGATCGGTGTAGTCGATCAACGGTTCGGCGCTGCCGTTCAGATAAACCTTGATCCGCGGCCCCTCGGCGACCACGCGGACCTGCTGCCAGGCGCCGCGCTTCCAGCCGGCGCGGACTTCCGCCAGCGACCGCCAGTTGTTGAGGTGTTTGCCCAGCCGCAGCCGCCCGGCTCCGGTGGACAGGTTGATGTTGTAGGCCCGGACGGAATCGGTGCCGTCCGCCGGATCGCTGGCGCGAATCAGCAGGCCGGCGTCCAACCCCTCGCCGACCCAAACCTCGGCATTGATCTCGCCATCCGTGAAGACCAGGTCGTTCCACAGCGCCTTGGCCCCGGGATGCGGCGCAACCCGCAGTCCGCCATCGTCGCGGAGCGACCATTCGCCCCGGAACGTCGTCCAGCCCCGCGGAGCCGGAGTCTTCGACCGGTCGGCAACCGCCGGAGACGCGACCGGCTGGTCTCGAAAATGCGCCCGCTGCCGGTCAAGGTAGGACAGCGCCGTCTGTCGTTCGCGGGGAGTCGGCTTTCGACCCAAGGCAATCCGGAAGGCCCGCTCGATCTGGGCGGCCGGGTCAGCGCCGGCCTCACGCTGCAGACGGCGGGCAAAGGCCTGCGCCTCGCCGTCGGTAAAGGCGCTGTTGAGCAGAATCAGCGCCTGCGGCGCGATCGTCGTCGTGTTCCGCCGGGCCTGCGAGGAATCCGCGCTGGCCTGGTCGAACGTTTCCAGGATCGGCACCCCCAGAGTCCGCTTTGAGAAAATGTACACGCTGCGACGCGCCCGTTCGGCGGGACTCGACTGGTCCCAACCGCGGCCCGGTTGCGATTGCGTCGCCAGCACTTCCGGGGGCAACGCGGGGAAGATGCCGCGGCCGGTCATTTGCGGATTCAATGACCCGCTGGTCGCGAGGATCGCATCGCGAATGGCTTCCGCCTCGAGCCGCCGCAGGTTCTGTCGCCACAGCAGCGTGTTGCCCGGGTCGATGGCCAGGGCCATCGTGTTGTCCGCCGCCGAGGATTGCCGATACGTTGCCGACAGCACGATCAACCGGTGCAGCGGCTTCAGTCGCCATTCGTGGGCGATCAACTCGCCGGCCAGGTAATCGAGCAGATCGGGATGCGTCGGCGGCGTGCCGGTGTGGCCGAAGTCGTTGGGCGTGTCGACGATTCCCCGTCCGAAGTGGTAATGCCACAGCCGGTTCACGATCACCCGCGCCGTGAGCGGATTCCGTTCGGACGCGATCCAGTCGGCGAGCGCCCGTCGACGGCCGGCAGCCGTCCCCTTCTCCTCCACCGTCGCGGTCTTCCAGAGATCCCCCGCGGGATCGGCGCTCAACACCTTCGGAAACCGCGGTTCCACTTCCTTGCCGGGGGTCGCCGCGCTCCCCCGGGCCAGCACCTGCGTGGGCAGCGGTTCTGCGCGGTCGAACACCGTCAGCGCCTGACCGCCCCCTTCGAGGCTGGCGAAGATCACCCCTTCGGCCTCTTTGCCTGGTTTGGTGAACGGCTTCACGTTCCGCACGAACGCCAGCAGGCTGTAGTAGTCGTCCTGCGGAATCGGGTCGAACTTGTGATCGTGGCAACGGGCGCAGCCGATCGTCAGTCCCAGGAACACGCTGCCGGTGGTCGACAACATGTCGTCGAGCTCGTCGAACTCCGCCTGCCGCTGGTCGTCCGGCTCATCGTCCCACACGCCCAGGCGGTAGAAGCCGAGCGCGATGCGGCCGGCGTCGGTCACCTGGTCCAGTTCATCCCCGGCCAGCTGTTCGCGCACGAATTGATCGTACGGCTTGTCCTCGTTCAACGATTGAATGACATAGTCCCGGTACCGCCAGGCGTGCAGCTTTTCGTCATCCCGCTCGTAGCCGTTCGTCTGCGAGAACCGCACCAGATCGAGCCAGTGCCGGCCCCACCGCTCGCCGTACTCCGGCCGCGACAGATAGTCGTCCACCAGCCGCTCGAAGGCCTCGGCCGAGTCGTCGGCCATGAACCGGTCCACGTCTTCCGGCGCGGGAGGCAACCCCAGCAGATCGAACGACAATCGGCGAATCAGTTCGCGACGCCCGGCCGGCGACGACGGCGCAAGCCCCTGCTCCTCCAGCCGGCGAACCACAAACGCATCAACCGGATTGCGGATCGCGTCGGCGTGTTTCACCGCGGGCACGGCGGGTCGCGCGATCGGTTGAAACGACCAGAACTGCCGGTCCTCGGCGGTGACCTCCAGGCCTCGCTTGCGGACGGGGACCGCGCCGCTCGGCGCGCCGGGCCACGGGGCGCCCTGCTTGAACCAGTCGGTCAGCAGCGCGATTTCCGCATCGGACAGCTTGCGGTCCGGCGGCATCTGCAGGGACTCGTACCGAATCGCCTCGATCAGCAGGCTGTTTTCGGGATGTTCGGCGTCGAAGGCCGGGCCCGATTCCCCGCCGGCAAGCAGCGCTTCCCGGGAATCGAGCCGCAGTCCCGACTTCTGCTTGTCCTGGCCGTGACAGCCAAAACAGCGCTCGGCCAGGAGCGGGCGGACCTGGCTTTCGAAGTGCTTGATCTGCTCGGGGGTTGGCGGGGCAGCGTCCTCGGCCGACAGCGGGAGCGCCGAGACCAGGACCAACCACAATCCGCAGGAAAGACAACGTCGCATGGGAGGTTTGTCGGAGGGAGGCGGGGTCAGGCATCAACGGCGGCACATTGAGAATTGTAACCGACGCATCTGCGATGAGACAGCCCGTTCCCCTGAGATTGCGCCGCCGATCTTTTGAGATTTTTTGTCAGTGGAATCGCTCCCAGAAACCTCGGCTCACGGACCCACGTGTTTGAGAAAATGCGCACCGGCGGAAACGGTCGCCGCAATCTGAATCGTTTCCAGGATGGCCTCGTCAGAGAGGCCGAGCTGCCTGGCCTTGGCGACGTGCCCCTCCGTGCAGGGCTTGCAGCCGCCGAGATCGCTGATGGCGACGTTGATCAGCTCAACCGTTGCGTGATCGAGGGTGGTCCCGGCAAAGGTGTGGGCCCGCAGGCCGACCGGCATGCCGCTGAACAACTCGCTGCCGCTCAGGTCGCGGAATTTGAAGAACACGTTGTACATCGCGCAGGCGGAGGCCACGGCGGCGGTGTCGGCGATCGTCTGGTCGTCGGCCCCCAGCGATTTCGCGCGGGTCGCGAAATAATCGGCCCAGGGATCGCAACCGGCATGGCCGGCGACGGCGAGACCGATCAGCGACTTCGTCCTGGCCTCCAGCTTCCCTTCCCCCAGGCAGAACTTTTTGAAGTTCATGTAGAAGTCCTGCAGGAAGGCCGGCACCCGGGCGTAGAACGCAAACGGTTCCGGGACCGGCGCGTCCCCGAACAGCTCCTGCAATCGCTCATAGGTCTGGGCGACCTTGTCGGCCGCTTCGGATGCGGGAACGGGTTGGATGCGGGGCATGACGGGCTCCTCCTCGCGCGGGGACGAAGAAGCCCACGGGTTGCAACCCGTGGGCTTCGGTCGCTTCACTCGCCGACGCCGCATTAGTTCAGCGTCTTTTCCCCCTTGTGCCAGTTGCAGGGACAGAGCTTGTCCGTCTGCAGGGCGTCCA
>Ga0209172_10006822_pt1 | contig 12339 bp, 13 predicted proteins | sample LarsenN4metaG_FD_184113 | JGI IMG/M metagenome (GOLD analysis project Ga0209172, IMG submission 184113) | Hot spring sediment bacterial and archeal communities from British Columbia, Canada, to study Microbial Dark Matter (Phase II) - Larsen... ... | reverse complement strand
CCTGGTTTCGGACCGGCGGCGGCTCGATCAAGTGGACCATCCCTCCGAATAGCAGTCTGGTCACGCTCGAGTTGCGTTTTATCGACGTTGATTTGCGCGCGCAAGTGATTTATATGACCTGCAGCCGGAACAATTACGCCGGTGAGATCGAGACCAAGATGATCACGGCAAATGGAAAAGTTTTCTGGCTGCCCACGCCGGTGGAATACAATGATCGCGGTTCGCATCCTCCCGTCGATGCTTGGCATGAACGCGGCGCCTCGGCATGGTTGTATCCGTACGGCGACGGCGCACCGGAAGATTTGCAGCACGCCGGCAAAATTGTTTTTAAGGCCGAAAATTCGGACGTCGAACAGATTTTGTGGATAGACGAAATTAAATATACGCAACCGCGCGGGCCGGTGTGTGTGATTCATTTCAATCATTATCGCGACAATGCCGATAGTTTGTTGACGCCGTGGCTGCTCCAACGCGGCTATCGCGCCAATATTGATTTCACGTATGATTTTGCCCAACGCCAATGGGCGCACAATCGCGCCAAAGGCGGTTTGATCGTTCGTTATATCGGCTTGGACCGCATTGCCGAATTGGTTAATAAATACGGCTGGAGCACGACGCATCACGGCGCCGTTTATAAAAACCTCCTGCAATTACCGCAAGACGAGCGAATGCAGCTATATTCTTTAGAGCCGTTTGTCGAGTCCGGTTTTAAAACCACCTGGTGTTTTTCCATTCCTCTGGATAGGGTGACGCCGGATATTTTTGCGGAAATTCAGGGGCTCAAGCGTTTTCGCACCATACGCAATCAATGGGATAAAACGCCGAATGAGTTGCCGATTGACACTCCCGCGCGGCTGCGTTTTTACCGTATCACCTCCGCTTCGGCCGGCCCCAATCTGCCCGGCCAGCCTGAAACGCTGGCGCAGATGCGGAGCCGTGTCGACCAGGCGTTCAAGCGAAAAGGGTTGCTGATTTTTAACTTTGAAACGATTGTAACCGCGCCGTCACCGAATTACAAAGATGTTGAATTCAGCATGCTCAGTGATGATCAAGCGTTGATCGAGTACGCCGATTCGTTGGGTTTCACCTTTCTGACCTTTCAGGATCTCTTCGAGCCGGATCCGAACTACAAGCAGCAGCTATCCATCAATCATGATTATTTTCGAATGATGTCCGGCCGTATTGACACACTGAAAGTTTTGCTGAACGACTTGTTCCCCACACAGCGCAAGCTGCGCATTGCGGCCATCGGCAATCCCAAATATGGACAAGCCATCGTCACGAATAATCGACAGGCGATTGTTTATATGCCGAAGGCAAAATTTGCCGGTATCGACCGCTTTGAATACATCGCCACCGACGGCGTTTTATCCGACACGGCGACGGTGTTTATCACCGTGCCTTTGGATACGGCGGTCGAAGGGCGCGACAATATGCCGGAACAATTCGCGCTGTATCAGAATTATCCGAATCCCCTGCGGGCGTCTGCCTACGGGCGTCCGCCGGTCAATGCGACGACATTCATTCGCTACGCGCTGCCAACATCGGCTCACGTGCGCTTGGAGATTTTTGATCTCAATGGCCGGAAGATCGCCACCGTGGTCGAAGGGCTGCAAAGCGCCGGCCTCAAAACGGTTCGCTATGACGGGCGCGGCGTTCGCAGCGGCGTCTATTTTTATAAATTGACCGCCGGTGATTTTGTTGAAACGAAAAAGATGATTCTGATGAGATAAAACGTAAGACGTAAAACGTAAGTAAGGCATAAATTACGGATTACGTTTTACGTTTTCTTAGTAGATTCACCGAAAGAGCTCTTTAAAAGCAAATCTTATCATGCAACTCACCACGGATCGGCGGGTTGCCAACGGCATGGATGAAACAATCATGAACAGCAAGCGGCAAATCGCATCTTTGCACAACCTCTTTGATTTTTGCCATGTTCAAACATCACGCACGACTCCTGAACTTTTTCTTGGCTGTCGGCGATTTAGTTTTGACCGTGGGAGCATTTCTTGGCGCATTTCAGTTTCGATTTCATTCCGGCGTGGTTCCGCCGGTCAATAAAATTCCGGAGCTGGAGAATTACCTCATCCTGCTCGGCGTCATCTTGCCGCTGTGGCTGGTGTTGTTCTCGTCGTTCAAGCTGTACAAGTCGCGTCGCAGCGATTCGGTGTTTGCTGACGCCCAGCCGCTATTGCTCAGCATCGGCGCCGGCGTGCTGTTGATCTCCGCCTTCACGTTCTTTTATCGTGAAACCACATTTTCGCGCCTGACCTTCGCGCTTTTTGGCGCGCTGAATTTCGCCCTGATTTTTGCCGAACGAATCATCATTCGTGCGACGCTGCATTTTCTTCGCCAGCGCGGCTACAACCAAAAGCGCGTGTTGATCGTCGGCGCCGGTGATCTCGGCTTGCGCGTCGCCCAAACCGTGCAAGGGCATCCCAAAATGGGCTATCAAATCATCGGCTTCGTGGATGATTATCTCACCAACGGCATTTACAAAGAGGATTACGGCCTTGAAATCCTTGGCCGGACTTCCGAGACCATTGCCGTTGCCGACAAGCACGGCGTTGAAAAAGTGATCATCGCTTTGCCCATGCAGGCGATTCGGAAGATTTCCCATGTCGTGAAAATGTGCGAGCACGAAGGCATCGCGACCGATATCGTGCCGGACTTTTTTAAGTTCATCCAGCCGCGCACGCGCGTCGAAAATTTTGCCGGACTGCCGATGGTGAGCGTGCGTTTTACGCCGGTGGATTCGCTGGCCTATCGCGTGAGCAAACGCATTTTTGACATTGCGTTCTCCGGCATCGTGCTGATCTTATGGGCGCCGCTGCTTTTGCTGATCGCCGTGGCGGTCAAGCTCAGCTCGCCGGGGCCGGTCTTTTTCATGCAGGAACGCATGGGCGCGAATCGCAAGCCGTTTCGCATGATTAAATTTCGCACAATGCGGGCCGGCTCGGAGAAATTTGACAACGAGGCCGGTTTGGGAATTCGCAACGATCCGCGCGCGACGCCGCTCGGCAAATTTTTGCGGAAATGGAGCCTGGACGAACTGCCGCAATTTTGGAATGTGCTGACCGGCGACATGAGCGTCGTCGGACCGCGTCCGGAGCGCACTTATCACGCGCAGCAATTCAAGAACGAAGTGCCGAATTATATGATCCGCCACCAAGTCAAAACCGGCATCACCGGCTGGGCGCAAGCCAACGGCTGGCGCGGCGACACCTCGATTGCCAAGCGCGTGGAATACGACATTTTTTACATCGAGAACTGGACGTTCTGGTTTGATTTGAAAATTATCGGCATGACGCTCTTTCGCGGTTTGGTGAATAATAATGCGTAGGGCAGCCTGCGCCCGCAGGGCTTCCAGCCTGCCTTGCTGAAAATTCAGGGATGATGAAAAATCGGCACAACATGATCAACCGTAATCTGATCTCGCGGCTTAAGATCATCTTGAACGCGAGTTTGATTTGGCTTTTGTTGAGTTCTGCCTCGGCCCAGGAAATTGTTACGCTGCCAACCAACCACTGGGCCTACGAGTACTTGCAACAGCTTGGCTTGCGACATCGTTTGCCGGTAACGATGTTGATGACGTTGCCGCTGCGATATCAACAACTCGCCGCCGTCGTCGACAGCATCGGCCCTCATGCCAACAGCGCCGCCGAACAATTGTGGCTGCAAAGATTGCGCACGCTCTCCACAATACCCGAGGTATCTTATCCGAAATTGTGGGTTGGCGGCCGCCTCATTGAAAATGCCGGACAAATTCAGAGCGACGATTTGCGCTCACGGTTGGCGGTGCGTACCCACCTCGGCATCCTTCCGGATCGCCATCTCGCGTTGTTCAATGTGATCAATATGGATCATACGCTCGGCGACGATCCGCTCTATCTCGGCAAACGCTGGCGAGGCTTTACCGGCTTTACCGAGCAAGCCTACGCGCTCTTGCATTTCGACAAATATTTGTTTAAATTCGGACGTGACTTCCTGCGCTGGGGCCGAGGGCAGGATGCCACGCTGCTCATTTCCGATTATTCCAGGCCGGTCGATCATTTTCTCGCTCAGCTCGATTTATCAGCCGCGCGTTTCACCTATGTCGCCGCCAAACTGGACCGTGCGCCATTATCTGATTCTTCTGCCGCGCGTTACGGTGTTGACGAGGCCCAGCGCTTTCTTACGGCGGGGCGCGCCGAAATCGAGCTGCGCAAAAATCGGCTGTCCGTCGGTCTTTCACAATTTGTTGTTCATGGTGACCCGCGTCGCGTGTTTGAATGGTATTACCTGAATCCATTCATCATTTATCACGGCGAGCAGATCAACGACAAGCAAGGCGGCAACATCCTCGTGGCGTTGGATTTTGTCGCGCGGCCAAAAGCCGGGCTTGAATGTTACGGCCAGTTTCTTGTCGATGACGTGCAAGTTGAAAAGCGCGGCCGTGGCGATTTGGAGCCGAACGAAATTGGTTATTTGTTGGGCCTCGAAAAAGCCGTGCAGGCGGCGACCATCGGTTTGGAATACACCCGCGTCGCCAATCGCACGTACAACACGGTGCGCGAGTGGGAGAAATTTTTGCATCGCCGGCGCCCGCTGGCGCATTTTCTCGGCAACGATTTTGACCGCTGGCTGGTGCACGCGAATTTGTACGCCGGCAAACAGGTGCAGCTTGCTTTGACGACGGAACTGCTGCGCCGCGGCGAAGGCCGCATCGATTCCACCTTCGACCGGCCATGGGAAAATTCGTCGACTGCGCAGGGCTATCACGAAAACTTTCCCAGCGGCGTCGTTGAGCGAAGCTGGCAGTTTCGCCTCGAAGCACGATGGCATCCGCGTCCGGGATTTTTTCTCGCCGCGCACGGACAATACGCGCGTTATAAAAATTTTGCCCATCATGCCGGCGTCAAGGAAAATGATGCCGGATTTTTTGTGCGCTTATGGTGGGAGAAAGATTGGCTGATTCCACTCGGACAAAAGTAGTATCCCGATTTTCATTTTATAAAGACAAGGAGAATCGGGACCCGCCTGGCAAAAAAATATCACAGGAAAGCCGGTGTGAACGATTTAAGAAGAAAGACAGATCAATGAATCAAACAGAGCAATTTATTCGTCAGACCATCGAAGAAAGCATCAACGCCAAAACGACGCTGTTGCAAAAATGCGTCCCCGAAATTTACGAAGCCGGCCTGGAATTAGGCCGTGCGATCCGCGCCGGCGGGAAAATTCTTTTTTGCGGCAACGGCGGCAGCGCCGCCGACGCCCAGCATCTCGCGGCGGAATTGGTCGGCCATTTGCGCCGCGACCGCCGGCCCCTGGCCGCGATTGCGTTGACCACCGACACTTCGATTCTCACTGCGGTCGGCAACGACTACGCCTTTAAAGAAATTTTTGCCCGCCAACTGCAAGCGTTGGGCCTCCCCGGCGATGTGTTCATCGGCATCAGCACCTCCGGCAATTCCGAAAACGTGCTCGCCGCCGCGGTTGCCGCGCAGAAACAAGGCATCACCACCATCGGCTTGCTCGGCCGAGACGGCGGCAAGATCGCCTCGGCAGTCGATCACAAAGTCATCGTGCCCTCCAAAGACACGCAACGCATTCAGGAATGCCACATCCTCATCGGCCACATTTGGATGGAGATGGTGGAACAAGAGCTGTTTGGACATTGAAAAAGCCTGAGATCACCTCTCCGCTTTCCACCCATAGAAAAGCCCTCGACGAATGATTCGAAGAGGGCTTTTTGTTTTGCTTTAAGCGAATTGATTTGTCGCGGCCTTGCACCGGCCCGTCCAGGCCCTCCGAAAAAATCTCTTGACTTTCTTTGAGATTTTTGTTTAGTTGAGTAAACTATCAAAAGTTTATTTGAACCGAAACGTGATTATTGATGATAGTGCCGGGGTTCCTCATGGTGCGTGAGTGGTCTGAACGTTTTGCAATTAAAAACGGCGAGGATAAAGTTATGGTCATATCTTTGTTCCCAGAGGTTTACGAGGTCTTAGAAAAAAGATTTGGCAAGGACGAAGCCAAAGAGATCGTCAAGACACTGGATATTGCTTTAAAGGCAGTGGATAAAAAAGCTGAAGCGACTATGGAAAGCATCAGGGACAAAGCCGATTTTTTGATTACGCAAAAAAAATTTGAGCTGAAAGACGAGCTAACCAAGGAGCTTGCGACAAAGGTAGATATAGCGCGATTGGAAGGTGAGATACAGACCGTCCGGCAAGAAATTCAGACGGTTCGACAAGAAATCAAGACGGCCAAGGTCGAGTTGGATCGCAAATTTACTATTATGTTTCTCATTCTCCTTTTTGCCATTGTGTTTATCAATCAGAATGCTCTGGAGTTTATTGCGAAGCTGATGGGGTTGATCTAGTCGAAAGCAATCCATCCACCCATAAAAAAACCTTCAACGAATGACACGAAGAGAGCTTTTTGTTTTTCATTTGCTCTCCAGCGCCTCAACTTCTTTCCCATTCCTCCTGCACGCCTTGCATCACGAATTGCGCCGAGGGCGCAGGTAAAGATGCGAAGCCCGAAATTGCGCAACAACGTCTTTCGGATTTTATGAAGCTCGAGGCGCAAACCCGATCTCACTCTCTCACTTGGCGTTCGAGCCAGTGCTCTCGATGGCCGGCTTAAAACCAAACTCCTTCGGCTTGTCATCGCCGAGGATCTTGATTTCGCCAAACGTTTTTTCATAGCGTTCGATATTCTCGGCCAAGGCGCGCACCAACGATTTCGCGTGCTGCGTGGTCATCACGATGCGGGCGTGCACGCGCGCTTTCGGCACGCCCGGGAAGAAACGCACGAAATCGATCACGAATTCCGACGGCGTATGATTGATGATCGCCAAATTAGAGTAAATGCCCTCGGCCTCTTTTTCGCCGAGCTCGATGTTGATCTGCTGCTGAACCATATTATTGCTCATGTGCTGCTCCTAAGCGTTTGGCCGCAGAAAATGAACTTGTTGAAAAATTCTTGCTTTCATTTCAAAGTACGAAATCTTTCGCTAATTGTCAATGCCATCATCCTGCGGGTAGGCAGATTTTGTTTTCCGGGCATTTTAGAAAATTTCTTGCTTCCGGATGGAGGCGTGCTTATCTTAAACACAAGTTTATAAGCTGATCGCAAACGAATTTATTGACAAACCTGGCTTCTAAAATATCCAACCCTGATTGGCCATGACCCTCGCGCAACAGTTTTTGCAGTTGGTGGAAATTATGGCCAAGCTGCGTTCGCCGCAAGGCTGCCCGTGGGATCGCGAGCAGACGCATCAATCGCTGCGGCCCTATCTTTACAAAAAATTTTGTGGGAACACTTGAAGAAAGCGGAAGGCAAGAGCTCCGTGATTGACGGCGTTCCGGTGGCATTGCCGGCTTTGCAGCGCGCGCAGCGCTTGCAGCAAAAGGCCGGCACCATCGGATTCGAATGGGAGAACATCGAGCAAGTCATCCAAAAATTTCACTCGGAATTGGTTGAACTGGAAGAAGCGCGCCGCGCCGGCGATAATAAACAAATCGAAGATGAATTTGGCGATATTCTCTTCGCGCTGGTGAATGTCGGCCGCTGGCTCGACCTCAACGCCGAAAATGCCCTCCGCCGCGCTTGCGAGAAATTCAGCCGGCGGTTTCGTTTTGTCGAAGCACGCGTGAATGCTTCCGGCGAGAATTTGAATGGCATGTCAATGGAAAAATGGGAAGCGCTTTGGGAAGAAGCGAAGCAAGCAACGCGCTGATCGTGGTTGTCTCTTTAACCTGGCAACCGGGAAAAATTTCCTGTTCCGTATCAGTTAAAAATACATTGACAATCCGTCGGGCGTTCTTTACATTTTTATAGTTGTCAAATTTTGGCTGCGAACAATTCCGTCTATTCCTATGCCATCACAACAACAATTCAGCCATCTCAACGCCGAAGGCCAGGCCACGATGGTGGATGTCGGCGAGAAAGCGGTGACGCGCCGCGAGGCAGTCGCCCGAGGCCGTATTGAGTTGCAAAAAGAAACACTGCGCTTGCTGCAACAAAATGCGCTTCCCAAAGGCAACGCCATCGAAGCCGCGCGACTCGCCGGCATCATGACCGCGAAACGAACGGCGGAGTTGATCCCCCTTTGCCATCCGCTCGGCCTCGATTTTGTCGACGTCCAAATTACGCCCGCAGAAAACGGTTTGGACATTCAAGCGACGGCGCGCTGCCACGGCCAAACCGGCGTCGAGATGGAAGCGCTCGCCGCCGTAAGCGTCGCGGCCTTGACGCTTTACGATATGTGCAAAGCCGTTGACAAAATGATGGTGATTGGCGAAATTCGATTGGTGAAGAAAAGCGGCGGAAAAAGCGGGGAGTTTGTGCGGCCTGGGGAAAAATTTTAGGAGCGCAAGATAGAAATGTCATATATAACAAAAACATCCGAATCGCAGAAAAAACTTCGCGATTGGTTGGCTCTCGCAAAAGAAAATCTGTTGATTGCACAGAGTAATTTAAATGCCCGTTTTTCGCCTTATCATACAATTTGTTTTCTCTCTCAGGAAAGCGCACAGAAATATTTAAAGGCCTATTTAATTGCACAGGGCTGGAGGCTGGATGAAACTGATGACCTGAAAAAATTAATTAAAGAGGCTTTGAGTTATGATGCAAGTTTCAGTGCACTCTTTTCTACCACAAATGTTTTGAATGGATATGCCTTGGACGGCTTTTACCCTGGCGAATCCAATTTTGAACACATTGACAAAATCAAAGCCAAAGAAGCCATCGAAGCAGCGGAGAAAATTGAGCAATTTGTGCTGAGTAAATTGGCAAATTTTACCGAAATATTATGAAACTCACCGTCTGCGAATTTTCCGACGACCCCAGCGCGCTGTTGAAAGATTGGAAGGCGCTGATTCCCTACGTTTATAATGAACGCAGCGATCTCGTGCTGCTGCCGGAAATGCCGGCATGCCCATGGTTTGCGGCGGATGCGCATTTCGATGAAAAGCGCTGGCAATATGCGCTGCAAGATCACGATCAACTCGTGCGCGAACTGACCGCGCTGGCGCCGGCCACCGTGCTGGCGACGCGACCCATCGAGCAAAATCAAAAACGCTTGAACGAAGCTTTTGTATGGAATGAAAAGCTCGGTTATCAACCGGTACACCACAAAACCTATTTCCCCGACGAGCCTGGCTTTTTCGAGGCCAAGTGGTTTCATCCTACCCCGAGAAATTTTACGCCGTACGTTTTAGGAAATCTTAAGATCGGTTTTCTCATCTGCACCGAGCTGATGTTCAACGAATGGGCGCGGCATTACGGGCGGCAGGGCTGTCACCTTATCGCCGTGCCGCGCGCCACGGAAAAAGCCACCGTCGAGCGTTGGCTGCTGGCGCTGCGCATGGCCGCGATTGTCTCCGGCGCATTTGTGATGTCGTCGAATCACGTCGGCCTCGGCCCCAGCGGCGTGCATTTCGGCGGCGCCGGCGCGATTATCTCGCCGGAAGGCGACCTGTTCGGCGTCACTTCGTTTGATGATCCGATGATTACGATTGAAGTGAATTTGCAAGAGGCGGAAGCGGCGAAGAAAAAGTATCCACGTTACGTGCGCGAATAACGCAGCACGACTTTGGCCGCAACCCAATTGCACCACAAAGGCACAAAGAACACAAAGTTTTTTTATTTTTTCTTTGTGAGCTTTGTGACTTTGTGGTGGAAAAAATCTTCGCGGGTGTGATAGCTTGACAATGAATTGTTGGTCGAGAACTGCCGCCCATCGCTCACCGAATGATACATGTTGATTAGTTTGGGGTCGGCGGAAAAGCGCTCACCATCGTAAGCGCCGGCGAAGCTTTGGGAATCAGCGCATTGAGCAGGGGATAATTCCAATCATTCGCCGCGCCATTGTAAACGCCGAAGCCGGCAATAAATTCCCAGTAATGCCAGCTTATGCCGTTGGCCTCGGCGGTGCGGGCAACGGTTTCCGTCCACAGCGCGCGCGACGTCATATCGGCTTTGCTGTAGGCGCCAAATTCACCCAGATTCAGAGGCCGCTGATTCGCCGCGCCCCATTGCGCGGCGGCGGAAAATTCCTGCTGAATGGTTTGCCGCTCCGCAGCCGTGCCGGTCCATCGCGTGCCGAGCCAGGCATTGCTGCCGGCCACCCATTCCGCGCCCTGATGCGTGAATTGAAACGGATTGTAATAATGAAACGCCACAATGAGATTTCGATCAGCGGCCGGAAGCGCGAGCGTGTTGAGCATACCGATATAATACCAATTCGCCGGTCCGACGATTATTATTCTGCCAGGATTGGTTTGACGGATGGCGGCAATGGCCTCTTGCAAATATTGATTCCAGAGATCGCTCGTCAGCAAGCTATTCGGCTCATTGAGCAGCTCGAAAAAAAGATCGCCGGAATAATTTTTATAATGCGATGCAAGCTGTTCCCAGATGGCGAGAAATCTTGCTTTGTGCGCTGACGGATTGAGCATGATTTCTTCGTAATGATGAATATTGATGGTCACCGCCAGTTTTCTCGTCAGCGCCTGGTCGATAGCCCAGTCGACGCGCTGCAGAAAACTGTTGGCGATGGCATACGGCGCATTTGCCGACGCATGCGCTGACCAGCGGATGGGAATGCGCACGGAATTGAAGCCGGCGCTTTTGATCAGATCGAAATACTCGCTTTTGAGGGTTACACCCCACTCGCCTTCATTCGGCGCTTCCAGCGCGTTGCCCAAATTCATGCCGCGTCCTAATTTTGCATTTTGCGCGAAAGCGTCCAGGCCCGTCGGCGAGGTGCCATCTTCGGGTGACATGGGGTTTTCAGAACAGCCGGCGGCGAGCAGAGCAAGGGCAGCCTGCGCCATTATATACTTCCAGCGAATTTTTGTCAACTTCATAGGAGCGAATTGGGGGAATAAGATAAAGCCGTGGAGAGCAAAGGACGGGTGTAAAACACGGCGAGGCTATGTTGCCGGTCGTTTCAGCGCAGCAATTTCAGCTTCCAGCTCGCGGAGCTTTTGCGCCAGTTCGTCATTAAGACGTTCTTGTTGGGTTGACCGGCGGGTACGGTTTTCCAGTTCTTTTTCAAGATCGTCGAATTGTTCACCAAGCGCTTTATCCTGCTGCAACAACTTATCATAATGCTTTTTGCTGACCGGACGCTCCTGGCGGGCAAACCAGACCACCACACTTACCATCACACCCATTGCGGTGGCAAGAAGCCCCATTACTGTAATCAGCAAATTTGTCTGCCGATCAAAGCCCGCTTCCAGCCGTTGGTTAATATCGTCGCGCAACACATCAAGCCGCTGATTCGTATCGTCGATGCGTTTGTTAGTATCGTCGATACGCTGATTCGTTGCCTTGATCGACTCTTCAATCCGTGTCAAGCGGACGTCGACGGTTTCCTGCTGCGCCCATCCCGTTGTAAAAAAAAATCGGAATAAGCAACGCCATCAGGTTGAGTATTTTTCTTCCCATAAAAAGCTCGGTAGAATGTGTCAACTATAACCCGAAATGAATATAAAAAAACAACGCCAAACACGCAAGCCTTTTCTCCTATTATTGTCCACGACCGTTGATTCCCATCCGTGTGTAATTTTTCGTTTGCAATTCACCCGCCGCTTGCTTAATTTTCATAAACATTTCATCATCGTTTCATCGGTCAAAACCAGGCAAGGGGTAATTTGTGAGTCGAGTTTTCATCAGCTACCGTCACGTCAAACCCGACGAAGACCTCGCGATGTTTCTGGAGAATTTTCTCCACAATCGCGGACACGAGGTTTTTATCGACCGCCGTATGCTCGTCGGCACCAAGTGGGTGGACGAGATCGAGCGGCAAATTCGCGCGGGGGAGTTTTTCGTCGTTCTCTTGTCGGCGGAGTCGATTCTCAGCGAGTTGGTGCGGCAGGAAGTCAAGCTGGCCTATAAGGCGTAATACTTTTTTACGTTTTACGCATCACGTTTTAATCTACTTCCCCTGCAAAATCCGCTTGACCACCTCGTGCAGATGGCCGTTCGTCGAAAAGGCGTTGTGGCCGTGAATTGTGGCGTTGCCCTGCCAGTCGGTGAAACGGCCGCCGGCTTCTTTGAGAATGGGCAGGAGGGGGCCGTTATCCCACACCGCCATTTTCGGGTCGAGCATGATTTCAGCGCGGCCGGTGGCGACCAAAATGTGGCCGTAAGCGTCGCCCCAAGTGCGCTGCAATTTTGTTGAACGGCACAAATGATTGAGGGCGGCGCCGTAGCCCATCGTATCCATCCGATAAAAATCCGTCGTCAGCAAAACCGCTTCTTCCAATTTATTCACCTCGGAAACGCGCGCCCGGCGGCCGTTCCAATAACAACCGGCGTTTTGCACGGCCCAAACGGTTT
>Ga0209172_10006820_pt1 | contig 12341 bp, 7 predicted proteins | sample LarsenN4metaG_FD_184113 | JGI IMG/M metagenome (GOLD analysis project Ga0209172, IMG submission 184113) | Hot spring sediment bacterial and archeal communities from British Columbia, Canada, to study Microbial Dark Matter (Phase II) - Larsen... ... | reverse complement strand
TGCGCCAGGTGGAAGGCCGCCACGCCGGAGGCCCAGGCGAGCAGGACGCCGGCGAGGAGGCTGTCGCGGAGCGAGCGGCCCTCGCCCGGCTCGCGCCAACGCCGGTACGCGGCGTGCGCGTGCATTCCGCCCGCGAGCCCGAGCGCCGCGGCGGCAGCCGCCAGGGCCCACGGGCCGTACCCGGTGCGCAGGAACGCGGGCAGGGCGCCTCCGGCGGCAGCGAAGCGCGGCTCGAGAGCGCGCAGGAACGCCGGCACGGCGGAGACCGGGTCGAGGCGCAGGATCTCGGGCGCGATCAGGATGCCCAGCGGGGCGAGCATCATGCCGCGCAGCGTGATCTCGTTGGGGATGATGCGCAGCTCGATGTCGATGAAGGCACCCACCAGCGTCGCCGACACGAGCGCCGCTGACACGGCGAAGGCGAGGGGCGAGCCCCCGGGCGGTCCGCTCCCGAGGTAGCGGCAGCCGAGCGCGAGGAACAGCCCCGCGGTGAGCAGCTCGACGGCGACGTAGCGCGCCGGGATGGGCGAGCGGCAGGCGCGGCAGCTCCCGCCGAGCCGGAGCCAGCTCCACACCGGGACGTTGTCCTGCCAGCGGATCGGCGTGCCGCAGGCGGGGCAGAACGAGCGCGCCGGCCGCGAGAGCCGCAGGCCCTCGCGGGGCAGGCGCCAGATGCAGACGTTGAGGAAGCTGCCGACAGCGGCGCCGAGGAGGGTCGCGAAGGCGCAGAGCAGGGTCATCATGCAGTCACCACCGTGAGTATGGCCTCCGCTGCTTCGGCCGGCGAGCGGCCACCGGTCGAGACCTCGGCGTGGGCGGCCGCCCGATAAAGCGGCTCCCTCGCCCGCAGCACCTGGGCGACCTCGTCGGCGGCGCTGGCGCTGCCGGTCAGGGAGGGCCTCTGCGCGCTCGAGCGCGGGTCGAGCGCGATGCGCCGGCCCAGCTCCTCCGCGCCGGCGACGAGCCAGATGACCGTGCCGGAGCGGCGCAGGGCGTCGACGTTGGCCGGCCGGAGCACCGCCCCTCCCCCGGTGGCGACCACCAGCCGCTCGCCGAGCGCGGCGCGCGCCGCCAGCTCCTCGATGACCTCTGACTCCAGGTCGCGAAACGCCGGCTCGCCGTCCTCGGCGAAGATGCGGGCCACCGGCTTCTGCGCCCGCGCCGCGACGATCTCGTCAGTGTCGTGGAAGGCGCAACCCCAGCGCGCCGCAAGGAGCCTCCCCACGGAGGACTTCCCGCTGCCGCGGTATCCGATCAAGAAAACGGATGGCTGCAATCGTTCTTGATAGGCACCCTCGCCGCACTTCTAACCCATTGCAGGGTTTAGGACAACGATCGAGTCCTGGTTTTGGGGGCGTTGCGGCTGAATTCTGCCAGCCTTCGTTGTGGAGGCCCTCGAGGGCCTCCACAACGAGCTCTCGCCGGGTGCGGTGCCATGAGATCAACAGCTTTCGCCGTCCCTGTGCCAACAAGCTCCCCACCCCGAGCGTTTCTGCGCTTCGACTTGACGGCCTGACGGGCTTCAAGGCCCCTGCTTCCTGTGAACCCTCCGCTTGGCTCAAACCTCGTCCTGCCAGGGTGGATCGATCGGCTCACCGGCAACGACGTCTTCGTCACCAGGACAGTCGCTGGGGCCCAGTCGGCTGAGGGGAGGGGCTCGCGCCTTGCGCTCGCGTTTCCATGGCGGATCCCAGCGGCCCACGGAACGGAGGATCCCCTCGATCGCCTCGTCTTGATGCGGCGACACCAGCGCGGCGATGATCTTCATCGGCTCGCCGCAGCCGGGGCAGCGCTCAGGGTCAACAAGATACGTCCGGGCTATCAAGCGGGCCCAGTGGCTGCGGCGCTTGGCGGCGAAGTCGCTGTCTTCGTCGCTCGACGCCTTGCGGTCAGCCTCCCCAGCCGCGGGCGTCGGACAAGCTCCGAGCGAAGGCTCCATCGTCGCTGGAGGCTCCGTCAACGCTTCCCGCGGCGGCTGGTGGACCGGCGGGTTGGCAACCCAACCCAGGCGATGGCGGAACGTGGTCGAGATCGCCCCATAGGTTCGAATCGTTACCTGATACCGCAAGAGAACATGGCTCGCCAGGAGCGCCAAAAAGTCGACTGGGGGCAAGAGTTGGTGATCGATGCCCAGGCGTGGGTGCATCTTCGTGCCCTGGTAATGAACCAACCCGCCGGCGAGATATGTGAGCCTGCGCATGGAAATTGGCGGCCGGTCCATGTACTCGAGCAACCCTTCGAGGCCCTTGCGGTCATCGCGCTCGATCTTCCGCTCGAAGCTCACCTGAAAGCCAGAGTGCGGCCACTCGCGCATGCCCTGAGCCACTTCCTGGGTGATCTTGCCGGCCTGGATCAAGAAGTCGAAGACTCGTTCGCGAAAGACCTCCTCCATGCCGGTGAAGTCGACGTCCTCCATGGAGTAGAAGCTGCCATCGCGGAGAAATACACCGAGGGAAACCAGAGCGTGCGCGTGGACGTGGCTGACCAGCAAATCCCCGAAGCTCTGCGGCACGACGACCATTGCAGGCACGGCGCGCTTGAGCTTGGGGAAGCCGCCGGGCAGTTTTTCTCGCAAGAAGTCTCGGGTGGCTCCGTACGCGACGCGGCAGAGTTTGCCATAGAGCGCGCGGTCGAAGAGAAAGAACTTCCGCAAGCGCCGGGGGATGGTGAAGACGAGCTGGCGGTACGGAACGCGAGGCAGAACTTCACCTACCATCCGCTCCGCCCACTCGATGGCGCGGCGTTGCCCGCAACTCGAGCACAAACCTCGAACTTTTCAGGAGAACCCCAACAAAAGCTCTCCCTTCTTGGGACACTGGGGATTGCTGCACCGCAGGCGCAGAAACCCGAAGCTTAAATCTCCGCAGCGGGTGAAAGCTTCGAAGAGCTTCTTCACTCGCCCGTGCAGCGGGCCGTGCTCCTTGGCGAAGCGATCGTCCCAGGAAGCGAGCAGCTCATCGAGGCCATCTTCGACAATGTCTTTGAGCGCGTTGGAGGCCGACCGTGGCCGGTAGCGTGTCGCGCCGTCTGCCGGGCAGGAGAGCATGCGGGAAGCTCACACAAGGCTCCCGGTGCGATCGCGGCTGAGCCACGGCAGGAGAGGCAAAGTTAGCAGCCAAAGTCCTGGCACGGCAAGGGAGGAATCCAGCGGCTGCGGACTTTTCTCCCGCGGCATACCTCCTCGCCACTTCATCGCAAGCTGGCCTGCAAACTCCACGGTCAGCCATTCGGAGTTGATGTCGCCCTTGGCGAGGTGACCAAGCCAGCGCGCACGTTCCTCGATCCGGTCCTCGCCGGCGACCTCGACGGCCGGCGCCTCACTTCTTCCGAAACGCGTCCGACGTGCTGATCGAGTTGATGCTTCTGGTGCCGGGCTGGAAGCGGATCACGAACCACAGGTTCCGGCCGTAGGAGGCGGCGAAGGTATTGGCCTGCGGCGCTGCGAGGTTGCGCGTGCGGTTGGGACGGCTGCGGAGGGCCGGGGCAGCCGTGCGCACAAACGCACAGGTGCATCGCTCACGGGGCCCGCGTCGACGTCGTGTGGGGCCAGCTCCAGACGTTGCGCTTGCGGGCGAGCTCACTCTCAAGGCGGGTGAGGCGCTGGAGGTGAGAGTGGGATGAGGTCTTGTGCAACCCGTGTCCTCACCAATTGGCTCACTTGGCTATTGACAAGCCGACGAGGTTGGCCAACAACCCTATCGCAATTCACCCAACCCGCTGCTAATCTCTCTTCTATGCCAACCGGCAAAGATACTTCCGCTCTGGAACGACTCCTGCGCCCGCTCTCGCGAACCCTCACCGTGGAGTTGGCGCACGCGCTCGTGGGCATACAGGCCGATGCCGAAACTCAGGACCTCTACGATGAGCTTGCTCGAAAGCACACGGAAGGCCAATTGACACCGGGCGAACTGTCCGAGCTGGAAGCCATCGTTCGCGCCAACACGCTTCTTGGTGCTCTCAAGGCCGAAGCCCGTGCATTTCTCGCTAGCGCAAAGCCGTCCTGATGGACAGCGTCGCGAGCCAGTTTGTCCGCGAGCGAGCCGAACATCGCTGCGAATACTGTCGTCTGCCGCAGGCCCATTCTGCCTTGCGATTCCACATTGAGCACATCGTCGCCCGCCAGCACGCTGGCGGCGACGACTTGTCCAACCTGGCACTCGCGTGTCCCGAGTGCAATTACCAGAAAGGGACCAACCTCTCCGGCGTGGATCCGGACACCGGCAATATGACGGCGCTCTACCATCCACGACAGGACCAGTGGGAGGATCACTTCGCGGTGTCGGAGGCACGCATCCTTGGCAAGACACCAGTCGGCCGAACCACCGTGTGGCTGTTGAAAATGAACACCGGTGACCGCTTCCGCTGGCGCGAGCTACTTTCCCGACTGGGCTTGTTGGATTGAGCTCAACGGCGCCTCGTAGGCCGTGCTGATTCGGGGGTTCACGGCCGGCATGCTGTCGTCGCGGTAGGAACCACGCCGCCGGCGCTTGCTCGCCACGGCCGCAAGTGCCATTAGAGTGAGCCAGCGCGCACGCTCCTCGATCCGGTCCTCGCCGGCGACCTCGACGCCCCGCCCCCTCACTTCTTCCGGAACGCCTCCGAGGTACCGATCGAGTTGATGCTTCTGGTGCCGGGCTGGAAGCGGATCACGAACCACAGGTTGCGGCCGTAGGAGGCGGTGAAGGTATTGGCCGGCGACGCCACGATGTTGCGCGTGCGGTTTGGGAAGAGCGCCTCGCCGGTCAGCTCGGAGGCGACCTGGGCCTCGACGCGCTCGGCGTGCCGGTGGGCCGGATTGAACGCCGCGTTGCCCTGGGCGGGTGGCCGTCCCCTGGGCCGCGCGGCCTGGTAGTACTCGGCGAGCACGTGGGACAGGAAGACTGTCGCCAGGTGGGGGCTCACCTTCCCCACCTCGCGGAAGTCGAGCATGTGCACCGTCCGGGCCGGATTGATGCCCGCGTTCGCGTTGAAGGTGTCGACGAGGAGGTCCGAATCGGGCTTGCCCATGGCGGTGATCCGGACCAGCTTGTTTGGATCGTAGATGATGCGCTCCACCAGGTTCTGGAGCGTCGGCGAGACGGTGGGGTCCATGAGCCCGTCCGGATCCACGGTGATTTTGCCGGTCTCTGCATCCCGCTGGAGCTGCAAGCCGGACTTCTGGCTCACCATCTCCACGAACTCGTCGGCCCTCGGCCCGACCGCCTCGAAGTCCTGGCCGTCCGGGTCGACAAAGCTCAAGGGGTTGTTGGCGGCGTAGGCATAGGAGGCGAGCTTGCGGGGATCGGCGACGAACGACTTCAAGTCATCCGGCTCGAGGCTCTGCGTCTCCTGGTAGAGCGGATCGACGCTCAGGAACCGGCCGATCGAGGCGTCGTACCAGCGGGCGCCGAAGTAGCTGAGGCCGGTCGACTCGTCCCGCTCCTTCCCGGTGAACCCGTAGAAGGCGTCGACCGTGCCGCTGCTTGCCTGGAAGAGCTCCGCCCCGTAGGGCGCGTGGATCGTCTCCTCCACCACCGCGCCGGAAAGGTCGGTGACCAGGGCCGTCGAGCCGAGGTGGTCCTGGTGGTAGAAGAGGATGTCCTCGCCGGAACCGAGAGCGGCGTCGACCTCGACCGCCGCAGGCTCGTTGACCCACACCGCGCCGCCGGCCCCCGCTCGCTTGAGGTCGCTCAGGAAGGAGGGGAGCGAGGGATCGGAGAGCGCCCACTTTGCCGCCGGCGGATCGAACGAAAAGATCCGCGTGAGCCCCTCGAGATGCCTCGAGGGGACGAGAGGCTCCAGGAGCGGCCAGGCGGCATAGCCCTCGGTCACCGAGAGCGTGAACCGCCCCGAGGGCGGCGCGTACGGGCCTCGCACGGCGACCACCCTGGCCGAGCCGACGAGGACCAGGAGGGCGCGCCCGACCGGTACCGGCGCCGCCGGCGCCACCGGCGTGAACGTCCGCCCACTGGCGAGGAGGACCTGGGCGTCCGAGCCGAAGAGGGAGCTCACGGTGGCGGTGGTCCCCACGGCGATGGTCACCGGGTTCCAGCCGCCCGCGAGCCACAGCCTCTGGATGCGCGGCGCCGACGGATCGAGCGCCCCCTTGATCCGCGCCATGCGGCTCTCGCCGTTGAAGAGGTACTTGACCGGATCGCTCCCCGGCCGCACCTCGAACCACTGGTTCACCCAGTAGGTCACCTCGTCCTGACCGGGCCCGAGGGGGGACCGGCTGACGCTCTCGATAGAACGCACCCCGCCGTGGTCGTAGGTGAATCGGGTGATGACGCCGTCCGCCGTGCTCGAGAGGAGGCGGTTCTTTGGGTCCCAGGTGAGCCGGCGGGCGCCGATGGACTTCACGTTCCCGCGCTCGTCGTAGCCGTAGAGGCGGCCGTCGGGGGACTCGGTGACGGCCCGCGGACCGGGAGGATCGCCCGGCGCGCGGCCCACTCGGTTGCTCCGGCCGCCGGCGAAGGCGAAGCTGCCGAAGACCAGGTCGGTCCGGGGGGCCAGGTGTCCGGGCTGGCCGGCGGGCGGCGTGGTCTGGGACAACATGTTGCCGATCCCGTCGTACTGATAGTCGATCAGCCCCAGGGTGCGGTCCTGGCCGTCATCGCTCGAGTACCGCACCCGGGTGAGCCGGTAAAGCTCGTCGTACACGAAGCCCGCTGTCCGGCGCCGTCCGGAATCCTGGGGCACGGCGGCCAGCGGCCGCTGATCCGTGATCTTGACGATGTTCGAGACCGGGTCGTACTGATAGCCATCGAGGAGGAGGAGGCCGCCGGGGCCATCAACGCGGAGCTGCCTCATGCGGTCCCGCTGATCGTAGTCCATCAGCGTCACCACACCGTTCCCCCATTCGATGCGGGCCACCTGGCCGGTCTCCGAGTAGCCGAGGCGGCTCAGCACCACCCGCCCCTCTTCACCGCCGTCGACTCGATCGAGTAGCGATGCATCGCCATAGACGAACCGCGCCCGGTCGCCGTCGGGATATGTCAGCCCGACGAGCCGGTCCATGAGGTCGTACTGGTGGCGGGTCCCGAAGCCGGCCAGAACGCCCAGGCGGGGATCGCGGATGCGCTTCAAGCTCCACGAGATGTTCCCTCGGGCGTCGTACGAGGTGTGCTCCTCGCCGCTCCGGTCGAAAACGGCGGCCACGCGGCCGCCGGTGAAGGTCGCCGTCTCCACCGTGCCGTCCCCGAAGTCAACGTCGGGCACCGGCTCGTCGTACTGGTAGCGGATGTCGACCGGGTCCTCGGGCGCCGCCGCATCGACGTAGTCCTCGGTGAGGAGGCGGTTGGCGAAGTCGTAGGTGTACTTGACGACGTTGCCCGATGCGTCCTGAGTGCGAATCACGTTTCCGGCATCGTCATAAGCGTAGGTCTTCCGGCTGCCATCGGGATCGTCCATGCTGATCTTGCGCCGGAGCGAGTCGTAGACTTCGGTACGGACGTTGCCCTGGGCATCGGTGACCTGGACCAGGTTCTCAAGCGGGCTCCACTGGTATCGGGTGTGGAGCTCCTGGCCGCCCACCCGCTGGATCACCTCGATCAGCCGGCCGCGCCCATCCATGCGCTGGGTGTTGGGGGGGCCGCCGGAGGCGGTGTCCTCCGCATCGTGGAGGTCGATGCGGAGGGGGAAGTGCACCGAGCGCTCCAGGCTTCCGTCCGGAAAGGTCTTCTCCACCGGACGACCCTGGGCATCGAAGCGCTCGGTGTGGTGAGGCCGGCCGGGGTCGGGGGCCTCCCAGGCGTTGGAGTCGCTCAGCCAGCTCAGCCAGCGGCGGGCGACCAGCTTGCGGCTGTTGTAGGCCACTGCCTCGATGACCCGCCACTGGTCGTCCCCCGCCTCGACGCTCTTCGAGAGGCGGCGGCCGTAGCCATCGTAGAAAGTGTACGCATCGTGGGTCGACCCCGAGCCGTCCTCGATGGTGCGGGTGAGGGTGTGGCTGACCGGCGAGCTCAAGGTGTAGGAGTAGAGCTCCGCGGCTCCCCCGGAGTAACGGGTGGCGGTGATCCGGCCCAACGCATCGTACTCGTAGTCGGTCCTGACCCCCGACACATCGGTGGAGGAGAGGATCACCCCCAGCCCCAGGTCGTAGGCGGCCGTGGTGGTCAAGTCATAGCCGTCCAGGTGGGCGGTCTCGCTCACCGGGTAGGCGTGAATCAGGTCGTCGAACCCCACCGAGCGGCGGCGGCCGTTCGAGTCCAGCACCTCGACGATGTTCCCGAAGGCGTCGAACTTGTTCCGCAAGACGGCGATGAAACGGTTCTCGGTGTCGAGCCAGGACTCCTGGCGGACCAGGTGGCCCCTGGCGTCGTAGAAGAACCGCTGCTCGGCCACGCGCTTCCCCTGGCCGTCGAGGGTCACGCGCCGGGAGAGGCGATCCATCCTCCAGACCTCGGGGTGAAGGTCGTACTCGCTCTCGAGCACCACCTCATCGCCTGGGACGTCCACCACGCCCAGGTTCCGCTCGAAGACGGCGTTCCCAAAGCGGTCGTAGTCCTTCTCGTCTCGGGTGAGGATAGCCTGCTCGATGCCTTCGATCACCGTGGTGTCGGAGGTCCCCGCGTAGGCGAAGCACACCTCTCGGGCGTCCGTCCCCACCTCGAGCACCCGTCGGATCCACGTCGATTCCGTGCGGCTGAACACCTTGCCCGTTTCATCGAGCACCTCCTGGAGGAGGAGCTTGCCCTTCATGCAATCGGCATCGACGCCGGCGTCGAAGAGGTGTCGGGTGATGCGGTCCGAGGCGGTGTCATCGCCTACCTCGCGGAGCTGGGCGGCGCGGAAGCCGCGGAACTCCTGCTTCTTTGAGTCCCAGAAGGGATCACGGTAAGTGATCTCTCGCACGTTCACGTTTCCCAGGCTGTCGTCCTCGGAGATGCGCCGCACCACCGGGATGGACATCTGCATGGTGGATGTCCAGGGCCGGCCCTCGCGGCGAGCTCGGACCATCTGGTCGGCCGAGGTCTCGTGCTCGAGGGTGGTGACCAGGCCCAGCCCGTTGGCGGCTCTCGCGAGCACGTAGGGCTTCCCATCGGGAACGAGCTCGATCACCAGGATCCGCTCTCCAGGCGGCCGGGCGCTGTTGGCGATCACGATGTCGGTCGAGCCGCTGCCGTTCATGTCCGCCCAGCGCAGCGTGTCGCCGGCCTGCGCCGCCGGCAACCCATCGAGCCGGCGCGGGCCGTCGAGGCCGCCCGGGCCGTCCTGGAAGCGGTTCAGCCAGTAAAGCACGCTCCGGGTAGCCGTCGATGGGCGCACCACGGTGAGGTCTTCGAGGCCGTCGCCGTCGATGTCCGAGAGCCCCGACTTCTCGATGTCGGCGGCGGCGAGAGTCATGTTAAGTTGCAGGACCTTGCAGGCTCCGAAGCGGTCGCGGCCCTGGTTCGCAAACCAGATCAAGCGCGATGCCTGCACCCAGACGAGGTCCTGGAGGCGGTCGCCGTTCATGTCGCCGATGTGCGTTCCGGGCAAGTCGAAGCGGAAGGTCTGCTCATCGCACTTCAAGGGCGCGATGCGGACCTCGCGGGCGTATTGCCCCTGAGGCAGGAGCTGCCACAGGCTGTAGCCGCTCTGCGACGTGAAGAGGACGTCGTTGCGACGGTTGTGGTCGGTGTCCATGGAGCGCGAGGCCACGCCGTTGGCACCGTCGAAGGGCCAAATGGGCCAGGTGTCGGTGTTCCGCAGCGGCGCGGCACCCGAGGTCCAGGAGTTCTGGCTGGTGTTGTCGAAGCACAGGAAGCGGGTGTTGGAGACCTTGACCACCAGGTCGGAGAGTCCGTCCGCGGTGGCGTCGGCAAGGTGCGCCGTCGGCGACGCGATGTCGACGTTGGGCGCGTTCCCCACCGCCACCGGCGAGCTCCACTCCAGCCGGCCATCTGCGGCCATGCCCAGGTTGAGCGCGGCCCGGTGCGTGTTGCCGCTGGTCATGAGGAGATCGGGGAGCCCGTCGCCGTTCATGTCGCACAGCTCGACGCTCGCCGAGCTGAGGGTCTCCGCCGGCTCCCCCAGGCTGGGGATCACCAGCGCCGCCACGCTGTCGGGCGGAGACCAGGAGGTGTACTCGAGCGTCACCGGGGCAAGCGCGGTGACGCCGTCGGCCCCCAACTGGGTCACGCGGGCGAGGAGCGACACCGGCGTGCTGGCCTGGTACTCGAGCACCCAGCGGCGCACCAGGGCGTCGGGCGTGCCATCGCTGTTCAAGTCGCCGCGGACCGCGTCCGCCCGGGCGGGGAGCCCCTGGGAGACCACGTCGATGCGGGCGAGACGGAGGGCGGTGCGCACCTCGAAACCCGAGAGGTAGCTGGAGATGATGTCCGGCCGTCCCGGCTCGTAGACGAGCACCGCGGTGAAGAACGCGGTGGGCCGGCCCCAGCGGATCCGACTGAGGTACCGCTGGCCGGGGGAGGCCGGGTCGGTGATATACGTGAACTCGACGGCATTGCCGTCGATGTCGACGGTGCGGTCGGCGAGCCATTCGAAGACCTGTCCCCCGCTCTCGATCCGCGACGGGGAGCTTCCGCCCAGCTCCACGCGGCTGCCATCCTTCCGCCGCGCGACCCAACCGCCTCCCGACCGCTCGTACCGGGTGAAGGCGGTCTCGCTCTCGGCGCGGTAGGAGCCGTCGGCGAGCGGCACCAGCTCCTCGCGGTCCAGGCCGGAGAAGACGTCGATCTCCTCCGGGTTGTCGATGGTTCCGTCGCCGTCGTCGTCGAGGCCGTTGGGGCCGTCGACGTAGAACGGCACGCCGTGATCGATGTTGCGCGAGACCGACACCGCTCCGGCCACCATCCACCCCATGCCCAGGGGCCCGTTCGCCTGGCCGGAGTCATAGCTCAGGCGGAGCTCCGGCGTGAGCTTGCCGGTGCCGGCCGGGAGATTTAGTGGGATAGAGTAGCTGGCTCCGCCCCCGTTGAGCTGCGGCTGGAACGACTCGCCGAGCCCCTGGATCGACCCCGGCCCCGACGGCAGCGAGATCGCCTGGGGGGATACCCCGTTCTTGTCCTGGGCGGAGAGTCCCGGCAGGGCCAGCACGACGACGACGAGGAACAGGGCGGCGGCGGGGGCTCGTAAGATCTGCATTTTGCTCTCCAGCTTGATAAGCGGCTCTGGGGGCAAAACGGGCGTGGCTCATGGCCGGCTTCGTCTGCCAAGGGATGTACTGGAGCCGAAAGCGCGAATGGACAGGAAATCCAGAAACCGCGCACGGGCGAGCTTGCGCATGGGCCTCCAACCGTTGCAGGTGCCCTATTCGCGGGCGTTCGGAAGAATTCTTGCGGCCTCGGAGGCCGTCCCTTGTTATTTTCCCGGCATGTTCGACCCGTTTGGCTGGGGGCTTTATCTCTTCGACGTGAGCCGGATCCGTGTGCGCGTCCACTGGCTCCTCCTCCTTTTCTGGTTCGTCGAGCTCTCGAATGCAATCCAGCGCGAGCCCGAGGAGCGGAGCGCTCGCGTCCTGGGCTGGCTCCTCTACGTGGTCCTGGGGTTCGGCTCGATCCTCCTCCACGAGCTTGGGCACTGCTTCGCCGCGCGCCGCATGGGGGGCTACGCCGACGACATCCTCCTCTGGCCCCTGGGCGGCCTTGCGTTCTGCCACTGCCCGGAGAACTGGAAGGCTCACCTCGTGACCGCCGCAGGCGGGCCGCTCGTGACGCTCGCGATCGTCGGCGTCAGCTACCCGGCGTTCCACCTTCTCAACGGATACCTGAGCACCGAGCATTTCGAGCTGCTGACGCAGCCGTACTTCTGGGCGACCTACGCCACGGCGCAGTCCATACTGGTCGACTGGAACTTCATCATCCTCCTCTTCAACCTGGTCCCCGTGTATCCCATGGACGGCGGGCGGATCTTCCATGCGCTGGCCTGGGCCTGGTTCACCCGGGGCGGGGCCCCCTGGGGCGGATTCGGCCGGGCCTCCAGGCTGACGCTCAACGTGTCGCGCGTCGCGGCCGTGGGAGGGATCATCTACGGGCTCTCGACGGGAAGCACCCAGACCGCGATCATCTTCGTCTGGGCGCTCCTGCAGACGGAGCAGCTCCGGCGGGGGGACGTGATTTAGGGGCGCCCCAGCTCGGGCACGGAGAGACCTTTACAGATCTTCCGTCCCAAGACATCGGGGATCTCAGTATGACGTGGCACAGCTTCCACGCCCCCCGTCGTCGGGTTAACCCACAGCGAATGGGCTCGTCCTTCACGCTTCAAGCAGCACCCGTGGCGGCGCAGGTGTCTAAGAGCCTATTTCAGTAGTCCCTCCTGGCTTCGGCCGGCTGCACGCCCGCGCTGCATCGTCGCTCGGACTCGTCGTATTCTCCGAATACGTCGTCGTCCTCGCTCCTTGCATCGCGGGCGTTCGCTCG